>Ga0224508_10000572_pt1 | contig 35753 bp, 26 predicted proteins | sample SF_Jan12_sed_USG_4_FD_170157 | JGI IMG/M metagenome (GOLD analysis project Ga0224508, IMG submission 170157) | Sediment microbial communities from San Francisco Bay, California, United States - SF_Jan12_sed_USGS_21 | ecosystem: Environmental > Aquatic > Marine > Sediment | place: USA...
AACGGTTCACGGGTTCGCGTAATACCCACGCCGCGTTCGAGCTTCCAGGCCCTTGCGGTCCAGTTCGACCTTGATACGGCGAAAAGTCCCGTCCCACGTCTTCCGCAAAGAATGGTATCCGAGAACGTACTGAAATCGCAGTTCTTCCTGAATCTCGAGCACCGTCTCCTTGAGGTCGTCGGGGTCGTAGACGAGAAACAGCCGCCCGCCGGTTTCTAGCGAAAAGCGCTGTAAAGCTGCCATTCCTGGCCTCACCCGCCCCTTCGGAAGAAGCTTGTCCGCCATTGTCGAAAACGCGACCGTGTAGATCGGAACCTCCACGCTGCGGGCAAGCTGCATCGATTTGAAGGTGTTCATCGTGCTGGCGTTGTCGTGTCCGTCGGTGATCAACACGATGGCCTTGCGGCCCTTGGCCTCCTCGTCGACCAGTTTCGGGGAGGCGGCGAGCGCGTCGAAAAGGGCTGTCTGACCATAAGCCTCCTGCACCCCGAGTCTCAGGAGGAAGCGCTCGCGGTCGTCCGTGAAGTCGGTGACCCAACTGACCTGATTGTCCGCAAAACAAATCAAACCGAACCGATCTCCGGATTCGAGAGCATCGACGAAAACCCGGATCGCCTCCTTGGCCTCGTCAAGCTTCCCGACCTGCCGCATGCTCCCCGATAGATCGAGCAGGAAAGCGATGGAAACCGGCTCCTGTTTCTCGGTCCCGAAATAGCGGATCTCATGCGGGACGTGATCCTCGTAGAGTTGAAAGTCTTCGACCTTGAGCCCGCGCACTGGGCGTCCTTTCTTGCTCAGCACGACCGTAGGAAGGAGAACCAGCCGAACCTCTTCCTGCTCGGCGTGGTGGAGTTTCAGAATCTGCTCGAGTTCGGCCGGATCCAACTCCGCTGGCGCGTGCTGGGACGACGACGCAAAGAACGCGGGTCCGAGCCCCATCGCGATCCCGAGGACAAGTAGATTTCGACCTAAAGTCCCCAAAAAATGAAAGTTTTCGAGCTTCGGACGGTTGGGGCCGTTCATCCGCGACCTCGTGCAATGGCGGGATTTCGAGATGGTAGCACGCGGGACCCTCTGCATTGATGCAGCGCAAACAGCGTTTGTGCTCGATTCGCGAGGGTCCGCTCTTGACTCTGCCCCGGGCATTTCCTATATAGGTAGCCCTTTCGAGCACGGATAGACATTCTCGGTGCGCTGGTCGCCGGTTTTGAGGCCGGTTGTGGGGGCATCTTGAAACTGGGGAGCGTTCGAACATGAAGCCGAGTTGGATCATCGTCTTTTGTGTGGCCCTGCTGTTGACAGCCGGTTTTGCACATCCTTTAGATGCCGCACCGCAAGACGCTCCCGCACCGGCGGACGAAACCGAGCGCGCTCGGGATGCCGAAGCCGCGGAGGGCGTGGAGCAAAAGAGAAAAATAAGGAACGGTCTGTACGTCGAAGTCGGGTACGGCAGCGCCGACTCAGACCCGTTGGACACGTCGACCCGCACGTCGGTCGGCCAAACAAGCGGCAACTCGCTCAGTTTCAGCGACATGGACTACGGGCGCGCGGCGATCGGGTGGCAAGGACAGAAGGGCAACTATCGTTTGGTTTGGCAGGGCTTCACCGAAACCGGGTACGAGTTCACATCGGTGGGCCGCGAGTCCTCTTTGGGTCAGATGCTCGGCAATCCCCCGATCGTCCAGAATCTGGATTGGTGGCAAATTAACGTGATCGATGGCGCCATGACCGCGGTGCAATCGCCGCCGATCTGGGATCCTTCGGACGATGCCAACATGGACGGCGCAGTTCAACGAAACGAAGTTCGCTACCCGAGCGTCAGTATAAGCAACACCATGAACATCGAACCGAATCTGCAAAACCGAGTCCATACTGCGGATGTGATGTACGGGCGCGTTTTCGGCCCTCGTCGTGTCGAGGGAAGCTGGTTTGGCGGTATGCGTTATTTCGCTTACGAGGGCACGCTTCTCCAAGGGGCCTGGCTACGGGCTCCCTCGACTGGTTCCGGTTACACCGATGGGGCGCTCATTCGGTTTCTCCACCCGACCCAGAAAGCCACAGGCGTCGGCCCGACGGCCGCGCTCGGTTTCAACGTTAACCTGTTCGATAAACGCGTCCAAATGTTCCTGAACGGCCAATTCGGATTCCTGATTTCTCAGATTGAAACCGACACTGGACGTTTCTTCACCGTGACGACCAGTTCCGCCTCAGACATGGAAATCATCACCGCCCCGGCCCGGCTCACTGCCGATCGGTCGCGAACTTCTTGGCATACTCATTTGGACGGTGGTTTTCGATTCAACGTCAAGAAGGGCCTGATCCTCGAAGTGGCGTATTACGTTGATGGTTATCTCGATTCCGTGTTGACGCCGACCGAATTACGCGTCCCTAAGACCTCGCAAGAGATCGGGGCGGGCACCTCGGCGATCTTCGCGACGCAGGATATTGTGATCGAGGGTTGGCGCGGAAGCGTGGGCTTCCAGTTCTAGTCCCTGCCGACGCCTAGCGTCGGATGGATTCCCAGTCGTTCCAAAATCCGGGATACGATTTGGCGACGCAGTTCTCGTGATCGACGCTGATTCCCGTAAGGCGTAGGGCCACCAGCGCAAAGGCCATCGCGATGCGATGATCTCCCGCCGTCTCGATTTGGGCCGGTCGCAAGAAGACGTCGGCCTCACCGAACTCCAGCCCATCGTCGAAGATCTCAACCGCACGGCCTAACCGGCGGAGGTTCACGGCCAATTGTTCGATGCGATTCGATTCCTTGTACCGCAAATGCTCCACGCCGCGGATAACCGAGCGACCCTTTGAGAATAGACCGAGTGCGGCGACAGTCGGGACGAGATCCGGTGCATGCCCCATCGAGAGATCAAATTCGGGAACCGTTCCGTCGGCCTGAATCTCGATCCACTCTTTGCCCGTCTCGACGCGAGCCCCCAAACTCTCGAGGATATCGGGGAAGCACGCATCGGCCTGCGCACTTGCGGGGTCGATCTGTTCGATCCGGATGCTACCGCCTGTCAAGAGAGGTGCCGCCATGAAACAGGACATCGATGAATGATCACCTTCGACACGGAAAGCCGTGGCGCTGTACCGGCCGGCCGGTATGCGCCACGTCAACGATTCGGGATGTGATGTCTCGGCGCCGAACTCGCGCATGACGGCGCGGGTCACCTCGACATACGGAAGTGAGATCGCCGGCGGTTCGATGCGAATAGTCAGTCCGCTTTCCAGACAGGGGCCGATCAACATTAGGGCGCTGGCGAACTGACTGCTGCGCGATCCGGCCACACAGACCTCTCCGCCTGAAAACGGTGTTCCGCCGACAGTTAGCGGCAGACCGCCCTGCGTGACGGGGGCGCCGAGCGACTCGAGCGCGTCCGTCAGCTCCACCAGTGGACGTTCGCGAAGTCTGGCGGCCCCGTCGATGCGTGAGAATTTCGCTCCCAGCGCGGCGACGGCGGTCAGCAGCCGTAGAGACGTCCCGGATTCCTCGAGGTCGATCCGGCCGCCACCGGGCGGATTCCCGGCGCAGCCACGGATTTTCCAGCGGTCGCCGTCGACCGAAGCGCGCATCCCGAGCGCCTCGAGACCGGCCAGCGTTTCGCGAGTATCCCGGGCGTCGAGCGGACCGACGATTTCGCTCTGGCCGGCGGCGAGCGCGCCTGCGACCAGTGCCCGATGAGTCACACTCTTCGATGGCGGGGCGACGATTCTGGCGGCGAGGGGACGGTCGGTCGACGGTAGCAAGCGAGGCATCGTCACGGCAGTGTAGTATTATTCGTATCCCGGATCATCCGCCGGAATGGAGGCGGCGGGTGACGAGCCGTGGTGCCCGACTCGGGCATTTACGAGGGGGCGGCCCCGGTGACGATTGCCGAATGAGGCTATGACCGAGGACCGCATGCGCGACGGCAAGCCGCTAAACGCCAGGACTTTCCTGCTCGCCCTACTGGTGTATTTCGTCTTTTGTTCCTTGCCGGTTCCGGCCGTCAAGAAAGCCGATCGCAAGACACTCGCGTTCGCCGCGGACATGGCGCAGGCAGGCAGTTGGCACGAAGCGACCTTTCGCTGGACCCACGTGCTCCCCCGGGACGAGTCCAACGCTCATCTCTACAACAACCTGGCTGTTGCCGCCGAGGCGTTAGGGAAATGGGACGAAGCCGAATCTAGATATCGGCAAGCCCTGGAACTCGAGTCGGACAATTTCCACATTCAAGAAAACCACCGACGGTTCTCGATCTTTCGCGAGCGGCTTCGCCGTCATTCGGGGGATGAGGACGAGCCGGACGATCGAACGACCCCACCTTTCTCCGGAAACGCCAAACGCAAAGGCAAGACGTTTCGCGTCACTGTTTCCCTTCCGACGCCCCCACGGCTCAAGGTCGCGGGGACAGAGTCGATCCTGGTCATCAGTTTTCTCGATGACGAGACGCGGTTCCTCGACATCAACCGTGAGATGGTGCGGTATTTACGCAGCGCGTTTCGAAATCGTACCGAGCACAAAATTCTCGACGTCGTTCCACCGCCCGCGGTCCCGGAACAGACCATCGAAGATCTGTTGGCCAATGCGGAATTCTGGAAACACCTTCACCGGGAATACGGTGCTGATTTGATTGTTTCCGGAGTCTTGGGATTCGATCGCGAAGATGTCTCAGGCTACCAGCCCGTCGATGTCGTCAGTTCGACCACAGGTCAAAAAATTCGTCGGACACAGTTCGTGGAGCAAGAAAAATTCAGCTATCACGTCGAAATCTTCTTTATCGATGGCCCCACGGGAAAACCGCTGTATCGCGATCGGCTCCAGCGATCGGCGATCATCCGTGGTTCACAAAACGACCCGATCACCACATTCTTCGATCTCAGCGATACGATTTCCGCGGAGATCTTGGCGATCGTGAAGACAAGGATGCGGCCGGATACGAGAACCGTTTTCAAGTATTAGTGGACTACGCTCAAACGGGCAGCGGGAGACGCTGATGAAAACAACAATGTTGCGACTGACCCTGGCGGCTGTAGTCGTTCTGCTTTGCGCCTGGCCGGCGAACGCTCAAGGTTTCGGCAAGAACAAGGTGACGTACGAACGGTTCGATTGGCAGGTGTACAAGTCTCCGCACTTCGATATTCACTATTATCCCTCGATCGAACCGTCCCTGGAACAGATCGTAAGCTATGCCGAGAGTGCATACGTCGATCTGAGTAAATCCCTCGATCATGAACTGCGCTTCCGCGTTCCCCTCGTGGTCTACAAGACCCACGGCGAGTTCTTACAGACCAACATCACGCTGTCGGAGCTGCCCGAGGGTGTCGCCGCGTTCGCCGAGCCGGTCCAGTACCGCATGGTGTTGCCGATCGACGGACCGCCGGACGAACTCTACAAACTGATGAGCCACGAATTGGTTCATATCTTCGAATACTCCATGTTTTACGAGGGCTATCTGGGCCGTGCTCTACGGTCCAATCCGCCGATCTGGCTCATGGAGGGGCTTGCCTCTTACCTTGGCGACGACGAGTCCACACTCGATCAGATGGTGATCCGCGACGGCGTGGTCAACAACAACCTGCCGCCGATCCAATCGTTCAACCAGGTCACGTTCCTGGCCTATCGCTACGGTCATGCCGTTTTCGATTTCATCGAGCAGGAGCACGGCATCGAAGGCCTGCGCAGTTTTCTGTTCGAGTTCAAGAAAGTGTTGTTGACGGGCAACCTGTCCCGCGCCGTCAAGGAAGCCTTCGGTTACGATCTCGAAGAGTTCAACCGGCGCTTCAATCGGTATCTACGTAAGAAGTACTATCGTGTTTTGCTCGAAAAGAAATCGCCCGACGAATACGCTCGCGAAATCCGCCCTCGCAAGGCCCGTCCGCCGATCGTATCCCCGACACTTTCGCCTTCGGGCGAGTTGGTCGCGGCGTTTTCGATCCCGTCCCTGGAATTCGACCTCGTGGTGTTCTCGGCCGAGGGTGAGGACAAGGCTCGTAACATCACGAAGGGTTTTACGAATAAGTACCGCAATCTGGTCAGCAAAGCGTTTAACGGTAAGCGTGATCTCTCATGGTCGCCGCGGGCGGACGAAATCGCCGTTTTTGTGCGGCGCGAAAATAAGTGGCCCCTGCTGATCATCGACGCGCTTACGGGGAAAATCCGAAGAACGATTCGTCTCGACAATATTTTCGAATGCTCCAGCCCGAAATATTCTCCCGATGGCAACCGCATCGCCTTCGAGGGAAACCGTGACGGGTTGGTCGACATTTTCGAGTACGACCTGGAGACCGGTGATGTCCGCAATCTGACGCAGGACGATTTCTTCGACGCGAATCCGTGGTACGCAGCCGACGGACGCTCGATGGTTTACAACCGACGGATCGGGAGTCACTGGAAAATTTTCTCGGTCGATCTGTCGGATTCCGAAAAGAAGAGCCAGCTGACCTATGGCGCGCACAGCGATCTACAACCGTCGTATTCGCGCGACGGAAAAACCGTGTTTTTCTCGTCGGATCGCGGCGAGTACAGTGTGTACAACATCCATTCCTTGGATCTCGAAACCGGTGACGTGAGCCAGTACACCGATGTGGTTGGCGGCGCGTTCATGCCGATCGAGATGTCGCCACGTGGAGATGATCGCTTTCTCGTCTTCAACGCGTTCTTCGAAGGGACTTTTCGGTTGTATCGCATGCCACTGAGGAGTCCCGAGTTACGTATCCCGGCGGAGGAACGGCTCAACCTCGTAGCCGAGGCGAAACCGTTCACGCCGGATCTCGAACTGAGTGTCGACGAGACACAGAAGTTTCGCTACAAGACGAAGTGGGATATCGAAGCCCCATTCGTCGCGGTCGGCGTTACCGACGACGGCCGGTTCCTGAGTAATTCGGGGATCCAGTTCACCGATCTGCTCGGCGACGAACGCGTTTACATCCGCTCCTACAGCGTTTCGGATTTCGTGAGTCTCGATGCGACCTACTTCAATCTCAAACGGAGGTTCAACTGGGGTGCCTCTGTGTTTGACCGGCGCGAATTCTTTGTCGACCGGGCAACGGGCCGCTCGTTCGAACGGGCGAGCCGTGTGACCGGTGCGTCGACATTCATCGAGCGACCGATGAGCCGATACTATCGTTTCCGGGCGACGGTCGGGTACCAGGATAGTTCGTTTGCGCTGTTCTCCGGATTCGACTCGCTCGGTTTGCCGAACTTCGTACAGGTTAGTGACAACTTGGCCGTAGGATCCTTCGACATCACCGGCGACACGACGCGGTACCAGCGGTTCGGTCCCTACCACGGGAAACGCTTCAATATTGGCATAACGCACGGCGAGCAGATCTCCGGTGACTTCGACGGCAACCTGACTCGCGCCAACTTCGATTTCCGCGCGTATGGCAGCGTGACACGGCGTTCGCTGTTCGCCTTTCGGGCTTCGATGCTCCAGAATCTCGGCGACCGCGAATTCCTCTACGGGTTTGGCGGGATCAACTTGCTGCGTGGCTACGATTTCTACGAATTCGTCGGATCGAGTCAGGCGTTCATGAACCTCGAGTTCCGGTTTCCGCTGGTCGACCTACTGGCCTTCCCGGTTTTCGCAATCCAGGATCTCCGGGGAATGTTTTTCCTCGATGTCGGAGCCACCTATCTCGAGAACGATCTTTGGGTCGATCCTAATACGGGTTTCATCCGTGTCGACGAACTGGGAAACCCGATCACTTTCGACATCTGGGACTCGGCCAACGACCGCCTGCAGGATGCTCGCGGGAGTTATGGCGTGGGTTTCCAGTTCGTGTTCCTCGGCGGACTCCAACTCAACTGGGTCTGGGCAAAGCGGTTGCCGTTCACGGACTACGCGTTCGATCCGATTTCGTCGACCGTCGTCCCGATCGAAGGGAACGACAGGGGCACCCACACCCAGTTCTACATTTCCTTTGATTTTTAACGCGAATTACAGGAGCGAGAACGGGATTCCACGGCACAACTACACACACTACCCGCGACCGATTCTCTGGCTGGTCCACGGCGGTGTCGCCACGATCGGCGGTGAGGACGAGGACTCGTGTCCGGCGTTTGCGATCCCCGTCGAGTCGTTCTACCTGAGCAAACTCCCGGTCACGAACATCCAGTTCGAGGCGTTCGATCCGACGTTCGAGCGCGTCGATCACTCCATCGGGGATGAGGGTCCGGCGGTGGGTGTCGATTTCGAGCAGGCCCACGCGTACTGCGCATGGTACGCCGGGATCTCGCGCAAGCCGATGCGTTTACCCACCGAGGTCGAATGGGAGTACGCCTGCCGTGGGGAGACTTCCACGCGTTATTTCTTTGAGAGCACCGGCGGCGAAGCCGATCGCCACGTCTGGCACGACGGCAATAGCGGCGCCGCAATCCCGCCCCTCCGGAAGGCGCGGCCCAACCCGTTTGGTCTCCACTCCATGTTGGGGGGCGTCTGGGAGTGGACGGAGTCCCTGTACAGGCCCTACCCCGCCGAACCGGGCGACGGCCGTGACGTCTATCCGGCCGCCGGACTACGCGTGCTGCGGGGCGGGTCTTTTCTTACGGCGCTCGAGCGGATCGGGAGCGGTGTGCGGCGAGCCTGCGAGCCGGATCGCCGAATCGGTGACGTCGGCTTCCGTGTTGCTCGAAGTCTCTAGAATGGATGGGATGGAAGGTTTTTTAGATGCGGGCTCGATGGATTCGTTTCCGAAAGGGCGAGGCCACGTCGTGCTCATCGAAGACGTGCGCGTCGCCGTGTTTCGACTCGATCGAGGCTGGTTCGCCCTCAAGGACGCCTGTCCACACATGGGCTCGTCACTGGCCGACGGGCGGATCTTCGGCGATCGAGTTGCCTGCCGTTGGCACGCCTGGAACTTCGACCTGGCTACGGGCGAAAGCGATTCAAAACGCAAGGCCTGCGCACGCGTCTACGAACTCCGCATCGAAAACGATCACGTCTGGCTGAAACCGCCGCCGCCACCGGGCCAGCCGCCGGAGAGCGACGACGATTGGATGCGTGCGGACCCCGACGTGTGGTTCAGGAAAAAACGCTAGGCGATATTGCTCAGTCCGCGTGTCTGCCGCACGGCAAACCACGCCGCCGTGCAACTGACCAACAATCCGACAGCGATTATTGCAAAAATGAAGCGCCCCGGTAGGGAGTGCTCGATGACCAGATCGAGCAGCGCCGGAGACGCCTGTCCGGCGTAACCGCGCACACCCCAGCGGGTTGTTTCGACCAGTGCCAACGCCGTGAGCGACGAGATGAGCCCCTGTACGACCCCGGCAACGAGAAAGGGCCCGCGCACGAACAACGGAGTGGCACCGACGAGCAGCATGATTTCGATCTCGTCGCGCCGAGCGTAAACCGCGAGACGCAACACGCTGGCCATCACGAAGACGACGGCGCATAGGATCAAGAGACCCAGAGCTCCCCCGCCCAGCCGTGCGATGTTGAGCAACGCCTCGATTCGACCGAGGAGACTTCGATCGAAACGGGCCTGCTCGACGCCCGCCTTCTCGCTGAATTGGGCGCGAATCCGGGACCCTAACGCCTGCGCATCCGGCCCGGTTGCAAGGAATACCTCCAGCGACTCGGGCAACGGGTTGGCCTCGAGGTCTTCGGCAAGAGTCGCCATTTCACCGGCCCAGCTCTTGTAGCGCTCGAGCGCCTCGCTCTTGTCGATCCGGTCGACCTGCGTGACCCCGTCGATGGAGCGCAACTCCCGTATCAACACGTTTCTCTGCCCGGTGGTGATGTCCTCCGCCAGGTAAATCTCGATACGAACATCATCGCGCAGTTCGGCCACGAAGTTCTCGATATTGCTCAACACGAGGGCCAGCAGACCGGCTCCAAAGAGCACCGCGATCAATGTCCCGGCCGCGAGCAGGTTGACCCCGGGACTGTGGCGGAGTTCGTCCCAGGCGTCGCCCGCAAAGAACCGCAGTCTGTGCCACAACACGTTCACGGAGATTCCGCACCGGCGACCACGTGGCCGCGCTCGAGGATGACGGTCCGCCGCTGCATACGCTCGATCAGGTCGCGGTCGTGGGTCGCAACCAGCACCGTCGTCCCACGGGCGTTGATCTCGCGGAAGAGGCGCATGATCTCGACCGCAAGATCGGGGTCCAGGTTTCCCGTCGGCTCGTCGGCCAGCAACAGGGCCGGTTGATTGACCACGGCGCGAGCAATTGCGACACGCTGCTGCTCGCCACCGCTCAGAGCACCGGGGTTGGCCGAGAGTTTGTGATTGAGACCGACGCTTCGCAACGCCTCGTAGGCTTTCTTTCGCTGCTGCGCGCGAGGAACTCCCGCTACATTGAGTACGTAGGCCACATTATCGAGTGCGGTCTTGCGCTGGATCAATTTGAAGTCCTGGAACACGACCCCGATCGATCGCCTCAACTCCGGGACCTTGGACACCGGCAGTGCTCCGACATCGCGCTTGTCGATCAGGATCTGTCCCGTGGTCGGCAACTCCTGCCGCAACATCATGCGTAGCAGGGTCGTCTTTCCGGCGCCCGACGGTCCGGTCAGAAAAACGAACTCGCCCTTGGCGACTTCAAAGGTAGCACCCGAAACGGCGACGGAGTCATTGTAGCGTTTGCTGACATTGAACAACTGGATCATCGGGCCGGTATCCTAACAAAAAACGGCGCCCCGCGAAGGGCGCCGTTTGAAGCGTCGCTGTGGATTACGTCAATTTCGAAGTTGCGCCTTGTCGATCACGTCGTGCGCGAGCATCCCACCGCCATTGTTGATCGCGACGACGACGGGTTTGACCGGAACCTTGACCCTGAATGAGGTCTTGGGGTCGTTCACGACGATTCTCTTCTGGTACTCCTCGCCCTTCTTGTTTCCCTTGACCATCAGGTCGATCACTCCACGATAGTGGCGTCCTTTGATCCGTTTTGCGGTGCGACCGTTGCCGATCACGATCTGTTGTTCGACGTTGCCCTCGATCAGGTAGGCGCCGTCCTCAGTCTTGCGTACGGAGTAGTCCAGGGTGAACTCGGGAATCCCGACACCACGAATCCACTGATCGAAGAACCACTCCAGATCGACGTTGTAACGGTTGCCCTGTTCGTCGACACCGCCGAGGTGTCGCTCGGCTGCGAGCTGGATGTCGCGCGTGACGATCTCCTGCTTTTGCGCCAGTTCCTGTGTGAACCCCTTGAGGAACGGGAAGAACTTTTCGTCGCCGAAGGTCTGACGTAGCACGTGGAAGGCATAGGGTCCCTTGTTGTAGATCAGGGACTGGCGGGCGCTGCCTCCGCTCTTGCCCGGCCAAAGCGTATCCGCGGCCTGCACGCTGGCCTTGAGATCGTTGCGCAAAACGTTGCGCCGCCACTCGTCGACCTGCTCTTCGTACTCCTTGGGACCGTAGACTGCTTCGAGGTACAGCGCGGAAAAATACTCGGCCAGCGTCTCGACGAACCAGTAGTTGCGTTGATTCTTGTTCGAGACCCTCGAACCCCACCACTGGTGGCCGACCTCGTGAGCCACGACGGATTTGAGGAATTTTGCGGTACTCGTGCCACCGCCGCCGAATAGACCGCCATCGCCGGAAACTTCTCCCTCGCCACGGAACACCCTCGAACCGAGATAGATCAGCGAACTTGGCGCCTGGCCGTAGAGGGCCAGAGCAGGATCGTTGACCAGGTTCAAGCTGCCGTACGGGTAATCGAGGCCGGAGATTTCTCGAAAGAGATTGATCGAGTTGGCCGCCTGTTCGCCGATGGCTCGGAGCTGCTTACCCCTGATTCCACGGGCCCCGGAGTTGATTTCTTCGACGACGTCTTCCATGTCTTGTTGTGTCTGGACTTCGGCCGTCAGCTGCATCATGCTGACCTGGTCGACGTGGACCTCGACGGGGATTTCGGTGCCGTCGATTTTTTCCGCCTTGAATCGGGGCTTGTCCGAGAAATACTTCCCGAAGATCACCGAAGGGAAAACGACCGGGTTGTCGGCTTTCCAGTGCGTGGTCAGGACGTTGCCCTCCCTGCTCTCGTCGATTTGGTGGCCCACGCCGAGCACCCGATACTGAGCGGGCGTGCGGATCGTCATCTCGAAGTCCTCGACGAAATCGCCGAAGCGGACAAACGGCAGCCAACCGAAGCGCGCGAGCGCCGAATACGACGGCGTGAATTTGCGGATCGCCTTGGTGTCGAACGAGACGGAGATTTCGAGTTTCGAACCGGCCTTGGCCATTTTCGGCAGCACCACGATGCCGCTGAACGCACTGGTCTTGACCCAGGTCAATTCCTCGCCGTCCACGCGGATCGAATTCACGAACAGCGTGGCGCGTTTGTAATCTTCATTGGAGCTGTCGGTGGCGATGAAGAACGGCAAGACGTCGACGTCGTGCTTGATGTCGAGCCCGTAGTCCACGTTCGCCGAAACCATTTCAGGGTCGTTGACGCCGGCGATCGCATCGGCATGCACCTTGTAGGTGCCGTACCAACGGTTTCCCTTGGTATCGCGAGCCTCAAGTTCGAAGAAATCGGCGGTCTCCAACGTCTCTTGGGTGTAGTACCCGAATAGCGTCCCCCTCGGTGCTTCGGGGTCCATCAATCGATGCCGGACCCAGAAAGAAACTTCGTAGCCGTTCCAGTTGTCGTAAGTGATCCCGAGTCGCTGTTCTTCGTTCTTGTTCACGATGGCCTGGAAGTAACGGTTCCCGACGACGTCCGGTCGCTGAAAACCCGAGAACGCGTTTTCACGGCGGTTTTGTTCGATTTCCTTGACGAGCTTGTCGACACGTCGGCGCAAAGGCTCGTAAACGGTCCCAAGACCCGTGGTCTCAGCCTTGCGTTCCTCCTTCGGCAGCCGGTCGAGTCCCGTGAAACTCGAGTCCAATATCTCATCGCAGGTCTGCGTGTCACAGTAGAAACTGAACCACTGTGGATCGAAGACCATTACATCCTTGTTCTCCTCGGAGAGGATGTCGCGGAGGGCGTAGAAATCGTGCCCCGCCTGCAGGAGGTTCACGTGTTCGGGAATCTGGTAGTCGTACTTGAGATCCGGCGCCATCAAAATGAAGTAACCGACTTCATCCTGGAAGTAGCCCTCGCAAACCCCGCCGTTACTGGCGGTCAGGGTCATGCCTTCGCGCGAGAATTCAAACTTGTCGAAGGAATAGCAGGCCCCCCCTAGGGTCCGGTACAGACCGGTGAACGTATCGACAACCTCGGTCTTGACCGCCTCGAACACCTCCCCCTTCTTGGCCAGGGTCACGTGGTATCGCTCCGTGGTCTGTGCGCTTGGGCCCGCGGTATTGACGTGGGCCGAACCGGAGTAAGTCCCATCGTCGTTCGTCTTGAAAAACCTGGAGTAGTCGGCGCGTTTGTTTTTCTTGCCGTACTCGTTCTTCGAATCGGTCAGCTTGGCGAGTTCCTTGCGCATGGCGCTGCTCAAGGCCGTTCTTGTCTCGTCATCGAGACCGTCGGTCGCGATCGTAACGGTGCTCGCGGAGATCGGTAGAGTCAGCAGGAATACGGCGGTTATCGCGCATAAGAGGTGGCGGACGAATCTCATGTTTCCCTCCGGACGGGTGACGAAATCAGTGCGATTTGTAAACTTTATTAAGTACGTTGAATTCTACTACGGGTTTCGAACCGCGGCCTCACCCCGGCTCGGGGGCGTGACCACCGGCCCGGAAACCCCTGCTGACGGCAACTTTTAGCCGCGGAACAGGGGTCCTGCCGCGTTGTCCTGCCTCCACGCGCCATAAAACCGGCGTTGCTGCCGGACCATCTCGCCAAACAGGTCGGCGGGGCGAAACCGTCCCCCGTGCGCATCGGCCAGGCGGGACAATCGATCGGCGACGACGGGAACCCCGATCTCGTCGGCGTAGCGCAACAGCCCGCCACGGAACGGCGGAAATCCGGTGCCCATCACCATCGCCACGTCGACGTCCCGAGGCTGCGAAACGACGCCCTCCTCGAGGCACAGCGCGGCCTCGTTGACCATCGCCAGGATCATGCGCTCCTGCAAAGTCTCCGCCGGAACCTCGCGCGATTCACGGGCTCCGACAAGATCGTAGATCTCCGGGTCGGTTCCCTGGCGCTTGCCGTTGCGATAACGGTAAAACCCGCGTTCATTCTTACGACCCAACCGATCCGACGAGACGACCGTGTGCAACACATCGACGGTCGCCCCGGCCCGCTCGCCGAAGGCGGCGCGTAACACCGAGGCAACATGGCCCGAGGTGTCCAGACCTACCTGGTCCAGCAGCGCGAACGGACCCATCGGCATGCCGAACGTTTCCATCGAACGGTCGAGCGCTTCCATCCGCACACCCTCGACAAGCATCTGTAACGCCTCGTTGAGGTAGAAGGTCAGGATCCGGTTGACAAGAAAACCCGGGCCGTCCTTGACGATCACCGGTGTTTTTCCAAGCCGGATCGCGAGCGAGTGCGCAGTCGCCACGGCTTCGGGAGAGCTACGCTCACCGGCGATGATCTCCACCAGCGGCATCCGATCGACGGGATTGAAAAAGTGCAGCCCCACTACGCGCTCGGGCCGCAGAGCATTCGCGGCGATGTCGGTGATCGGCAACGACGACGTGTTGGTCGCGAACACCGTGTGTTCGCCGACCCGGTTTTCGGTGTCGGCGAGCACGCGGCGTTTGATCTCCAAGTCTTCGACGACAGCCTCGACAACGATGTCGGCCCGGGCCAGCCCGGTGTCATCGAGTGTCGGTGCGATGAAAGCCATTTTCTGAGCCAACTCTCGTTTGTCGATCCTGCGACGTTTGAGTTTGCGGGCCCAGACGGCGTTGGCGGTGGCCAGCGCGGTCAGGATCGCGTCGTAGTTAAGATCTTTGAGACGCACCGGAATTTCGCGATCGGCGACGAGTTGGGCGATCCCGCCGCCCATGATGCCGGCGCCGAGCACCGCGGCGCGCTGGATCTTACGCGGCGTGGCACGCACGTCGCCCGTGTCGCCCTTGAGCGCGGTCTGGCTCTTGAACAACCACATCAGGTTCTTCGACGTGCGTGTCGGGATCAGTTCACCGATCAGACGCGCCTCGAAGTCGAGACCCTGCGTCAGATCCTGGGTAAAGGCCGCGTCGATCGCCTCGATCGCTCGGAACGGCGCCGGGTAGTCCTCCGGGCTGGCCTTGGCTCCCGTCTTCTTACGTGCTTGTTCCAGTACTTTGCGCCGGAGCGGCCCGATCGTCTGGATCAGGCGCGGCACCAACTTCTGCCTGCCACGCAACCTCCCGGCGACGGCCCCTTCGCCCTCGGTGAGCGCCTCGCGGACAAGCGCGAGCGCCTGGCGTTCGACATAGGCCTCGGGGACGACCTGATCGACCAATCCGATTTTTCGGGCGCGTCGCGCATCGATGGTGCGGCCGGGCAGGATCATGTCCAGCGACGGAATCAAGCCCACGAGGCGGGGCAACCGTTGCGTCCCACCAAATCCCGGGATGATCCCCAATTTGACTTCGGGCAAACCGATACGGAGGTCGCCACGGTCGGCGGCAACACGGAAACTGCATGCGAGCGCCATCTCGGTCCCGCCGCCAAGGCACGTCCCGTTGATCGCGCAGGCGCTCGGACGTCCAAGATCGGCGATCTTCTGGAAAACCGCCTGTCCAAATCTCGCAGCCTCGGCACCCTGATAGGCGTCGGTGACGGAGGCGATCTGATCGACATCCATCCCGGCAATGAACATGCCTCGTTTGTTGCTCGCGAACAGCACCGCGCGAATGTCGTCGCGGTGACGCGTCTCCTCGAGTAACCGGTCGAGTCCTCTGAGCGTCGCTTCGGAGAGAAGGTTGACCTTCTGACCCGGAGTATCGAATGTGATCTGCAGCACGCCATCGGCATCGACTCGGTGTGTGAAGTTGGAACCCTCGATCATGATCGCTCCAGCACCAGGGCCCCGCCCTGCCCACCCCCGACGCAAAGCGTCGCCAGACCCAGCGATGCGTCGCGGCGTGCCATTTCCTCGAGTAGGGTGAGCACGAGCCGACCGCCCGTCGCGCCGACCGGATGACCCAGCGCGATTGCCCCGCCATTGACATTCAGCCGATTCGGGTCGGGGGCGCCGAGAGGCGCCGACCCCAGATGTGTCTGGAAGAATTCCCGCGATTCAAACGCTCGCAGACAGGCGATAACCTGCACCGCAAAAGCCTCGTTGATTTCCACCAAATCGATTCGATCGATCGGTAGATTACCCGCACGGCGGAGGGCGATCGGCGTGGCCAGCACGGGCCCCAGACCCATCCGTGCCGGGTCGCAGCCGGCAAACCCCCATGACCGCAAACGGCCCATTTCCTTGAGGCCGAGTTCCCTAGCGCGCTTCGCCGAGGCCAGCACGAGCGCGGCCGCGCCGTCGGTAATCTGCGACGAATTGCCGGCCGTGACCGTGCCGTACTTGCGATCGAAGACGGGTCGCAATTTGGCCAGCGCCTCCATCGTCTGACGCTCGCGGATGCCGTTGTCCTTGAGCGACGCCTTCGAGAACTTCGGCGGCAACGGGACCGGAATTACTTCGGCGTTCATGCGGCCCTCAGCCCAGGCGGCGGCGGCCCGCTGGTGGCTGAGCAACGCAAACCGGTCCTGCTCCTCGCGACCGATACCAAAGTCGCGCGCCAGGACTTCAGCGGTCTGTCCCATATTCAGACCCGACACCGGATCGGTGAGGCCGAGCATCAGACCGACGACGGGTTTGAAGTGTCGCGGACGGAACCGTCCAAAGGCCGCGAGTTTGGCCAGTGCTCCCCTGGAGCGGGCAACATTGGACCACACCGCCTGCGCATCGGCGCGAAACAGGAGCGGGATTTGCGACATCGATTCGACCGCCCCCGCGATCATCAGGTCGGCATCACCGGAGCGGATCCTGTAGGCCGCCTCGACGATCGATTCGAGCCCCGACGCGCAGTTGCGATTGACGGTGAACGCGGGCACATGCTGCGGGACCTTCGCGTTGAGCGCAATCACGCGCGCGATATTGGCGGCATCGGGCGGGCCGGCGATGTTCCCGACGACGACCTCGTCGATCCAGTCCGGGTCTATTTCCGCCCGCTCGATCGCCTCCCGCATCGCGATTCGCCCCAAATCGACGGCCGAGACCCGAGCCAACTCGGTTCCGGCTTTGACAAACGGTGTGCGTGCGCCGGCGACAACGACTACGTCGCGTTCCCCATTCACGATTGTCCATCCTTTTCCTTATCGATCGCGTAACTCTCGAGTTTCTTGTACAGGTTGCTGCGCGGCGTCTCGATCGCCTTTGCGGTGGCGGCGATGTTCCAGCCGTTGGCGCGAAGCTTGGTGACCAGGTAGGCACGTTCGGCGCCGTCCTTGAACCGCTGTAGCGAGGCCCCGTCGTGCTCGATGAGGAGCACCCCGTCGGGGACTGCGACGCGGCCCGGCGCCAACGCCAGGCCCATCCCCGGAGGAAGATCGGCGGCTTCGACCGTGTCGCCCGCCGTCATGATCAGCACGCGTTCGACGGCGTTGCGCAACTCGCGCACGTTGCCTCTCCAGGGTAGTTGCCGTAGTCCGGCGAGCGCATCCTTGGAAAACTTCTTGATGGCGAAATTGTTCTCGCGACCGAAGGTCTCGGCGAAGTGTTCAACCAGTTCGTCGATGTCCTCACGGCGCTCGCGCAACGGCGGAAGGTGCAACGGAACTACGTTGAGCCTGAAGTAGAGATCTTCTCGGAACCGACCCTCTTCTATTTCCTGCTGCAGCGATTTGTTGGTGGCCGCGACGACGCGCACATCGACATGCACTGTTTTGGCCGCACCCACCGGCTCGACATCGCCGTCCTGTAAAGCTCGCAGCACCTTGGCCTGGGTCTTGACGCTCATGTCGCCGATCTCGTCCAGGAAGATCGTCCCGCCGTCAGCACGCACGAATTTCCCGACCTGGTCTTTGGTCGCTCCGGTAAACGAACCCTTGACGTGACCGAACAGCTCCGATTCGATCAGTTCCTCGGGTATCGCAGCGCAGTTGACCTTGACGAACGGTTTGTCGGTTCGCGCGCTGTTGCGGTGAATCGCCCGGGCAACCAGTTCCTTGCCGGTCCCGGACTCGCCGGTGATCAGCACCGAGACCTGGGTCGGTGCGACGCGGGCCACCTCTCTGTGGATCGCGTCCAACACCTTCGACGATCCGACCATCCTGTAGCGTTCTTCGAAGTCGAGCCTGTATTCGCGGACTTCCTCTTGTAGGCGTTTTCGTTCGAGTGCGTTGCGCAACACGAGCAGGACACGGTCGCGCTCGAGCGGTTTTTCCATGAAGTCGAACGCACCGAGGCGTGTGGCCTCGATGGCGGTCGCGATCGTCCCGTGGCCGGACACCATCACGACCGGGAGTTCGGGGTGGTTGGTGCGTAGCTTGGCTAATACCTCGAGGCCATCCATGCCCTGCATCTTGATGTCGAGCAGAACGGCATCGGGCGAAAACTCGGCGGCCTTGGCGATGCCGTCCTGGCCATCGGAAGCCTCGATCGGCTGCATCTCCTCGTACTCGAGGATCATCTTCAGCGACGAGCGAATATCGGCTTCGTCGTCGATGATCAGGATAAGGGGGCGGCTCACGGGAACAGGATACAAAAAAAAGAGGGCGCCCGGACATGGGCGCCCTCACTCGTTGGCGACTTTTTCGGACCCCGACGGGCCGCTAGGGGGCCCGCAGAAAGAATGTCCGGTTGGTTCTATTGGCACCCGGGACCATCACATCGATTTTGACCGGCCGTCCGGACTCGATTTTGGCGATCTCGACCTCCCAATCTTCGACAGTTTCGATCGGGCTGTCGTTGACGTGAGTCACGACACGGAGCGGCAGGATGCCCTTTTCCGCAGCCAGGCTGTCGAATTCCACATCCGTGATGATCACGCCCTGCAGCGAGTCTCGCAGATCCAGGCCATCCCGCACTTCAGGATCGATCGCCTGAACGGTGATCCCGAGCCCTTTGGACTCGGCCGGTTTCTCAGGTTCGCTCTCTTCGATGTTGGCCGCGGGCTCAACCTGGCTCAGTGGACGCTCGCCGAGTGTCGCATTCAGCTGCAACGTGCGACCTTTGCGAAACACCTCGAGGTCGACTTTTTCACCCGGCATATACGATGAAATCTTCGAAATCAGCTCATCATTGTCGTGGATCGTGTGACCGTCGACCTCCCGAATCACATCGAAAGGGCGTAGACCGGCCCGCTCGGCGGGGCTGTTGCTCGTCACGTTGTCGATGATCACGCCTTTTCGATCGGGCAGGCCGAGGTATTCCTGCGCATCGCGATCGATGCCCGCGATGTTCATATTGATCCCGATATAGCCTCGCTTGACCTCGCCGAAGTTGCGCAACTGATCGATCACACGGCGCGCGTGATTGATGGGAAGCGCAAAGCCGATCCCCTCGGCCAGGTTCTGGCGGGCGATTGCGGTGTTGATACCGACCACTTTGCCGTCGATGTCCAACAACGGGCCACCGGAATTGCCGAAGTTGATTGCGGCATCGGTTTGCAGGAACGTCACCAGACCCGAACTATCGAGCGTCGGAAGCGGCACACGCCGATTCTTGGCCGATAGGACACCGACCGTGACGGTTTGCTCGAACTCGAGCGGATTGCCGATGGCGATGACCCACTCACCGACGCGCAGGGCATCGGAATCGCCGAGCGGCAGCGGGTCCAGCCCACTGCGCGCGACCTTGAGCAACGCCAGGTCGATCGACGGATCGGTGCCGACTACTTCCGCGGATTCTTCCGACCCGTCGCGGAAGCCGATTTTGACTTGATCGGCGTTCTGTACGACGTGGTAATTGGTGAGGACGTAGCCATCGCTGCTGATGATGAACCCTGTACCCTCGCCGATGCGCGGTTGCATTTGCGGCCGATTCGGTTGGCTGTCATTCGGATCGCCGAAGAAGTGGCGCCACAAATCTTGTGGACTACGCGGCTCGTCCTCGTCTTCCGACTCCAGGCGATCGTCACGCGACGTCACGCTGACGACCGAGTCCATCGACTGATCGGCGACATCGGCGAAATCGCGGACCGGGGAATTTGAGATCACCGCGGGTGCCACGTTGACTGCGGGTTGAACGGCCGGTGGTGCCGCAAGAGCGATCTTGGGCGCATGGATGAAACCGCCGATCACGATCCCGAACACGATGCTGAGCCCGATCACGGCCAGGAGAGAAAAACTGACAGAACCGGTCTTCATGTTGGCTACCCCGTTTCCCTCGCCGGTAACAAATCGAACAGATGACCCCGCAACGCCGAAACATCGACGGGCTTCTCGAGCATTCTCGCGACGCCAAGCATACGCGCCTGGTTGACGACGTCTTCGTTCAGGTAAGCGGAGACGAGGATCACAGGCGCCGTGTACTCCCGCCGGCGTAGCTCGGCGAGCAAGGAAAGGCCATCGAGACCAGGCATGCGATAGTCCAGCAAGAACAGGTCGACGCCTTCCGCGTGGCCGTTCTTCAGCACCTGGAGAGGGTCGGACTCCGTCACCGTTTCGAAGCCGGCGCGAAGCAGCAAGCGGCGGTAGGTCGACAACACCGCGATGTCGTCGTCGACCACCAGGACCCGGTAACCGTTACTCTTGGCAGGAGACATACCCATTGTCCTACGCAAGCCGCGTGCCCGCAAAATTCGCCCGTTTTCGGGCTCGGCACCAATCCCGGCCATGGTTGGACGCCAACTTGGCGCCCTCCCCGGCCGATTAGGCCTACCTGGAAAGATTAGTGTCCTTCAGCCTTGCCCGCCATGCGGTAGTCCTTGATCTTGCGCTGAAGTGTGCGCAGACCGATCCCCAGCAATTCGGCTGCCTGGGTACGGTTGCCCCCCGTCTTTTCGAGCGCGTGGAGGATCGCGCGTCGCTCGATCTCCTCCATCGTAAGATTTTGCCCTTCCTCCGGATCTTTTTCGGTAACCGGGACGGCTGGATCCGGCGCCGGAGCGGAACGGCGGTACTCCTCCGGGAGGTCGGACAACTGAATCTCGTCGCCTGGGGCGAGCACCACCAAACTTTCGATCAGGTTTCTCAACTCACGGACGTTGCCGGTCCAGCGGGCACCGATCAGCGCGGCCAATACCTCCGCGCCGAAGCTCATCGACTCTCGGCTGTTTTCCTTGCCGAATTCGTCGAGGAAGTGATTTGCGAGTAGCCGAACATCACCTGCGCGGTCGCGCAGCGGTGGGATCGTCAACGTGACGACCTTGAGCCGGTAATACAGGTCGTTGCGGAATCTCCCCTGCCCCACCATGGCCTCGAGGTCCTGGTTGGTCGCGGCCACGAGCCGGATGTCCACGCGAATGGTTTCCGTCCCGCCGACGCGCATGAATTCCCGCTGCTCGAGCACGCGTAGCAGTTTGACCTGCATTTCCAGAGGTAGTTCGCCGATCTCATCGAGGAACAACGTTCCTCCATCGGCGAGTTCGAACTTCCCGATCTTGCGCGCGGTGGCTCCGGTAAACGCGCCTTTCTCGTGGCCGAACAGTTCGGATTCGAGAATCTCCGCGGGAATCGCCGCACAGTTGATCGGGAGAAAACGACCTTCGTGCCTTGGCGAGTGTTCGTGTAGAGCGTTCGCGACCAGCTCCTTGCCGGTTCCGGACTCGCCGACGATCAACACGTTGGAGCGCGCTCCCGCGACGAGTTCCATCTGGCGAAACAGATCCTGCATCGCCTTGGAGTTGCCGATAAGTTTGACGAATTTTCCGTAGAGGCGCTCCTCCAGCTCTTCGCGCCGATCACGATCGCGCACTTTCTGAATCAGATTGGACACTCGTGCGCGCAATTCGTCGAGGTTGACCGGCTTGGTCAGGTAGTCGTCGGCGCCCTTCTTCATCGCATCGACAGCCGATTCGACCGTCGCGTGGCCGGTGATCATCAGCAGCCCGGCGCGCGGGCGAATTTCCTTGACCGCCGCGAGCACCCCGAAGCCATCGGTGCCCGGCATCATCAGGTCGGTAATTACGAGAACGACGTCACGGTTTTCTCGCAAGTAGTCCAGCGCCGGATCGGCGCGTCCGAACGCCTCCACCCTGTGACCGGCACGCGTCAACGCGCGCACCAATCCGCGGCGGTTTGCGTCGTCGTCCTCGATCACGAGGATTTGTGATTGACCGTCCACGTTAGTCTTCCATCCACTTCACGAATTCGTCCGCTTCCATGACTCTCACCCCGAGAGTCTCCGCCTTGGTTCGTTTCGATCCGGCCGCCTCGCCGGCCACCACGAGACCGGTCTTTTTGCTGACGCTCCCGGACACCTTACCCCCCAATGCCTCGACACGCGCCCTGGCGGTGCTACGTGGAATTCCCGGAAGCGTGCCGGTCAACACAACCGTCTTCCCGGCGAAGGGCGATCCTTCCACCGCTTGCGGCGCCGGCGCAAGTTCTTGGGCGGTTGCCTCGATGCGGACGCCCGCTTTTTTCAGTCGAGAAACGAGTGCTCGGTTGGCCGGTTGCTCAAAGAATTGTCGCACCGCCGCCGAGGTTTTTGGACCGATCTCATCGAGTGCCTCGAGTTCCTCGGGGCTCGCTCCCGCGAGGGCCTCGATACTGCCGGGTTGGGATGCCAGCAAGCGGGCGGATCGCTCGCCGACGTGACGGATGCCCAGCCCGAAGAGTAATCGGTGCAGCGCCTGCTTTTTCGATCGTTCGATTTGCTCGAGCAGGTTGGCCGCGGACTTGGAGCCCATCCGCTCGAGCGACTCGAGTTGCTCCTGCTCCAGTTGGTAGAGTCCTGACACGTCCTCGACCAACCCCTTGTCGAGCAATTGGTCCACCAACGCTTCGCCGAGTCCCTGGATATCCATCCCACCGCGGCCGGCGAAATGCAGGAGCTTCTCTTTTTGCTGGGCCGGACACGCTACGTTGGTGCAATAACGGGCGGCCTCACCTTCTTCGCGCACGGCATCCGCCCCGCACTCGGGGCACCGATCCGGCATGCGGAACTTGCGGGTTCGTTTTGGCCGTTTGGCCAGCACGGTCTTGACGACCTGCGGGATGATCTCACCGGCTTTCTCGACGAACACGGTATCGCCCTCACGAACGTCTTTACGCTCGACCTCTCCTTCGTTGTGCAACGTTGCGCGCGATACGGTGGTACCGGCCAACGTGACGGGCTCCAGCTCGGCCACCGGCGTCAGCTTTCCGGTCCGGCCGACCTGAACGGCGATCTTGATGACCCTCGTTGTCTCCTGTTGCGCGGGGTACTTGACCGCCACAGCCCAGCGCGGGAACTTCGAGGTCGTTCCCGCGATGTCACGAAGCTCCAACTCATTCACCTTGACGACCATCCCGTCGATCTCGTAGTCCAGCGTGTCCCGGATACGCCCGAGTTCATCGAAGGCTTCGATGACCTCGTCGATCTTGGTGCAGCGCCGATTGAGCGGGTTGGTCCTCAAGCCGAGCCGCCGCAGCAACGCCAGTGTCTCCTCGTGCGAGGTGCGCGCCTCGCCTCCCCACTCCGCGATGTCATAGAAAAAACAGTCCAGCTTTCGTTCCGCCGTGGTGCGGGCATCGAGCATCCGCAGTGCGCCGGCCGCAGCGTTCCTGGGGTTGGCGAACAGGTCCTCCCCCTCTTGCGCTCGCTTCTCGTTGAGTCGGGCGAAGCTGCTACGCGGCAGAAAGACCTCACCGCGAACTTCGAGATCGTGCTCCTCACCACCCATCAACTCGAGCGGAATCGAACGGATCGTACGTACGTTTGGGGTGACGTCCTCGCCGACCGACCCATCGCCCCGCGTCACGCCGCGGCGAAGCCGGCCACTCTCGAAATGGACCGCGATCGACAGGCCGTCGACCTTGGGCTCGACCACGTAGGTCGGTGCAATCGTGTTGTCGAGGGCGCGGGCAAGCCGCGCATCCCATGCCCGTAACTCGTCGCCGCCGTAGGCGTTGTCCAGCGAGAGCAATCGAGTCTTGTGCCGGAACGCCTCGAAACCACCGGATGGTTCGCCGCCGACCCTCTGAGTTGGTGAGTCGGGCGTGATCAGGTCGGGGAAACGGCGCTCGATCTCGATGAGCTCGGACTCGAGACGATCGTACTCGGCATCCGACACTTCCGGATCGTTTTCGAGGTAATAGCGCTTGCGATGGATCTCGATCTCCCGGCGCAATTCGCCGGCGCGCTTTTTTGCGGTGCGCAGGTTTTTCACAGGGAGTTTCCCGCTCAACGTCCTTCCGCCGCTTGTCCGACCGAGATTGCACGAGCGTGCCGGCGGGGCAGCCGAATCGTGAACTTGGTCCCGACCCCTACGGTCGATTCCAACTCGATGTGACCGCCGTGCCGTTCGACAATCTGCCGCGCGATCGGCAACCCCAGACCCGTCCCGCCGCCACGGCTCGAGTAGAACACTTCGAAAATTCTTTCGCGCGAAGCCACGGGAATCCCGGGTCCGTCATCCTCGACCTGCAGCACGGCCTCGCCATTGCTCGCCGCGCGAGTACGCACCTTGACGGTTCCCTTGGAGTCGAGCACCTGGCGGGCGTTGACCAGCAGGTTCATCAACGCCTGTTTGAACTGCCGTTCATCGAGATCGACGTTGGGCAGCATCGGCTCGAACTCGGTCAGCAGCGCGATCCCACTCTGTGCGAAATCGTTTTCCAGGAATTTGATCACCTCGGTAACGACCTCATTGAGGTCGTGAGGCTTGAACTGCGGCCGTCCGGGGCGCGCGTAGGCGAGAAAATTGTTGACCAGGCCCTCGAGACGCTTGATCTCACTCTTCGTCGAGTCGAGTAACTCTTTATGCTCCTGGTCGGGCATCCCACCGGCGGCCTCCAGTTCCTCTTCCAGCATCTGCAGGTTCATGTTCATCGCGTTGAGTGGATTACGGATCTCGTGGGCCAGCCCCGATGCGAGCAAGCCGACATAGGAAGCACGCGCGGCGGACTGCCTCGAGTGCTCGAGTTGCTTGGTCTTACGCAACAGATGTAGCACGTAGAAAAAACCCGCGATGAGGACACCCACGGCGAGCACAGCGGCGGCGACGATCTTGGCTCGTAACGAGGTACGCCTACGGTTCATTTCCTCGAGTACGGGCTGCGGCGCGATCCCAACGAGCACCTGGCCGTCGGACACACCCAGCGGCGCCCTGAGAATCACGTCCTTGGCAAGATCCAAACCGGTGGGCTCGAGACGGTGCGACCGGCGCGGGCCCTGGTTGCGCGCAAGGAATAACTGGCGAACACCGAAGCGGTCCCGAACTTCGACGTAGTGCAGGATGAACCTGTTGGCGAAACGCTGGTTGACGAAGCGTCGAAACGTGTCTTCCTGCTCCCGCACGCGGCCAAAGTCGATACCACGGCCGTCGGCACCGAGAAGACTCACCTTCGCCGCGATTGCGTCGGCTTCCTTTTGCGCCAGATCCATGCGGCTGGTCAGGACGCCGACACCGACCTCGCGGAACGCCAGCTGGATCGCGATTCCAACCAGAATGGTCAGAAGGACGCCAAAAATGAGGTACGCCCGGATCGTCTCTCCGTCCGAGGATGAGGAGAAAGCAAGACGAAAGTCCGAAGGTACGGCCGCTTTAGCGGTCAAGAGAAACTCCCGTAGAATAGGTAGCAGACCTATTTTAGCGTCGGCAGGGGCCATTTGGCCCCGTTGCTGCAGATCTTCCGCAGGGACTAGGGTTGAACCGGTTGACCTTATAGCGATTACGGGGTTTAGTTACAATATTAGCTACTCGGTCCTCATCGAAAGAGCACACTTGCACGGTGACCGGGTAGGGATCTTCGCCGGGCTAAACCCCGTCGAAGAAAAGCTCAAATGGGGAGGGGCGAAACATGGGGTCTCAGGCAACCGCCAATTTGAAAGGCAGTACGCGCTTGGGCAACTACCTCCGCAAGCTACGGAGCGGTTACGGATACTCTCTCCGCCGCGTCGAAGAGCGTGCGCGGGCAGAAGGGGGAGAGATCGATAACTCCCAGTTGAGCCGCTATGAGAAGGGCATCTGTTACCCGTCCTTCGACAAGCTTCGGGTTCTGGCCAGCGTGTTCAACGTGTCGATCCAATCTTTTTCGGACATGGTCGATCTCGAGGCGTTCGAGGAACTGAAGCCGGAATCCAGCGATCCTCGGGAATTGACGGAGTTCGGCAACCAGGCGATGAAGGACGGCAACCACGGTGCCGCGTTCGCCTGCTACGAGCGCGCAATCGAGTTGTTGCTCGACAAGCGTGGGGACCTCGAAGCCCGCGTGCTGCTGAGCCAAGTTCGTGTCACACAGGCCGCGGCGTTGACCCGTCTCGGCAAGCTCTCGCTCGCCGAGCAGGAGTTGCGTGTCGCCCTGCGCGGCAATTCGCGGCTCGACGAAACGACCCAGGTTCGGGCGCTGCTGTCGCTTGCCAACATCCACGCCGATCTCGGCGACACGATGCTCAGTGAAATCGAGGCCGAGAAGGCCGCGCGTCTGGCCGGCGAGGCCAACCTCGCGCGACTCGAGGCCATGGCCAAACATACGTTGGCCCGCGTGCTGGCCGACCAGAAACAATTCTCCAAGGCCGTTGATCGCTACCGCGAGGCCGCCCATCTCTACACAGGCTGCGGCGAATCGTTCGAGGCCATGAAGGTTCGCGTCGGGATCGGCACCTGCTACGTGGATCTCGGCAAAACCCGCGAAGGCGTGCGGATGCTGCGTGCGGCGCTGTCCGAAGCCAAGACGGCGGGTCATCGCCGGCTGCAGGCGTTCGCGTGGAGCAGCCTCGGCCAGGCCTATTACCGGCAAGACGACGTCGATCGGGCGCGTGGGTGTTTCCGCGAGTCCGACACCCTGGCCCTTTACAACAACGAAAAACAGCCGGATGTCTTGTTCCTCAACGCGTACTACGAATGGAAGATCGCCACCAAGGCCGATAACCCGACGCGAGAGAGGATCTCGTTTGGACGCCTCAAGGGCTTGCGGTCGGAACTCGAACGGAAGTTCCCGGAAGTCGAAGCGTTCGATAGCTACATGGAAGGGGGGTGTCGTCATGCGTAGACTCCTCACCGCATTGACCGTTACGTTGCTCCTGACCGGGATGGTTTCGGCAGCCGAGAAAAGCTCGCGCGGAGCCGGTCACCCGCACCGTTATGTGCCGAGCTCGCTCGACGGATCGATCGTGCAGATCGTGAACGAAGTCGATGGCCGGATGTGGTCGGCGTGGTCCTATCGCAACGGTGGCGAATACGATCTCGCCCTGTCGGTCAGCAGCAGCCCCGGAATCTGGAGTGAACCGATTCTTCTCGGACTTGACGACGGTCTCGATCAGCGCGAACCCGCACTGGCTGTCGATGCGCGCGGAGCGACCTATATCGCCTATGGGAATGACGCCGGAGCGATCCGGGTCATGGCCCTGCAACCCGGCGAAAGCCAGTGGTCGAGTCCGGTAACCGTCGCGATGGAAATGGGTCGCTTCTCGGCACCAAGTCTGATGGTCGTCGGGAACGCGTTGATCGTCGGCTACCGAGACGGCGACAACGTCGCCCTTCACGCGATGCCGCTGCTCCGGGAAGAGATCGTCAACCATATGCGGTCGATCTACGACGGACCCGACCCCACAACCGGACACTCGGACGACGAGGAAAAAGACGACGCTGAAGCGAGCGATTCGTCACTTAGCGGCCTGAACACGAACGGTGGAGTGACCATCCGACCGGTGGCCCGCGCGCGAGGCGATCGCGAAGACTAATCCCTGATCACGGACACGAACGAGACGGGCCGTCTGGCCCGTCTTTTTTTTGTGCAGCTCTAAGCCCCGGCCAGCGCCTGGTCCAGATCGGCGACGAGATCCGTGGCGGCCTCGATCCCGACGGACAAACGTAGTAGGCCCTCGGGAATACCCATCGCGTCGAGGTCGGCGCGATCCATGTGCCGGTGGGACATCCGCGCCGGGATACTGACCAACGATTCGACGGATCCGAGACTGCCGGCGCGATGAAACAAGCGAAGACGGTCGTGAACCCGGCGGGCAGCGGCGGAACCACCGCGGACCAGGAACGAAACCATCCCGCCAAAGCCATCCATCTGTCTCTTCGCTAATTTGTGATCCGGGTGATCCGGCAGGCCGGGATAGGCGACCGATTCGACCTTTGCATGTCGATCCAGGAAACGTGCGACTTCCGTCGCGGTGGCCTCATGGGCCTCGAGCCGTATGGCGAGCGTGCGCAGCCCGCGCATCAGCAGGAACGCGGTGAACGGATCCATGACACCGCCGAGGATTCGTCGTCGAGCGACTATCCGCGAGACCAACTCCTCGCCCCCCGCGATCACCCCGCCGACCAGATCGCTGTGACCGCCGAGGTACTTCGTCGTCGAGTGCAAGACGAGGTCGATCCCGAGGGCCGCGGGCCGTTGGACCACGGGGCTGGCGAACGTGCTGTCGACGATCGTCGGGACGCCGGCCAGCCTCGCGACCTTCGCGACGGCTGCCAGATCGACAAGGCGGAGACCGGGATTGGTGGGGGTTTCAAGGACAAGAATTGCGGCGCCGCGAAGCCGCTCGGGGTCGAGCGCGTGTAACTCGTCACGGGTTACGCGTTCTATCTCGAAGCCCCAGCCGGGCAACACGTTTTGCATCAACTCCATGGTGCCGCCGTAAACGTCGTTCTGGGTCACGATCCGGCGGCCCGGGGCGGCGAGGGTCAGGATCGCGGTGCTCATGGCCGCCATCCCCGACGCGAACATGGCTGCCGTCTCCGTGCCCTCGAGTGCCGCCAGTTCGCGTGCCGCCTGGCTCACGGTCGGATTGTCGTAACGTGAATACAGGTAGCCTGACCCACCCTCGAAGAAGCGCTCAATAGCGTCGTGGTCGTCGAAATCGTGGGTGCATCCAGGAACGATTACGGGTGCGATTGGAGTGCCGATCTCGGGACTCCGCTCATCGCCGCGGACACATTGAGTTTTGTTCTTCATCCTTGCTCCTTGTACGCTCTACTTTCGCCTAATCCTCGGCGCGTTCACTTTATTAACTCTGTTGACACCCCGCAGCCCCATCTCCATAATAAGTTTGGTGGTCGAAAGTGGAACAAAGTGGTCCATATGGGCATGCGTTCCACTTTTTCTTGGAAGAACACAGGCGGCGAGTTCCGGCGGGTGTTGGCACGGCCGCCGGTACGAAAAAGTCGGGGAACTAAACGGGTGGGGAGACCCATGTTGCGGGGTAACAGTCTCGCCAAAATCGATGAGAAGGGGCGCCTGAAGCTCCCGGCCGCTTTCCGTTCGGTCATCGAACCCACCTACGGCAACGAGTTTTTTGTCACCAGCCTGCGCGGCGAATCGGCACGCGTCTACCCGATGCAGGTCTACACCGAGTTGGAAGACAAGATTCTCTCGGCTTCTTCGATCCAACCGCTGGTGACCAAGTTGCGCAACAGCCTGAACTATTTCGGCCAACGAGCGGTGATGGACCCTCAGGGACGCATCCTGCTCCATCCATTGCTGCGAGACAAGGCCGAGTTGGCCGGTGAGGTCGCCGTGCTCGGTCAACAAAATTTCTTGGAAGTCTGGAACCGCGGCTCCTTCGAGGAAGCCCTCAAACGCGACCCACTCACGGACGACGATCTACGCGAGTTGGCCACTTTCGGATTCTGATGTTTGCCGCGCCACACGAGGAGGGATGGGTGACCGATTCGATCGCACATCGTCCCGTGCTGCTACGCGAAACAATCGATCTGTTGACACCAATTTCCGGTGCGACGGTCGTGGACGGCACGTTGGGCGCAGCGGGTCACGCGCATGCCTTGCTCGAGGCAATTTCGCCGGATGGCCGTTTGTTGGGGATCGACCGTGATGCCGACGCATTGAAGATCGCCGAACACCGGCTCGCCAATTTTGGCGACCGCTTTACCCCGCTCCACGGACGTCACGAAGATCTTGCCGGGTTGCTGCGTGGCGCGGGCATCTTCGCGTGCGATGCGATGCTATTCGACCTCGGTGTTTCGTCCATGCAACTCGATCGCGCCGAGCGTGGTTTTTCTTTCCGACGGGACGCGATGCTGGACATGCGCATGGACACGAGCAGCGGCGAGACTGCTGCCGATTTGCTTGCCCGCATCGAAGAACCCGAACTACGCCGAATCCTTTCCCGTTGGGGTGAAGAGAAACGCTCCGGCGCGATCGCCCGGGCGATCGTGCGCGAACGCACAAAGCGACCAATCACCCGTACGGCTCAGCTGGCGGAGTTGGTCGAACGCGGGGCCGGGCGGGCGGCACGGCAATGGCGAATCCACCCCGCGACGAGGTCGTTCCAAGCGCTTCGCATCGCCGTCAACGGCGAGATCGAAGGCTTGGAGCAGCTTGTCAGCGACGCGGTGGCCATGCTCCGCCGCGGTGGCCGGCTCGCCGTCATCTCCTACCATTCGTTGGAGGACCGCGCGATCAAGACCGCGATGCGTGCGCTGTCCAACCGTTGCAGTTGTCCACCGAAATTACCGGTCTGCGGGTGTGGCAAGGAAGACTTGACTCGCGTATTGACCACTCGGCCGGTACGTCCCACCGATGAAGAAATCGACCGCAACCCTCGAGCACGCAGCGCCCGTCTGCGCGTCTGCGAGAGACTGTAGGTACTCATGGCTAACAACGATCGAACAAATCGCCGCTGGAAAAACCGCCATCTGGTGCGCGAACGGGATACCCAACGCGCGAGACGCTTGTGGGCGACCCTGGCGCTGGTCGTCGTGGCTCTGACGCCCGCGGGTCTGTACCTCTATGAGCAAAACTGTTGCCTACAGTTGTCCTACGAAATCGAGTCGATCGAGAACCAACGCAAGAAATTGGCCGAGGCCGAGCGACGACTCGAGGTGCTTCACGCGGGCGTAGCCTCGATGAAGAGCATCGAACACTGGGCCGCGAGACAGGATCTGGAACGGCCGGCACCAGAAGAAATCGTCGTCGTTCCTTACGAGACGACGATGGGTGACCCGATGATGGCCCGTGTGCCCGCTGGCCACACAGAGTCCGCGCCTCGACGGCCGCGGCAGTTCGAGTAGGGGATGCCCCGGGTCCTACGAAACCGACTGATTCTGTTGTGTGTCGTCGTTGGTCTGGCGACGGGCTTGATCGGGTCCCGGTTGTACTCGCTGCAGGTGAAACACCACGCGAGGTTCACGGAGCGCGCGACCGAGCAACATCAGGCCGAGTATTCGATACGTTCGCGTCGAGGTGCGTTGCTCGACCGACACGGCCGCACGTTGGCGGTCAGCCTCGAAACCCAATCCCTCTCTGCGCACCCTCACCGGGTAGCGAATGCCACCGAGGCTGCCGATGTGCTGGCGGGGAAGATCGCGATGCCTCGCGGGCAAATAATCGAGCAACTGGAGTCGAAGAAATCGTTCGTCTACTTACACCGCTTCCTCGAGGCCGAGACGGCTCGCTCGATTGAACGGCTCGGCAGAAGCACGGACGGTCAACCCGCATTGCTGGACATCGGCGAAAACAGACCCTTCTGGTTCCAGCGGGAGACCAAACGACGCTATCCGCGTGGCCCCGTGGCCTCGCACGTCATCGGATTTGCCAACATCGATGGCGACGCCCGTGAGGGCGCGGAGATCCGGTTCGACGATGTCTTGCAGGGCGACCCAACCTCGTACCTCGAACTCAAAGACGCCAAAAATGGTTCGATTCGCCAGGTCGTACGGGAACCGGAGAAACTGTCGTCGGATGTTCGCCTGACGCTCGATCTTTCACTCCAACACTTGCTGGAGCGTGAGCTCGACGACGCTGTGCGCCGTACCGGCGCGAAGGCTGCGACCGCCATCATACTCGACCCGAAAAGCGGTCAGGTTCTAGCGATGGCGAACCGGCCGACGATCGACCGCAGCACGCGCGCTAACCGGGGCGATTCGCGAACCAATCGTGCGATCGAACACTACTTCGAGCCAGGCTCGACGTTCAAGATCGTGCCGATGGCGTTGGGCCTCGAAACCGGTTCGATCACTCCGGGCGAGCGCATCTACTGTCAGGACGGCAAACCCTACCGCACAGAATACGGTCGCGAGATCAACGACGTCGGGAAGAACGGGATGCTGACGCCACGCATGATCCTGGCCAAGTCGAGCAACATCGGGATGGTCAAGATCAACCGGCGGCTCGATTCCGAAACGCTGCGCGAGGGAATCCTGCGCTTTGGATTCGGCCGGCGTACGGGGATCGAACTCCCGGCCGAAACGCCCGGCTCCTTGAGTGCAGTCAAGGATTGGTCTCCGTACACCCACGATTCGTTGGCTTTCGGCCAGGAGATCGGCGCGACCGCCCTTCAAATGGCGTCGGCGATGGCGACGATCGCCAACGACGGTGTTCGAGTCGAGCCACGCATCGGTCTCGGCGCCCAGGACTCCGCGGGCGGTGTGGAATTGTTCGAGCCGGCCCCGGCCCATTTTGTTGTGTCGGTCCAGACCGCGCGACGGGTGCGATCGATGCTCGAGGAGGTGGTGGAGAAAGGCTCCGGCAGCGCCGCACGGCTGCCGGGCTATCGCGTCGCCGGAAAGTCGGGCACCGCGCAGAAACGGGCGGCCGATGGCAAGGGCTACTCCGGTACCGATTTCTTCGCCTCGTTCGTCGGGTTCGCACCGGCGAGCGATCCTGAACTGGTCGTCCTCGTCGCGCTGGACACCCCACGTGGCACCCGGCGGCAGGGCGGTGAGATCGCCGCGCCGGTGTTCGCGAGAATTTTGGCCGAAGCATTGCAATACCTTCGCGTGCCGAAAGACGCGGAGCCGCCGCTGGCCGTGGGTGTCCCGGCGATGGCGCAAAAAGCCCCGGCCGACGTGCCGGTGGCCGAGGTGCCGACACCGGGCAAGGTCCCTGATGTGCGGAAACGGACACTCCGTGAGGCCATTGCGACACTTTCGGCCCACGGGTATCGCGTGCGGGTTCAGGGACGAGGAACGGTCGTGAGGCAAACGCCGGAGCCGGGTACGGCGCTGGCGCCTGGTGGGGTCTGCGATCTGCTCGCCGGAGGGGCGGGATGAGCACCGCCGCACCGAGGCTTTCCGATCTTCTCTCGGGTGCGGCGATCGTCCCTCTCGATCCGATCGAAATTGATCCCCGGGTCCACGGGGTACAACTCGATTCGCGCTTGATCGGCAAGGGCGACCTTTTCTTCGCGCTGGAGGGTGAGCACGTCGATGGAGAAGGCTTCGTCACACAGGCGGTCGACCAAGGCGCCCGCGCAATCGTTGCGCGATCCGGACGGCCCGAGTCGCTCCGGCCCGATGTCGCCTGGGTCCGTGTCGGGGAGCCTCGACGAGCAACCGGACCGATCTCCAGGGAATTCTATGGTCGACCCGACGAGGCGTTGACCCTGGTCGGGATCACCGGCACGAATGGTAAAACGACGGTCTCCTACATGGTTCAGGCCATCGCCCAGGCCGCGGGCAAACGTGCCGGACGGATCGGCACCACGGGTTACGCCTTCGGCAACCTCGCCCGATCGCTCGAACGCACGACACCCGAGGCAACCGAGCTCTTCCGGGTGCTCGATGAGATGCGCCGCGAAGGCGCGGAGTTGGTGGCGTTGGAGGTGTCCTCGCACGCGCTCAGTTTGAACCGCGTGACCGGCGCCCGTTTCGCCGCTGCGATGTTTTTGAATTTGTCGCGGGATCACCTCGACTACTACGACAGCGAACGGGACTACTTCGAGGCCAAGGCGCGATTGTTCGACGAGTTGGGAGCGGGTCAGTACGGTGTGATCCCGGCGGATTCGAAATGGGGCGCTGAGCTGGCGCGACGTGTGCGAACCAAACTATTGCGCTTCGGGCGATCGGAAGATGCGGACGTTCGCTTGAGCAATGAGGTCTGTCGTCTGAATGGATCGACGGCGACGTTGATCGGTCCGGATGGTCCCGTCGAGATCCAAATCGCGATGCCCGGCCGTTTCAACCTCGACAACGCGGCGGCGGCGGCGGCGTGCGCCTGGTGCCTCGGTTTCGGCAACGACGCGATCGCCAAGGGGTTGCGCGAGCTGAGCGGTGTCCCCGGACGTGTACAACGGATTGATCGTGGCCAGCCCTTCGATGTGTGGGTCGATTACGCGCACACCCCTGACGCGTTGGACCGGATGCTCGAGCTCGCCCGGGAGTTGACGAGTGGGCGTCTGATGGTCGTGTTCGGTTGCGGTGGGGATCGCGACCGCGGAAAACGGGCCGAAATGGGCCGTGTGGTCGCGCGACGGGCGGACGTCAGTTTCATCACGTCGGACAATCCCCGCGGCGAGAACCCGCAAGAAATTCTCGACGAGATTCTCTCGGGAGCGCAGCAGATCCAGGGCGCGGAGTTGCGCTGCCAGGTCGACCGTCGAAAGGCGATCGCCGAAGCGATCGGCGAGGCCACGGATGGCGATCTGGTGGTTGTGGCGGGGAAAGGACACGAAACAACACAGGTAGCGCTCGGCCGGGTCGAACGATTCGACGATCGGGAAATCGCAGCCGAAGCTCTCGACGCGAGATTCGGAGACGCGCATGCCTGAATTGAGCGCCCACGAACTCGCGGCGGCCTGCGGCGGTCGGATCGTACGCGGCGACGGGGACACGCGCATCAAGACCTACGGCATCGATACGCGTAGGCTCAAGTCCGACGCGGCATTTTTCGCGCTACAAAGCGAACGCACCGATGGTCACGGATTTCTTGGTGAGGCCCGCAAGAACGGTGCAGTCGCTGCGGTCGTCCAGCACGTTCCCGACCTGGAAAACGCTCCCGGTGTGCTGATCCAGGTTGAGGACTCCAGGGCCGCTCTCGCCAATTGCGGTAATGCGATGCGTAAGCGCTTTTCCAAAGCGACTTGGATCTCGATCACGGGAAGCAACGGGAAAACGACGACCAAGGAAATGGTCGCGGAGGGTTTGTCGACCGGTCCTCGTGTTCACCGGACGCCGGGCAACTTTAACAACCACTTGGGGGTGCCACTCACCTTGCTGGCCTGTCCGGACGATGCCGAGTTCATCGTGCTCGAGATCGCGATGAGCGCGCCGGGAGAAATCGCGTTCTTGACCGAGATGGTCGACCCCGATATCGCGTTGATCACCAACGTACGCGCGGCCCATCTGCAGAACTTCAGTTCGGTCGAAGACATTGCCGCCGCGAAGGGCGAACTATTCGCCGCGATGCGCGAGGATACGATCGCGATCGTCAACCGCGACGACGTTCACGTCCGCGTTCAGGCGATGCGACACATCGGCCCGCAGGTCACGTTCGGTCACGATGCCGGCACGGATCTTCGCCTTGAGGCCCTGGATAACCGTTTCGTCCCGGGCGCCGGGTTGACCGTCAACCACCAGGGCCGGTCTTTGCGTCTGCAGCTCAAAATAGGCGGGGGCCATGCGGCTCTTAACGCCCTGGCGTCTCTGGCGGTGATCGCTGCGGCCGGAGGCGATCTAGAATCCGCGGCCAAGAAGATCGAGCAACTCGAACCCGGGCCGGGTCGGGGCAAGGTTCACGATCTGCGCCGCAACATTCGCGTGGTCGACGATTGTTACAACGCCAGCCCCTCCGCGATGGCGTCGGTACTCGAAACGCTGCGCCAGTCCGACCCGCGAGGACGTCGCGTGCTGATCATGGGCGACATGCTCGAACTCGGGCATCTGGAGGTTGCGCTCCACAACGAGGTCGGGAAGCTTTGCGGTGCTTCCAATATCGGCATGCTCGTGACGATCGGAAAGCTCTCGCGCGGGACTGCCGAGGCCGCGCGGCGGGCGGGCGTTCCCGAGGTGCATCACCACCCCGATGTCGACAGGGCCACCGAATCGATCATCGAGTTTCTCAGCGATGGGGACCTGATCGTGGTCAAGGGTTCGCGCAGCATGTACCTGGAACGCATGGTGCGGCGGATCGTGCAAGAACT
>Ga0224508_10000573_pt1 | contig 35695 bp, 34 predicted proteins | sample SF_Jan12_sed_USG_4_FD_170157 | JGI IMG/M metagenome (GOLD analysis project Ga0224508, IMG submission 170157) | Sediment microbial communities from San Francisco Bay, California, United States - SF_Jan12_sed_USGS_21 | ecosystem: Environmental > Aquatic > Marine > Sediment | place: USA...
CCCTATCTTGCACGAAGGCGGTGACTTGACATGGTTTTGATTGGTTCGATCAACGCGTGATGGACCGATTACGGGCGCGGTGGGGAGTTACACTTTGTATCTATTCACTATCCAGTATTCCCCCCTGAGAAGCGAACCCCTTGCCCGCGGGGGACGTAAGCAGCGAGCAACATAGTGGCTGGCAGGGAGTTCGTTCCCACCTGCGGCCATCAGGCTCTAGCTTAGCCGACCAACTGGTGGGTTTTCGCAATACGCAAACTAAATCTTCGAACGAATCATTTTCTGAGTTGAACACGAACATTCACTCGACTAAGATCGAAATCGGCAACGTCAATAATACTTAACCAACGCCACATCGGAGGAAATCAAGATGTTACGTAAACTTGCGGTTGCATCCGCGGTCGCTGCGCTGTGCGTTAATTCCGCCGCGTTCGCCGGCCAGGCAGAAGCAGAAAGGTGGGTCAACGACGAATTCCAGCCCTCCACGCTGTCGAAAGCGCAACAGATGGAGGAAATGGCCTGGTTCATCAAAGCGGCAGCGCCGTTCCAGGGCATGGAAATCAACGTCCTGTCCGAGACGATCCCGACGCATACCTACGAATCCGAAGTCCTGACCAAGGCCTTCCAGGAGATTACCGGGATCAAGGTCAATCACCAGCTGCTCGGTGAGGGCGAGGTAGTCCAGGCGGTGCAGACGCAGATGCAGACGCGGCGCAACCTGTACGACGCCTACATCAACGATTCCGACCTGATCGGTACCCACTCGCGATTGCAGTTGGCAGTGAATTTGACTGACTGGATGGCGGGCGACGGCAGCGACGTCACGCTGCCCACGCTGGACGTCGATGACTTTATGGGCAAGTCGTTCACCACCGGCCCTGACGGCAAACTCTATCAGCTACCCGATCAGCAGTTCGCGAACCTGTACTGGTTCCGCTATGACTGGTTTCAACGCCCGGAGCTGAAAAGCAAGTTCAAGCAGATGTATGGCTACGAGCTCGGCGTGCCGGTCAACTGGTCGGCTTACGAGGATATCGCCGAATTTTTCTCGGTACACGTGAAGGAAATCGACGGTGTACGTGTGTACGGCCACATGGACTACGGCAAACGCGCGCCCGATCTCGGCTGGCGCATGACCGATGCCTGGCTGTCGATGGCCGGCGCCGGCAGCAAGGGTCTGCCGAACGGCGTACCCGTCGATGAGTGGGGTATCCGCATGGAATCAGGCACCTGTAACCCTGTCGGTGCATCGGTATCGCGCGGTGGTGCGGCCAACGGCCCGGCCGCGGTTTACGCTATTCGAAAATGGGACGAGTGGTTGCGCAAATATGCACCTCCCGGCGCCGCCAGCTACGACTTCTACCAGTCGCTGCCGGCCTTGTCGACTGGCAACGTAGCGCAGCAGATATTCTGGTACACGGCGTTTACCGCGTCGATGGTCGCGCCGCGCAGCGAGGGCAACAACACCGTCGACGATCAGGGTAACCTGCTGTGGCGCATGGCCCCGTCGCCGCATGGCCCGTACTGGGTGGACGGCCAGAAACTGGGCTATCAGGATGCCGGGTCGTGGACGCTGTTCAAATCGACGCCCGTGGACCGTCGCAAAGCGGCCTGGCTGTATGCGCAGTTCACCGTGTCCAAGACGGTGTCGTTGAAAAAAACCCACGTGGGGTTGACGCCGATTCGCGACAGCGATATCCGCCACGCATCGTTCACCGAGCGGGCGCCGAAGCTGGGCGGATTGGTGGAGTTCTATCGCTCACCCGACCGCGTGCGCTGGTCACCCACCGGTGTTAACGTGCCGGATTACCCGAAGCTCGCACAGATCTGGTGGCAGCAGATCGGTGACGTGAACTCCGGCGCCTTTACCCCTCAGCAGGCGATGGACCGGTTGGCCAGCGAGATGGATCAGGTGATGGCCCGTATGCAAGCTGCCGATGAGAAAGCCAAAACTTACGGCGGTTGCGGACCACGCTTGAACGAGGAGAAGGACCCTGCAGAGTGGCTGGCCAAACCAGGCTCGCCGAAAGCCAAGGTCAACGAAAAGCCGAAAGGCGAAACGGTCGACTACGACGAGTTGGTGAAGCGCTGGAAAAGCTGATTCCGGCGGTTGCCCTGCGACAATACACCCGCGCGGAGGAATGCCTCCGTGCGGGTTTGCCTCCGTGCAGGTTGTAACAATCACTACCAGGTCGAGCAGTGAGAGCGTGCGCAGCACTAATCCTCAGCTGAGCGTTCGGCAGAAGTCTATTCTGGACCACGCGCGAAATCACGGTGAAGTACAGGTGGATCCGCTGGCCGAATCGTTCGACGTAACGCCACAAACTATTCGCCGCGATCTCAATCAATTGTGCCGGTTGCGTTTGCTGCAGCGTGTGCACGGCGGTGCGATGGCGGCCGACGGCGTCGAGAATCTGGGTTACGAGGCACGCAAAAGACTGGCAGCGGACGAAAAAGCCAATATCGGCCGGCGTGCCGCCGAGTTGATTCCGGACGACTCGTCGCTGTTTATCAATATCGGCACGACCACAGAGCAGGTTGCGGAGTTCCTGATCCAGCGGGTCGGATTGCTGGTGATCACCAATAATCTCAATGTGGTTAATAGTTTACGTCGCAGTGAAACTATCGAAGTGATGACAGCGGGTGGTACGGTGCGGCGTGAAGACGGTGCCATCGTCGGCGCCGCTGCGACCGAGTTCATCGAGCGATTCAAGGTTGATTACGCGATCGTGGGCGCTTCCGCCATTGAAGATGACGGTACCGTACTCGACTACGACATTCGCGAAGTGCGTGTGGCGCAAGCGATTATCCGCAATTCCCGCGCCGTTATCCTGGTGGCCGACGGCAATAAGTTTCAGCGCAACGCACCGGTGCGCATCAGCAACATCGCGGAAATTGACTATTTCGTTACAGACCGGCCGCCACCTGCCGCGTTTACACAAACCTGTCGCCAGCATGGCGTGACGATCGAAATTGCTCACGGCGACGGGTCCACACGTTTGTGAGCATGGGAATCGAGTTAAAACAAGTCAGCAAGCGAGTCGGTGCGGAAATACACATCCACCCGACCGATCTCGTGCTGGATGCAGGGGGATTCAACGTCCTGCTGGGAACCACGTTAGCCGGTAAAACGACATTGATGCGTTTGATGGCGGGCCTGGAAGCTCCCAGCGGTGGCGAGGTGTGGTTCGACGGGAAGAATGTCACCGGTATTCCTGTGCAGAAACGCAGCGTGGCGATGGTCTACCAGGCGTTTATCAATTACCCGAGTTTCACCGTGTTCGACAACATCGCCTCACCGCTGCGAGTGGCGAGGGTGGCGAGGGGAGAAATTCGCACACGCGTTGGCAAGATAGCCGAGTTGCTGAGGCTCACACCCATGCTCGATCGCCTGCCCGCCGAACTCTCCGGCGGACAACAGCAACGCACGGCGCTGGCCCGGGCATTGGTCAAGAATGCCCCCCTGGTACTGCTCGACGAGCCGCTCGCAAATCTCGACTACAAGCTTCGTGAGGAACTGCGCGACGAGTTGCCGAAACTGTTCCAAGATACTGGTGCAACGGTCGTGTACGCCACCAGTGAACCGCTGGAAGCGCTGATGCTCGGCGGCCACACCGCCACCGTGCATGAGGGTCGGATCACCCAGTATGGAGCCACTGCACAGGTATATCGGACACCGAATACCCTGTTAACCGCGAGGGTGTTTTCAGACCCGCCGATCAACACCGCGACGGTGGACAAACAGGGTGACACGTTCGTATTCGGCGACGCCGCGCACTGGCCGGTAACGGAGAAATACGCCGTCCTGCCGAACGGTATCTACACTCTCGGCATCCGCCCTCATCATGTCACGGTGACTGGCGAGCACGCAGATGGTGTGGTGGTGAGAGGGATCGTCCAGATCGCCGAGATCAGTGGCTCGGAGAGCATCGTGCGTGTCGAGGTGGCAGGCAACAGCTGGGTATCGCGGTCACACGGTGTGCACCCTTTTGAGGTCGGTGATACCGTCGAACTGCACATGCAGGTTCAGCGATGCCTGTACTTTGATAGCGGCGGAGAACTCGTCGCCAGCTGAGAGACAGTGCCCGAAGAGCAGAACATGGCCAAGATTACACTTCAAAACATCAAACACAGTTATCTCCGCCAACCTGTGGAATCCCAGGACTACGCGTTAAAAGAAGTCGATGCGGTCTGGTCGAACGGCGGTGCCTATGCGTTGTTAGGGCCATCCGGCTGCGGCAAAACCACCTTGCTGAATATCATCTCCGGACTGTTAACGCCGTCTGAGGGGCGCGTATTCTTTGACGATAACGATGTTACCGACATCCCGACCATCGAACGCCGTATCGCCCAGATTTTTCAGTTCCCCGTGGTTTACGACACCATGACGGTTTTCGACAATCTGGCGTTCCCGTTACGCAATCGCGGTGTCGCTGAAGACAAAGTGAAGTTGCGTGTCAACGAGGTCGCAGTAATGCTCGATCTCGAAGATTCGTTGAAGCGCCGTGCATCAGGCTTGACGGCAGACGGTAAGCAAAAGATCTCTCTGGGTCGCGGGCTGGTGCGCGAGGACGTCAATGTAATCATGTTCGATGAGCCGCTCACGGTGATCGATCCGCATTTGAAGTGGTTGTTGCGTTCTAAACTCAAAGAACTGCATCAGCAGCTCGGCATAACCATGATCTACGTTACGCACGATCAAACCGAGGCGCTTACTTTCGCCGATCGCGTGTTGGTCATGTACGACGGTACGGTCGTTCAGGTTGGAACGCCTGTTGATCTGTTCGAGCGTCCGGGGCACACATTTGTCGGGCACTTCATCGGTTCACCCGGAATGAACATATTGCCCTGTGAAATCCGCGACGGGGCAGCAAGCTTTGCCGGTAACGTGTTGCAGACAGCATCCCCGCTGCCAACTGCGGATAACGAACGTGTCGAAGTCGGCGTACGTCCTGAATTCGTGCGCTTCGATGACAGCGGGTTTGCGGTTGAGATCGTCAAGATCGACGATCTGGGGCGTTACAAGATCGTCGTGGTCCGCTGCAACGACAGTACCTTGAAAATGATCGTCGACGAGGATATCCGCATTCCGTCAGAGAGTCCCCGTATCTCGTTCGATCCCGAGTATACGCGGCTGTACACGGACGGCTGGGTTGTCGAGTAGGAGATCACGCGATGCATAAGACTGTGAATCAAAAGGCTTGGCTGTTCGTCGTCCCAGTGGTTGGTCTTGTCGCATTCAATGCGCTGATACCGCTGATGACGGTGGTGAATTACTCGGTGCAGGAAACATTTGGTGATAACGTATTTTTCTGGGAGGGCGTCAAGTGGTTCGAGCAAGTACTGAACTCCGATCGCTTCCACGATTCGTTTTTGCGCCAGTTAGCCTTTACCGGCATGATTTTGGTGATCGAGGTGCCGCTGGGTATCGTCGTCGCGCTGAGCATGCCGCGTAAAGGACCGTGGGTTTCCGTGTGTCTGGTGCTGATGGCTTTGCCGTTGTTGATTCCCTGGAACGTCGTTGGTGCGATGTGGAATATCTTCGCGCTCCCTGACACGGGTCTGCTGGGCCGCATGATCAACGGTCTTGGTATCGAATACAACTTTACGCAACAACCGGTGGCGGCTTGGCTGACGACTGTGCTTATGGACGTTTGGCACTGGACATCACTGGTTGTGCTGCTGGCGTACGCGGGACTGTGCTCTATCCCCGACGCCTACTATCAGGCTGCGAAAATTGACGGTGCCAGCAGCTGGGCAGTGTTTTGGCGTATTCAATTACCCAAGCTGAAGCGCGTGCTGACCATCGCAATTCTGCTGCGCTTCATGGATAGCTTCATGATCTACACCGAGCCGTTCGTGCTCACCGGCGGCGGTCCGGGAAACACCACCACCTTTCTATCCATAGATCTCGTGAAGATTGCTCTCGGACAATTCGACCTGGGACCGGCTGCGGCCATGTCGCTCATTTACTTTCTGATCGTGTTATTGCTGTGCTGGGTGTTCTACACGCTGATGATGCGTGGCGAGGAGCAGTGAGATGAAGAATCAAAAGTGGTTGGTGCCGACGTTCTACATCGTGTTTCTCATGTTGCCTATCTACTGGCTTCTGAACATGTCCTTCAAGACTACGAACGAGATTCTCGGTACGTTTTCAATGTTTCCATTGGAATTTACACTGGACAACTACAAAAAGATCTTCACCGATCCTACCTGGTACAACGGTTACCTGAACTCCATTACCTACGTAGTGATCAACACGTTGATCTCCGTTACAGTTGCCCTGCCTGCCGCGTATGCATTCTCCCGTTATCGTTTCCTCGGGGACAAGCACCTGTTTTTCTGGTTGTTGACCAATCGCATGGCGCCGCCTGCGGTTTTTGCGCTGCCGTTTTTCCAGTTGTACTCGGCGTTCGAATTGTTCGACACTCACATCGCGGTTGCACTCGCGCACTGCCTGTTCAACATTCCGCTGGCGGTCTGGATACTGGAAGGATTCATGTCGGGAGTGCCGAAAGAACTGGATGAGACAGCTTATCTCGACGGCTATTCGTTTTGGCGCTTCTTCGTGCGTATTTTCGTGCCGACGATTGCTGCCGGAATAGGCGTTGCCGCGTTCTTCTGCTTCATGTATTCCTGGGTGGAGTTGCTGCTTGCCAAGACCTTGACATCGGTGGCCGCAAAGCCCATCGCTGCAACTATGACGCGCACCGCCAGCACGGCCGGGTATGAACTCGGGCTTCTTGCGGCAGCTGGTACGCTGACCATCATCCCGGGCGCGGTGGTCATTTATTTTGTGCGTAACTACATTGCCAAGGGCTTCGCCCTTGGGCGTGTCTAAACGGGGGGCGGCTCGTGAGTTTTTCGTGGATGGCGTGGACCTGGCCTACCGCCGTATTTTTCTTGTTCATATTGCTTTGCCTGATTGCCATGGGTGTGTGGGAGCGGTGGCGGCCGGGCGGCGATCCACGCCGCGGCGTTCTCGGCCTGGATACAACACGCGGCGATCGTTTATTCATCACGCTGCTGGGCAGCGCGTTTATATTTCTCGCCTGGTTGTGGGCGTTTGGTACGCCGATGTGGGGTGGATTGGCAATCTCCATTGCTTATGGCGTTGCGGTATTCAAATGGGTTTAACCGGCACTCTGATTCGAGACAGATCCTCAGCATGAACGATGAGGTAGACAATCCCAATCAAGAGAACGTTGAGTTGCCGCAAGTAGACGTGCTGGTTATCGGCGGCGGTATCAACGGTAGTGGAATTGCGAGAGACGCCGCCGGTCGTGGCTTCACTGTCACGCTTTGTGAAAAAGACGATCTTGGGCAGCATACTTCATCTGCCAGCACCAAATTGATTCACGGTGGTTTGCGTTATCTGGAGTACTACGATTTTCTCCTGGTTCGTCATGCTCTTCAGGAACGCGAGGTGTTGCTACGCGCTGCGCCGCATATAATCTGGCCACTGCGGTTTTTACTGCCTCACCACAAAAAAATGCGACCGCGCTGGTTTATCAGGCTTGGATTGTTTCTTTACGATCATCTGGGCGGGCGCAAACTGCTGCCCGGGTGCAAGAGCGTCGATTTGCGTAAACACGTGGCGGGCGAGGCGCTGAAACCGGAGTTCACACGTGGCTTCGAGTATTCGGATTGCTGGGTGCAGGACGCGAGACTGGTGGTGTTGAACGCGCGCGACGCTCGCGATCGCGGTGCAACTGTTCTGACCCGTACAAATTGCAGCGATCTGGAGCGCCGCGGCTCGCACTGGCTGGTCACATTGCAGGATCGCCGCACTGACAAGGTTTCGCAGCTGCGCGCGCGTGTCGTCGTAAATGCAGCGGGTCCCTGGGTGGAGAGTGTGCTGAATTTTGAACAAAGTGCAGCCCACGAGCATGGCGTACGTCTGGTTAAAGGCAGTCATATCGTGGTGAGGAAATTTTTTGATCACCCGTTCCCGTACATATTCCAGCATGGTGATGGCCGAGTGGTATTTGCGATCCCGTACGAGAAGGATTACGCATTACTTGGTACGACAGATGTCGAAATTCATGGCGATCCGCAGAATGTGTCGATTGATGCAGAAGAAATCGAATACATTTGCAACGCGGTGAGCGAATATTTTCGCCAATCGGTCACGCCGAAGGACGTGGTCTGGAGCTATTCGGGTGTGCGTCCGCTATTTGATGACGCTTCTCAGAATGCCAGTAAAGTCACGCGCGATTACGTATTGCAGCTGGACGAAACTGCGGCGCCCATCATTTCAGTGTTCGGTGGAAAAATCACGACCTATCGAAAATTGGCCGAGCAGGTGGTGGATATGCTCAATCGGTTGCTGAATTGTTCTTCACCCGCCTGGACAGCGGAAGCGAGTCTGCCGGGCGGCGAGATTGCCAACGCCGATTTTGCAGGTTTTCTGTCGACTTGCCGGCAACGATTCGCCTGGCTGGATGATGACGTTCTAGTGGATTACGCACGTAATTATGGCAGCGAAATAGACCGGCTTTTGCGTGGTAAGTCGTCGATGCGCGAACTCGGTAAAAACTTTGGCGGCGGCTTGTACGAGTGCGAACTGGAGTATCTGGTCGATCAGGAGTGGGCGGAGAGTGCCGAAGATATTCTCTGGCGCAGAACGAAGAAAGGGTTGCATGGACTGGCCGAGACAGCGTCGAAGGTCGAAGAATGGTTGCAAAAACGCGGAATTCATTCGGCGGCCTAACCCGCATGTTAGGGGCTAGCGGCTACCAAGCAGGAGTGATTTATGGCGCGATTGATTCTCAGCATTGACCAAGGGACAACCAGTTCGCGAGCGATGCTTTTCGACGAGCAGGGCGAGGCATGCTTTACCGCGCAGCGCGAGTTCACCCAGCACTTCCCCGCGGACGGCTGGGTGGAGCACGATGCGGAAGAAATCTGGACGACCACGCTCACGGTAACCCGTGAGGCACTTGCCAGCGCTGCATCGAGCGGCGACACCGTTGCCGCGATCGGCATCACCAATCAGCGTGAAACCACGGTTGCCTGGGACCGCGACACCGGCAAACCCGTGCACCGTGCCATTGTATGGCAGGACCGGCGAACCGCCGAACGATGTGCCGCATTGCGCGATGCCGGGCACGAGCCCGCCGTCAGCGCTAAGACGGGGTTGTTGCTGGATCCGTACTTTTCGGCAACCAAGCTGTCGTGGATTCTGCAAAACGTCGAGGAAGCGGCGAAGCTGGCTGAACGCGATGCGCTGGCGTTCGGCACCATCGACAGTTTTCTGATCTGGCGGCTCACCGGCGGTAGCGAGCATGTCACCGACGCGACCAATGCATCGCGAACCATGTTGTTCAATATCCACGAGCAGAGCTGGGATGACGAACTACTCGAGCTGTTCGGCATACCGCGTTCATGTCTGCCGGATGTAAAAGACAGCGCCGCCGATTTCGGTATGACGGACACGCAAGTGGTGGGTGGTGCGATACCGATTGCCGGCGTCGCAGGCGATCAGCAGGCAGCTCTGGTCGGTCAGGCCTGCTTGCGCCCCGGTATGATCAAGAGCACCTACGGTACTGGCTGTTTCGTGGTGCTGAACACCGGCACCAAGCCGGTCGTGTCGCGGAACAAATTGTTGACTACCGTTGCCTACCGGCTGCAGGGACAACCCAGCTACGCAATCGAAGGATCGATATTCGTCGCGGGTGCCGGCGTGCAGTGGCTGCGTGACAAGCTCGGGTTTATCGAATCGGCGGAGCAGAGCGAGGCGCTGGCCAGTGGATTGGGTTCGAATGCCGGCGTGTACATGATACCGGCGTTTACGGGCCTCGGAGCCCCGTACTGGGATCCGCACGCCCGCGGGGCGATTTTCGGCTTGACCCGGGATACCGGGATTGCGGAAATCGTGCGCGCGACACTGGAGTCGGTTGCCTATCAAACCAGCGATCTGCTGACGGCAATGCAGAATGACGGCGCACAACTCACCGGCCTGCGGGTAGACGGTGGAATGACGCGCAACGACTGGTTGTGCCAGTTTCTCGCAAACGTGCTCGATGTGAGCGTGGAACGACCGGCGCAAACCGAAACCACTGCGCTTGGCGCTGCCTATCTGGCAGGACTGCACTGCGGGATGTTCGACTCGGTAGAGGCTTTGGAGGCCAAGTGGCGCTGCGAGAACGCTTTCCAGCCTGCCATGGAGTCGAACCTGCGTGACCAGCTGCTGCGCGGCTGGTCACAAGCCGTGACGCGTGTGACGGACGGTTGAGCGCGGCGATGCGTGTCGGCCACGGCTTCGATGTGCATGCGTTCGGCGCTGGCGATCACCTAATGCTGTGTGGCGTGCGCGTCGACCACACCCGCGGGGTGCGTGCCCATTCCGATGGCGATGTTGCTCTACATGCACTGTGTGATGCGCTGCTGGGCGCCGCAGGATTGGGTGATATTGGCGAACACTTTCCTGATGACGATACACAATACGCCGGGGTTTCGAGCCGCGTGTTGCTGCGTGAAGTCGTTGCGCTGCTGCAACAGCACGGCTACCGGACGGGCAATGTGGACATCACCCTCGTCGCGCAGACACCGCGGCTGGCAGAACATCGTGTTGCGATGTGTGAAAATGTCGCGAGTGATCTGCATCTGGACACACACTGTGTCAACGTCAAGGCTACTACCACGGAACATCTGGGTTTTGCGGGACGCGAGGAGGGAATTGCCGCCTTTGCCGTAGCGTTGCTGCACAACGACAGTTGACGGTCTCCGGGTGAAAAGTGCGATCCAGTGTTCGATCGGGGGGCAACTGCATCGACAGTGGAGATTGACATGACGCTGGGTCCGCTGATGGTCGACCTCGCCGGCACCGAGCTGCGCGCGGAGGATAACGAGTTGCTGTGCGACCCGCTGGTTGGCGGTGTCGTACTGTTTACCCGCAACTACATCGATCACTGGCAATTGCAGCACCTGTGTGCATCCATTCATGCGCTGCGCGAGCCGCGCCTGCTGGTCGCGGTGGATCAGGAAGGGGGGCGCGTACAACGCTTTCGCGATGACTTCACCCGCTTGCCGCCGATGGCCGCACTGGGGGCGCTGCACGACAGTGATGCCGATCGGGCCCGCAACTTGACCGAGCGGCTGGGCTGGTTGATGGCGAGCGAGTTACTCGCCTGTGGCGTGGACGTGAGTTTCGCGCCGGTGCTCGATCTGCGACGCGGTAAGGCTATCGGCGATCGCGCGTTTCACCGCGATCCAGTTACAGTCGGCGCTCTCGGTTCGTCGCTGATGCGCGGCATGCGCAAGGCCGGCATGGTCGCTACCGGAAAACACTTTCCAGGGCACGGCAGCGTAAATGTAGATTCTCACGTCGCCTCGCCGGTAGACGAACGCGACTACGCCTACCTGGCGAATCACGACCTGCTGCCCTTTACGCACGCGATACGTAACGGCCTGGGTGCGGTGATGGCAGCACATGTCGTGTTTCCTCATGTCGACGCACTGCCAGCATGTTTCTCCAGGGTGTGGCTACAGGACCGCTTGCGGGACACACTCAGATTCGACGGTGCAGTGTTGACCGATGACTTGAGCATGGCCGGCGCCAGTGTAGTTGGTGATACCCTCTCGCGTGTTCAACATGCCCTGGATGCGGGATGCGATGTCGTGTTGGTCTGCAACGATCGTCAGGCCTGCATCGATGTGATCGAAGGTTTGCAGTACGAAGACAATCCGATATCTCAATTGCGCCGTACGCGCCTGCACGGCCTTGTGCAAACCGACTGGGACGGCCTGCACGCACTTGACGAATGGAAAACCGTAAGCGACGCTGTCGCGCGCCTCGATTTCGCACCGGAGTTGGGACTTTGAAGGATCGTCGGGTTTCTGTGAACAGGGATTCGACATGGATGTAAAAGATTTATTTACCGGTCCGGTGAACTTGGCAGGCATCGAATATGCCTGGGTGGTCGAGGTATTCATCGTCGTTCTGCTGGTCGTAACGGCGAATTTTCTGCTCCGGATCTTTCTCAACCGCGTGCATGCGCGGCTGCAGCAAACCGACAATCCCTGGGATGATGCTGTACTCGACGCGGCACGCCGGCCGTTGTCGCTGGCGGTCTGGGTGGTTGGCCTGACGTTCGCTGCCGACATCATATTGCAGGAGACGGGCGCGGCAATATTTTCGGCTGGCGACACGATGCGTGACGTCGGGGTGATCGTCGCACTGACGTGGTTCTTGACGGGCATCGTGGCACGCATGCAGGCCAGGATAATCGAGCGTGCCGAAACCGGGGACGAGCGTGCGGATCGGAGCACCGTGGAGGCGTTTGGAAAGCTGATTCGCCTGTCCATCGTCATCACTGCAGCACTGGTTGTTCTGCAGACACTGGGTTACAGCATTTCCGGGGTACTGGCGTTCGGTGGTATCGGTGGTATCGCGATCGGCTTCGCGGCGAAGGATCTGCTGGCAAACTTCTTCGGTGGACTGATGATCTACCTTGACCGTCCGTTTGCCGTCGGTGACTGGATTCGTTCACCGGACCGCGAACTGGAGGGCACGGTCGAGTATATCGGCTGGCGTCTCACGAGAATCCGTACCTTCGACAAGCGGCCGCTCTACGTGCCGAATTCGATCTTCACCAATATCGCCGTGGAGAATCCGTCGCGGATGTCGCACCGGCGGATCTATGAGACCATCGGCGTTCGTTACGATGATCTTGGCAAAATGAACGCCCTGGTCGCAGACGTAAAAACGCTGTTGCGCGAGCACGACGAAATCGATCAATCGCAGACCCTGATGGTGAATTTCGACAGTTTTGGTGATTCTTCCTGCAACTTCTTCATTTATGCGTTTACCAAAACCACCGTCTGGACGCGTTACCACGAGGTCAAGCACGAGGTGCTCCTGGCGATTGCGGACACGATCGAGAAAGCCGGGGCGGAGATTGCATTTCCGACGACTACTGTGCACATCCCGCAAGGCTTGCAGGTGCAGACCGATCAGGAATCGTAGCGCTTGGCGACGTGTCGTGCGCCGTGGTTGTCGAGCTGCCAGACGCCAGGCTGGGTCCTCCGCGAAGAGCGACCCATAGCGCCCGTGGAAGGACATATGGAAAGCGTTGAGCAGCCGCCGGCCGGCCGGCGGGTCGAAAGACGGGGATGCGTGGAGTCACACTTCGTGCCACAGGCGGGTCAGCGGACCTCATGACGCAACCGCTGGCCGTCGTCGGGGGTACGGGATTCACGGATATCGCCGGATTCTGCGAAGAAGGCCGCGAAACGGTCGTTACTCCCTTTGGGGCTCCGTCAGCGCCACTGGTCTACGGCAGTCTGAGCGGCCGGCCGGTCGTGACGCTGCAGCGCCACGGCGAGCAACGCAATATTCCGCCGCACAAGGTGAATTACCGTGCGAACGTGTGGGCGTTGCTGAAAAGCGGAGCGCGCGATGCGATCGGAGTCGCGGCGGTGGGGGGCATAGCACGTGAAGCACCGCCTGCGCGTGTGGTGATCCCCGAGCAGATCCTCGACTATACCTGCGCGCGCGAGCACACTTTTTTCGGTGCGGGCCCGGATGCCGTGCAGCATATCGATTTCACTAACCCGTACACGGCGTGGTTGCGCGAGCACCTGTTGCGGGCCGCCGCCAGTACCGGCGTGGATGCGCTGGACGGCGGCGTGTATGGTGCCACTCAGGGTCCGCGACTGGAAACTGCCGCGGAAATCGCCAAACTCGAACGTGATGGCTGCACGGTCGTGGGCATGACGGGCATGCCGGAGGCGGCCCTGATGCGCGAGGCAGGCCTGGGCTACGCCTGTTGTGCCGTGGTGGTGAACTGGGCTGCGGGGAAGAGCGACGAAGCGATTACGATGGATATCATTCACGCCAATCTGCAGATAGGGATGCAGCGCGTCGACGGTATGCTCACGGCGTTCGCGAGCGAATACCCGACGGATGACGTGTGATGGAAATTAAGGCAGGATCATGGCGGGCCAGCACGAGCTGCGCACGATCGAGGGATACCGGGGAGCATTGCTGATGGAGCGTTGGTTATTGGGATTGATGCTGCTTGCGCTGTTCCCAGCGCAGGTGTTCGCGCAGGGGGGCCGCCACTACGTGTTGCTCGAGTTCGCCAGTGGCGGCGATGAACTCGTGAATCCCGATTCCGGTCGGTCACTGCGCGCCGGCGAACTACTGCAGATTTCCTACGGCTACAAGTTTTTCAGCGAAGACCTGCCCCAGTGGCGCGTCGATCTGCGCGCGGGATCCAAGCTTACGATGATCGACGTCGATGGTGGCGATGCCGTCTTCTATCGTTTCCCGCTTGAGCTGGCTTTCCATCGCAAGCTGGGGGATAAGTTCGCTCTCGGTTTTGGCGCTGCCTATCATCTGACTCCCAATTACCGGCTGGAGACCGGCCCGGTGGACGACAGCATCGATTTCGACGGCGCGTTCGGTGGATTCCTGCATCTGGAGTACCAGGCCACGGAAAAATTCGGCTTCGGTCTGCGCTATTTGAAGATTGACTACGAGAAAGAAGACAATGCGTTTCAGTTGCCTAACGGTGAACTCACCGACAAAGTTGATGGTAGCTCCGTCGGTGGTTACGTGACCTACACGTTCTAGCCCTGCGGCGGCACTGTCGTCATATTTCAGCGTCGGCTACTGGGTCAGCTCGCTTGCGTCGGCCTCCACCGGCGTCACCAGGATCAGGATTCCCAGCAGCGGGTGATCGATATAGTGCAGTTCTTTGCTGCGCATACGCCGGTGATAGCGCAACGGGAATGACTGCATCGACAACGCTTCCGGCACCAGTCCGAACGCGCCGCTGCCCACTTCAATCGTCGCTTGAACCGGGTGGCCCAGCGGCCGCTGTCGAATTGCATGCGCCAGCGTGTCGCTGGGTATGGTGTAGATCAAATCGGTGTACACGTGCAGAAAACGGCTTCGGACCAGCGTCAAGGTGCCGTCCAACGTGTGGGTAATGAACTTCGTGACTGCGGCGAGATTGCCGTCAGTTGCCACTGCGGCGGCAGGTCGCTGTCCCGCATCGGCCGGCTGTGGCGCTATAGATTGCTGCTGAGCGACGGGTTGCGGTGACGACGCCGTCCGCGGAATCTGAACGCCACCGTCCGCGTGCGGTTCGCTGGGACTGGCTGAGAACGGCACGTTCCAGGACGCAGACTTTTGCTCGACCAACGGCTCATCCAGCCGGCCGGCATTCAGCCTGATCGCAAGCGCCGCATCGTTTTCGAAACCCGGTTGCCGCCATGCCCGGTGCAACAGCACTTTGAAATTGCTCAGCTTGCCGAGTTTTGCGGCGTGTTCCAGCAGCCGCTGCGGTTCGCTGGGCGTGACGACTTCCTCGAGGTTGAGCAGTGTTTCGGGCTGGGAAAAGTCCAGCGCGCCGCCGAGATTGGCGGCGATGGTTTGCGAAGTCCACTGCTCCGAGGATATCAACGGGCGCAGATAGCGAAATACCACCAGCTCAATATCGTATACCGGCAATACCTCCGCCTGTACGTTCTGCGCCCGGGTGCCGGCAGCACTGCCCGCCAGCAGCAAAGCGGTCAGGATTGCAGTTGCGCCTTTCATAACGCGATTCCCTGAATGTCTGTCGAGTCTGCCTGCAAGGTGTCCAATAGTGCTTCCACGAATTCAAAGCGCGCCTGTTCGTCGCCCAGGTCGCTTTTGAAGCGCAGACTGTCGGCGCCGCCGAACGCGTAAGTTTCGGATTGCGATTGTACCAACGCGACGACGTTGCTTGGATTAACCTTTGGTTGGGAAGCGAATACGATGCGCCCGCCCGCCGGGTTCGCTTCGATCTTCACAATGCCGGACTCGAGTGCGCGAATCTTGATCTCAGTGACGCGCATCAGGTTACGCGTAGCGTCGGGAAGTAAGCCGAAGCGGTCGATCAATTCTACCTGCATCTCGCGCAATGCCGCCGCATCCGCACAATTGGCAATGCGTTTGTAGAGAATCAGCCGCGCGTGCACGTCCGGGACATAGCTGTCCGGAATCAGTGCGGCGAGGCGCATATCGACTTCGCAAGTGTCGGTGAGTGGGATCTCCGCATTCATTTCGCCTGCTTTGAGAGCTCGCACCGCGCGCTCCAGCAATTCCGTATACAGTGTAAAACCGACCTCCTGTATCTGCCCACTTTGCTCTTCGCCGAGCAATTCGCCGGCGCCGCGTATCTCCATGTCGTGGGTGGCCAGGGTAAATCCCATGCCCAGGTCTTCGAGTGATTCCACCGCCTCTAATCGTTTCTGTGCATCCGCTGTGAGTAGATTTGCCGGCGGTGCAAACAAATAGGCGTAGGCACGATGGTGCGAACGGCCGACGCGCCCACGCAATTGATGCAGCTGTGCCATGCCGAGTTTATCGGCGCGATTGATGATAATGGTATTGGCGCTTGGCACGTCGATACCGCTTTCGATGATGGTGGTACAGGCCAGTACGTTGAAACGCTGGTGATAGAAATCCAACATCACCTGCTCCAGTTCGCGTTCCGGCAGCTGTCCATGTGCGATGCGCACAGTCGCCTCGGGAACGACTTCGGTTATCTGCCGAGCGACGCGCTCGATGCTTTTCACTTCGTTATGCACAACGTAGATCTGTCCGCCGCGCGCCAGCTCGCGCTGCAGAGCTTCGCGAACCAGTACGTCGCTCCATTCGCTGACAAATGTCTTGATCGCGTGCCGGTGCGCAGGCGGCGTGGCGATTATCGACAAGTCCCGCAGCCCGGCGAGGCTCATGTTCAAGGTACGCGGAATCGGTGTGGCAGTCAGCGTCAACAGGTCGACTTCCGCGCGTAACGCTTTCAGCTGTTCCTTGTGGCGGACGCCGAAACGATGCTCCTCGTCGACGATGACCAGTCCGAGGCTTTTAAAAGCGATCGATTTCTGCAGCAATTTGTGCGTTCCGATCACTATGTCCACTTTGCCTTCGGCCAACGCCGCAACGATTTCCTGGTGCCGTTTGTTGCCCTGAAAACGCGACAAAGCTTCGATACGCACCGGCCAGTCCGCGAAACGGTCGCGAAAATTCTGGTAGTGCTGCTGTGCCAGCAGCGTGGTCGGCACCAGCAGAGCCACCTGCGTGTTGGCTTCGACGGCGACAAAGGCGGCCCGCATAGCGACTTCCGTCTTGCCGAATCCGACGTCCCCGCAAACTACGCGATCCATCGTTCGCGATGCGCTGAGATCGTCAATCGTGGCGTCGATTGCCTGCGCCTGATCCGGTGTTTCCTCGAAGGGAAACCCCGCGGCAAATGCTTGCAGATCGGCAGTGTCGGCGGTCAGGGAACGCCCCGAACGAGCCGCCCTGCGTGCGTGAATGTCGAGCAGTTCCGCCGCGACGTCGCGCGCTTTGCGCGCCGCGCGGCTCTTGATTTTCTGCCATTGCTCGCCACCGAGTTTGTGCAACGGCGCGTTGTCGGAATCGGTTCCCGTATAGCGGCTTACCAGATGCAGCGATGCGACAGGCACGTACAGCTTGTCGTTGTCGGCGTAACGCAGGGTGAGAAACTCGGTTTCCACATCCGCGATCGTCAGCGTCGTCATCCCGGCGTAACGCCCGATTCCGTGATCGATGTGCACCACCGGCGCACCTTGATGTAGATCGGTGAGGTTGGCGATGACCGCTTGTGCATCGCGAGTTGCCTGTCGCCGCCGGCGGCTTTGACGTACCCGGTCGCCGAAAATCTGTTGTTCGGTGACTACCGCGAGCTTCGCTTCGGGCAGCAGGCAGCCGTGTTCGATAAGATCCACTGTAATGGCCAGACGCTGATCGCCCGCGACAAACGCCGCCCAGTCGTCGACCGGTTCTGGACGAATGTCGTTGCCGTGCAATAAGTCGAACAGCGCTTCGCGCCGGCCGCGGGATTCGGCGACAAACAGCACCCGGTAGTCGTGCCCGTCGATGAATTGCTGCAGTTCCGCCAGCGGGTGCTCGACGCGTGCGTTGATAGGGAATCTCGGCGGCTGCTGCGTGCCGAAGTTGCTGATTGCCGAGGCGCCGGGCAGCTGTTCGGTACTGCGCAGCTCGATTGCCGCCAAGCCGTCCAACGCAGCCAGTGCCTGTGGTGGTGGCAGGAACAGCGCCTGCGGTGGCAGCAGGGGATGCTGCAGATCGTGCCTGCGGTCCTCGTAGCGTTCTTCCACCTGCTGCCAGAAAACATCCATCGCTTCCGGAACGGCGCCGCCCACGAAACACTGCACGCCCGTGGGCAGGTAGTCGAACAGGGTAGCTACTTCGTCGAAGAACAGCGGCAGGTAGTACTCCAGCCCGGCAGGCGCGAGGCCGTTGCTCACGTCCCGGTAGATGGGGCTTTGACGGCTGCCGGATTCGAAAATGTCGCGGAATGCCTGGCGAAATCGAGTAATCGCCGCGGCGTGCAGAGGGTATTCGCGGGCCGGCAGCAGCTCGATACGATCGACGGTTTCAAGTGTGCGTTGATCGTTGCTGTCGAACGTGCGCAGGGTTTCGATTTCGTCATCGAACAGGTCGATGCGGTACGGCACCGGACTGCCCGGAGGAAACAGGTCGATCAGATTGCCGCGTACGGCGAACTCACCATGCTCCATTACCTGGCTCGCATGGCGGTAGCCGCTTTGCACCAGGCGCTCGCGAAAGGCTGCCGGGTCGAGCCGGTCACCGGCCGCCAGCAACAGCACGTGACGGTGCAGGTATGATGGTGGGCTGAGCCGCTGCAGACAGGTGCTCACCGGTGTGATCAACACACCGCCTGCGGTGTTCGGCAGGCGGTACAAGGTACTCAGGCGCTCGGCAACGATGTCCTGATGCGGAGAAAATTTGTCGTAAGGGAGCGTTTCCCAGTCGGGCATGCTGAGTACCGGCAAGGATTCGCCGGCGAGATAGAAACGAATTTCGCGTTCTAGGGTCAATGCCTCGCGCGTGCTGGCGGTGACCACCAGAACCAGTCCGCGGCGCTGGCGCGCGGTCTGTGCAATCGCCAGGCCACGGGCACTGCCGTACAGTTGCCCCCAGAATCGTGTGCTCAGGGCACCGGTTACAAAATCCAGCACTCGGTGATCGTTCTCGCGACTCGTTGAAGCGTGCATCTTACATAAAGGGCCGCTTCTTCGGGAAAGTGTCGCGAGCTGCGTTGAGGATGACTGGGACAGGGTACGCGTTGGTCATGTCACCCGCTGACGCAGCAGGCGGGCTACGCTGATCGAGTGCTGGTCCCTGCGGGCAGCGCGCCCTGACCCGCGGGGCGAAGCGCTGCTCGCCCCGGGGCAGGACCCGCGCAACAAGGCGGTTACGGCTTTGCGGTGCTGAACCCCAGGTTGGACCAGTTCTGCATACCGCCGCGATACCACTTGATCTTGTGTGAGGGATAGCCGAAACGTAACAGGTTCTTGATATTGTTCGGCGATTGACCGCACCACATGCCGTTGCAGAACATCACCAATGTTTTGGCATTGCTGTAGTCCCACAATCCCTCCTGTTCGATGACGCCGAATTTTTCCGTGAGGATTTCACCGATCGAAATCGGGTCTGCGCCTTTGGCGGGATTGAGCAACGTCCATGGAATGTTTACCGCGCCGGGAATCGTTCCCTTGCTGACCCAATCGGGCGTGCGTGAGTCGATCACCAAGATAGATGCGTCGCCGTTGCTCATGCGCTGCAGATAGTCGAGCACCTCGGTTTCGCCCAGGGTCTCCACACCGGGCGCCAGCATGATGGGTTGGACGCAGAACGGCGGACAGGGACGTGAGGTTTTGGCGAACGCCGGGTTGACGGTCGCCTTGTTGTCCTGATCACGCTTGATTTCCACTTTCTGACCGTTATGCATCACCGTAACGCTCATCAGATCCGGTGTTATGCCGACTGGTTTGGCGAGCAGGGTAGCGCTCGTTGCAATACTGATAGTTGCCACTGCCGCAGCGGCTAGGCACGTTGACTTCATCTGGTGTCCTCCTGTGATCGCTTGGGCTCGCCCGCTAGTCGCAATCAGGTTCTTCCTCTTGTTCCTCTTCGGCGTCACCGGTACTCTCGGATTGGCATAGTTGCCGCTCCTCGGGTATCGCGTGAGCGATCGGCGGACTGGCGGCCGGCAAGGCGAGCAGGATAGGAACAACAATGCGCAGTTTCATCGCTCGAGTTCCTGGTGAACGTCCGCGTGAGGTAACCGTAGCGATACCGGTCAGGATGCAATATACCGCATCGGCGATACAGACCCCAACCGATAGTTATAGACTGCAATCCGCGCCCGCGCGAGGATGATTAGTTTGCGCCTACCGGATGACCGGTGTGACGGGTGCGCACTACCGGGTGGATGACGAACTGGTGTTCGAAATAGACGGTGAAATCGGGGTACACCCAGCGGGTGATCGGTGGTTCGCCAACCGCATCGAGGACCCGGGCGGGTGCACCGAACTGTTCTTCCACGACGTCCATGCTGAGGCCGCGTCCCGGCAACTCGGCACCGGCAGCTCTGGCATCCGGCATGCTCACCGTTTCAGCTTGTGCGCCGAACGAGGCCATGACCAGCAGTGCGCCAGGCAGTATATGTCGAATCACGATGCTGCCTCCTGCGAGTGCATAATGGCGTAATTCTAGCATCAGCCACCGGTTTAACAAAGCGCGCTAGATTACTGATGCTTAAACGTTTTGTGATCTGGCGCAAATTCACGAATATTAGTGGTGCCCGGACCCGCAAGTTACCGCGCGGTAATTCGCGCCGCACCGTGCAAGCGCCCGAATATGGTTTAATGCGCGTCCATGTTCCGACCCTTTGAAGCGTTCATCGGTTTGCGTTATACGCGTGCCAAACGCCGTAACCACTTCATTTCGTTCATTTCGTTCATTTCGATCATCGGCATCGCGCTCGGCGTAACTGCGTTGATCACCGTGCTGTCGGTAATGAACGGTTTCGAGAAGGAATTGCGCGAGCGCATACTCGGCATGGCGTCGCACGCAACCATTTCGGCGCTCGCCGGGCCGCTGCGCAACTGGCAGCAGGTTGCGGCTGACGCGGACCGGCACCCGGATGTCGTGGGTGCGGCGCCCTACATCGAGGGTCAGGCCATGCTGGTCAACGGTCGTCTGGTGAGCGGCGTTCTGATCCGCGGCGTGCTGCCCGAAGCCGAGCCCCGGGTTTCCGAAGTCAGCGAACGCATGGTCTCGGGTGCACTGGATACGTTGAGCGACGGTGATTTCGGCATCGTTCTCGGGCGCGAGCTGTCGCAGTTCCTCGGCGTGTATCGTGGCGACCGGGTGACGCTGATCACGCCGGAAGCGTCGGTGACGCCCGTCGGCGTGCTGCCGCGCATACGCCGGTTCACGGTGGTCGGCGTGTACGAGGTCGGCATGTACGAGTACGATCGCACCATGGCGTTCATGCACATCGGCGATGCGGCGCGCCTGTTCCGCCAGGGCGACGGAGTCACCGGCGTGCGTTTGCGGCTGCAGGATATGTTCGAGGCACGGCGGGTGGCGCGCGAACTGGCGCACAATCAGAAAGAACTGTGGGTCAGCGACTGGACGCGCAAGCATGCGAATTTTTTCCGTGCCGTGCAGACTGAAAAGACAGTGATGTTCGTAATCCTGACCCTGATCGTCGCAGTCGCCGCGTTCAATATCGTCTCCACGCTGGTCATGGTGGTGACCGACAAGCAGGCCGACATCGCAATACTGCGTACGCTGGGTGCGTCGCCGCGCAGCATCATGTGGATCTTTCTCATTCAGGGCGGTGCAATCGGGGTGCTCGGCACTTTGCTCGGGGTCGCGGGCGGGGTTACTCTGTCGCTGAACGTGACCAATCTCGTTCCGGCACTGGAGTCGTTGTTCGGAATCAAGTTTCTGTCCCCGGACGTGTATTACATAAGCGACCTGCCTTCGGACATGCACCTCGTCGACGTGCTGCGCATCGCGGCGTTGTCCTTCGTGCTGACGCTTGCCGCTACGATTTATCCGGCGCGGCGCGCGGCGCGCACTGACCCGGCCGAGGCACTGCGCTATGAATGAATCTGCGGGTGCTGTCATCGAATGCCGGGGGCTAGTGAAACGCTTCGACCAGGGTGCGCTCGATGTGCTGGTTCTGCAAGACATCGATCTGCGGGTGGAGGCGGGGCAGTTGCTGGCAGTCGTCGGTGCATCCGGCAGCGGTAAAAGCACGCTACTGCATCTGCTCGGCGGTCTGGATCACCCGAGCGCCGGCGAGATCGAACTGGATGGGCGGGCGCTGGCGCAATTGTCGCCGAAAGCCAGCGGGCGGCTGCGCAATCGTACCCTGGGCTTCGTATATCAGTTTCATCATTTACTGCCGGAATTCACCTGTGTGGAAAATGTCGCCATGCCACTGCTGCTGCGCCGCGATCCACCCAGGCCGGCGCTGGCCCGGGCCGCGCAGCTTTTGCAGCGCGTGGGCCTGGGCGAACGGCTGGCCCACAAACCGGGGGAACTGTCCGGTGGCGAGCGCCAGCGCGCGGCGATCGCGCGTGCCCTGGTCGCTAACCCCAAAGCGGTGCTGGCCGACGAGCCGACCGGGAATCTCGACGAACGCACTGCGAGGGAAGTCGCGGATCTGTTGCTCGCATTGAATCGCGAGCTTGGCACCGCTCTGGTTATAGTCACGCACGATTCGCGTCTGTCGTCACGCATGGACGCCGTCGTGAAACTTTCCGATCATCGTCTCCACCGGGAACGCTGAGAAAAGGGGACATTCTTCTTTTCTTGTCGGGAGAAAAGAAGAATGTCCCCTTTTCTCCCGCCCCTTTTCTCCCGACGGTTGCTGCATCGGCGGCCGCGCAGCGTTAACATTAGCGCCTGACATCGGGACGATGGAATCATGTTCGGGGCAGGGATCGCCTTTCTCATCGGTGTTTGTTGCGTGCTGTACGCGCCCGCGCTGGCGTACGCCTGTGTTTGTCTCGGGGTGTCGGTCGTATTACTCTGGACACTGCGCCGCTGCAGCCAGCGCAAACTGCTGGCAGCGTTCTGCTGTGGGTGTGCCTGGATGTTATGGCACGCGCACCTGCGGCTGGCCGACGCGCTGCCTGACGATTTGCAGGGCCGCGACCTCCAGGTCCAGGGAAGTATCGTCGATGTGCCCGTGACCCGCGGTGAATTCACCCGCTTCGCGTTCGACATCGATGCGGGCAGCACCGCCCATACGCTGCCGCGGCGCGTGCGCCTGAGCTGGTACGACAACCCGCCGGCGCTTGCTTACGGGGAGCGCTGGCATCTCACCGTGCGTTTGAAACGGCCTCACGGGCTGCGCAATCCCGGCAGTTTCGACTACGAGACCTGGCTGGTTCAGCACGCGATTCGCGCACTGGGTTACGTGCGCGACGCTCCGGGTAACCGTCGTATCGCACCGCCCACCGGTGCCTGGCTGAGCGCTACGCGCCAGCATGCCGCCACGGCGCTCGAAAACGTCGGCTATCGACATGGCGCGTTACTCAGCGCGATCACTACTGGACTCCGGGACGGCATGTCGGACGCGCAGTGGCGCGTATTGCGCGCTACCGGCACCTCGCATCTGTTTGCGATATCCGGCTTGCATGTCGGTTTGGTGGCGATGCTTGGGCACCTGTTATGCAGCGTCTGCTGGCGCTTCGGCAATGTATTCACAGAGTCTGTTTCGCGGGCACGGTTCGCGGCCTGCGGGGCATTGTCGAGCGCATTCTGCTACGCTGCGCTGGCAGGCTTCAGTGTGCCGACCCAGCGGGCACTGATAATGCTGACTGTGCTATTGCTGGGTGTCTTTGCTGCCAGGGGCGTACGCCCTGGCGCGAGTCTCGGAGCGGCCCTGATCGCCGTGCTGAGCGTGGATCCCTGGTCGCCCCTTGGCAGCGGGTTCTGGTTATCGTTCGGCGCAGTCGCGGCTATCGCGTGGTTGCTTTCCGGGCGGGTGAGCGGGCACGGAAAAGCGGTTGCTTTCGCGCGTGTGCAGTGCGGACTGGCGCTGCTGCTGGCGCCGTTAACGCTGTGGTTCTTTCAACAGGCACCCTTGCTGGGTGCCGCTGCTAATGCGCTGGCGGTACCGGTGGTAAGCCTGATCACGGTGCCGAGTGCCCTGGGCGGGTTGGCGTGGGCGGGCGTTTTTTCGCAATTCGACAATCCGCTGCTGCAACTCGCCGACACCAGTCTGGAATTTCTCTGGATGCTGTTGACGCCCGCGTCCGGGTGGTCCCATGCGCAGTGGGCACCGCCAGCTGCGTCGTGGACGGCGATCACATTGGCGGCGTCAGGCGCAGTGCTGCTTACCGCCCCGCGGTGTCCACTGCCGCGCTATCTGGGAGTCTTCTTGCTGACGCCCCTGCTTTTCCCGGTACTGCAACGTCCCCCGCACGCGGCATTTGACATAACCGTGCTGGATGTCGGGCAGGGACTGGCCGTGGTGGTCGAAACGCGACATCACGTGTTGCTCTACGATGCCGGTGTGTATTTGTCTCCGACCTACGATATGGGCCGCGACGTGGTTTTACCATTTCTGCGCCGGCGCGGCTGGCGCAGTGTGGATAAGTTGCTGGTATCCCACGCCGACAATGATCACGCGGGCGGGGCGGCAGCTGTTGCGGCTGCCCTGGAGGTGAGCGAAATTCTCACCAGCGTGCCGGGTTCTCTTGCGTCGCTGCACGCAGCCCGCAAATGTGTTGCAGGCAACCGCTGGCATTGGGACGGTGTTCTGTTCGAGGTTCTGCACCCTCCCTCCGGATGGCCGGGTGGGCGGAACGACAAGTCGTGTGTGCTGCGGATCAGTACCGGCGCGCGGTCAGTGCTGATTCCTGGTGACATCGAGCGACCGGCCGAACGGCTGCTGGCCGGTTCGCCGGCAACGTTGCGGGCGGATGTTCTACTGGTCCCGCACCACGGCAGCGCTACGTCAACGTCTGCGCAACTCCTGGCGCAGGTGCGGCCAGAGTACGCGGTAATATCGGCGGGGTACCGCAACCGGTTTCGTTTTCCCCACCGCCAGGTTTGCGCACGGCTGCGTGCGCGGGGAATCGGTATTCTCTCCACTGCAACTTCCGGGGCGGTCGCGTTCCGCGTCGATCCGGTTGCCGTCTCGGCGCCGGTGCGCTATCGGCAACTCAGACGAAGATTTTGGCACCATGCGCCCCAGGGCGAGCTGTGCACTACGCAATAAGCCAAAATCGAGTATCATCCAGCGCGCCACCCTCGTGGTCCGCCGCGCGCATCCGAAGCCGCGGGGAAGCGCCGGGGATGGAACCCGGTACCCGTCTTGCGCGCCGGCCGAAATGTGCCACAGGTGGATTAGGCAGAGAGTAGACAAGTTCTGTGTTTGAGATTGTCAAAGCGGGCGGCTGGCTGATGCTGCCGATCATCGCTTGTTCCGTGGTGGCGCTGGCGATAGTGGCCGAGCGACTCTGGGTATTGCGCGAAAAGCGGGTAATCCCGCGAAATCTGGTTGCGCAGATCTGGCAGTGGGCGCGCGACGGCGAACTCAATGAAACCCGTATTCGCGCGCTGCAGCAGAGTTCGCCGCTGGGCAAAATACTCGCGGTCGGCCTGATCAACCGTCACCATGAACGCGAAGTGATGAAAGAGAGCATCGAAGAGGCCGGGCGCGCGGTGGTGCACGATCTGGAGCGTTTCCTGAACCCGTTGGGCACCATTGCCGCCGTGACGCCGCTGCTGGGCCTGTTAGGCACGGTTATCGGCATGATTGCGGTATTTACTACGATCACTACCGTCGGCGTGGGCAACCCGAGTGAACTTGCCGGGGGGATTTCGCAGGCGTTGATCACGACCGCGAGCGGTCTCTCGGTTGCGATCCCGAGTTTGATTTTCCACCGCTATTTCCGTGGGAAAATCGATGCGCTGGTGGTGAGCATGGAGCAGGAGACCATCAAGCTGGTGGAGGTGCTGCACGGCAAGCGCGAAGGCGACTACGTGGTAAAACGCGCCCGCAGTAAACGATGAATTTCCAAAGTGAACGGCACGACGAAGTCGAGCTCAACATAACGCCGCTCATCGATGTGGTGTTTCTGCTGCTGATCTTTTTCATGGTATCCACAACGTTTCAGCGAGAAACCGAACTCAGTGTGCAACTCCCCGAAGCCGCGGCGCCGGAATCCGCCGTCGAGGACACCGTTATCGAGATCGTTATCAACCGGCGTGGAGAATATTTTCTCAACGGCCGCGAACTGGTCAACAACAAACTCGTTACTCTGCGCGCGGCTCTGGCCAGATTGAGCAGTGGGCGCAAAGACACACCGTTGGTAATTCGTGCCGATGCGCGTACGCCACACCAGGCAGTGGTCACTGCGATGGACGCGGCGCGTCAACTTGGACTGTTGCGGCTTTCGATAGCCACCGCGCAGTCGGCGGAATAGCCGCTTTGCACCGGCCGGCAGATGTTTTAAAAGTCGTGCTGCTTTTTGACGCACGCCGTCGAACGACCGCACATACACCGCGGGACGACTGACTGGGCTTGTGAAAGAGCAAACTGCACCCCTTACAGCCAACACATCGGGCATTCGCACGTACTCACGTTTGTTGCTCTACACCAAGCGCTATTGGTTGTTGTTCATGCTGTCCGTTGTCGGCAACATTTTTTATGCCGCTACCGAACCAGCGTTTGCCTGGCTGATGAAGCCGATGGTCGATGGAAGTTTTGTCGACAAAGATCCTGCAACAATCAAATTCGTGCCGCTGGCGCTGCTGGCGATATTCATCGTCCGCGGTGTGGCCGGATTCGTCTCTAATTACTACATGGCGTGGATCGGCTGGCAGATCGTTGCCGCCATGCGCCGCGAGATGTTCGGTCACCTGTTGCGCATGCCCACGGCTATTTTTGATCAATCGACTACCGGCGAATTGATTTCGAAGTTGACGTTTAATGTCGAGCGGGTGTCCGGTGCGGCCACCAATGCGTTCACGATTGTCGTGCGCGACAGTATGACGGTCCTCGGTTTGCTGGCATTGTTGTTCTACTACGATGTGGTCTTATCGCTGGTGTTTCTGGTGGTCGGCCCGGTGATCGGAATATTGGTGGTGCTAATAACGCGCCAGTTCCGTCGTACCAGTGGCAAGATCCAAGGGTCCATGGGTAAGGTCACTCACGTTGTGCAGGAAGCCATAGAAGGGCACCGCGTGGTGAAGATTTTCGGTGGCCAGTCCTATGAAGACGAACAGTTCGAGCAGGTGAACGAGCGTAATCGTCGCCTGCGTATGCGCATGATCGTGGCCGAAGCCACCAGTGTTCCCATCGTCCAGTTGCTGGTCGCCGCGGCGCTGGCGCTGATCGTATATCTGGCTTCGATCAAGTCGGTCGTGGACTCGTTCAGTGCCGGTACGTTCATTTCGTTCATCATAGCAATGCTGATGCTGTTCGGCCCGCTGAAACGGTTGACAACGGTGAACGCGAAACTGCAAGAGGGCATAGCCGCCAGCGAGAGCGTTTTCGAACTCATCGATGCCGAGTCCGAGCCGGACTCGGGGAGCCGCGTCCTGCAGCGGCCGGGTGTGATCGAGTATCGCGACGTTTCTTTTGCTTACGATTCGAGCGAAAGCAAGGTATTGGACTCAGTGAATATTAAGGTAGCGCCGGAACAGACCGTGGCCTTCGTCGGTCGCTCCGGAGCGGGAAAGACCACCCTGGTGAATCTGCTGGCGCGGTTCTACGAACTCCGCGAAGGCAGTATCCTCATCGACGATGTGGACATACGCGAGTTCACGCTCAACAGCTTGCGCGATCACATCGCCTACGTAGGCCAGAATGTGACGTTGTTTAACGATACCGTGTTCAACAACATCGCCTACGGCAAGCTGGGTGAGGCGAGTGAGGCGGATGTGAAACGTGCCGCAGAAGCGGCGCACGCCGATGAATTCATTCGCGAATTACCCGAACAGTACGACACGTTGGTAGGCGAGAACGGTGTGCTGCTGTCCGGCGGTCAGCGGCAGCGCCTGGCGATTGCCCGCGCACTGCTCAAGGATGCACCGTTGCTGATTCTCGACGAAGCAACGTCTGCGCTTGACAGCGAGTCGGAAAAACATGTGCAAGCGGGGTTGAGCGCGCTGGTTGAGAATCGCACCACCTTCGTAATTGCGCATCGGCTGTCTACGATCGAAGGTGCGGATCTGATCGTGGTATTGGATGGCGGGCGCATCGTCGAGGCAGGGAGTCACGCCGAGTTGCTGGACAGGGGCGGCTACTATGCCACCCTGTACAACATTCAATTCGGTGAAGTCGGAACCGACGCGCCGGTGACATTGAGTCATTAGCCCGCATGTTTCACCCTGCTTGCGTCTCCTTGGGGAAAGGCGGTCGTGCGAAATGTGGACTGGCAGGCTATTTCAGTGCGTTGGATATGGTTTTGGGCGTTGCGCCAGCGTGACACTTTTTACCTATTTCCTTTCAGGAAAAATCTGGCGTCGCACATCGGACGATCGTCCTTGAACCATAGGGCAGGGCTGTGCTCCTGCGGTCGATCGTCGAATCTGCCTAGCCACATTTTCTCTGGGAAACAAATTCCTGGTGAACCACCAGTCCCAACCATGGTCTGCGCGCAACGCACGCTGCATTTTCAAGCAGGATCACGATGACTGGTGTTCGGGTGTTGGTTGCGCTGGGAGCGGAATGGCGGGCCTTCCTGACATATACGGGCTAGTCGTCGCATAACATGGCAATACAGGATCACTGGTACCGCCGGACGTGGCTGAGCGTGCTGTTGTTGCCGTTGGCGTGGTTGTTCGGTGTCATCACATCGTGTCGGCGTGCTTTATACCGCAGCGGTTCCTTGCGTTCGTACCGCGCTCCGGTTCCAGTAATCGTCGTCGGCAATCTCAGCGTCGGCGGCACGGGCAAAACACCCCTGGTTGTATATCTCGCCAGAGTGCTGGATGAAAGCGGGTACCGCGTAGGTGTGGTGAGCCGAGGCTATGGAGGCAGCGCCACGCGGGCACAGGAGGTGTTGGCGGATTCCCAAGCGGCGGCGGTGGGCGATGAAGCGCTCCTGATCGCGCGTAATTCCAACGCCAGGGTCTGGGTGGGCAGGCAACGACCGCGGGCAGTGGTGCAAATGCTGGCTCAGTACCCGTGCGATGTCGTGCTCAGCGACGATGGGCTGCAACACTACGCGTTGCGGCGCGACGTTGAAATTGTCGTTATCGATGGCGCCCGGGGCTTCGGCAACGGATGGCTGCTGCCCGCGGGGCCGTTACGCGAGCAGCGATCTCGATTGCGCCAGGCACATATGGTGGTTGAGAACGGTGGCGGGAAGGACAATGGCTTCGCGTTCCAGTTGCACATCGAACAAGCCGTCAATCTGGCGAGCAGCGAGTCCCGCAGTCTCTCCGACTTTCGCGAAACCAGCGTGCACGCGGTGGGCGGCATTGGCAACCCGGCGCGATTTTTCGCGCAGCTGCGTGGTCTCGGCATCGTCTGCCGCGAGCATGCGTTTCCCGATCATCACCGTTTCCGCAAAGCCGACCTCGCGTTTGCCGACGAACTGCCGGTATTGATGACAGAGAAAGATGCGGTGAAGTGTGCCGGGTTCGGTGATCCGCGCCTCTGGTATGTGCCGGCCGTACTGGTGGATCGCGAATCGCGCATCGCCAATGAGGTGAAACGCCTGCTGAGTGAGAGGACAGCGCATTGAAAAAGCACCGGATTCTGGATAAACGCATCGTCTATGACGGCTACTTTTCGATGGAAAAGTACCGCCTGGAGCACACCCTGTTCGAGGGCGGCTGGGGTACGCCGATCGAACGCGAAGTGTTCGAACGCGGCAGCGCCGCCGCAGTGTTGCCTTACGATCCGTCAACCGACCGTGTGCTGCTGATCGAACAGTTTCGTATCGGCGCGATAAAGTCCTACCAGCCTCCCTGGATGCTCGAAGTGATCGCTGGCGTGCTCGAGCCGGGTGAGCAGGCTGCTGACCTGGTGCGCCGTGAGGCGGCGGAAGAGGCGGGTTGTGAATTGCAGGCGTTGCGTCCGATCGGAGAATTTCTGGTCAGTCCGGGCAGCGCGACGGAGCACATCGAACTGTTTTGCGGGCGCGCCGATCTGACGGGCGCAGGCGGCGTGCACGGTCTCGTGGAGGAAGGCGAAAACATTCTGGTTCACACGTTTTCCGCAGCCGAGGCCGTGGCATTGTGTGAGCGGGGCGAAATCCGCAATGCCATTGCGATCATCGCCTTGCAGTGGCTGGCGATCCAGCGCCTGCGCGGCGAGACGATTTTCTGAGTTCGATACCCTGCGCGCTATATGTGCAGCAGGCGGAATTCGGGATCGGCAGAGCTTATGTTCCAGATTTCATTGAACACTTCGTCGAGACGCTGTGCTTTCGAGGGGGAATTGAAGTTCACCACGCCTTCGTAGGTTAAATAACTCTTGCGGTACATGAAGCCGACTTTGTCGGCGAGCAGGAATTCATCGGGGGCCAGCAGATAGTCGTCGCTGACCCGGCGCACCTTGATGTAACTGGTTAACTGCTGGCACAGCTCGATCAACAGATGGTTGCTGTTGATCGCCGGTTTCGGATCCTGTACCAGAATCTGCACTTCCGATGTCGGCGTGCGGCGTGCCACGAACGACAGGGCGCGTACGAAGCGTTGGTTGTCGTAGACGTCGCTGTCCAACTCCCGAGTGAAGATCTGAACGATGCGCCGCGACTGCTCCGCCAGGGTAATCACTGCGTCACTGGCTTCTTCCGGCAGCTCGATCGGAAAGTCGCCTTCGAGTTTGCCGAGGGTGAATCTCTCCTGAAAGTTCGAGAATGATTGGGGCTCTTTCCTCTCGCGGCTCATCATCGCTCCAGTTTCAGCAGCATCGCGTGGTGTGGCATGCCGGCGTCCATGAATTCCTTGCCGTGCAGGCGAAACCCGGCTTTCCGGTAGAACTCGATCGCGTGCACCTGAGCGTTCAAGTGTACTTCAACAAAGCCCTTGCGATGCGCTTCGCCAATCAATGCGCGCAGAATTGCGCCACCCACGCCGTTCCCCCGCCACTCGGGCCGCACTGCCATCCGGCCGACATGCCCATCGGTCAACAGACGACCGGTGCCTATTGCGTGGTTATCGGCATCATGAGCCAACACGTGAGTGCATTCGGTGTCGCGTCCATCCCACTCCAGCTGTGGGTCAACGTGTTGTTCGTCCACGAACACACTTTTTCGCACGGCGAATATGGCGGCCTCGTCCGAGGCCCAATCGGCAGTACTTACAGTATATGCGGGCTGGGTGGTCAATGATGAGCCAGAGCGGATTATTGTTGCCTGAGCCTGGCGCATTCACGCAGCAGCTCATCCACCTGGCGCGCGGCCAGACCCGTGTAGTTGGTCGGTGTCAACGCCAGCAACGCCTGCCTGGCGGTCTCGGGAACTTCTAGGCCGCCGATGAAGCTGTGCAACGCCTCCGCGTCGATCCGCCGGCCGCGTGTTATCGCCTTCAGCTGTTCGTAAGGATTGGCGACGCCGTAGCGGCGCATTACTGTCTGCACGGCTTCCGCCAGCACTTCCCAACACTCCACGATGTCCGCGTGCACGCGCTGTTCGTCCACCTCGAGCTTGTGGATGCCGCTTTCGACGGCGCGATACGCGATCAGCGAATTGGCCACGCCGACACCGATATTGCGCATAACCGTAGAATCGCTGAGATCGCGCTGCCAGCGCGAGATCGGCAGCTTGTCGGCCAGGTGCTGCAAAACCGCGTTCGCCAGTCCCAGGTTGCCTTCGGCGTTTTCGAAATCGATGGGGTTGATCTTGTGCGGCATGGTCGAGGAACCGACTTCACCGGCCACGGCCTTCTGGCGAAAATATCCCAACGAAACGTACCCCCACACATCACGGCAGAAATCCAGCAGTACGTTGTTGAAGCGTAGCATCGCGTGATTGAACTCGGCGATGAAGTCGTGCGGTTCGATTTGCGTGGTGTACGGATTGTGCGTGAGACCGAGGTCATCGACAAAGCGCGCGCAGAATGCAGGCCAGTTCACGTCGGGATAGGCCGCGACGTGTGCGTTGTAGTTGCCGACCGCGCCGTTCATTTTACCCAGCAGCTGTACGTCTGCGAACATGTGCTTCTGGCGTGCAAGACGATAGGCGAAATTGGCCATCTCTTTACCCAGTGTGGTCGGCGATGCCGGTTGGCCATGCGTGCGGCTGAGCATGGAGAGATCCCTGTGGGCCTGCGCCAGATCAGTGATCGAGTCCACGAGCACGCCCATCGACGGCAGCACCACTTCTTCCCGGGCCGTTCGCAGCATCAGTGCGTAAGCCAGGTTGTTGATGTCTTCGGAGGTGCAGGCGAAATGCACGAACTCCTGGGCGGCGCGCAGCCCCTCGTGGTCGCGGATGCATTCCTTGACGTAGTACTCGACCGCCTTGACGTCGTGGTTGGTTTCCCTTTCGATTGCCTTGATGCGTTCGGCCGCGTGCCCATCGAAATCCGCCACCAGCGAATCCAGCAAGGCGTAAGCCGAAGCGTCCAGCGGCGCCAGATCGGTGATCGTGGGCTCGGCGGCCAGGGCTTTTAACCACGCGCACTCGACCTGCACACGGCGTTTGATCAATGCCTGTTCGCTGAAGAATTCACGCAGCGGCAGGCTTTTGCCGGCGTATCTGCCATCCACCGGGCTGACGGCGTTCAATGGGGATAAGTTCATAGACACTGCATGTCGATCTGCGAGAATAAGGAAATTATATCATTGCCGGTGTTACCTACCTCGGGTAACACGTGCGGTAAATAACCGTGCAGGTGCCAGGATTCGTGCGCTTGCACACAACGCGACGGGGTTCTATGAACGGCATTGGCCACCGGCGTAATTCGCTTTTTCTAGTCTGGCTGATCTGGTTCGGCGTGCTGTTGTTCGCGGTGGCATTCGTCTGGCAGCGGGGACTGTTCGCGTTGCTGCTGCAGGGTGACCCCAGTTACCTGTCGGGGGTGATTCTCGGCGCCTTTGCGTTGGCTAACTTGCATGTCGCGCGGCGGACCCTGTCATTGTCCCGCGACATCGACGCCGCACTGCGCGTGCGCAGCAACTTCGAGGCGCATCCCGACGAGCCGCTGTTTGCCGAGCAGGGTCCACAGTTTCGCAACCAGGCCGTACCTCCGTCGCTGATCATGCGCCATTTTCAGAACCTGTTCGTGCGGGCCATGCGCGAACCCTCGGGTCACGACCTGGGTCAACGGGAATTGCTGGAAGCCCTCACGTTACGCCTGAAGAGCGGCATTCACGGCGGCTGGCTGGTAGCCGACACCATGCTGAAGCTAGGTTTGCTGGGGACGGTGATCGGTTTCATTGTCATGCTGGGCGCCATAGCCTCGCTCGAGAACTATGACCTGACCACCATGCAGGGCCTGCTGACGTCGATGAGCGGCGGCATGCGAATTGCGCTCTACACGACACTCAGCGGTATGACCGCGGCGCTTTTGCTGGCAGTGCAGTATCAGTATCTGGAACGCCGCGCCGATGGGCTGATTGCCGATATCGAGGAACTGACAGCGGTGTACTACGTGTCGGCGTTGCGCCGCCACCTGGATAAACGGCAGCCGGATCATGCGCCCTAGCGGCTACTCCACCGACGCGTTTACCGACCTGCTGTTCAACGCGCTGCTCGGTTTCACGTTGCTGTTCTTTATCACCATCCTGTTCATGAATCCGATCGCCAAGCTGGGTAACGCGACACTGAAGGCCGAATTCATCATTTCCGTGATCTGGCCCGAACACCGCCCGGACGATGTCGACGTATGGGTGGAGGACCCCAACGGTCAAATCGTCTCCTATCTGCGCAAGGACGCCGGGTGGCTGCATCTCGACCGCGACGATCAAGGTGTGGTGAACGACACCATCGTGATCGACGGGCGCGAGGTGATTCACCCGATCAATCAGGAACTGGTGACTATCCGCGGCATCGTCGGCGGTGAGTACGTGGTCAATTTGTACAACTATGCCAATCGCAGCCGCGAGCCGGTGCCGGTCACGGTGCGCATCGAGAAAGTGAATCCGAGTCTGACCACGGTATTCGTGGACCGGGTAGTACTGGAACGCGAGAACGATGAGTTGACCGTGGTTCGTTTCACCCTGGCAGGCGACGGCGCATTGGTGCGCATGAACAGGCTGCCAAAAACCCTCACGCCCTATGCGCTGGAAGGGGGCTGATGCAGACGTTCACACTGCTGCTGTTACTCGGGTATGTGCTGCTCGGTGTGTTGCTGCTGAGTCTCAATCTGCGTGCCCGCTGGCACTGGTCGGTCAAGGCCTTAGCCATCGCCGTGACCAGCGCGTTCTATTTCCTCACCTGGTGGGGTCTGCGCGAGAGCGAAGGCTGGCCGACCCGCGCCGATCCCCTGGCCGAGTTCGAGCTGCTCGCCTACGACGTGCGGCAACCCGACAAGCGCGACGACTCACCGGGCGCGATATTCCTTTGGGTGCGCTCGGCGCACGCCGTGGAAGGCACGCCACGGGCGCACCGTATGGCCTACAGCGAGGCCTTGCACCAGGCGGTGCTCGAAGCGGGCGAGCGACTCAGCCGTGGACGGCGCCAGCGGGGTGAAAGGCGCCCGGGGTCGTCCGAGCGCACCGATGCGCGGGGCGCGGCGTTGCTGTTCCGGGACATGATCCTGCCCACGCTGCCGGAGAAACGCGGCGAATAATTGACCGTCGGAGCGGGGCTATGGTAGCTTCTCGCGCCTCATAACAGGCGCGTAGCTCAGCTGGTTAGAGCACCACCTTGACATGGTGGGGGTCGTTGGTTCAACTCCAATCGCGCCTACCAGCACCCGAAGGGCTCGCCTGCGCGAGCCCTTCGGCATTCCGGGGACAGTACACATATTCCGGATCACCTCACTTATTTCTCAATCCAGGACGAAAGTCGAAATAAGTATACCGTCCTCGTTGCTAATCCCTTGAGAATAAGGGATTTCGCACCTACAATTCCCCAGCTCAGGACTTTGCGCGTTAGCTGCGCTGTTTTTGCGTAGGCCGCAGGTGTCGCCGGACCCCAAGGGCCGGCAGTTACTGCGGCTTTGTTATTGTTGGAGGGTTTGCATATCGCTGCAGAAAAATCGGTTCGCCGGAACGACGAAATCACCACGCCGGTGGTGAGACTGATCGGCTCGGATGGCGAGCAAGTCGGAGTTATCTCGAAAGACGAAGCGCAGGCGACTGCGGATGCCGAGGGGCTGGATCTGGTCGAAATCGTGCCCACGGCGGAGCCGCCGGTGTGCCGCATCATGGACTACGGCAAATACCGCTTCGAGCAGACGAAGAAACACAGTTCGGCGAAGAAGAAGCAGCGCCAAACACACTTGAAGGAGGTCAAGTTCCGCCCGGGCACGGAAGAGGGCGACTACCAGGTGAAGCTGAGGAACCTGAAGCGGTTTCTCGAGCAGGGCGACAAAACCAAGGTCACGCTGCGTTTCCGCGGCCGTGAGATGGCACACCGGGATCTGGCGGCACAGCTGCTGAACCGTGTCGAAGCCGACCTGGAAGAGCTGGGTACAGTGGAGCAGTACCCGAAGATGGAAGGACGCCAGATGATCATGGTTTTAGCGCCGAAAAAGCGCAACTGAGGGGAGCGGACGCAGCAAGTCCGGATCGCCGAGCCCGCGCCGCAGCACAACTCCGGCTCGGCCGGGCAACTAGTGTAAACACGGTCAGCGGTGGCAACGCCCGGCCGATCAACGGGAGTAACCGATGCCTAAGTTAAAGACGAACCGAGGAGCGGCGAAACGGTTCAAGCAGACAGCGTCCGGGCGCTTCAAGCGTCACCAGTCGCACCGCCGCCACAT
>Ga0224508_10000574_pt1 | contig 35691 bp, 32 predicted proteins | sample SF_Jan12_sed_USG_4_FD_170157 | JGI IMG/M metagenome (GOLD analysis project Ga0224508, IMG submission 170157) | Sediment microbial communities from San Francisco Bay, California, United States - SF_Jan12_sed_USGS_21 | ecosystem: Environmental > Aquatic > Marine > Sediment | place: USA...
CTCGGGCATGAATACGGCCACGACAGAACTCGCGATGGCCCGTAACGACCAAAACTACGAAAACGCGTTTCAGGCAGCAGAGACAGGGCTCGAAAACGCGCTCACGCAAGGTACTTATGACACCGTGGCAGGCGCCGTTTTACCGCAATATATATCGACTAGCGGGCACGAATATGTCGACGCACGCATTGACTTTGAGGATTCGACACTCGTTCCCGACAAGGCATTTAGCCTCGGTGTTGGCAGTGGAATCGCCGCTTATCACTTCTTGGCGACCTCGCAGGCTGATTCGTTTCGCGACCCCGGCAACACGACCGATCGCGATGCCAGTGCGCTACACACCCAAGCCTTCTATGTTGTTGGCCCGGAATCGAACACGCTTTAAGCGGTAGACCGAACGGAGCACTACCATGAAATTTAGACTTTTGATGACCGCCCTTGTATTGAGCCTGGCGCTGCCTGCTGCAGCACAGTTTACGACCGTACAGCTCGCACATGAAGTTGAGATGTCAACGGTACGATTGCCACAGTCTGAGTCCGGCACGATTGCGTTCAAAGCGTGCGGGGAATGTGACTACCAGACGACGCGCGTCAGTAGCGAAACCGTGTGGCTGGTGAACAATAGGCCGGTAACGCTTGTGAAGTTTCGACAAGTCGTCGCCGGAATGACTGATCGGGACAAGGAATACGTCACCGTCAAGCAACACCTAGAACGTGATCTGATCACACAAGTTTCTATCATCGTACGCTAGCAGAGCGAGTCCTAAGTGAGGGAAGCAAGATGAATAAGGTAATTCGAAAAACTGGAATTGTTTGCACAGGACTGCTGGTCGCGCTGACGAGCGGCGCCCCCGCGCTCGCTGATGATACCGAGCTGCTTCTCGTCAGCCCGAATCAGGCAGTGACGCCGAAGCCGAACATTCTGTTTATCCTCGACTCGTCCGGTAGCATGAGCTCCGACGAGAATACGCGCGAGGTTTACGATTCGACGCAAGATTACGGCGGCGACTGCGATGACGACATGCTGTATTGGTCTGAAGTCGGCGTTGTGCCAGCTTGCATCAACAACGACAAGTTCTTCAGGAAGGATAGGTTCGTCTGTGTCAGTGCCGCGCTGCAACTTGCCGGCATCGGCCGTTATACGAACATAATGGCCCAGTATCGTCCAAGTATCTTTGTTTTCCTCGGCGACCGTTGGAACCCGATTCAACCGGGCAACGACGATGACATTGTTGAGTGCCAAAAGGACTCTGGCAAACACGGCGACGGCACGGCGGGTGAGCTCTGGGCGCGCAAAGGCGGAAACCAGAGTGAGTTCACGGCCGATCCGAGCCTCGAAGTCTCGTGGGATAGCTGGCCACTGAGTAAAAATATCACCGTCTTCGACGGTAATTATCTTAACTACCTGGAAAACCCAGTTTTCGTCGACAAAGATCGCATCGAAATCGTCAAGGAAGTAACGGCGACAGTTCTGAATTCGATCGAAAACGTCAACGTTGGCGTCATGCGCTTTAACAACGGCGATGGCGGCCCTGTCATTCTCGGCATGACCGACCTCGATACGAACCGCGCGGCGATTTTAGCTGCTATCAACGGGATCGTCGCTGGCGGTGTTACGCCGCTTTCGGAGACGCTTTACGAAGCCGCCCGCTACTGGCGTGGCCTGCCGGCCTATTATGGCGAAAATATTGGCGAACATCCGACCGATCCGAACGCGCTGGTATCGCCAGCCCCGGAGGTTTACAAACAACCTCAGACCGAGGTCTGCGCGAAAAACTTTAACGTGTTGTTGACGGACGGTGTGCCGGTCAGCGACGAAGAAACGCCCGATCTTGTCGACAACCTGCCGAACTGGTTTGCGACGCACGGTTTCGCGGGGTGTGACGGTGTCGGCGATGGCCTTTGCCTCGACGATATTGCGGCGTATCTGCACAATGATGATATTTCGCTGGATCCCGGCCCGCAGCTTGTAACTACACACACAATTGGCTTCGCGATTGACCTAGACATTTTGGAAGAAGCCGCCTTTGAATCCGAAGGCACCTACTTCCAGGCGGATGATGTACAAAGTCTGACGATTGCACTTCTTGATATTGTTAACGACATTCAGGACCGCTCGCTGTCGTTTGCCGCACCTGCGGTTGCTGTAAATACCTTTAACCGTACGCAGAATCTAAACGATCTTTTTTTGACGACCTTTGCAGCTCGCGAAACGACGCATTGGCCGGGCAACCTAAAGAAATATCGCATTCTCGATGGCGAGATTGTCGACAAATTCGACGTTCCTGCGGTCAACCCGGTGGACGGCTTCTTCATCGACACGGCGACCAGTTACTGGTCGGGCGCGATGGATGGAAACGACGTTGAAATGGGCGGCGCACTTGAGAACTTACCCGGCTCTGGGGCGCGCAATCTGTACACCAATAATGGCGGGCAGAACAATTTGACGGCAGGCGCGAACGCGCTGTCACCAGGAAACGCAAATAACTTCGTGAATGCCGACTTCGGTCTTACCGGCGCTGCCGGCGAACCGTCCATCGAAGACCTTATTCGATGGTCGCGTGGCCAGGACATCCGCGACGAGAACAATGATGGCAGCACCCTGGATGACCGCGAAAAGTCCATGGGTGATCCGCTGCATTCTCAACCGGCCGCCGTCGTCTATGGTGGTGATGTCGCCAATCCGGACGCTGTTGTGTACACGGCAACAAACGACGGCTATTTACACGCAGTCGATGCCGCCACGGGCGTCGAACTGTGGTCGTTCATACCGAAGGAACTGTTACCGAACCTGGTTAGCCTGTACTTCAATCCGGATTCTCAATTCAAGAATTACGGACTTGACGGCGATATCGTTCCAGTGGTCAAGGATGTTGATCAGGACGGTATTGTCGACTCCGGCGATGGCGACTTCGTTATCATTATCTTGGGCATGCGCCGAGGCGGTGGTGCGTACTATGCGATTGACGTGACGGATAAGACAACTCCTGTACTCAAATGGCGCGTCAGTGAAGCCGGAATGGATCAGACTTGGTCGACCCCAACCGTCGCCCGCATGGACATTGACGATAATTCATTAAACGCTGATAAAGCCGTTGTGATCGTTGGCGGTGGCTACGACTCAGCGCACGACACGTTGCCACACCCGCCGGCCGACGATACATCGGGCAACGGGATCTTCTTCCTCGATCTGCAGACCGGCAACGTACTTTGGCGGGCTGGCATTGACGCTGGCGCACAACTGACGTTGCCAACGATGACACGTGCATTCCCGAATCAAATTCGTGTAATCGACATCAACGGCGATCGATTTGCCGACCGCATGTATGCGTCGGACGTTGGTGGCCAGCTCTGGCGCTTTGACATTTTTCCTGGCAAACAGCCGAACGGAATCGGCGCGGATGCGCTGGTAACGGGTGGCGTGATCGCGCAGCTTGGCGCCGAAGGCAATTTACCGGCGACTAATGAAGATACGCGACGCCTCTACAATGCGACGGATGTCTCAGTCTTTAATGACAATGCGCAGAACCGGCGATTTATCGCAATCAGCATCGGTAGCGGCTATCGATCTCACCCGTTGGATAACACCAACGACGACCGCTTCTATTCGATTCGCGACAAGGACGTGTTCAACTCGCTGAGTCAAAACGACTTCGATACCTACAGCATTGTCAAAGAAGCCGATCTTGTCGAGGTCAGCGGTACCGTGGGCACTGCCATTGGTCAAGCAGACCGTGGCTGGAAGTTTACGTTGCCGTCGAATCAAAAGGTGCTGGCAACGTCTGTCACGTTTAACAACGAGGTATTCTTTGTCGCCTTTTCACCAGACACAGCGGCAGCCGCGACTTGCGGAGCCGGCCGCGGGCGTAACTTCTTGTACCGCGTCAGCGTCATTAACGGCGACCCGATTGGTGACCTGGATAATATCGCCGCAGGTGATGAAGATCAGGCACGCGTGACGGATCTGGCACAGGGCGGTATCGCGCCGTCGCCTCGATTCCTGTTCCCGAGCCCCGACGATCAGAACTGTCAGGGTGATGAGTGTTCGCCGCCGCCGCTGTACTGCGTGGGTGTCGAATGTGGCGACCCAGGATTCGACAATAACCCGGTTCGTACGCTGTGGACGCAGGACGGAATTGATTAATTGAGATAGGGTTCCGGGCTTTTTCGGCTGGAACCTGGATAATAACTGTTTGAAAATATGGATGTTTCGGAGCATTAGGATGAAATTTCGCAAACTGAGAATTCGCAAATTGACCATCGCCGCGGCGGCCGCACTGTTAATTGGTGCAATGCAGCCGGCCGTGTCACAGATAGTGACGAAGGTCGCAGCACACGAGCTATCGCCGCAGAACATCATCTTGCCGGGCTCAGTGAACGGCATGGTGACGTTTCGGTCCTGTGGCGACGGTTGTGACGAAGAATACAGTCGTGCCCGCTTGACGGCGGACACACGATTTTCCGTCGACGGTCGTACCGTCAAGTTCGAAGATTTTCGCAAGGATTTCGCGATCATCAAACAGAGGAAAAGGAGCTACGCATTGCTAAGCGTGGACGTACAAACAAAAACGATTACAAGTATTCAGATTCAGGGGTAAGTACGGTACGTACAATAAAAGATAAAAGTATTTTGATTTAGGGGTAAACAAAGAGGATTTTTTTGTGGGTGACTGACTGAGCGATAAGTCACGGATAGACTTGAAAGAGGTATGGACACATGTTCAGTTCCAGATTGCACTTCGCTTGGGCACTAGCGGGTGCGCTACTAACACTTACCGCGGGTTCTCCTGCTATCGCAGATGACGTCGAGCTGCTGCTGTCGACCCCTGGCGGCGGCGCAAAACCGAATATTCTGTTCATTATCGACTCGTCCGGTTCGATGACCACGGTCGAGACGACCCAGGAACCGTACGACCCGAGTACTCCGTATCCGGGACCGTGCGAGACGGACAAGTACTACTGGACAACCAACTCCAGCGTCCCGAACTGCGGTGATAACTTCAAGATCCAAAAGACGTCGTTCGTTTGCGATCAGGGACTAACCCAGATCAACGCTGCCGGCTCCTACACCGATACGATGGCCATGTATCGGTCCAGAAAAGGCTTGTGGAAATGGCGCACGCTAAGCAAATCGAAGGACGACAAGGCGGTAGAGTGTAAGCAAGACGCCGGTATTCACGGCTACGGCGCCAGCCCCGGCGACGAGCCCTATCCGCAGTCTGGCTCCAACAAGCCACCGTACACCAACGACAGCAACCTGTCCGTCGATTGGGGTAGCAGTCCGACCGACAGAATTTACACGGTTTACGACAGCAATTACCTAAATTGGTACCACAACCCACCAGGCGCGTCCATGAGCCGTACGGCCATGGTCAAAGCGGTGACCAAAAACGTATTGGGCTCGATCAATAACGTTAACGTTGGTTTCATGCGCTTTAACTGGGATCAGGGCGGCCGAGTAATACATGCCCTCCAGGACCTGGATTCAAATCGGGCTGCGGCCAATACTGTCGTGGACAACATTCCGGCCAGTGGTTGGACGCCGTTATCCGAAACAATGTATGAGGCAGCGCTGTATTACAGCGGTCTGCCAGGCCACTACGCTACCCCAGCTACGACCGATTCTGACGCTCTAGCGTCAAGCACGCCGATGGTCTACGAACAGCCGGCCGAGTTTGCTTGTTCGAAAAACTTCGTTGTGTTTCTGTCGGACGGCCAGCCGACCGAGGACGTCGATGCCTGGGACAAGGTACCGACGCTGCCCAACTACCCGAGTGTCGTTGGGCGTGCCGGTTGTAACGGCGCCAATGTCAACGGTGCGTGTTTGGATGACGTGACGGAGTATTTGTCGAAAGCTGACATTAATCCAAGCGTTCCCGGTCAGCAGTCGGTGATCACGTACACGATTGGTTTTGTCGAAGATCTGCCAATTCTGAAAACGGCGGCGGAAGTATCCGGCGGCGACTATCATAGGGCAACCGACGTAACCTCGCTGACAAAGGCGCTGCAAGACATTCTTACAGATATCTTCGACCGTGATATTTCGTTTACGGCGCCCGCCGTGGCCGTGAACGCGTTTAATCGCACACAGCACTTGAATGATCTATACGTATCGGTTTTCCGTGCACAGGACGAGGTGCATTGGCCGGGCAACGTGAAGAAATTCACGGTTGTGACCAATGAAATTCGCGACGCCGTGGATCAACCTGCCGTTGATTTAGGTACCGGCTTTTTTGACGAGGACGCGATTAACTTCTGGTCGCAAGAGACGACCGGTGACGGCACGAATGTTTACAAAGGCGGCGCAGCGAATATCCTGCCGGACCCGGCGCAGCGTAAGCTTTACACAAATAAGGTATCAGGCAGCCTGACTTTGCCGGTCAACTCATTTTCGGTGGCTAATACCCTATCGTTCGCAGACGCCGATCTCGGCCTCACGGGCGCCGTCGGCGAACCTCTGAAAGACGATCTGATCGATTGGGCGCGCGGCGTTGACGTCAAGGATGAGAACAATGACGGGTCGACGACGGACTTTCGCTATGCGATGGGCGACACCTTGCACTCTCAGCCGGCTGCCGTTGTCTACGGTAACGGTGGTGGTACCCAGGACATCGTGGTGTTCAATGCGACAAATGACGGTTACTTGCATGCTATCGATGCAGACACTGGCAAAGAGCTGTGGTCGTTCATTCCGTACGAGTTACTCGATGGTCTGACGGATCTGTACTTCAACGAAAACGTTGATTACAAAACCTACGGCATCGATGGTAGTGTCGTGCCGGTCATCTTTGATAAGGACCAAGACGGCATTATCGAGCCGGGCGGAAGTGATAATGACTTCGTCTATCTGATATTTGGCATGCGGCGCGGTGGCGACAACTATTACATGATCGACGTCACTGATCGTAGTTCGCCAATACTGCGTTGGATCAAGACGTATCCGGAAAGCGGACAGTCATGGTCAACGCCGTCTGTCGCCCGTGTTGACATCAACAGCGCATTGCAGACCAGCGCGCAGAAAGCGGTGCTTATAATGGGCGCTGGTTACGACACGGCGCACGACGCGCCGGGTCACCCGACCTCACCGGATCTCGAGGGCGCTGGTGTCTTTATGCTTGATCTGGAAACCGGTGATCAGGTCTGGCGTGCCGGCACGGACGGATTTGCCAATTTGGTGGCTCCTGGCATGACCCGATCGATACCCAATCAGGTCCGCGTCATCGACATTAATGGTGACGGCTTGGCCGATCGCATGTACGCCGCCGATTTGGGTGGACAGCTGTGGCGTTTCGATATCACGAATGGCAACCTGCCGAATTCCTTAATCGCGGGCGGTGTCATCGCACAGCTGGGTGCCGAAGGCCTACCGGGCGCCCCCAGCGCCGCCGAGACACGTCGTTTCTACACGACGCCTGATGTCGCATTGTTCACCGACAAGAAGCAGGACCGCCGTTTTCTGGCGATCAACATCGGCTCAGGTTATCGAGCGCACCCGCTCGACAATAGTGCCGCAGATCGTTTCTATTCGGTTCGCGATGCGGACGTTTTCGCGCCGCTGACCCAGGCTCAGTACAACACCTACAGCGTTGTCAAAGACGGCGACCTGATCGACGTCGCCGGCCAGGTCGGTACCGTCATCCCGGTGAATGGCAGCGGCTGGAAGTTCGTTCTTCCGCCGGAACAGAAGGTATTGTCAACCTCGAGCACATTTAACGACTCGGTGTTTTTCGTAACGTTCGAACCGACCGTTAATACGAACGATCCATGCCAGGCCGGCATAGCCAAGAACCGACTGTACCAGGTCAATGTGTCGAACGGCGACCCGGTAGTGCCGTTAGGCACTGCCCTGCCGGCCGCCGGAGCAGACGCCGACGCGGCTCGAGTCACCAATCTGGAACAGGGTGGAATCGCACCTCAGCCGGTGTTCTTGTTCCCGACATCGACGGATCCAAACTGTACGGGCGCCGAATGCTCACCACCGCCAATCGGTTGTATCGGCGTAGAGTGTTTCGACCCCGACTTCAACAACAACCCGGTTCGCACATTGTGGACGCAGGACGGTGTAGACTAACGCAAGTCTACTCGTCGACAGGAGAGTTTGATGTACAAGAAAATGCGTGGCGTTTCGCTGGTCGAGCTGATGATCGTCGTGGTCGTCCTCGGCATACTCGCCGCCGTTGCTTACCCGAGCTACCGCGATTTTGTCGCTCGGGGCAAGCGTAACGAGGCGAAAGCGGCGCTGCTACAAATAGCGACAAATCAGGAACGTGTTTATCTGAACACGAACTCCTACACCAACAACATGACCGCATTGGGCTTTCCGGTTGACGATAATTTTCCGACGGATTCTGGTGCTTATATCATTGACGTAACGTTTGCCGACGCGAACAATTTTACGGCCGTCGCGACGTATCAATTAGTTGATAATGAAACCGGGAAGTGTGCGACCTATACCATCGATGGTCGGGGAACACGCACTTCCGCGCCGCTCGCGGACTGCTGGACCCGCACGCGTTAACAACAGTTAAGAGCGGTCTATCATCCGGATGGGCCGCTCCTAAAGCTTTTTGTCGTCTTTTCCTGAGAAGAATAGAGAATCGACAATGAGCAACACCGCGCCGACGGTGATTGCTGAGTCCGCGACGTTGAACGACGGAAACGGATCGAAAAAAGGGATCGGCAAATTGACCTGGATAAAGTCGGTGACATAGCCAAGCCTGATGCGGTCAATGACATTTCCCACTGCACCCCCTAGTACCAATGACAGGCCTGCCGTAAGTACGATCGGTCCCTCACCACGTATGCGCCACATCCAAACGGCGATCACGGCACTGACGACGGTCGCCAAAACGACAAAAAACCAACGCTGCCAACCGCTCGCGTCGGCCAGGAAGCTAAAAGCCGCGCCAAAGTTTTTCTGATGCGTCAGATTCAAGAATGCGGTCAACGGTACTTTGGCGAATTCTTCGATGTGCTCGATGATTGCCAGCTTGGTCACCTGATCAGCGATGACGACAACTAGCGCGACTGCCATCCATACGGTGAATCGACGAATTCCAGAATCGTTGTTGAATATCACTCGCTAGAGTCCTATTAGGCAGCAGCGTTGGCCAGAATTGAGCGAGCATTGTCGGCATCTATGTGCATTTGCGCAACTAAATCTTCGACTGCGTCATAGCGTTGCTGTTCTCTGAGCCGTGCGACGAAGTCGACATGAATGTAGGCGCCGTAGATATCGTCACTGAAGTCGAACAGGTAGACCTCGAGGATCGGCTTTGTGCCATCGAACGTCGGCCGCGTGCCGACGCTCGCAACGCCGTCTTTCGGACCACACTTCAAGCCGTGAACACGCACCGCAAAAATGCCCATAACCGCACTTTGGCGCCGCCGCAGATCGACGTTCGCCGTTGGAAATCCCAGTGTTCGACCGACCTTGTCCCCTTTGACGATTTTTCCAGACATTCGGTAAGGCCGGCCCAGCAATGCGGTCGCGCGCTGCATGTCGCCCACCTGACAGGCTTCGCGAATCGCCGTACTGCTGACACGTATGTCATTGATCACTACGCTTGGCACCTGGTCGACAGAAAAGTCGAGCACTTTGCCCATGCTCTCGAGCAATTCAATGTTGCCCTGGCGCATGGCGGCGAACTGGAAATCGTCTCCGACCACTAGCCGACGCACATTCAGACCATGAATCAGAATACAGCGCACGAAATCCGCCGCCGCGATGTTGCGCATGGTGGTTGAAAATCTTGGACAATAGAATATATCGATGCCGCTCGCCGCGAGCGCGTCAAATTTCTCGCGAAAACGCATCAACCTTGCCGGTGGCTGCTCCGCCTGAAAAAACTCCTTGGGCGTCGGCTCAAAACTCATTACTAGGGACGGTCGGCCTTCGCGTCGCGCTATCGTAATAACGCGCTCGAGCAACTGTCGATGACCCAAATGCAATCCATCAAAAGAGCCGATCGTAACCACGGTGCCGCTCTCTAGGCGCTCGAAAGGCAGATCGGAAAGGTGTCGTACCAAACGCATTATTATGGTCTCAGGCGAAACTTGGATGGCCGCAGGCCGACAGCAAGCAGCACCAGGAAGTATATTCCGGCGCCAGCAACAACACTGACACCAAGCCATCCAGTGCGAGCCGCAAGGCCCGCTTCCAGCCACCATTCGAGGGGCCGCTGCAGCCATGCGAGTATCGCCCACATCGCTGCAATGGCCAACAAAACCTGACCAAGCAGCGACTGCCAACCATGCATGTGCGACAAAACACCGTCGCGGTGCAGCCCCCGATAAAGCAGCGCTGCGTTCAACAGCGCAGCGATTGATGTCGCCAACGCCAAGCCAACATGAGTACCGACAAAACCAATATGCGTCAAATACCAGGCCGACAGGATGCTCAGCACAAGATTGACACCAAGAGCAATTAACGCAATGCGTACTGGTGTTCGTGTGTCTTCGCGCGCGAAAAACGCTGGCGCAAGGATTTTGACAAACGAAAAACCGACCAACCCGAGCGAGTATGCCTGTAATGCCATCGATGTCATTTGAACTGAATGACCGTCGAACTCACCGCGATAGAAGATGGTTGCCACAAGCGGCTCGGCAAGCACGAACAATCCGACGGCGGCTGGCACAGCCACTAGCAGCGCCAGTTTTAGCGACCAATTGATCGTATCCGCAAAAGCATCGCGCTCATTGTTGGCCCACAATCGTGATAGATACGGCAGCGTTACGGTCGCAAGGGCGATGCCAAAAAGCCCGAGAGGAAACTCCATCAGGCGATCCGAATAATAGAGATAGCTAATGCTGCCAACACCCAGCATCGACGCGATAATGCCGCCTAGCAGCACATTGATCTGTGCAACCGATGAGCCGAATATCGCCGGTAGCATTAGGCGCACCGATCGCTTCACGCCGTCATGTTTCGGCGCCCATTTGGGACGCGGCAGTGCGCGAATACGTGCCAAGAACGGAATCTGGAACAGCAGTTGGCAAAGACCAGCAATGAATACCGCGTATGCCAACGCCATGCCAGGTTCTTCGAGCTGTGGCGACCACCAGATCGCGGCTGCGATTAAAACGATATTCAATATAACCGGCGTAAACGCCGGCACGCCAAAACGACCGTAGGTATTCAAGATCCCGCCGGCAAAGGCTGTCAGTGATACAAAAAACAGATACGGAAACGTAAACCGCAGCATCAAAGCTGCCAGGTCGAAATCGCCACCGTCACCGACAAAGCCGGGTGCGACAAGCAAAACCAGTAATGGTGATGCGACCACGCCGATTAGTGTCACGCCGAATAGCACCACACCGAACGTGCCTGCAACGGAGTCAACGAATTCGCGCGCGTCGTCGTGATCATGTTGCTCGCGATATCGCGCCATGACGGGAATAAAGCCCTGCGAAAACGCCCCTTCAGCGAAGAAGCGCCGCAACATATTGGGAATTCTGTTGGCCACCAGGAATGCATCCATGACCAGCGAGGCACCGAAGAACCGTGCCAGCACGACATCGCGAACGAGCCCGAGGATTCGCGATAGCAGCGTCATGCCGCTTACAAGCGACGTTGTTCGAAACAGCGCCGAGCCAGTCACCCGCCTTCGGAGCGCGGTGTCCGGCCGTTGAGCTTCGTTTTCGGGGCCATTTTCAGGGTTCATACGGCCACAGAGTTTAGCCTAAAAAATCCCTAAAATCAGTAGTTTAGAGTATACGTTGCAGGCGCTTGTCAGGCCCTGAGCACGGCCATTGACAATACCCCTTTGGCCAAGAATAATACGCGGCTCTTTATATCCCGGACACGGTAATAATCAGTGGCAAACATCAAGTCGGCGAGAAAGCGCGCCAAGCAGGCGGAGAAGACCCGCAAGCACAATATGGGGCTGCGCTCGCGCATGCGTACCAAGATCAAGGATGTGCTGAAGGCTTGCGATGCGGGTGACAAGGATGCTGCTGCTGCTGCCTATAAGGATGCGGTACCGGTTATCGATAGCATGGTAAACAAAGGCATCGTGAACAAGAATAAAGCGGCACGTCATAAGAGCCGCATGAATAAGCGTGTGAAGGCTTTAGCCGTCTGACAAATGTAAGCAATGCGTCTGCGAAAAAATACCCGCACTTCGTAAATAACCGCACCGCCACATAACCGCACTTCGTAAATAACCGCACTTCGCAAATTACCACACTTCGTAGTGGTTTTTTTCGTTCGAGATGCAGCCTCAAGAATTTACGGCGACTTGAAGGCCTGCCGCTTGCGGCGCGAATCCAGAGAAATAGGTGTCGAGGCGAAACGCGGTACCGTCGACGGTCGGCCAACGAAAAAGCCCTGTGCCATGTCGACGCCCAACTTGCCAAGCAAGGCAAGAGATTCGGCGTCCTGTACGTATTCGGCAATGATCTGCATGCCGGCCTCGTGCCCAACCTCGGCGATCAGCTTGATCATTTTCTGATCCACAGGATTCTTCAGCAAGTCTTGCACGAATGCGCCATCGATCTTGATGTAGTCAAAATGCAATCTCTGCAGATAGCTGAATGAACTGTACCCAGTGCCAAAGTCGTCCAGAGCAATTTCACATCCAAGCTTTCTCAACTCGGCGACTTGACGTTCGACGTGAATCGGGCGCCGGATCGCCAGGCTTTCGGTGATTTCGAGAATGATGTGCTCCCCCGGTACGTCATTTTCCGCAAACGCTTCTTTGACGAATACATGCAAATCTTCATTCTCGAACGCGTTTGCCGATAAATTGATCGAGAGTTTTAGCTGCGGTTGGTTTTCTGAGTGCTGAGCATATGCGCGCGCCGCATGCCGGATGACCCACAGATCAATTTCTGACATTAGGCCGAAGCGAACGGCGGACGGCAAGAAGGCCTCCGGTGAAACGAGCTTACCGTCTTCGGACTGCACTCTTATCAAGACTTCATGGTGAGTCGTGTCCCCGGTATCAATGCGGTTGATGGGCTGAAATAACAGCTCGAACTTGTCCTCGTCGATCGCCGTGCGCAATCGGTTCATCCAGCCAACGTCGGCTAGCATTTCATTTTCGAAACTCTCAGCGTCATTGAAGAAGTGAAATCTGTTGCGCCCCGCCAGTTTGGCCTCGCGGCACGCGATATCTGCCTGGGCAATTAGCTCATCATGATTAAGATGTGCTCCGCGCATCATTGTCACGCCGATACTGCAGTGGGGGTGAAAAACCTGATCATCTTCGATGTGCGCCATACTGCGCATATTGGCAACAACGAGTTCGGCATTCGAACGCGCCAATTCCCGGTCGGCGTTCGGAAACAGTACCGCAAATTCATCACCACCAAACCGCGCAACGATCGCGTCTTCGTCAACGCTACGGACAAGCTCATCGGCGACCTTTCGGATCAGACGGTCGCCAGCAGGATGACCGCAAGCGTCGTTAACGTACTTGAACTGATCGAGATCGATGAAAAACAGCGCCGCAGACTGCCCATTCTGTGCCAGCTCCGTTACGGCATTCTGTAGCTCCTCCATAAATCGGCGCCGATTGAAAAGGCCGGTCAGACTATCGTGATTCGCGAGCTCCAGGAGCTCCGCATCGCGTTCGCTCAGAGCTGTGGCCGTTGTCTCGAGAGCCTCGACGATATCCGATATTTCTCGGTGCTCCGCCGGCTTGAATTCAACCTCGAGATTGCCCTTCGCCAACTCGCGTATCGGCTGTTCGAGTTGAGAAAACGATTTTAGCGCGTTGCGTAGAGCGCGATGTCCGAAAAGTGCGAAGGCAAACAACAACGTAAGCAGTATCATTACTGCAGTCTTGATGTTAGCCAGCAATCGATCGTGAAAAATAATGAAGTCCAACTTAATACTTATAAAGCCGACGAGTTCAGTTTTCGCTTCCGGTTCCGCGTTACTCGGATCGAAGCCGAACAATCCGTCATCGACGATAGATTCTGTCCATACCGGTGCCAGAATCTCGAACTGCCGTGGATCAAGATCGGCGTGACTTAACAAATACGGCTGGCGGCTGCCAACGACAGCAGTCGCATCACGCAACAACGTGTCACTGAGGCCGGCAGCAGGTGGCGCGGCGGCGTCGTTATCCACCGAGAACAAAGCTGATCCGTTGGTTGCGTAGTAGACGACGCGGTCAATTTCAGAGTACCGCTCAACATAACTCTCGAGACGTACGCGCGCATCGCTGTCTTCGTTCAAATACAAAGGTGACCCAAGCTCGTTTAGCTCCTCGGTCCACTGCAACGCCCAACGATCGTAGTTGTCCTGCAGTACCCATTGGCCGCCCCAATACAGTGTTGCAATCGCCAATGCGCCGACCAATGCGGCGCTGAAAATCTGAATCGACAGGATTTCATGCACCAGAACACGTTTGCTCCTTCTCTCCACTTTAAGTCTGGAAAGTCCGGGCAAGCGCCCCAATATAGCGGCAATCGCTGCCCTCATTGCGGCGTACCCTCGGATATTTCGGGTTCGGCTGCGACCACAGGTTTTTGCAGAAAAGCCTCGTTCGTCTCAACACGAATGTCGGACAGGGGAGTTAGGGACGGCACATCCGCGAAGCGATTCGCCTGAATAAGGCGGATGATTTCGGTGATTTTCTCGGCAATGTCCGATGGAACGGAAGAGATGCTGATCGTGGCGCCCATCGCTAACATCGATTCGTTCGAAACAAGTACAGCCACGTTTCGATGCCGCGCACTTTGCAAGATTTCGTTCAAAATACGGGTACTTAAAATTCGGTTATCTGGGAACAGCCAGAAACCATCGATGTCCTGGATCATTCGCTTGTATAAATACAAGGTTTCCTGATCCGAATGCGCCGTGCGAATTTTAAGGCTGATCGCGTGCTGCTCGGCTGCCAGCTCAGCCTCGGCAACTAGGTCCTCGTGTCCTTCACCGATAATGATGCCGATTTCGGAGACATTCGGGTCGATGTCCTTCCACGCCGCGATCTGCGCTGCAACCGGCACAATGGCAGCAACCCCGCGACTGGACTCCGTGATAAGTCCATGATCCTGATAGTTAAACACTTGGCTAAAAATGACCGGTACGTTTGCCATTTGCACAGCTGAGGTTGCGGCAATCAGACCAATCGCGACTACCGCAACCGTGTCGGAGTCATTTATCAAACGAAACGCCGCGGCCGGTGGCTGACTCTTGTCGCTTAGATCATAGATAGAGTAATTCTCAAGGTGATTTTCAAGTTCAAAAACGACGTCTTCATAATCTGGATTGCGACTTGATAAAACGATGGCGATCGCCGGCAGCGGCGTGACCGTGACCGGTGGCGCTTCTACGATTGGCGGCGGTGGCGTTGGCTCGATAATCGGAATTGTCGGCTCAACAACAACCTCAACCGGTGGGGGCTCTGCCGGCTCTGGTTGCGGTGGCGGTGTCGCGCAGCCCGCTGTCATTAGCAAAGCGAACATTGCTAAATGAGCTAGTTTTGATGTCGACCTTGCGCCACACTGCATTGCGAATCGTCCTGCCACCGATTGGCATCCAAAATACCCCGTCGGGCCCACCTTATTAACGGAATGGGCTATCGCATTCTGTGTTCTGCGTCCGGTCTGCGACAGATTTTTGACGCACGCCAACAGATATCGGTAGAGGCTATATATATGGGCAAGTTGTTACTTATGGGATGGATTTCGGCGATAGATGGCCTGACAACGAGGGGCAGCAACGCGTCCGAGATTGCGAATTATGTTAAATCGGTGATCGTGTCCGCGTCTTCCCGCTGTCGCTCGAGCTCGCGCATGATCGCTTGCCCGAGCGACTCGGTGCCATCGCCGGTGACAGCACTGACTTCGAATACCGGCCCGTCCCAGTCAAGGTCGGACAGCAGCTGCTCCCGTCTGTCAGCGAGCGCGTCAGACGCCAGCAGATCGATCTTATTGATGACGAGCCAACGCGGCATTTCGGCAAGGTCGGCCGAGAAATTGCTGAGCTCATTGGTGATTGCCCGCACAGAATCCGCGGGCAAAACTGCCTCATCCAGTGGGGCAATATCCACCAGGTGCAGCAACAGTCGCGTACGCTGCAGGTGCTTTAGGAAACGTATGCCAAGTCCGGCGCCCTCCGACGCACCTTCGATCAAACCGGGAATATCCGCCATGACGAAACTCTGCAGGCGCCCAACGCGAACGACGCCGAGATTCGGGTGCAGAGTCGTAAATGGATAGTCCGCGATGCGGGGCTTCGCGTGGGACATTGCGCTAATGAGCGTTGACTTGCCGGCGTTTGGCAATCCGAGCAGACCAACATCAGCAAGGACCTTGAGTTCGAGCTTTAGGTGACGCCCCTCGCCTGTCGTTCCATTGGTTGTCTTACGTGGGGCACGATTCGTACTGCTCTTGAATCGGGTGTTGCCGAGACCGCCGCTGCCTCCTTCGGCAACCATCTGGCGCTGGCCATCTTCGGTCAGGTCGCAAATAAATTCTCCGGTATCGACGTCATGTACGACGGTGCCACAGGGTATTCTAACGTCGAAGTTGTCACCAGAACGCCCGGTCTTGTTACGTCCGGCACCGCCCTGCCCGCTGTCCGCGCGGAACTTGCGCGCAACCCGAAAGTCGGCAAGCGTATTTAGCGACGCGTCAGCAAACAGATAGACACTGCCACCGTTACCGCCGTCGCCACCATCGGGACCGCCTCTCTCGACATATTTCTCGCGCCGAAAACTCAATGCCCCGTGCCCGCCGTTGCCAGCGTGAACACGAATCGTTGCTTCATCGACGAATTTCATAAGCTCTTGTTTGACCGTGTGATTGATTCAGAAATCAAAAACCCCGCAGCGGCGGGGTTTTCGGGGTTCCGATGCGAGCGCGGACCAAAAGCCGCGCCGCTCGCGCCACGCCGCTTGTGGCGCGACGGATCGTGGTGATCGCTCAGTGAAACGCTATCTCACACTCACAAACTGGCGATTTTTCGGCCCTTTCTTTTCAAAACGGACCTGGCCGTCTTTCTTCGCAAACAAGGTGTGATCCCGACCAATACCAACATTGACGCCAGCATGAAATCGAGTGCCGCGTTGGCGAACGATAATATTGCCGGCAACAACATCCTGGCCGCCAAAGATTTTCACGCCGAGACGTTTACTCTCTGAATCGCGACCGTTCTTACTACTACCGCCTGCTTTTTTGTGTGCCACTGTACTGTACCTATCTGTCTGTCTGTCGGCCGATTTCGTTCGGCATCGTGTGTCCTGGACGCTTTCGTCTAGCTCGATTTCTTTTTAGCCGCTTTCTTTTTCGCCGGCTTCTTGGCGGCTGTCTTTTTTGTGCTGGTTTTCTTTGCTGCCGCCTTTTTTGTTGCCTTTTTCTTTGCCGGCGCTTTGGCCGCCGCTGGCTTATCCGCGGCTGCCTTGGCCGGCGCGGCCTTGCCGCCCGATCCAGCACTGATACCGGTGATTTCTACTTCGGTGAAAAACTGCCGGTGCGAGCCTTGGCGCAGATAGTTCTGCCGGCGCTTGAATTTGACAACGGAGACCTTGCGCGACTTGCCCTGCCGAACAATCTTCGCGCTTACCGCGCTACCGGACAACAGTGGGCTGCCAACCTTGACGTCGCTGCCCTGGCCGACCAGCAGAACCTGGTCAAACTTCACCGAGGCGCCCTCGTCTGCGTCAATTTTTTCAAGACGCAGGATGTCACCCTTTGCCGCGCGGTACTGTTTGCCGCCACTGCGAAAAACCGCATACATTTGTTTTTGCTCCATCACATGAGCCGGATTATTCACAACTCACTGAGAAATAAGTGATTTTGCGTGCTTGCCGGACGGTATCGAGGCCCGTCGAACGGCCGGGGCCGCAAAAGAGCGAGAATTCTATAGATTCCGCTGACGTGGGTCAACGCCGCGACCCATCGAAATTTCTGCATATTTCAAAGGCTTGCAAATGACGCTCGGTGACCGAACGGCGTCGAAACAAGTCGCCTCAATCGACAGATTGAGGCATTATCGCGAGCCTCATGCAGCCGCTCGAAAAAACCACCAATTTGCCGTCGTTCGAGGATGTTGTCGCGTTGGCCCGCGATGACATGGCCGCGGTCGATCGCTTAATTTCAAAGAGCCTGGCGAGTGATGTCGCGCTCGTCTCGCAGGTCTCTGAATACATCGTGATGAGTGGTGGCAAACGACTGCGACCGATGATCGTGTTGTTGGCGTCGCGAGCACTAGGCTATGAGGGCGAACAACACCATCGCGCTGCTGCCATCATCGAATTCATTCATACCGCTACTCTGTTGCATGACGATGTTGTCGACTCCTCCGAGCGCCGCCGCGGCAAGGACTCTGCCAATACGGTATTCGGCAACCAGGCCAGTGTGCTCGTCGGCGATTTCCTGTATTCCCGTGCGTTTCAAATGATGGTCGATATTGACAGCATGCGTGTCATGCAAATCCTAGCGGATGCGACCAACACAATCGCCGCCGGTGAGGTAATGCAGTTGATGAACGTGCATGATCCTGATGTGACCGAGGAAGCGTACCGTCAGGTGATTTATCGCAAGACGGCACGATTATTCGAGGCCGGTGCGCAGATCTCCGCAGTCCTGGCCGGTCGTAGCGCCAGTGACGAGGCGTCCATGCTTGCCTACGGACAACATCTTGGTACGGCGTTTCAGCTTGTCGACGACGCACTCGATTTCAACGCTTCGGCAACTGAACTCGGTAAAAACCTAGGCGACGACCTCGCCGAAGGTAAGCCGACTTTGCCATTGATCTATGCGATGCAAAATGGCAGTACGGCGGAACGCGAAATGATTCGTCGAGCAATTATCGATGGTGGGCTGAATCAGCTCGAAAGCATCCAGGCGGTCATTGAATCGACAGGGGCCCTCCAGTACACTGCGGCGCGCGCTCAGGAAGCCGCCGACCTGGCACTACGTGCGTTGACCGACATTCCCGAATCGGTCCACAAACAGGCCCTGATTGCGGTCGCGGAATTTGCAGTCCAGCGACGCGCTTGAGGCGGCGGCAGCCTTGGCGCCAACCGAAACGGATATGTCAGACGGGGTATAGCTCAGCCTGGTAGAGCGCTACCTTCGGGAGGTAGAAGTCGCTGGTTCGAATCCAGTTACCCCGACCAAATGTTGATTTGCGCCGAACTTGGCTCATTGCTGCAGAGAAAGCGCGATGACGAAACAAATTGTATTTCTTGTTACGACAATGCTTGCGACCACGCTCGCAAGCAGCGAAGAGTTCAACGTGGAAATCACGCCGCTTATCGGTTATCGATTCAGTGGCGATTTCGAGGTGCAGGATTCGCAGACGACGGTCGATGTGGACGATTCAGCCTCGTTCGGTTTCCTGATCAATGTCCGCAACGATGCCAATACAACGTGGGAGCTGCTGTACTCGCAGCAACGCACCGATGCGCAGCTCAGCGATCCCTTGGTGACCGTGTCATCAGTCGATACCGACATCCATGTGCTGCAGCTGGGAGGTACCTATCACGGCGACGGTGACAAGGTACAGCCGTATGTTGCGATGACTATTGGGGGCACCCACATAAGTACGGACGCGAATGGGAGTCAGAACGATACGTTTTTTTCAGGCTCCATTGGGCTCGGTATTAACGTTATGCCTAGCAAGCGCTTTGGGCTGCGGCTGGAGGCGCGCGCCTATGGCACCCTGACGGATTCGGAGACCGACCTGTTTTGCAGGACCGGCCCGGACATAAATTTGTGCGCCATCCGTATCGAGAGCAATCTGCTTGGGCAGTTTGAGACATTCGCGGGATTCAGATTCAGCTTCTAATTATGAATCGGGCGAAATCCGTCGACGAGTACTTTCGCGATGCCGCGATCTGGCAGCAGGAACTGATGCGTCTCCGCACAATCCTGAAATCCACCGTCCTCGATGAAGAGGTCAAATGGGGCGGGCCTTGCTACACCTATAAAGGCAAGAACGTGGTCGGAATCGGCGCTTTCAAATCCTATTTCGGACTTTGGTTTCATCAGGGCGCGCTACTGACGGACGACGCGAACGTGCTGATCAATGCGCAGGAAGGCAAAACCCGCGCGCTACGCCAGTGGCGCATGGCCTCCGCAAAAGACATAAAGCCTGCCGTCATCAAGCGCTACGTCAAAGAAGCCATTGCCTCGATCGATGCCGGCAAGGAAATAAAGCCTGATCGTTCAAAATCGGTTGACGTCCCAGACGAATTGAAAAAAGCAATTCGCCGAACCAAAGGTGCCACTGCGGCGTTCCGCAAACTACGCAAAGGACGGCAGCGCGAATACGCTGACTATGTTTCAGACGCCAAGCGCGATGACACGAAACAGCGAAGAATTGACAAAGTCCTGCCCATGATCGTCGCCGGAGTCGGGCTCAACGATAAGTATCGGGGGTAAATCGGGCGTATTTTGACTTGATCTAGCGATCGTCTCGAATGCGGCGACGGAATTGACAATCCATTCCGGAGGGTGTCATTGTCACCGCCCTATGCATCTCAAGCTAGACAGCAAACTCCCCGACGTTGGCACAACGATTTTCACGGTTATGAGCCAACTTGCAAATGACCGTGGCGCCGTCAATCTGTCACAGGGTTTTCCAAGCTTCGATCCTCCAGAAGCGCTGCTCGATCGCATTGCTTTTCATTTACGCAATGGGGCTAATCAATACGCTCCGATGCCTGGCGTACCTGCCTTACGCGAAGCGGTTGTTGCAAAGACCGCGGAATTGCACGGTCGATCGGTCAATGTCGATACCGAAATTACTGTCTGCACCGGCGCTACCGAGGGACTATTCAGCACCATCCAAGCAGTCGTGCGCGCCGGTGACGAGGTTGTCGTATTTGATCCGGCGTACGACTCCTATGAACCCGCCATAAGGCTTGCCGGCGGTATTACTCGTCACATTCCTCTCGCCATTCATGAAAACGGTTTTGATTTTCGAATCGACTGGCAGCGCCTCCAAGACGCTATCAACGAAAAGACCCGCCTCATTATTTGTAATTTTCCACACAACCCGACCGGCGCAATTCTCTCCTCCGACGATCTCGACAGATTGGCGTCTGCGGTAGCAGGCAGTAATGCATTTATTTTATCCGATGAGGTGTACGAACATATTGTCTTCGATGGAGAACAACATCAAAGCCTGTTGCGGCATGATGAGCTCTGGGAACGCACCTTCGTTGTGTCGTCATTTGGCAAGACTTTTCACGCGACGGGTTGGAAAGTCGGCTACTGCCTGGCGCCATCGGAGCTGACCGCTGAGTTTCGCCGTGTGCACCAATTCACTGTATTCACGACAATAACGCCAATACAATATGCGCTCGCTGAATTCCTACGCAGCGATCCGAGCTTTTATGAACAACTGTCCGCGTTCTATCAACAAAAGCGCGATCACTTTTGTGACTTACTCGATGGGTCCCGTTTTCGATTCAAACCGGCGCGCAGTACGTTTTTTCAGTTGCTGGATTACAGCGAAATTTGCGATGACCTCGATGAAGAGCTGGCGAAACGCTGGACCTGCGATATCGGCGTTGCATCGATTCCTCTATCGGTATTTTGCGAAACACCGTTTACCGGCCAACGATTGCGTTTCTGCTTTGCAAAAGACGACGACACGCTCGCAAAGGCGGTGGAAAAGCTCCAACAATTGTAGGTGAGCTCCTACAGGAACTGGTAGGCCAATAACGCGCCAAGATAGCCGAGCGCGGTCATATAGCCCCACGCAAATATTGGCCATCGCCAAGTATTGGTTTCACGGCGGATAACGGCGAGCGTAGCGGCACACTGCAGGCAACACGCATAGAATATCAATAGCCCGATAACCATCGGCAGCGTAAACACGGCGGAGCCGTCCGACCACGTTGCCGCCTTCAACCTTTCGGACAGCGTCGACTCGTCAGCTTCATCGCCAACCGCATACACAGTACCGAGCACAGCAACGACAACCTCTCGCGCAGGAAATCCGGCAATTACGGCCGCCGAAACTCGCCAATCCCAGCCGAGCGGCTCGAACGCCGGTTCGACGAACTTGCCAGCGCGCCCAAGCCAGCTTTGCTCGAGCTGTAACGCAGCACCCTGATTGTCAATATTGGCGAGCGCCTCGGCGAGCTCGGTACCGCTCAAGGTTGATTCGACCAGCCGCTGTTGTTCGACAAGATACGGTCCGACGTCAGCCGATCGTGGATAGTACGCCAGTGCCCAGACGATAACGGCCACAGTAAAGATTACGGTGCCGGCGCGATACAGGAATACCTTTGCACGACCGAGCAGCTGGAATAAAACGGTACGAATATTCGGCCGGCGAAATTCGGGCAGCATTAATGCGAACGGCGGTTTCGGACCACGCAGCGCAGTCTTTCGCAGCAGCAGCGCGGTTAGTACACCCATGAAGATACCGAACAGGTACAAGCCGAATAGCACGAGGCCCTGCAGGTTTAGAACGCCAATGCTTTGCGAAGGCACGAATGCGGCAATCAGTAGTGCGTACACGGGCAGACGTGCCGAACAGGTCATAAACGGCGCGGCAATAATCGTCGCGATACGATCGCGACGGTTAGGAATGACGCGCGTTGCCATGATGCCGGGTACCGCACACGCGAAACTCGAGATCATTGGTATGATCGACTGCCCCGAAAGTCCGATCGATCGCATTGCGCGATCCATTAGATAAGCGGCCCGCGCCAAATAACCAGAATCTTCGAGCAATATAATAAACAGGAACAGGATAAGGATCTGTGGCAAAAAAATGACGACGCTGCCGACGCCACTGATCACGCCGTCAGCGATCAGGCTCGCGAGTGGGCCATCACCGATTGCGGAATGAGTTAAAGCGGCGAGCGATGAAGCAGCTGAGTCGATCAAGTCCATCATCGGCGTCGCCCATGCGAATACGGCTTGGAAAACGATTGCCATGACAATAAACAAGCCGATCGTTCCAGGAATAGGTCGATTGAGGAACGCTGTCAGACGGGTACGCCAGGACGCCAGTGAAGTGCCCCGACTTTGCACGTCAGCGAGTACTGCCCTGACCCAGCGATATCGGACACGTGCTTCGGCAGCAAGTGGCGGATCCCTGCCAAACACTTCATCCTGCGCGCGTCGAATCGCCTCATTGCCAGCCGGTCCCAACGATGCCACTACGGCGGCATTGGCATCGCTCGGGCCGTCAACCAATAGTCGTTCGACTTCGACCCTCCGAAGCGGCGCGGCAACGGATGCGACTAACGCTTCAGCTGCCGCCGATAACTTCGGCCACGCAAGTATTGGCTGTGGCGGATTCTGCTCATGTAATGACGAGAGTCCGTGGCGAAGTTCTTCCAGACCACGGCCAGTTGTTGCAACTACCGGGAAAATCGGCACGCCGGCGAGGTGTTCAGATAATCGCTCGAGATTGATTTGCAGACCTTCACCTTCGGCAGCATCGGTCATCGTAAGCACTACGGCGAGCGGTACGCCAAGGTCCAGCAACTGCTGCAAAAGATAGAGGCCCTGGTACAAATTGGTCGCGTCGACAACGGCAAGTATGCCGTCGGGCTGCGGTAATCCCTGCATGCGACCAAGAATCACATCAACAGCGATTCTTTCTTCGAGCGAATGAGCGCTCAGGGTGTGGGTCCCCGGAAGATCGACGAGTTCGATGTTTCGGTTGTCGATCTTGAGGGTGCCGATATGGCGTTCGACCGTCACGCCCGGATAATTACCGATGCGCTGCCGCAACCCGGTCAGACGATTGAATACCGTGCTTTTTCCGGAGTTCGGCGTACCGACCACGGCAATGCTGGCATCGCGCTGCCGGCTTATCGGAATTTGATTGGCAGGGATCCGGGTTTCGCTGGGCTTAGTCACCGGGTCCGACGGGAGAAACCGTGAAGTGTCGCGCCTGCTCTAGACGCAACGAGATGCCGCGACCGAACAGTCGGAATTCAAGCGGGTCGCCGCCTAATGCTGCACTTCTGAGCTCGATTTCTGCGCCTTCGACAAGGCCCAGGGTCATCAGTCGCTGTACATGCGGGCACGCGGCATCGACGGCGCTGATGACACCTTTCTGGCCCTTTTTTAATGCCGCGAGAGTATTGCCGTTGTGTTTCATGACTGGTCCGAATTGCCTGCAAAAACACCCATCTGAATTATGTAACTAGCGGATATTTCTACAGGATTCCTATCTGTCTAGAAATGATAATGATTCGCATTACGAAGTGCAATAGGGGATTTCACGGATTTGGGAAACGGCCCCCCAAAGCCGCGTTCAGCCTGTATTCATTGCGCTGCGGGTAGCGTCACAAGGCGATCAAAATTCCGAGGACGACAACATGAAAAACAGGCTTTTGGGGCTGGCAGCTTTAACCATGACATTGTGTGTAACCGCTACTGCGCTAGCGAATAGCCCGACGATAAGGCTCTTCCCAACAACAGTCGTCGAAGACCTCCGGCAAACGGGCAATGTTGCTCGTGACATGGAAACCGGCCTGCAGGAGGTCATCGGCCGCCTCGACCAGCAACAGCAGCTCTACGAACAGAGTAAGTGCGATGGTGCCGAGAATGATTCGGGCTGTCAGCGCCTGGCGCGCCAGATAGGCGCAACGTATCTGGACATGCTCACAATTATGGAAGAGCGCCTGCCGGACATGGAACACACGGTGAACAACACACGGCAGAGTCTCGAGAAAGGCTTGCGCAATGAACTCGGCAAGAAAATGACACCGTGGGCGTTGCAGGAAACGCTCGTTGGCACAGGTGCTACCAAGACTGCAACGAAATCGTCGCCAACGCTTCGCGGCCGATCCGGCATGCGCTTGTCGGAACGCTTCAAGCAGTATTATCAACTGGTCGCAACGTCCGGCAGCCAAAGCGACCAGTCGCTTGCGGTACTGGCGTCGGACATTTACCTCGACATGGAAGAAACGAGTGTTTTGATTCAACGCACGCGACAGGAAATCGCCCGCGCAACCCTAATGGAACAACTCAATCAATCTTTCGGAATCATAACGCCCGAGATGATGGAGGTTGTCGGCGGCGTCAAATCCATTTTGTTTGGCGATGAAGAAGCACGCGAAATTGTCGCCGGCCCGCCACCTGGCAGCATAGAACAGGCGTACCGCAGCCCTCTAGAACAATGAAATCAGAACAGTGAGCTTCAAGGAGCACCCATAATGTCGAATTTCAAACTTAAGAGCCGTCTGGCATTTGCGAGCATACTTGCTGTCTCGATGTTGTTGACGGCGTGCGCATCAAACGAACCCAGCTGCATGTCGCCGCAGACGCGCAATCTGTCAAACGCGATAAGCGCCGTGCAAAGCAATCTTCAAAGCGGCTGTCAGGCGTACTTCGACAGCTACTATGACGATTTACTGACTATCGCCGAGGGTGATCCGCGACCTGAAAACAAGCGCGAGTTCAGTGAATTTCTCGTCTGGGCAGCCGACGACGGATTGTTGAGCAAACGCCAGGCCGAGGATTACTACAACCGCTACTTCAATGTGAAATTCATGTCGATGCGCGGTGACTACAATAATTGCTCGCACACATGCCCGAACAAACAAAAGGTCTTGTACAACATGGAGCGTGAATTGTCCGACAAGGAACGCGGGCTACTCAGAGTCAGCCTGGACAACGACGGCTATTATCGCGCAGACCAACTTTTCCAGGAAGTCGAACTGGTTCTGGAAGCCACCTGCACAGCGTGCGCCGCCGGTCGGTAGGCTGCAATGACGGAGCGCCGCGATTTCTTGCAGGGCATGATCGCCGGCCTGACCGGCACGCTGGTCGGCGGCGCGGCGATCGTATACGGGCTCGCACGCGCCGATCTAGTTGTCCTGAGCAACTCAGCCATCTCCAGTCCCGCAGACTGGCTCGTCTGGGCCTATACGAACCTCGGTTCGTCAATTCCGGTCTTCGCCGTTTTGTTGATCGCATTCTTTGTCACGCTCGGCAGACTGCGCAAAATGCTCGACGGCGATCGTCCGGTTAATCAGGTTGTTCAGCTCGACCATCTAACGGAAATATGGACGACGCTGTTTTTTGGCACCGGCGTCATCTGGACGGCGATCGGCATGCGCAGCGCCCTCATTTTTGCTCTCGGCGACCGCGACGCAGCGTTAAGCCAGGGCGCATTCGCGATGCTTGAACGAATGATCGACGGCGGCATTCTGCTCGCCCTGTCCACGACTATTTTTGGCGGCGTCGGTGGCTATCTGATGCGCGTATACAAGACAATAACCATCGGTGCCGAATTGCAACATCGGTACGATCGTGCCGCCCGCGCCGACACGTCGGAAATGCGCGAGAGCCTGCAGCGCATCGAAAAACATCTCGGCAAGCCTGATTCCCGGCTTGAAAGGGATGAACATTGAGCCGCTCGCCGCTCGCCTACCCTCTTGTCCGCGGCATCGACGGCGACAGCGGCGGAGCCGCCGACCTGCAGACCGACATCATGCGTTTCATGGCAATTCTTGCCCTATGCTTGGTCGCGATTTTCGCGCTCGTGCAAAGTATTCCACTTGCGCCTGAAATTCCTATAGAGGTTGTTGCCGAAACCGCTCAAGCAGAACCCGTTATCGAGGCGCAAGATCCTGTAACGGCTCCGACTGTCGAAGCAGCGAAACCGATTGTCGAAAAACTCACCGAAATCGTCGACACCACACCGCCATCGCACATGCAAGCGGTAGCCAAGCCGCAAGTTACACTCGCACGTCCCAAATGGGTGCCAAAATTTCAGCCACAGACTCCACAAAAGCCTCCGCCGATGCCGGAGGCGCGCGCTACTGAGACGCCAGAACCGGCGCCGTCAATGGAGAAGGCATCGTTACCGTCGGTGGTCCAGACAAAAACACCGAGTGAACCGCAGGATGAGAAAGGCTTTACGCTGCGATTCGAATCAGATCTGGTGTTGACGCGCTTGGTCGCGGCTGGTCACGTTGGGTTCTACGCAATCGATGCCGGTCGTGCACAGCGCATGGCTGTCAGCGAGAGCCGTATTAGCTTCTGGGAAGCCTCAACACCCAATTCATTTCACGAGATGGAAGCGACGACGGTACCACGACCCGTGATCGAGGCATTATCGCGAACCGGCGCCGACGCAAGGTCTGTTGACTGGGGCGTCACGTTACCCGGAAAGCTCCGAAATCAACTAAGTACGCTGATGCGCGAACACTCGAGTGGCGCCCTCGTTATTGGCGCCGACGGTAACCTCAATCTGGAGGCGTCGTAGTGTTGCGTAGAGTACTAATCATCAGTTTCCTCGCCGTACAAGCGTTGCCGTCGCCAATTTTGGCGAAAGAAGTCGATCTCGATCGTTTTGTCGACCGCGAATTGATTCCATTCGTTACTCAGCAGTTGTTGACTCACCCGCGCTTCAAGGGCGAGACGCTCATGTTCGTCATTCTCGACAACAATACACCGGCACCTATCAGCAATGAACTCGCTCTGTCATTGCGCGATCGTCTGTTGGATGCGGCATTAGACACAAACGGTGTACGAATCGGCTGGCGGCAAGGCAGCGCCGATCGTCTTGGTACAACAGCTGTGGACTGCACGCGCGATGATGTTCACTACTACATAGGACTCGAACTGTCCCAGCAGGTCGATCGCAGCTACGAACTGAGCCTACATGCACTGGACCTGGAAGATCACAGGTGGGTCGGCGGCTTCGTCAAGTCCTGGCGCGGCAGGTTGAACGGCTCACAACAGCAAGCAATTCAAAGGACGCAGGTTGATCAGACATTTCTGGGCGCCCGAGACGTACCGTTTACACTGGCGCAGACAGACCTGCTTGCGCGGCATCTCGCGCACGAATTGTCCTGCGATCTATTAAGACAAACTAATGGCGAATACATCGTTCCGACGTCGACAGCGGCCAACAGCGACGACGAACTGGACGGCACCGTGGAATTGATCGGCAACAATATTGCGGCCCATTCTGCAATTGAATTGACGGTGGACAGCGACCGTGCAAATGCGGCGCTCGCCGGCAAGGCGCACCAGATCGATGGACCGCTGTATCAATACTGGCTGACAGTGACACCGAACGGCAAGGACACCGACCTGACAACCTTGAGTGCCAGCGCTTATGTCGTGATGCCAAATACTCGATATGCAAACATGGAGCCAACGACTCCGGTCACAGTTCCGCGACCACAGGCGCGAGAACGCGCTCTGCCTATACCGGCAGCGATATCCATTCCGAATGCAGGCAGTGATGCGTTGATCGGCCCGCTGCAAGTTCATTCGCCAACAAGCGTTGCACAATGCGGCTCGCAAGACGCATTCCTGCAAACGGCCTCGTATTGGTCGAGAGGTCGGCAGTGTTCGTTACTCGAGGCCAGCACACACTCAGACGCGGTCGTATTTGTCCTCGAGCATCAACCACACCTTGGCCTCGTTCGCTTAGGCGGCGACAATTGCCGTGACCGTACGACAGCTCGCGTGGTGCGTCGCGGTGGTTCGCTGCGATTCCCAATCGCCCCGTTTTCGACAAATACCGGTCAAGCACAAGAATCCGACGACTGGCTGGTCACACCGCGTGTGGATACTTATTACGCAATCGCAATATCGGACGCCAGATCGGCAAGGCGCATCGCCAATCATATCGACAGGTTGCCGATGCGCTGCGGCGCGCCATCCCGGTCGGGCCTGACCGGTGCAGATCTGCGTAACTGGCTCGACGACTTTGCAATGCTTGCGGCGCAATCCGCCAATCACATTGACTGGCGGGCATTAGAACTAAAAGACGTACTTTGAGGGTAAGCCAATGATTCGATTACTTGGCGCAATTACAGGATCTGCACTAGCTCTCGCAACACTGCTGGTGCTAGTCGGCATACCGCAATTCAAGGCGGAGCCGATTGAAATCGATCGTCCGGTCGTCACGCTGCCATTGCCGACGTCCCCGGTCGAAATACCAGCGCTCGCGCTTAACAAGGCAGACAGTGTCCCTGCAGCATCACCGGCTATACCTTCCATGGTGGAGGAATCGGCGGAAAATACGACTGTTGACGATAGCGAAGCTGAAATTGCGGAGCCTCCTGCAGCACCGACCGAGTTTGCAGCGGAATTTGCTGGCGAATCGGCGGCTACGCTGGATGAGCAAGCTGCAATCGACCAAGTTGCAGATAACGATGCGCAGTCGTGGTACGCATTTTGGAGTCCGTTTCGCAGCGAATTTGCAGCATCGGGTTTCGTAGACCAGTTACAACGCGTCACCGGGCTTGATTACCGAGTCGTGAAGATTAAACCCGGAGTGTACGAGGTCGCATTCGCATATATCGACGATACCGACATAAACAACAACCTGTCGCAAATAACTGCCGCGACGGGGCTTGAATTGCCGGAGGGATAAGGTGAGGGAACGACTAATAAAATTCGGCATCGTTGTCGTCGGGTCTGTCTTGACCTGTTTCGCGATTACGGCCGATGCACGCATAGTGGAGCCTGACCTGGATTCAGCATGGAGCAACTACCTGGCGACTCAAACGACCGCCGAGCCGGCATATCAATTTCCACACGCGAGCTGTTTTGGCGTCGCCGCGCTCGAATACGATCTGCCCGAAACCTTATTACTTGCGGTCGCGCGCGGTGAGAGCGATTTCGAGGCCACGGCGCGGTCGCGGGCCAATGCGCATGGCGTCATGCAGATTTTGTGGCCCGGTACAGCTAAGCATCTCGGCATTCATCGGCTCAGCGATCTCTATGATCCGTGTACGAATATCGATGCCGGCGCGCGTTATTTGAAAGAGCTACTCGCCCACTACGACGGCAACCTGCACCTGGCACTTGCCGCATATAATTACGGACCGCGCCGCATCGCCATGGACGGCAGCCAAATCCCATCCGGCGCAACGTGGTATTCGGGATACATATTCAGGCACCTAAATTATGTGCTGGGCGATGGCGCGCCGCAGGCGCCTCGCGGAGAGTATTTATATTCTGAGATTGGCCAATCCACACTCGTGACCTTCGGCGAACCGTATCGCGCGACTGCATTCGTTCAACAACTTGAGAACATATCGCCCGATCTAAGCCTCGACTGGTTTCGACGCGGCACCGGCGAATTCGAGGTGGTCATGACCTACGCCGACCGGGAATCCTTCGACACCAGCGCGCGCCTGCTCGAACAGGCAGGCTTTCGTTTGGATCCGTAGCTCCGTAGAGGCACTGCGTGCGTGATGCTTTTCATCGGAAGTAAAGCGCAGCGTATTCAACGAAGTGCCGAACCATAGGACAGGTGTTTCCCGCTATCGGACCGAGCCATGACGATGAGAAGCGTCGCGCACACAGTGCCATTACATACGCACGGACTTAGCAATCTCATCGGGCAACATAGCTTCAATTCGCTCCATCACATCCAGTCGATGCACGAGGTCGTGGATGTAGTCGAGTCGATCTGTCTCGAGGATCAGTATCTCGCTCATGTCGTAGGTATCGATCCATCCGTCGTACAAGCGTTCGAGGCGTTTCAGGTAGGCGAGTGGAATATCTTTTTCCATTTTTCGTCCGCGTAAGCGGATGCGCTGTCGCAGGGTTCGCATCGAGCAGCGCAGATAGATCATTAGATCGGGCGGGCGAATCGCGTCGAGTATCGCCTGATAGAACCCTTGGTAGGTTTGCCAGTCGCGTTTCGAAATCTTGCGCATCTGGTGCAGCGCGGTCGCGAATACTTCCGCGTCTTCGAAAATCGTACGGTCGAGCGCGACAACGCCGGGTTGACGATCGAGCTCTTGATGCAGCCGAAACTTGTTACTCAGAAAATAAAGCTGCGATTGAAACGCCCAGCGCTTCATATCTTTGTAAAAATCCGCGAGATAAGGATTTTCGTCGTTGGGTTCGTAAAACGGTGCAACGTCATAAGTTCGCGCAAGAAAATCCACCAAAGTGGATTTTCCAGAGCCCATATTTCCGGCAATGGCGATTGAGCGCTTCATCGACTTCTCCCTGGCCAGCTAAGATACCGCAATCGCGTGTGGCATCCACGTGTAAGTTGCCCTATTCTCGCAACTGCTGAGTTTTGGAGTAGCGCGTGAGTAATCCTCCCGTTTTGATCGACGAAGCTGCGATTCTGAAGCGAGTTGGCGAGCTCGCGGATCAGATCTCCGACGACTATGCTGATAAGGGTGACCTTGTATTGGTTGGCGTGCTGAAGGGTTCCTTTATTTTTCTGGCTGATCTGTCACGCCGCTTGAGCATTCCGCGAATAATCGAGTTTATCGCAGTATCCAGCTATGGCACTGGCAGTGTGTCCAGCGGCGCGGTGCGTCTGGTCATGGATGTTCGTGGCAACATTGAAAACCGGCATGTGTTGATAGTCGAGGACATCGTCGACACCGGCCATACACTCAAATACCTTATCGGCATTCTGGAATCTCATCGCCCAGCGTCGATTCGAACCTGTTCGTTGTTGCATAAAGCCGAAAGTGCCGAGGTCGATGTCAAAATCGACTACGTGGGTTTTTCTGTCGGCGATGAATGGGTCGTGGGATATGGGTTGGACTTTGGCGAGCAAGATCGCACGCTGCCCTACATCGGCACCGTAGCGCCCGACGACCGTAACGGCGGCTAGCCGTGATCCGCACAATCATCCACTTCGATCTCTATCGTCGAGTGGCCGATTCCGTAGTCCCGTTGCAGCAGCGACTTTACGTCCCTGATAATGGTGGTCGGATTGCTGGTTTCGTCACGCAAACGTACATGCATCGTCAACATCAGGTCCTGCGGTGTCAGCCCCCAAACGTGTACGTGGTGAATTTCCGCAACCGCGGGTAACACCGCCACGATCTTCGTCTGCATTTGGTCGACATCCAGCCACTCGGGCGCGCCCTCGAGCAATACGTGTGCGCTGCGCGTGACGAGTACCCATGCGCTTTTGAGGATCAACATCGCCACAGCAATGGACAATATTGGGTCGATGGTCATCCAACCGGTGTAGATAATGACAATAGCGGCGACAATTGCCGCTACGGAGCCCAGAAGGTCGCCGGCGACATGCAGCGCTGCGCCGCGAATGTTTAGATTATCCTTGTCGCCCGTATGCAAAATTGCGAACGCGACAATATTGACCAGCAGCCCGGCCGTCGCGACGACGAGCATTGTCGGGCCGACAACGTCCCTAGGTGTGATGAAACGCTGCATCGCCTCAAATAGGATCCAGCCGACAATCAAGATCAGGCTCAAGCCGTTAACAAACGCCGCAAGAATCTGAAAACGCTGATATCCGAACGTCAGCTGCGCGTCCGGCGGTCGTTTACTAACGTGAAACGCGACGGCCGCGAGCGCCAGCGCCATCGTGTCGGTCAGCATGTGGCCAGCATCGGCGAGCAATGCCAGCGATCCAGACAAAATCCCGCCGATGACCTCGACGACCATGAATGCACCGGTCAGTATCAGCGCGACAACTACACGACGCATGTTGCTGGCATTATGGTCGTGATCCATAGCGAAGCTAGTCCTGCTGCGATTCCTGACTTAGTCGATAGATCAGTATGGCGGCGCGCTTAATCGCCACGGGCATGGACGATAGATCGAGACTTTCATTAGGCGTATGGCCGCCCTCACCCAGTGCGCCGAGCCCGGCAAGCGCGTCCGTGTATGGCGCGACAAAGGAAATATCCGCAGCGCCGCGGCGCGACGGGTCGAGCGCCGGCATTTCTCCGCGACCCAATGCCTCATTGACGTCGGACAGCAGCAAAGCCAGTCTCTGATTGCCGTCGGTTGGTGACATTGGTGGATAACGGTCCTCGAACTCGATCGTCGCTAGCGTGTGCGGCAGGTGTTTTTCGACGACGGACCGCATTGCCGCGCGCGCCCATGCCAGCTGATCGACTGAAATTGTCCGCATTCCACCGTGCACGACGACTCTTCGCGGAACAACGTTTGTTTTACCGAATGTCGACCCGCGATTTTGTTGTGGATCGTACTCGACCTTGGTGCCGCCTTGAATTGTGCCGGCATTGAACGTTAGGTACTCGTCGCCACGCACCTCATCGTAAAAACCGTTCAATATGCGCGCCGCTTCGAATATGGCGCCAGCACCGACTTCTTCGTTAAAGATACCGGATGAATGTGCCTGCTGCCCCTCAACGGTAAGAACCCAACTTGACGAGCTACGGCGTGCAATCGTGGCCCAGTCCGTGTCGTCATAGGTGACCGCCGACTCGAAGCCAAGCGCAAAATCAGCCCATCTTCCGGCCTCGATCAGGTCTTTCCGCGCGATCGACAACGGCGCACCGGTCTTTTCCTCATCTCCGGTATAAGCGACTGCAATAGAAACCTCATCAAGAACCCCAACTTCGGCAAGTGCTTTCAGCGCGAATATGATTATGGCATTGCCCGACTTCATGTCGTCAACGCCCGGGCCTCTCGCAATATCGCCGTCTTTTTCAAACGACTGAAACGCATCGTCGGACTCGAAAACGGTGTCGAGGTGACCAATCATCAATATTTTCGGGCCGCGGCTGACATCACGATACGCAAACAAATGGCCGGCACGATTAACCTCTGGCGGCATATCAATCCACGCAGAATCGAAGCCGAGTGCATCGAGCTCCCGGCGCATTATTTTTCCAACCTCGCGCACGCCTTCATGGTTCATCGTGCCGCTGCCGATATTTACGGTCTCCTCGAGCAAACCGATTGCGCCGGAAGCATTGGCGTCGATCCACGCCGAAATGCGAGCCTCGGTACTGTCAAGCTCGGATGAACCGGCGGTGGCGGACGAAACCGAAATCGCGACGAGCAATGCCATCAAAATCCTTGTCGTATTCCTCATATCGGATTCTCATCAAAATGCCGCGGCACACGGATATGCTCGACCATCTGCTGAACTCTATCTGGTGGCGGCGCGGTTAGATGACTGACGACGAGTGCAACCGCGAAATTAAGGCACGCGCCAATGACACCGATGCCTTCTGGCGAGATGCCGAACAACCAGTTGGACGCGACATTCTCACCCCACGGTGCGCCGGCCCACTTGAGGAACAAGCCTTTGAAAAATTCAATATAGCCATAGGTGAACAGCAAACCGGTCAGCATGCCGGCGATCGCCCCTTGCTTATTAACGCGTTTAAAGAAAATGCCGAGCAGAATAACTGGGAACAGCGATGCGGCCGCAAGTCCAAACGCGAACGCAACAACCTGAGCGACCCAACCGGGCGGATCGAAGCCAAGGTAGCCGGCGATCAATATTGCGAAAGCCGCGGCGATACGACCGGCAAGGAGTTCGTGCGATTCCGAAATCGTTGGTACGAAAATACCCTTAATCAAGTCGTGCGATACGGCAGCGGATATAACCAGCAACAGACCGGCTGCCGTCGACAATGCCGCGGCGATACCGCCGGCCGCGACCAGCGCGATAACCCAGTTCGGCAAACCTGCGATCTCGGGATTTGCGAGCACCATGATGTCGCGGTCGACGCTGAGCTCGTTACCCTGCCAGCCATATGCGGCGGCCTTGGCGGCAAACGAATCATTACTGTCATCGTAGTACTGAATACGACCGTCGCCATTTTTGTCTTCGAACGAAACCAAGCCAGTGTTTTGCCAGGTCTCGATCCATTCGGGGCGATCGACATAGGCCAGGTTGCCATCGACGGCACCAATCTCACCCGGCTGCACCGTATTTATCAGGTTATAACGTGCCATCGAACCGACAGCCGGCGCCGTCGTATATAAAATCGCGATAAACAGCAGTGCGTAGCCCGCCGATACGCGCGCATCACGAACCTTCGGCACCGTAAAAAAGCGCACGATTACGTGCGGTAGGCCCGCCGTACCGACCATTAACGCCATCGTGATACAAAACACATCGACTCGGCTCTTGGTACCGGACGTGTACTGGTTGAATCCGAGCGACGTGACAATGTCGTCAAGCTTGTCAAGCAATGCTGTGTCGCTACCGGCGATCTCACTACCGAACGCGAGCTGCGGGATTGGATTGTTGGTGATCTGTAACGCGATGAATATCGCCGGCACGGTATATGCGAAGATCAATACACAATATTGCGCGACTTGCGTGTACGTTATGCCCTTCATGCCGCCAAGTACTGCGTAGGTGAACACGATTGCCATGCCGATGACGAGTCCAACAGTGACGTCGACTTCGAGGAAGCGTGAAAAGACAATGCCGACGCCGCGCATCTGCCCGGCAACATACGTGAACGATATAAAGATCAGGCAAATAACAGCAACAATGCGCGCGGTCTTCGAGTAATAGCGCTCGGCGATAAACTCGGGCACCGTGAACTTGCCGAACTTGCGTAAGTATGGTGCGAGCAACAGCGCCAGCAGCACATAACCGCCGGTCCAGCCCATCAGGTAGACGGATCCGTCGTAGCCCAGGAACGCGATTAGGCCGGCCATCGATATAAATGACGCGGCACTCATCCAATCGGCGGCGGTCGCCATGCCGTTAGCAATTGGCGAGACACCCTTGCCCGCGATGTAAAAGTCCCCGGTCGAGTGGGCCCGCGACCAGATGGCGATGCCGATATAAAGGGCGAAACTCAGCCCGACGACAACATAGGTCAGCGTTTGCAGGCTCACCGATTAGTCTTCATGCACATCAAATTGGCGGTCTATGCGGTTCATGCGCCAGGCATAGAAGAAAATCAACGCGACGAAGACATAGATGGAGCCCTGTTGCGCGAACCAGAAGCCGAGCTTGAAGCCACCGACCCGGATCGTGTTCATCTGCTCGACGAACAGCACGCCGAATCCGTATGAGCATACAAACCAGATGACCAGGCAAATACCGACCAGTCG
>Ga0224508_10000575_pt1 | contig 35691 bp, 50 predicted proteins | sample SF_Jan12_sed_USG_4_FD_170157 | JGI IMG/M metagenome (GOLD analysis project Ga0224508, IMG submission 170157) | Sediment microbial communities from San Francisco Bay, California, United States - SF_Jan12_sed_USGS_21 | ecosystem: Environmental > Aquatic > Marine > Sediment | place: USA...
GCCCAGCGCTATATGGCCTAAACTTTGCTTATACCCCTCTCCCCCCTAAAACCTCCTCTTCTTATCCGCATTCGTCTTGCTGTTATGACACGATTGGCACAGTGGCTGTAGGTTCCATTCGTCATGAGTCCCGCCTGCCCTCACAGGTATGATATGGTCAACGCTACTCGCCTTCCCTCCACAGGATATGCACATCGGGAATGTTCGCAGGAAGTTCCGACTAATCTTCGCCCACCCTAGCCCATACCCACGCGCCGCCATGCTCGGTCTCGCCTTCTTGACAGGTTTCGGTACGTTCATCTGTGACCTCGTGGGGTCGTTACTGTATTTGGGTTTCTGTGGCATCAAATATCACCCACCCATATTTAGAGAGAATGTCAGCACTCAAACTTACTAAGGCTGTCGGCTCCACCTCATCAGAGGTAGGAGGACACGCAAAGAATTGAATCATGTCACATAACGTCCGCAACTCTGCCCTTGCATCATGCAGATCTCTAATCATGGCTGTCTCCTCAAGCATTGATTGAGGCATTGGATCATCCTGGGTTAATGCCACATCAGGGAAATTACACGTCAACGCCCGTCGATGACTTAGCACCTTCTCTGAGACTCGTGGTTCTTTAATCATGAATCCTCCAGTAAGTTAAGGCTGAAATGAACTCTGTTCGCTAAACCGGCCAGTCATAAGGTCGAAATCAAGCTGGACCTTCCCAAGCCTCCCATTCTCCGAAAACCGAACCTTTTGAATGTGGATATCAGAGAGTCTTGCACCCTCTTGCGGTCGATGAACCGTTAAGGAGAAATCCGCCTTATTCCTGAAATGCGCCGAACCACTCACGTCCCAAGGCGTCGGGATATGATAGGCATTTTCATCTGATCCAGGTATCCGCTGCATCTTCTGAGGATGAGCCACAACCCACGTATGTACCTGAGAATGACGACAAAACCGACGGATATCGCCCAACTCCTCCCCAATTAACTGCGTTTCCGTTTGGCTTCGCCTGGCAACGTGGCTAATTTCATTCCATGGGTCAAGAACAACCCCCTGAAATGGCTCATTTTTATGTTCCTCACGAAGCGCAGCTAACAACTCAGCAACCGATGGGGCATCAAGCCCTGGGTCAAGATACTTGCAATGAGCATCAAGAAAATCCATCCCGTCAGCCACCTCCTCTTTCGTCAACCTTGTGTTGAATCCATGATGGAATGGTTTTCCTAAATAACACGCCAACAATCGAGCTGTGAAATTTTCATGGGGTAAATTCTCCGCTGAATACACGATAAATTTCCAGTCATGTTGTGCCATAAGATTGACCATTAACGCCGTCAAAAACGAGCTTTTCCCATGCCCAGGAATCCCCGTCACCAATGTCCATTGACCGAGAGGGACACGGTAACACTCATCAAGCGAACCCCATCCAGTTGACACCCCACGAGGGAGACCATTCACCCTGAGACGGTCAACAGCCTCCGCTAACCCGCTAAACCGCTTGACCATGCCCTTTGCCTTCTCATCAGCTTCAACTTCCCTGGAAAAATCCTCGAAGCTCAACCCCTCCTCATCCTGAGTCATTTCTGCAAAGTCCATAAATCAACACCCTCCTGTTCCCGCAAATGCCGTTGAACATAAAACATTTGGTCCTCAAGCTCCTCAACCTTAGCCAAACTTCTATAAATACCCCCAATTTCGTCCATAACCACGTAAAATTCCTCATCTGATGATTTATCTATATCAAGGCACTCATAAGAAGACAATCTCTTGTATAAGGATTCTTGTGCAAAATTCAGGTAATCATCAATTTGAGCTGCTTGTGAGCGCCAATCCCAGAAATGCGGACGAAGATTCGCATGGCCGGACGTTTCAGGTTGTATAGGCCGTTCGTATTCCCGTGGCTCATAAAACACGTCATCCCCTGACAGATCCAACGCCTCACAGATTTCGTCAAACGTGCAACCCGCCCAACACTTCAACAAGATGCCGCTATGCCCCTCTTTGACCGTGAGGCTTGGTGTTTTGTCAGCATGTGCTGGACACTTGGCTTGGTACGCGCCACCCGTTGAGGCTCGCACCCCATCGAGCTTTCCCAACACATTCGCAAGAATATTGCCCATCACATCACAAACTTTGTCGGAATCCTGCCGTTGTAGAATTCATTGATTTCACGTTTTGGCTGCATAAGCCCTTCGTCATTCCACCGTTCGCCATTCAACCAAGTTAAAGGATGTGGGATAAACTTGCCGTCGCCGTCCACCCATTCTTTGCTTTTCAAGCAGATCGCGATAGATTGAACCATCTTTTCCGTGAGGGCTTCATCCGGTTGTTGTTTCTCCCACCATTTTTCACAATTCTTTTTTCCGATTTTCTTTGGGTAGGCATTCCAAAAGATCTTAAAGTTTGTTGCTAGCGCTTTTTCTTTAGACTCTTTCTTAAGAGTCTTTTCTTTCTTTGAATCTGACTCTGACTCTGACTGTATCAATTCTGTCAATTTCGATCCACATTTTTCAACACGTTTTCTACTTCTGTTGTTAGCTGCCCATATTCTTTTATATTCTCTCAGGTCATCGGCATCCATTTTTTTTCGGTAATGCTCCGAATTCAGGAGCAGCCAACCCCCATCGGCGTCCTCAATTCTTCTCCCGTCATGCTCATGGCTTCTAGAGAATTGATCTGGAGCTTTTAGCACTTTTAAGGCTTCTTGACATTGTTCCAGTGACACTCTCGCGGCATCTGCTAACCCCGGGATTGAGGCTTGGACTGTTCCATCGCGCTCTTTCATGGCTAGCATCGTGATCCAAACCAACCGGATATGGTCCGGCTCACGCCATATTGTTGAATGAATAATACTGGAAAACAACTTGGTATAGTGCATAAATACCTCACATTTTTTGTTGATAATTAATTCCATTCTGTCAAAAAGGACATTTTTTGTCAACTTGTGTCTTTTATGCCATTCCACTCCATGGACAGTTCTCATGAGGTTCGTCGTCCTCATCGTGCTCCTCCTCCTCCTCTTCCTGTGGCTCCTTATTACACATCATGCCAGTTACCCAATAAGAATCCTGTTTCACGCTTAACAATGGCGTACACTTCATCTTTGACTTTCACGCCTAACCCTGGAGCTTTGTTGATCTTTTGGGTTGATAGCACACTCGCATCCCACACGTTGAGAATGTCGTTTTTCACAAGCGCGTTCCTTGCCCGTGTAGATAACTCAAACTTCTCCCAAGTCATCGCCTTGAGTCCTGTTTTTCTTAATAGACTCAACACTTTTAACCACGAAATATCATCTATAACTTTAAGTTCATCGTAAGCTGGCAATGGCCAATCACCCTTTTCAGATCGCGCAAAAATCCCTAGTTCATTTGGTTGCATGTGTATTCCTTTCTTATGAGAGACGCGCCCGTAACTCGTAAGCATAACGAGCAATCAGGATAGCTTCCCCTCGATTGTGATCTTTTTTCCGTGATAGCTCATCTATTGCATCAGGATAGTATTTTCTCGCTAACTCAAGAGACGCAGACTTTTCCTGCCCAATCAAATTAAAATGCGTCTTCCAATGCTGTGGAAGAACGTAGCATGGACGGACTTGCCTGACTGTCATGCAGGCTGTTTCTAAGGCTCCCATCAACCTTCCTGCCTTGTAGCTAGAGGAAACCCCTTCACCTGGCCTTGCCCACCCCTGCTCAATCATCACCGTGAGCGCGTATCCATTCAGGTCGGCATTGTTGACTATTTCAACAAAAGGTCTCACCGCCAGCCTCCATTGTGGCTTCCCTTGACTGGACATTGTGTAGGTCTCGATAGGGAGATCCTTGACTGCCACAAGCACTCCCGCGTCTGTCATTATGGCAATTGCGCCCGTTTTGCCTGGGTCGATGCCAATAATCATTCAGATAGTCTTTCCGGTATACACCTTAAAATGTTTTGGGCGAATGCCAGTCCGTCCCCGGTTCGTATCTCCGCGCCCTAATTTGTGAACTTCTCGTAGGTGCTTGGCTTTGCTGGCCTCTCCAAAGCCCCGTGGTGGGTTCGGGGAGCATATCGTACACACCCATGATTCATGTGCTGCCACTCTGTTTTTTCCGTTTCCCATTACCCCCCCTTTTATCCATTCCCGCGTTTGTATTCATTCATTTCACGCAATTCCCTATGACGTTTTTCTAGTAACTCAGCTCGACGCACCGACGAACATTCTGTGCATCTATCATCTTTTGTTCGGGTTGGCGCTCGGTGCCCATTCCTGCATGGGACTCCGGTGTTATAGTGTCGCGTTCCCAATAACATCGCGACCCCTCGGTCAATTGGCAGTCCATCAATCGCTGGCACCTTTTTCCCTCTCCATTCCTTGGAAGCAAACTTTCCACTCGGCATCGCGTATTTCTCCTTTATGCCTCTAATGGCTTGCCATACCGCCGCCAGTTCTTTGCTTTATGATGCCCCGTCAACCCAACATTCTTATAGTTCATCTTTAAGGTTGGATGGCATTTCTCCATATGTTCCTTGTATGACTTCCTGCCTATCCCCTTCACCATGGGAAAACACAACACCGAGCATGTCCATGGATCAATTTCTGATGATGGGTTTGCTGTCTGTCTCATCGCTTTATTTGATCGTGGCATGTATATCCCCCTTCTCTTGAATCCCCTTCACCATGCAGCGCCTCACAAGGTCCCATCCCCCATCAGCCAATAAGGTCTCTTGGCATTTCTTGTAAATAGACGGGAATTCACCAAGGTTTGTTGCACTCCATTGGAATCCGTCAGTATCTCTTTCGATGCAATAGGCCGCCACTTTTGTATTTCCATGGTCATTGATTGTGTCCATGCACCGAAGAATGATCTGGTTGGAAAGCGCATCCACCATTTCTTGCTGTTTAGGACTCAACCTCTCTGTGGCATACGCCATTGACGCTAGAAGTATGCACGCTACTGTCATCATGAGTAGTTTCATGGCTTCCCTCCTAATTTTGAGTAATAATTTCTGTTAGCCTTTCGATACACCCAAGGCGGGATTGCCAGGGAATCCTCCCAAAGCCCGGTTCGTGATCTCTTCGCTTGAACTTCCAACCCACCGAGGTACGCATCTTTTGAATACTTATAAAACCACCATGTCAGCCCTGCTTTCAGCATTTCATGACTGACGTTCTGGCCGTCAGGAGTGATCACTGTCGCGATTGTCCGACCGTACTTCCCCTTTTTTAAGGGAAACACCGTGACAGTTTTCTTATAAATAAGATCCTTCATAAACGCTTTAGCCTTCCCCCCGTAGGCTTGTCCTTTTTCGGGGGAATCAATACCGCTCAATCTAATGGTTATTCTTGCTTTGTCCTGGTCTACGATTGTGACTGTATCGCCATCAGAAACATGAATAACCTCAGCCTTATATTCTGCGTGGGCTGTACTCACAAAAAACAATGCAATAATGAAATGTTTCACCACTTGCTCCTCCATACCGCCGCTTGGCGATTGCTTGTCGTTGGGCGACGTTCGCCGGAATCCTCGATCTCTCCACTAATGCGAAGATCCGACACGCGCTTGGTAATTTGCCAATAACTTAACGGGGTCTCAGTCGATTTCAGTTCAAGCTCAAGCTCTTGGCTTGTCAATCCCGCTGGGTTCCGTCTTAATGCAGCCAAAATGACTTTCATATGCCTGCCTGCAACCTCGCCCGCGTGCCTTGCTGCATCAATAGACGTATCAGGATCGCTTGACCTTACATGCGGGGTTGCATCCCATAAACCCTGGCACGGTTGCTTATCTGGCGCTAGATCTGGGAACAAACTTTCCATAGATCACCCTCCTTTATACGCAAAGAACGTACATCGTGAAAGAATTGATTTTCTTTTCCCAAATTCGGGGGAATCTGGCTGTTGGCATTTCCGACCGCCCACGACATAGAGCGTATCTGTCCGCCAAAAATGGCACTGTCCGCACTGTGGTTCAAAAAAATTTAATGCGTCTTGTCCTGATTCCATGTGGCTCCCTTCCTTGGAATTCTTCGTCAACAATATCAGCATTGCATTGCTCGCATTTCTTCTCATCACGGCATGCTTGGCAGTACCGATGGGCACAAATATCAATGCCTTCGTCGCACCCATTACACGGACTTTTGCTCACTTTAGTCTTCACCTTGTGATTTGTTGTGAATCGTCTCAAATCGCACTGTTCCTCTATAATGAGTAAGTAACTCCATTTGTCTTTGGTCTGTAAGAGGAATTTTCAACACAACCGTCCCCACGTCGTCCCTATTAAACGACACCCGATCTATGTGGCAGTGCATTTTCATCATGCGCTAATCTCCCTATCTTTGTCTGTGCCTGTAGGCCGTTGCATTAGTCTTCGCCTTGCGATTTGCTATCAATCGTTAAGAACAACGCTTGTTCTGTGTGCTCAGTCAACAAGGCCACTTGCTTGCGATCTGAGAGAGGAACCTTCAAGACAACCGTCCCCTCTCCGTCTTTATCAAACGACACTCGATGGATGTGACAATGTAGCTGGATCATGCGTTCATCTCCACGTCTTCGCCTACACATCTAGTGCTAACGGAATGCAACGTGTATTGTTGCTGCCCACGATATTCTTTTTCTGAAATGCGATACCATATGGGTTGTCCTATCAAGTCTGTGTAGTCTTCAATACCATGCACCGACGCTGCATCCCACATTTTTGCAGAGAAGTTTCTATCCTTACTCGCTAGCGAGAACACCCACCATGTTTTTGACTCATCACGTGATTTCTTTTCCTCTACGCTTACCACTTGAGCTATTCCAAAATTTCCAACCACAAACATATACAAATCTATTTCCTCTTCACTTGCGCCACTGTCTACAGGCTCCACCCTCGGCGCGTTCAAGACATATGTTTGTGTTGGAACGGCTTTCTGTAACGCTTGCGCTTCATTGCCCTGTTCCGCTTGAGCAGGCTTTATATACGTGACTGAACTTGCCTCTATTTTTACTGGGATACCAACAGTATGATCTCTCTGGGAAGCAGTATTGCCATCGTCATCTTCGCAAGGAATCGAAAGTAGCGATAATAAGCTGTATCTCCGGGCATAACTCACAGCTTTTCCGTATTCCTGGCTATCAAGTTTGCCCACAGGGAAATCCACCGAGGACGATAACCATTCCCCTGACTCATGCGTCAACAAGGTCGTCACCACTACACCTTTTTCCCCTGTCGCGATAGGTTGTAAGAAAGCAATCCCGTTATTATTCAATGCGTCCTTACACACTTCAATAACTTCGGCAAGGTCCGCATACTTGCTCTTAAGTAATGGGTTATTGGCTCCCTTGTGTGCGACACCCATTTGCGATTGTGCGGCAACAATGGCTTTAAATAGCTCAACCACTGTTTCTGAGAATTGCACATCACGAGGACCGGATCTTATGGCCCATTTCAGCGCCTCCTCTTCTGTATCAATAAATTCCTTACGGCTCATTGTTGGTTCTCCTTATGTAGTGAATATCCAAACCCAAATTTAATTAACTCTAGCGTCACCGTGGGACAACCCCGCTCGATTAACCAACAAATCATGAATTCCCCATACTCTCTTGTCGGGGACGTAAATATACATTGGTTAGCCCAGAAACCCCATGCGTAGATTCGCTCTGCTTTTTCGCGTGTTGCTCTATCAGGTAATCCGTTACACCATTCATTGAATTCGCCCGCATGGGCCAGGGCGAGGTCTTGATATACCGCTCCCACAGCAACATCCACTGTTCTTCCTCGGTAAGTTTTCGGTTCCCTTTGTCCTCCTTGGCTATCCTCCATACGTAAGCCCAAAGGATCATGAGAATGGCCGCCATCGCTACTAGAAAAATGAGTTGAATGTCCATGACACATAGCTCCCCCTTGTTAGTCAGTGCTTACACGAACAGGGCCACGTTGTGCGCTGACGTATTCTGGTCCCAACAGACTGTTCTGATAGGCCCGTGTTAATAAATCTGCAATATCTAATGTTGCTCCCCCTGGGATTTCATAGGTGCTCGCCTGGTTCATGCTCGGCTGCTTGCATCCCTTTGGAGAGAATCCGCTTCGTGTTTTAAACCGTGGAAAGTCGTTCACGTTTCACCCCATCAAATAATTCAATAAGCACCATAGTGTTGCCAGGAAGATCGCCCAGGCACCCACCGCAAGCCCTAGCGCCACAAGAATGTTTCCTGTACGAATGTCTTTAGGCGTGATCATTGGACGATTCCTTTCTTTTGATCAATTGCGGGAAATAGTGACGATAACCATCAAGACTTAACCGAGCAGGTGAGTCCTCAGGCAATGCCTGATTAACAAGAATCACTGGGTCAATCCGATTTCCGCATATGATACAGAGCATTTGGATAACCTCCTCACCCTTCCCTTGCAAGTCGAACACCTCTGACTGAACAAGTAGCCCGTCGCATCGTGGGCAGTTAGATTTGGTTGTCATGAATGTTGCCTCCCCCTTTTTTGGTTAAAGTGTTGAGCAATAATCTGTCTAATTTGTCTACTACGGCTGTGTCCAGACTCCCTAGCTACCTTATCAACCTTGGCGAGTTGCAAAGAGTTGAGACGTAAGGCGATCAAGGCGTCTTTTCTGTGTTGTGTGTGTTTACGTTTCATATTTAAATGTATAACATTTTAAATTATAGTTGGCAAGGCTTTGAACAACTTTTTTTTCAATGCCTTGCTTGGGTGAGGTGCTTATGTGTGAAGTGAAGACAACCGAGAGGAGGGAACCGACTGTGTGTATTAGATTTCTGTTGCTCCGGTACTTGTGGTGCGTGACATGAGTTCGGTGAGTTCGACGGCCCGGGTACCTACCTGTAAATACCATCGGCTTTCTTTCATTTCTTTTGCCGCTAGCTCCCAATTGTTAAATTCTAGCGCCGTCCAAAACCGCACAAAATCCCGCAATCGTGGCCATCCGAGGTTAAACCCCATGTTTACCACAACAAGACGCGCTGAATAGGGTAGCATTCTCCAAAAAGGTTTATGCCGATCAAGCTCCGTCATCACAAGGTAGATGTCATCTTCAAGAATATGCGCTGCTGCCTCAATCGAAATGGGGCAGTTCAAGTTGTGTCCATACCCTAGCGTAGGAACGCCTACAGCGTCCTTGTATATCTCTAATGATAACCCCTCATGACGTTTTAACATCGCCGTCAATGACGACATAAACTTATCCATTTCCACCAACCTTTGCTAATTGATTTTCATCGATAACAGGCACGAAGCATTTCCCCTTAAAACTCCATGGCCCAGGGATAATGCCACTCAGGGATTGTGTATCGTTGCGTATTGAGTCAACAATTTCCCTTGCCCGTGTCGCGCAATCGTCTAAAGTGTAATAGTGAACGACTGGCCGATCAAAAAACTTCAGGCATGTTGGCCCCGTGTCATGATCGCCAACAAAGCCCGCGTTAATGGAACAAACGATAACTAACGCTACATAAAACATCGTTATGGATGCAACGCCTCAGAGATGCGTTTTCGTAATTGGTTTACGGTGTCTCTTTTTTTGGGAAGTGGTTCCAGGTTTTTCTCTCGGATGCCCTGCAATCGTGGCCCCCAGTCGGTTAAGAATTTCACAGTGTACGGGGTATTCGGCCCAGGTTCAACGCCATTGCCGAGCCGCTGGACTTTCACGACTGTACAGTGGTCGCCAGCCTCAATAAGATCACGGAGTTTTGCAGAGCTAAAGTCCACTTCCCCGCCCTTTTTTAACCGTAATACTTGTCCAACATGGTATTTAAGTTTGTTCATAAGGCCCTTTCTACCGGGCAACTTTCGAGCTTGACTGGCCCTGTCCCAGTGATCGTCCCAAGGTTTACGCTAAACCATGCGGTATTGGGGGCCGTGATATTCAGGTTCCCCCCCTCAGCGATATCAAGCATGACGCATTTCTCTTTTAGTGAAGCGCACCCGCTCAACACTACTAATAGAATTACGGCGCATGTTGTAAGCATATTTCCCGCTCCTCTCGTGTATTGGCCGTGTTAACGCATGTTCGTTGCTGATAAAACACGCTGTCTTTAATGAGGTCTTGATTGACTTCAAGTTGTAACGCCTGCTTATCTAATCCGCCTTTCACTTGTATCCACATTTCATCAATCTGGTTCTCAATCATCGAGCCAATGTCCTTAATAACTTCATGCTCTTGTTGATACACATTGTTAAAGTATCCACTGCGATCTAACCACAACACAGCAGTCGTGATGAACGGAAAGGCAAACGCAATAATCAGGACCGTGATAGCTACTTTCTGGTAACGCTCAATGAGCCATTGAAGGGTAGAAAATGTCTTGTCAACCATCAGTGTGAGTCTCCTGGTACAGCAACATTATCGAATAGATGCATCTTGTCACAAATGTTATGTTTGATATTTTTGGCGTCATCCATGCAGGCTTTATACACAAAAAAGGCGAGCATCCGGTCCTTTTTTAGACTTTGATCATTGTGGTTGGTTATCGTGCGTAGGATTGTATTCTGCACTATCGCAATTTCTCCTTGAGCATCCGCCACCGCCTCCGCGACAGAGGTTTGGCCTTGATGTTCGGCCCGCCTGTATGACATCTCTTCCATAATAGGAGTGACCCAGATTCCACGCGACTCCATATATAATACGACAGCCGCTAGCGGCCAAGCCGCCGCACCGACAATGATTAGCATTAACGTTGTATGCTTATACTCAGTTGTAAACCATTTAATCCCCTCAAGAATCACACTTGTTCCCATGCTACCTCCCTCTACACTTCCGCCCGTGGTTGTACTGCTAACCCTGCTTCATCTTAATGGCTTTATGTAAAGCGCCTACACCTGCAATCACGCCTCCCGCCTCAATAAGTGGTTGGCCAATTTCCGTCATCCCGGCCACGTCTAACGCTGAGCCTATGCCTAAAATCACCAGACCAATAATCTGTTTGTACCCGTTAATGATATTTAATGGATCTCTCATTTGGTATCTCCTTTGTAATAGCCACAATAATAGATAGAGCCAGTAAAGGCCCTGGGACTGTCATGCTCCACCCGTCACCACAGGCGCGGGCACCGCTGCCGGAATCTCCACTGAGTCGGGGGATATGTAAATATTGATATCCGTTCCACGCAATGCCAGCCAGCAAATTGGGCCAATATTTGTTGCATTACGTGCAGAGGGACCGCCACCGCTCGCCGTACCGAATACCTTTACCTCAACAACACTCCCATCCGCTGTTCCAAGAATGTCGGCGTTCCATGTAAAGGTGACTTCTTGTGATGCATCTGTGACGTTAATTTCTGAACTTGTAGCTAACGCAGACCCGCCGCCATTCTCCCATACCTCAATCCTGACAGTCGGGGTCCCTGTTTGGCCTGTGTCAAATTGACCAACCGTCACTTCAATTGCTTGCTCTCCCGTCCCATGCGTCGGTGCCTTTGATGGAGTCGGCATTGTCACATGACAGGACGTGTCTGTGGTGTTACTCGTGGCTGTCGCTGGATCTCCACTTTCCTGGAAATCGACGAGCGCTGCCGCTGGAGTAAACCCTGCGCTGGCTGTTATGGCGTCAGGGAATAACGGTTCCTTGCGTTTCATCTGCCCCGTCATGATCTTATGGTTCGCGCCTTGAGTCTTGGCGTCAACTAAGTCCGCTAACTCGGCGTCTGTCTCACTCCCGGTAATCGTGACATTGTAAATAGAGCATCCCGTATCTGGCGTTTGTGCAGGGACCGAAGATTCCGCCGCATCAAAAAACCAAGTGGCACCAACTGCGCCATCGGCGTCGGCATATTCAAAGACATATTTTTTCATATTATTTCAACGTTTCTAGAATAACAATTTTTAAATTTTTCACAGAAAGACTCTTTGATCCACTTGTTGTCTTTCTTGCTTGTATTCCCCACGTAGAAGAACCAGTATAATTATCGATATCTATTAAGGTGAGTTGCTTCCCTTGGTCCGGTCCACTGCTGTTGTATTGCACATTGACAATTTCTTCTAACACAGCCCCATGCCCTACAAGCCTAAAGTTATAATCGCCCGTGTCTCCGGTATTAAAAAAGTTAAAATGCGCATGGACCGTTAACGATCCACCCGATCCCGTATAATTGACCGACAGTAGGTTAAGGTATGTCGTTGACACGGTAATTGTTTTCGTACTTAATACTGCTTCTGCTTTATTCGATACCGCGTTATTGGCAATCTTAATAGTGCCAACTTGTAAGCTACCAATCTTGGCCGAGGTAATCGCGGCTGTGCCTATGTGGGCACTGTTAATCAACCCGCTTTGAATTTGTGCGGTATTCGTCAGAAGGGTACCTGTTGATAAATGCGTGGAGGTAATCGAAGCTGAATTAATCTCACTTGCTCGAACGGCACCCGCTGCAATTTTGCCAAACGTCACGGCATTCGCTGCTATCTCTGACGCCGTGATCGCATTGGCCGCAATCTCTGAAGCTGTCACCGCGTTTGCTGCAATCTCTGACGCGGTCACAGAATTTGCCGCTAGCTCCGTTGCCGTAATTGACCCAGCCGCAATCTTTCCCGCAATGACCGCACCAGCTGCAATGGCTCCGGACGTCACCGCACTTGCGGCGATCTCTGTGGCTGTAATAGCATCAGCCGCAATTTTCCCAGCAATGACGGCACCCGCTGCAATCTTCACTGACGTGACGCTATTCGTGGCGAGTTCTGACGCAGCGATTGCCCCAGCCGCTATTTGGCCAGCCGTGATTGTGTTTGATGCAATCTCAGTTGCTGTAATGACCCCCGCCGCGATCTTTGCGGCTGTTACCGCGTCTGCTGCAAGCTCAGTTGTATCTACCACGCCCGCGGCAATTTTTCCCGCCACAATGGCCCCAGCTGCGATTTTCGTGGATGTCACGCTGTTCGTGGCGAGTTCGCTTGCTGCAATGGCCCCCGCTGCTATCTGGCCAGCCGTAATCGTATTTGCCGCGATCTCCGATGCTGTGATCGTCCCTGCTGCAATCTTCGCCGCGGTGACGGCGTCAGCTGCGAGTTCAGTGGTATCAATGGCACCCGCCGCAACCTTGCCCGCCACCACAGCTGACGCCGCAATAAGGCCTGACGTGATTGCATTGGCTTGTATTTTGGCGGTACTAATTGCCAGACTACTAATTTTCGTTTCCGTGACTGCATTCGTTGCTAACTCGCTGGCCTGCACCGCTGATGCTGCGATTTCGCTTGAACCTATTGCCCCTGCTGCCACCTTGGCCGCTGTAATCGCATCGTCCGCAATTTGTGACGTTCCAAACGTTCCTGTCACATCCGTTGAAGGAATTGTCTCAACCCACACTGACCCGGTATCACGGTATAATTTGTTATCTGTTGTAAGGAAAACGACACGTCCCTGAGTCCCCGCTGCTGGCAAACTTCCCAAGACTTCAAGGGGTTTGACTCCTGAGCCAAATTTTCCAATAGTAACCGCTAAATCCGCCAATTCACTCGACGTCACCGCACTCCCGGCAATCTTGGCCGATGTAACTGCATTATCAGCAATTTGCGAGCTACTTAACGTTCCGGTAATGTCTGTCGATGGGATTGTTTCAACCCATACGGTTCCTGTGTCCCTGTATAGCTTATTGTCCGTCGTAAGAAATACTACGCGGCCCTGGGTTCCTGCTGCCGGTAAGCTGCCCAACACTTCAAGCGGCTTCACACCTGAACCAAATTTTCCAATCGTTACAGCCAAATCAGCCAGTTCAGTTGACGTCACGGCACTACCAGCAATTTTCGCTGACGTCACCGCATTTGCCAAAATCTTATCCGACGTCACGCCATCCGTAGCAATCTTCGCCGCATCTACCGCCAAGGCGGCCAGCTCTGTATTCCCAATCGCCCCCGCTGCGATTTTCAATTGAGTGATTGCATCATCCGTGATTTGAGATGTGACTAATTGCCCTGTTACATCGACCGCCGCCACCGCTGAAATCCAGGAGCCTCCGTCATACCGATATAGCTTATTATCAGTGGTGAGGTAGGCTGTGCGGCCCTCGAAGTTTCCCGTCCCAGGCAAGGAGCTGACAATCTCAACAAGCGCCAATGAGTCTGCCAGCTCCGTGGATGCCACACCGGCAGTTGTTTCATTGACGGTGGCCGTCCAGGCGCTCGTAATTCCTGTCCGACGAATCGCCCGCAAGCGATACCACCGCTGAACATTGGGGCCTAAGTCATCAACGTAGGACAAGGCAAAGGCTTTTGTCAGCGTGACAACATTGACCGTAAACCCAGAATCATCAGCCCGCTGCAGCTCATATTGGATAACGTCAGTTTCAGCATTGGCGTTCCATGACAGCCCAATCGCTAAGGGGAAGGCTACCGCCGTCAAGCCTGTCGGAGTCGCAGGAATGCCTGGGTTTTCCGGTGTGGAATCCGTGGAGTAAGACGTGAATGCCGATGTATTGCCTGACGTATCGTAGGCTCTCACCCGAACATCGTAAGACGTATTAGGGAGCAACGCACGAATAATTATTGTACTGGCGACAACCACCAAGATCGTCGTCTCGGTGTCCCCGGTTTCTCGATACTCCACATGATAACCCGCTAGATCGCCTTCGGCATTATCAGCCCAATCCGCAATGATATGCGTGGCCCACTGTCCATCATTCGTCACCACACCCCCAGGGGTTAACGTTAGGCCAGTTGGGGTCGCCGGTGGGGTTGTATCCGCCGCGCCCGCTGATGGCGTCACTGATGCCCCGGCGAACTGTGTTGTATGGAAATCGGAAAGGTTCCCGGCGAAGTCTCGTGCCCTGAGCCAGTAAAAATACTGCGTTCCATTCGTCAGGCCACCATCCACAAACGACTCACCCGCCGTCTCGGCACTAAAGGATGCTAAGGACGAATCATTGGTGGTATGTCGCCAAATTTCCACGCAACAAAAATCAATAAGCGTGTTTCCAATTTCATCCAAGGGGTTTGTCCACGTAAGGTTGGCTGATTTATCCCCAGCCGACGCCACCACACTGGTCGGAGCATCAGGGGCCAAAGTGTCACCCAATACCGTATGTTGGACAATACTTGTCCATGGGGAAACCAATGAGGCGTTCGCTTTGTTGAGGGTTCGCGCCCTTACTTCATAGACAAGCAAGACCTCAACATCTTGTATTTTTACTTCACCATTCGTCCCATCAACTAACGTCGAAGTAATCCATGGCTCTGCGCTGTCAGCGTCACTATTATATACACGATATTGTAACTGAAAGAAGACACTTGCTGGGGTAAAGTTACCCGTGATCGATAAAGGAACAACCATCTGGGCAGAGAATGATCCGTCATCCTGCATGAGCGCAACGGTCTCATCTGAACGGATCGTTCCTATCGTGGGAGTTGGGGGGAGCGCATTCGCAGGCAAGCTATTGATAGAGATTATTGGTGTATGTGTCGGAATCGTCCCAGTGTCAGCGGTATAGACGCCCGGAGCTTCAGGTGTGACAATCAGACGGGCATTAAGGTTGCCGTTTTCTCTTGTCGGCTTAACCGATTTGACGATCACCCTTTGAGAGATTTGGCCCCATTCACCAAACAAAACAAGATCTCCGACGCTCGGCTGATCGGTCGAATTGGGAATGGCTGTCGTAAACGTCAACAAACTCACTGTGTCAACAGGATTATCAATCTGCTCTTCTATTTGGATGTTTCCTATGGTCTTTCTGATCTGCACCCCATAGCTTTTCGCTGTCTCCATTGTAACTAATGTATCCACAACAATAGAGATGACATCGGTGCCACTTGTATTGACTGTGACGACGCGGCCCCACCCTAGTCCGATTAAGATTACATCATGAGCTAAGACAGCTAAGTCCCCCATCGTGACGATTAAATGCTCGAAGTCTGTGGTGAATTCCCACTCCTCAAAACGCAAACGTCGAGCGGCAAAATCAAACCGGCCTAGCTTCCATGCCTGGTCTGAATCTGTAACGCCTAAAAATTGGGTGAAATCATATTTCGTCGCATTCCCCGCGTTGTATCCGTCATCAAATACCACGCGCTCATCCTCTTGGTAGTCTAACGCAGAATTACGAAATCCCACACGTAACCCATGAGGGGTATCTGGATATGCCATGCGGCCTTCCATCCCCCAAGTCGTTCGTGGTGTAAAATGCTGCTTCACGGCTGCTTGCGTATCATCAAAAACAATGACATATGTTCCATCAACGTTATCAAGTATCCCACGCCCAACGGCGGCCACTTGATTCGCAGAAATGAAAAGGTTCCCATCATTGTCATATATGTGGTTAAACTCAAAGCCCTTCGTCGTGCAGAAGTCAGCAAAAGTTTTAAACGAATCACCGTCAAGCCGCGACTGTGCCAACGGGCGAAGGTTCCCATTCCCCGTCAATATATCCGCGATTACCCAAGCTGGGTTATGTGTAGCCGCTGCCGCAACCCATGACGACCCGTTATAGCTTTCTAACTCTGATTCAACAAGACAATTGAGATTCCCAATCAATCCGTTCAGTTGGTCCGTGGCTTTAATCCGAAGGACAATCAACGCCACGTCAGGTTCAAGAACCGGCGTTTCGTCTCGTATCGTGCGTAAGGCCGTCCAAAAGGTCGCCCCAATATCCCGGCTTCCTTCATCTGCCGTGTTGCGGCGAATTCTGACATCATATTGGCCCTGCGCGACATCCCACGAATGATTTTTCCTAATAGCTGATGTGCTCTTACCGTTCGTGTTGAACGTGCTCAAACTTGTCCAGGTTGTCGGCTCTGTCGTAAGCTTGTACTCAATCTCAATCTCAACGCTACGACCCTTCCTGTCCCCATCTTTTTGGATATGCTGAATACCTGAAGGGAACGTCCAGTCAACGCTAATATGATCTGCGTTAATAGCTGTGGTGCGAGTCTGCCACCCTCCCGCCGCTGTTAACGCTAAACTGAACGCATCCTCAAACACATCACGGGTATAAAGCGTGATGGCGGGGTCGCCAGCCTTCCCCTCTAAGATCTCAGTCTCAACGTCAGCAAAGGACCCAATCGCCGTATCTCCAATTTTTATATCTGTGATGGACACCGGCCCTTTGGCCACCAAAAATAACGCCCTGAGATATTGCGAATCGCCGGAGATTTCAGTGTATTGGGTTGGGTATTTTCCTGGCATCTTTGGAAAGACGCGGACCTTACCATACACCTTCGGAATAACCCCGAATGGATCAGTCTGATTCCCTGCCCCTGTAATGGAATGGACAAGCGGATCAGATTTTGTTCCACTAGGGCCAGAAGGTACCGACCCCTTCCCCAGTATCAATCGGTTAGAAAGCGGGGCAAGCGGCCCAAACCCAATTGCAGACCCAGACTGAACAGCAGCGTCGAAATCTTGGGTAACTGCAAACGTGGCAACGAATCCAGCGGCAAAAGCAGGGTTGGTGCTAGCGGCAATTATCTTTAACCACTGGCCGATACTCGCACCACCGCTTTGCGGCACCGCATAGGCAATCACAGTATCCGCGCTTTTGCATGGCGTCGTGGCCCATTGAATGGGGTTGATAAACTCCCCATTGACACTAATCGTCAATGCATCAGGTTGGGGTGATGTCGCCTCAGCAACATCGGACAGGGTTTCGATCCCACCATTAATGATTTCCGTGTGTCGCTTAAATGGATGAGGCTTAAAAAAGATCATAGTTGGTGCCGGTAAATCCCTTCTATTCGCAATGCCCACCGCCGAGAGTGGTACTTCTCAATGCAACTCGTCGCACCCTTCTCGACATGAAGAAATGATTTATTTTCGCAAACCACTCCAATATGGTTTGGATGCCCCGCGATATTCAAAAGAATGAGGTCAAAAGGTTGCGCCGCTAAAGTCTCAACGGAACGCCACTTCGCTAGGGTATGACGCTTCTCACGGATCATTCGTTCTCCATCACCGCCGATCTCTGTGTCAGAGTATTCCGTGAATGTCGGCAATGAAACCCCAAGCCCTGCCTGTATGACTTCACGCACTAACCCCCAACAGTCATAGGCTACTGGCCCACGCCCTCGCATAGTATAAGGAAGGCCAACCCACGCAGACCAATCAAAATCCGCCAGGGAAGTTAGAAGGCAAGATGCGCCCGCCTGGGAATCCTTCACCAAGTAAGTCCTCCAAAGATACCTCGCCAGTCACCGTCGTTCCGGCGTAGGAAAGGCTCCTCAATTTATAGTCTGCGCCTGTCGTCATTTCAATGGTATTGGGTGCCGCTGCACGAATAACGTCAATTTGTATATCTGGAGCCGTCGCAACAGCCCTCAATTCTGCCAATACAGTTTGATCAACGACATCAATAATGATCTGCCATCGTGGAAGTTGATTGGGCGTTTGGTCCGGGAATGATAGATCAAAAAACGCCGCGTTGTAAGTATCCCCGTTGCTCGTGATATTCGTCCGCCGCCGAGCAAAACGCTGAGTCGCAGAAAAAGACGCGTGGCTTACTGTCAGTAAGATAATCCATTCCTCGCTTGTTTCATTCGCAAGGACTGACGCCTCACCTGTTGACGACAACGCTCTAGACATTACGGCATAACCTCAAGGACAAATGTCGCCCGATACAATGGGCCGGTGATGTGCGCGAATTGTGGCGCGTTGACAAACCTAAATGTTTTGCTGGCTGCTGTTCGTGGATGGTTTTCGGTAAACGTGGCAGAGCCATTCGCTAACGTTGTTGCGTAAAAGGTTACTAAGTCATCGATATTGCCAGAATCATACACTTGGGAAAAGCTCAACTGGTCGTTTGGCGCATCAGGACGGGGCCGCGACTTCCCTGGACCTGAATCAGTCTCACTATGATAGCTCGCATCACCAAGAGACTCTTGGTATCCGTCCGTCAATGTTAACGCTGGAATTGTTGCTGGCCATGCCATCTATCCAACCCTCCCTGTTCGTCCTAGCCCAAAAGTCCCGGCCATCGTTTGGCCAATGCGCCCACGCCTTATTGAGTTATCCACGATATCCTCTATCAAAATATCGATAGTTTTTCCACCGCCTGGTTGGTTGCGCGTTTCAGCCCCAGCCCTGACAGATGATGAAGTATTATTGACTACCACGCTGATACCTCCGCGGGCTTGCTGGCTTGGGGTCTCTACCGTCACGCGCTCACCTTGTGAGACGCCTAGGGACACAAGGTTTCGGTCAACCCCACCGCGACCATTCACGCGAAAAGACCCACCCTTAGCAAATAATCCAGCGAATCTCCCGCCAGACCCACCGGCACCACCACCCCCAAGAGACCCAAGAGACGTTTGTGCAATCCCTGGAGCCGCTGGAGCACCGCCACCAAGCGCCACAAGTGTTGCTTGAGCTGCCACCGCTGCGAGGATCTGCACGACAATCCCTTTAATGATATCAATCGTAGACTCTAGCGAGTCTTTCCAACTCAACGTCCCGCTCTCAAGATCATTAAACAACCCTTGGAACTGTGTCCGAAAGAGTCCTTGCACACCTGATGCGAAGTTTTGTGCCACAATTTGTCCGACGCCAAAAGCAATCGTTGAATCCTGCGTGAATCGGGAAAAGGCGTTCTGCCAGCCGTCAGCAAATGTCTCAGGCGCTTTGTTAAGTTCTGCGATTTCCTCACCTGTGGCCCTTACCGCCGAAGCCCCCTGGCTATCAAAGTCTGCGTTAATTCTGTTTGCATCATTAAGGGTACCGCTGATTTCAAACCCGCCACCCTGAAATGATGCAGGCGTGTCCACCCCGAACTTCCCTTTTTCTTTCGCTTCAAGTAACGCGATCTCACGTCGGATAGCCAACAACCCTTGGTTTGCATTAAGTTCCCTTCTTAAAAACTCAATCTTCGCGTCGCTTGCCAGTTTGTCAAACCCCGCTTGCTCACGCTCAATCTTTATTGTTGCTTCCACAACTCTCGCAAGCTCTTTCAGTTTCTCAAGTTTTGTGGCAAGTGAAGTCGCTTCCACCGTAATCGGATCAAGGGTTGTTGTCTCTGCATCGTTCCTTCTGGATGTTTCTATTTCTTGCAACTCTTTTAATTCACTATTGACATTTTTGAGCTGCAACTGAAGCCGCTCTAACCCACCCGCTCCGCTCTCCAGTGATAACGAAAACATATCAAGCGCAGAATTTCCACCAAGCCCAAAGGAATTGATACCCCCTGACGCCTCCCGATCAGCTTGTATTTTCGTGATAAGGAGCAACAATTGCTCACGACGTTCAAGTAACGTGTTGATTCGCTCGGCATCCGTTAAGTCTCCGCTTAAGAGTGCCCGCATGGCTTGCTGAAACCCAGGAGCATCCTTCGCCACAAACTTTGAGATAATGTCCGCCATTTTTGTCAAAGCAGGAAGGAACGTAGCCCCAAGGTTTGTCGAAAGCGCCGAAATTGTCCGATCAAAATCCACCATCGCATCGTTAAAGGCTTCGGCGTTCTGGATCGTTTCCCCCGAAAGTTTCCCGTTAAGTTTATCAAGAGCTTCAGCTTGCTCATCAAACGCCTTCGACCCCTTCCCGACAACCAGATTCATCCGGCGTCCAGATTCAGAGAATAACTCTTGACTAATATTGACCTGCGCCGTCCTATCGCCCAACGTCGCCATCCGGTCTGAGACTAAGCGCAACGCCTGCTCTGTATTGAGGCCCTGAATGTCCTCTAAGGCAATTCCTAATTCCTCCAATGCCCTCGCCGCTGGACCTCCACCATCACGTTTGAACGCCCCCAGCCGCCGCGTAAACGCTGTTAAAGACTTGTCAAGCTCTGCCTGGCTTAACCCCGCCTTCTCGGCTACAAAACGATACTCTTGCAACGCGTCGGTACTAAATCCTAACTGTGCCGACATCTTACCGAGTTCATCCGCAAAATCAGCAGTCCGCTTCACGCTACGCGCAATAGCCCCAGTCACAAACACGCCGGCCACAAGCGAACCGATGGCCCTTACGCTATTGCCGAATTGTGTAAGTTGGCCCCGCGTCTTGCGGAGTTCTCCCACGAATTGTGTGGATTGAAGTTTGAGGATCGCTGAAATTTCCGGACGTGGCATAGGTTATTTCTTTCTACACTTCGATACGCAAACCATGGTTTCTAGTTTTTGTTCGTCAAAGTCTGTGAAGAAATTCTGATAGAACTTCAGACAATTGGGGATTTGCTCCCCCTGGCAGGCGTGGCCAAGATGGTATTTAGATTTCGTCTTACCATGAGGCTCATCAAATGTGGGGATATCCTCTAGCCCTGCATACCTCATAACGGTCTCCTCAAACATCATTGACCGAGTTGCGACGACAACGTATGGCTCAAGTTGCGCTTGAGTCAGCCCAAGGACTGCGCTTCTGTATGCTGGGTTGCCTCTCGTAACAATTGCGCAGAGCCGTTCAACTTCTCGCTCGTCGTCCCCGTCTTGTTTATTCCCTGGAATATCACTGTTAACCTCTCCAAAACTGATATATCCAGGTTGCAAACGAAAAAATCCTCAACCAATTGAATGAAATCTAAATGAGTAAGATGACTTAAGAATGATTCCCCAGAGTCAACCCCACCAGGGACATGAAGGTTCAATGAATGCGTATGCTGCGATACGCCCTTTGGTACTAACACAATCTCTAATACTCGGCCTAGCTGCTCCCCGAGCTGGCCTACGACACTCTCTGGCTTAAGGTCGTTAAAACTCAACCCGTCAAGATATGGGGCAAGCATTGTTGATTGACCCAATACTAAAGTTTTCTGATAATACGACTGTCCGTCAATTTCATACCAAAACGTTTCGCCCAAACCTTGCCCTAATTTTCTTACAGCAGTTGCCATCAAGTCACCTGTGTTAAATTGTGAATAGTGAAGTCTACTTCCCAATTCCTAAAAATCGTATTGGAATTTGCTGCCATCTTAAACGTCGCTCGATGTGTTTCAAATTCCCTCAACGGATCAACCATGGTTGTGTCGGCAGGCTGAAGGGTGAATACTAACACCCCCAGCCCCGACACCGTGACATTGTTTGCATTCAAAATATCCTGGTCCAAGCGACTGTTAATCGTACTGTCATCAGCCCGATTCTTTAGCGTCAACGTCAGCGTATCAATCGACCCCGCCGGAATCTCCGCTGCGACCTCATCTTGCAAGGTCACGGTATAAGTTGACGACGACCCTTCATCGATGATCTTCGTAAACGCTGTCACGCCAGTCGCCATGAAATAGCCTCCTCTAAATGCTTTCCTCTACGTGAGTTGTAAAATTCCTTCTGCATTCCAAGTAATAGTGATATCCCCACCATTCGCCGTCACAGGGAATCCACCTGTATCAATCCAAGCAATCGGGATAGAAGCAGAAAAACTCGTTACAAACTTATACACCAAGGCTCCTTGAATGTTCCGTGTTCCTGCACCCAAACTCGAAAACGTCAAGTCTGTTGCGTCAAACTCTCCGCGATTGTTTGCGCCATCTTCGCTGACAGCTTCCCCAGCCAAAGCCGCGCCACCCGCTGTATACCCTGAACCGTCAAAATCATCGTCGGTGGTAAACCCTGCAACTGTTGCCGCGCTCTTCTCGGTGTCCGCTGTGGTGTTGGTCATTAGTAGCGCAACCCGAATGTCATCAGTGGAGAAATCAATCGTCCCTAATAGCAACTGTTCTTTTGCGTTATCGTAAACATGACTGGCCATAATACTCGCTCCTTCTTGTCAGAAATAGCCGTAATAAGTGGGCTTGATTAAGAAACTAATGTGCCGCCCGAAAGAACCGGACAGGCTAACGTGTGATCACTAAGGATAGCTACGCTTCCTAACGCCCCAAATGACCCAGTTAAGAGCGGATCGGGGATAATTGACGGAATAGCAACTGGTGCTGGCGTCAACACTACAGCCCCCATCGTTATTGTTGGATCTGGTATCGCCACCGTTACGACCACTGAAGCCGGAGTCAGGGTTGTCCCCGCAACGCCAACCGATGGACCAGGAACGACTGACGCGATAGCCACAGGGGAAGGCGTCAGCGTAATCGCGCCTAACGTGATCGATGGAGCAGGAATAGACGCCGGGATCGTCACCGCATCAGGCGTGAGAATCGTCCCGCCTTGTGAAACAACCGGATCAGGCGTCACCGAGGAAATTGCCACAGGCGAAGGCGTTAACACTAACGCGCCCAACGTAATCGTAGGGTCTGGAATAACCACTGGGATTGTGACAGGACTTGGGATAATCGCCCCGGCCAATGAAACCGCTGGGGTTGGTAACGCTGTGGGTATTGCGACCGGTGATGGCGTCAACGCCACTGCGCCTACACTGACCGCTGGATCTGGGATTATCACAGGAATCGACACCGGGGAAGGTGCAATCGATTGACCAAGAAGGACAACTGGATCAGGGACCACCGCCGGGATTGTGACAGGGGAAGGCGTCACGGAAACGCTACCTAAACTTACCGCCGGAGCAGGGATAGCCGAAGGGATTGCGACAGGCGAAGGCGTCAACACTGTTGCGCCTTGAGAAACTACCGGATCAGGCAATAAAGCAGAAACAACAATAGGAGACGGAGTTACCACCACCGCACCCCGCGAAACCACTGGCACAGGAATGGCCGCTGCGATCGCAACCGAGTCAGGTTCTACCGTCACAGAACCAAAAGAAACTACTGGAGCAGGCATTAAAGCAGAAACAATAACCGGAGATGGGGTTACTATGGTTGCTCCTAACGTCACCGACCCGGTGGGTAGAAGCGCCGAAATAACAACAGGCGAAGGCGTGAGGGTAACGGCCCCGACTGTGACGGAGGGAGCAGGGATTGACGATGGAACGGCGACTGCATCTGGTTCTACAATTTGTGCAGCAGAACCACCGGACTCAATAACCACACCAGATGAAAGGAGTGGGTAAAGGTATGACTCCCCATCCTCTGGGTTATAAACAATCCCTTCAAAGTATTGATAATTTGCCATAGCTAGCTTACGACCACAAGAGGATCTATATAGTAATTTTCAGAGGTTGCGATAGAAGCCAAGGCATACGCTACACGCGCCCGATAAATCCCTACAGTGTTAACCGTGACAGTCACACTAAGTTTTTGGTGATACGTCTGAGAACTAGACCAAGTTGACCCCGTGTCATCGGTGTTCGCTGTCCCACTCGCAAAATGGTCCGAGTTGCGACCTGTCACGGTAGTCCAGACTGAGCTAGATGCCGTTTCCTTAACTTGGACTTCAAGCCATTGCTCTGTGTCTGTGGTGTCCCCTGTATTATTTTGAACATGCACCGTGAAGGTTTTGCTACCTGTGGTTCCTATTGGGACCGGATAAATCCATGGGGAAAAAAACGGATAATTCTTATCGCAAATTGCCTCTGTAAGAATTGGCCCCCAAGAGACATTTGTGCCCTCTATCGATGCCCCGCCCGTCCTATTCACTGCGCTATCAGTGACCCTCCCTGTACCAGTGGCATAATACAAATATTCTGGGCTGTCGCCTGATGATCCACAATTTACCGCATTAATGAGGTACATTGGCCTAGGCGGGGTCGAAGTAGACTCCCACACCCAGCTAGTCTTAAACTTACACCCATAAAAATGATGGTTCATGTTGTTGCTGTTCTCATGGATTACTTCGCACTCGGTCGCATTAGTAAACGACGAAAAATCGCACCCAGTAGCTTCGATAAGATTGAAAGTTGAACTATTGACAAAGATGCTCCCAGTTCTATTAGACCCATTGGAAAACGTGCAATGGTCAAGAATCAGATAAACAGAACCGGTCGAAAGGAGTCCAGTAGAACTCCCCGTTGTATCGTTTGAGCAATCAAACGTACAATCCCTACAAGTATACTTCGTCCCCCCCGTCACCTGTATTTGGGACCCATGCGCAGGGGTAAATTGGCAATCTTCAGCCCAAAATTCTTCCATAGCTTGCGGCTTAAGTATGACATCGCCCTTGGTGTTATTGACTTGGATGCCTTGTAAGTTAAACCCACCATCAAATGTTATATCGTAAGTAGAAGCACCTGTTATCTTGAACTGATCGGTCGTCGCTGTAGCGTAGGTCGTCGTCCCGCCCGTAACTGAAACAATCCTCGCCGCGCCCGTTGACGGCCCTTGAATGATCTTATGCGCCGTATAAGTGAAGGCGTCAACGCTATCACTGGCAATATAGACAATCTCACCGTCAGCCAATGTCGGCAAGCTATTAGGGGAAATCCAGGCATTGGCCCAACTTAGCCCGTCTGTATCGCCACCGCTAAGGCTATCAATATAGTATGGTCCCGCCATTATTCCCCCACCTCCGCTTGAAGGGTAACCCAACCGTCATGCGCCGCTTCAACACGTCCTAAAAATGCGTTTCGCTCTGCGTTTGTCATATTCCACGCATTATTCATTTGAGGATTCGTAAAGGTCCCCGCTAGAACTTCACGATGCATCTTATACCCAAGACGCCGGTGTTCTTCTTTTGCGCACTTCTTGTATCGCGCCCTCCACGTCGAAAGATATCGTGGTCTAGCGGCATGATCAGGAACGGCAATCGCCTCAGTATCTTCCAGCCAATTCTCAATCTCCGCTACACGCGCCTGTTCCTCTAAACTGGCCTGTATGTCAGCATATCGAGTTGCAGGGTCAATCTCTGGGCTTTCAATGTGCATAGGCCCATATCGGTAGGATTTTGCATTATGATCTTGGCATGTAAAATACACGCGCCGCTGGCCTCTAGCGCCCGGAAATTCTGTGTAAGAAAAATTAGAGAAAGACATAATTCTCCTAGTTAATCGTTAGACACAACTGACGTGGTTCGTCGTTCATCGTGACATTAACGCACATACTCGCAGGGGTAGCGGGGGCCGTAGTGTCAGGCCAAACAAATCCAACTACCTCGCTCGGCTCGCTTGCATTCCCTGATGTGTCATAGGCCGTCATCTGTATTCCATACGTTGACCCTTCTACAATCGGCAAATCAGCACATGGAAATGTTGTTGCAGTTTTCGCCACATCAACAGGGTCTAACGGCGCACCATCTTTATTAACAAAAACTTGATATCCCGCAAGATCAGACTCAGTATTAGCTGCCCAAGACAACGTTGCGCACCCGTTAACCATTATTGGTTCCTCAACCGCTTGCGCTAAAGAAACTACAGGAAAAGCTAACATCACAATCCCAACAGCAATAAGCACCCTTGTTTTATCTGTTACTTTCTTAATAATTTGACTCACTCGACTCTCCGTTATTCCAAAGGTCTCACCAGTTGTTTTCATAGAACTGCCCCTCCAATATGTCATAAAAATATTCTTCGTCCTCTTGTCTGGCAATTGGCTTACAGCGACCGATAGCCTGCGCAAAATGTCTCTCGACTCAAAATCAATTGGTTGAATTACGGGGTCCCAATAATCAGAGTTATATTTTTGAGATGGGGAATCTGGCTTCTCTGTATGCTTAAACGACTGGAACACCACCCCACGCTTTAGCCTTTTGCTCCACCCAGTTTGAGACCTCATCCAATCAAGCAACCGATGATGAAGGTGCTTCGTGGGGTTGGTTGGCCACTCTTCAACAAGCTTCGCCACTTCAACCCATGACTGCTGCCTTACATCCTCCCATGAATGCCCATGACGCAAGAGAGTCCCGCAATATTTCTCCCAGAAAACCCTAGAAACATATGCGACGCTTTGACCTAGTTTCCCGTGATAATCATTATCCGTCATTTAATTAAACAAGATCGATAATTCGTCATCGCCCGCCGCCGCGCTTCGGTTCGCCCTCGCTGTGATATTGACCACCGCCGCATTGTCACGCTCGCCTTCAGCAATACCCACATACTGCAACTTTGGACAAGAAATCGTAAACCGGTTCCCCGCTGTGCTACCAATCGCTAACGATAACGCACCCTCTGTCCCGTCACGCAGCCTCCCGTACCAATCATGCGCCGCAACCGTTGACATTTCAGCGTCAAACGATATCTCCACAGCGCGCTCGGTCATGATCGCAACACTTTTCCCGTGGGTTTCCGTGATATCACCGGGGAGAGTCACCACCTGGCCACCGCTAATCGTAATGGTTGAGATTTTTGGACTAAACCCGGCAATCGTAAACGTCACCGCTAACAATTGTGGTGGCTTTAATGTATCGGGCGTGATCGAAGCCGGGAGGGCCGTGTCTGTCACGTTGATATACTGGCCTAAAAAATCAAACGTGGCCCCCATGGCTCCACCGATAGACCCCTCTAAGGAGAAGGCACCCATGGCCCCAATGATTGTCTTTTTGACAGGGGTTGTTCCGTCTGATAACCACCGTCCTATCGTTACCGTCTCAGTGGGATCTGTCATGTCATAGGTGTCTGACGTGGACGCAACGTTTGTCACAGACATCCCACACGCACGAAAATAGGCGTCGGTCTCGGGGGGAGTCCCCGCTGTGCCAGATCCCTTCATTTCTGTTGTGAAACGAATGCGCCGTTCCTTCGCGCCAATAAGTGGGGAGAATTTCGAGAGACTAGAGGTAAGGAAGTTGCGCTCGATTAAGTCAATGTTGTCATCAACTTGCGGGTCGCTGATGACCATTGCTGCATCAGCAGCCGCAAGCGTCTCCTCAGTACCCGCCGTTGCTTCAATTTTGCCAGCGATTACGCTTAGTCTTGGAATGAAAGTTGCCATGGTATTAGGGATTCCTTGTTGGATTCCAAAAGGACCATGGGCAAACGCTCGCAGGATTGTAAGCCGGTTATTTGGGTAGTATTCATGTTATGGAAGCGTTGCGTCTGTCCGTTGATGCCTATAACTAATAGGGTAGCTTAATGTCACAAAAGCATGGCCGTCTATCACTTGACTATAATTTGGTTCTCGTATTTCTGGTTCGCCTGTATCGCAAGCATTCCCGCCTCGTGTGTGGTCAACTGCCATAATTTTGATAATGTCCGCCACCGCCTCTTCGACTTCCGTAGGCAACACAGAGACGGTCCCGCCAAGTCCTAGCGTTAAATCAACAGTCATTTCTCTCTTTACTTCATCGCCACTCATGGCCGTCCCAACACCACTCGGGATATCAGTGACGCCTATGAGGATTGTTGGCCACACATTTTCGCGACCTAACCCTATGGCGCTACGGCTGATTTGGGATGCCTTAAACGTCGTATTATACCCCGCCTCTGTCGTTACACCCATCAAGGTCGTCTCGATATTCTCTAGAATTAACTGCCTGATACTCTTGGCCATTAGACCCCGCCTCGCACACGCCGGATTAAATTGCTTATCGTTTCTTCCATAATGCGTCGGTGCCTAGATGCGTGGGCAATTGTCTCATTTTCAAACACATGCTTCCCTGGGACAAACCCAAGCGACGGGCCACCCTTCTCGCTTCGAAGATGATACCCTTTTTCGTGTAGCCGAATAACATGCGCTTTGTTGCCTTTTCGCCTAATCGCCTCAACTGACGCCTGGATAGGCCGTCCAGACATTAAACGCGATGTCGAGATAATTCGCTGAGTGATGCTCTTTAAGCTCTTTCCTGTACGCCTCGTAAGTTTTGAGGCAAACCCTGCTCTAATAGCTTTCCGAAGTGTGCTCGCAGACTTGCGCAAACCCTTACGAAATTCATTGACCGACTGACGGTCAAGCCCACGAATAAAGGCTTCCCACTTCCTCGAATCAAGAGCGAACGCCTCAGCCACTACAGCATCCCCCTCCGTCGAAACGTGTTCTCGATGAGCATTCGCACCTGTGGCAATAATGGGCCTTGAAAGTAGCTCACGCTTCCACCTGGGTCGGAAATGCTCGACACTAAATCTTGTGGGTTCTTTAAGCGAAACCACTCATAGCGCACTTGGTCAATACAGGCTTTTTCTAAAATTGGATAAAGATTATGCACAGCTTGATATCCTGCATTCCAAGTCATCTCTATATTGTTCGTGCCTAACGTCCAAACATTCGACCCTAGCAGCTTGATTCGTCCTGGAGCCACAAACGTCCAGTCTGCGCTTGTTAACACAACTTGGCTCGCAACATCTAAATCTGCCGGAAGGATCGTGATCGCTGAGACGGTATTTAATGGCCATTCTGGGACCTGGAATTCGCTCTCGCTAATCCGATCATCACCATTCAGAACCAGATCCTCTTCTCCAGATACAGCCCCAGTCGGCTTATATGTTCGCGCCTTCAATTTCCTATCCGCCGACGACTCCAAGAGGCTTGTGGTGTCATTAATCAACTGGATTAAACGATCGTCTTCCTCGCCCGTCCCAATTAAATCAGGTAGCGTCTCACGAACGCGGGCCAAGGTTGTGATCGCAAAAGCTGATAGCGTCGCCATGCTATCCTTTCACCAGTTCAAACCGGTTACCAAGAATTGTTTCGGCTTCACCTGGAGTTACATCGTAGACCTCACCGCACTCGTACACTACGCCCTCAACTGTAGATCCAGTAAGACAGCGAACCTTCACGGTACCAGATTTCTTCTCTATCGTTTTCTTTGGTTTGTCTGCCATAAGATATATCCTTTTACTGTTAAGCAGGGGACGGGCTTGCACCCATCCCCCGCCCCTCAGTTAATTAATCGCCTATTAGGTGGCGCTGTTCGCGTACCATTTAACAGGCTTTATTCCCGCATCAAGCAAATCTCCATCAGACCGCGTGAAGCCCAGGAATCCAACCTGTAAATTCGCAGCATACAACTCAGTTAAACGCAAAAGCGTAAATCCTCGAACGTCACGAATCCAATATTTGGAGAAGTCCCCAAAAAGGATACTCTTGGCGTTCGCTGCCATAGTGGCCAGGTCATTATTCACCACATAGGGATAGCCCAATATGGTATCAGGGGCACCAACAGCCAACCCAGGCATAAACAAGGGCCGTGAGTTCCCGTCAACAATTTGCTTAATCACAGACAAGGAAGCATCATTCATCATCCACCGAGCGCCAGAAGATCGCCGATACCCAGGGTCAACTGAGTGCTCTAACTCAATAAGATCAACATATTTTACGTCAGTAGTTGAACCAGTTGCACCCGTTCGGCCCAATGCAGCAGCCGTCACAACGCCATTAGGTTTGGAGGAGGCGTCACCTGTCGTAAAATGGGTATTCTGGATTCTGGAAATCCGCTCTCCAAGTTTGCGAGCAATAAATGCCTCAATGTCAACCGCTGTATCTTGCAGCAATTGGATTGAAGAGAGGACCCGCTTGGAACTATACATCCAGGCATCGAACACCACTTGACCAAAGACCACATCCTGGGCATCCGTTGCCCCATTCTCCGCGACAAGCTCACCAGTTTGCGCCGAGTCATTATCGGTTGGCACTGGCATGGCCTGTCCGTTATCGGTAGGAACCACAGTCGAAGCTTGGCGCATTCCACCAAACTCAACCAATGAACTTTCCACTAAACTCATAAATCGGGAATCTTGAGGTACAGTGAATCCACCAGCCGTAGTTGTCCCCACCGATTGAGCCGCATAGATCCCAGAATCTTCTTTAATAGACGAAGATTGCAGCCCCGCCATGAAATTTCTAGACTTGGCGCTCAATCCGTCCATACCACCACGCATCCAAGCTGCGAAAACCTTAGATTCGTCAAACATATTCTGGGCCACTTCATCTTTGCTAATACCAGCCTTAACAATATCTTCGCGACCAGCTTTCATCTCAATTTTGACATCAAGATCTGACTCAGCAGCCGCAAGCCGCTCCATTTTGTCAATCTGAGCTTTGATCCCGTCACTATCAGCCATTAACGCATCAAATTTTCTTTCAACTTCGCCGTCAATTTTACCGTCACTTTCCGTCAGTAATGCCTGGGCTTGCTTCACAAGCCGCGCCCGTTCTTCTCTCTTCTCTCTCATGATTTGAATCGTGTCTGCCATTGTTAGGCTCCTTGGTGTAATAGATCCAAGGTGACATTGGCCACGATTCGTAAATGGTAGGCCGTCTAAATGGATATAATGAAAAAACTAATTTAATCGGTGAGGACGGACAATACCCTCTAACGCATCAAGATACTTTTCCCAGGCCGTGAATAGTCCCTTGCCCAGCCTGATGACTTCACGCTGCAAGAGAATTGCGGGCTTACTAAAGGTTTTCATTGGTGTATCGCTCATATTTTCGAGTATTCCCCCCGTTTGGCCAATTCTAGCCGCTTGGAGCATGAAACAAAGCTAATAGAATCTTCTGCGACTTGCATCTGTGCTTCAACCTCTTGCTCTGTAATTATCTCTGCCTTCTCTCTTAAGGCAGGCTTCGTCTTCATTAACCCCTCTGGGACAAAAAATTCCCTAGACTGAGCCTGCGCACTCTCCCCCTCTACAACATCAGCAAACCCTTGGGCTTTCGCTTCTTGCGCCGTCAGCCACGTCTCTGCCAGCATCAACCGACGCACACCACGAGAGCTAATACCTGTCCTCTCTGAATAAATCCCAGCTAATTCGCCACTCACCTTATTTAAAGTGTCAGCCATAGCACTATGATCATCGGCATTGCCCAACGTCATCGCCCACGCATCATGGATCATCATCATGGCCCCTTGGCTCATCGTGATCATCTCCCCTGACATAGCTATGAGACTTGCTGCGCTGGCCGCCAACCCATCAACTACCACATTAACTGTGCCGTCATGCTTGCGAAGCGCGTTGTAGATCGCAATCCCGTCAAATACATCCCCACCAGGGCTATTCACGCGAACTTGAAGATTTTTTCCCTTAAGCTCTCCGAGCGCCGACACCATATCCGACGCCGACACACCGCCGGCACCGATAAAATCAAAAATCGTGACCTCAACTGGGCCTTCGGCTTTCGCCTGGATCGTGTACCACCCAACCTTAGAAGCCGACTCAGCCTGCCCCGCGTATAATTTTGCGTAAAATTCCTTCAAAGGGAGCGCCTTACACTTCATTTTCGACTCCTATCGTTTCAGGATTCGCCAACGCACCCAAGGGGACCATGGCTCCCTGCATAAATAATTGACCGCCGTTAGGATCAGGAGGTAAATCTTCAAGCCCCCTGGCTTCATTTGGCGTCATCCACCCATTTTGTATCGCACTCGCATAAAATGACGCCCTGGCCGTCGAATCACCACGCAACAATCCTTCTAGCTCGAATTTACTACTAAGATCGGTCGGCATCCCCAACCGGTCGAATAACAACTTCCTATTCACTTCTTGCTCAATCCTGACAAGCCAGGAACGAAGGGTATATTGCACAAAACCTATGGTTAATTGCTCCAAACCACTCCCCCATGAAGTCGATTTACTTGTTTCATTGATCATATGGAGTGGAACACGGAAAAAACGAGAAATATCCTCAATAGAAAGACGCATCATTTCCATCAATTGGGCATCCACAGACGACATAGAAATAGGCGTGAAGTCCATGTCTTGCTCTAGAATTGGAGTTCCACCACTGTTTTCAGCGCCCATATACCTACGCCAATGCTCTAGAAAGCGCGTTTTAGTGTCATTCGTCATGGGATGTTTAGTCTTCAAGATCCCGCTAAGTTTGGCCCCATTGGCAAAGGACTTGCTAGCGTGCTGTTGCATCACGAGCGACAACCCAATCGAGTTCTTAGCCGCAAACTGAATCACTGAATTACCAACCAGCCCATCAAACCCAAGGCCGGGAATATGAATCATGTCGGCAGACTGGACAACCTCTTCGCCCCCATCAGCTAGCGCCACACGATAGCGAGTGTTGCCGTTCGCACGCTCTGGAGCCACACGCGAAGGATGTATGGGCAGCAAACTCAATGGCTCAAGGCCGCGTGACCGCTCGATACGTGCGTACCCGTTACCACTCAGTAACAAGTTACACATGATCAATTCCCAGAAGACAATTGGCGTCATGTACTCATTGGGGGAGTCATGAATAATAGAATGCACCCTATTGTCGGTATCAGGGATGCGGTCATTGCCTTCTTTACGGACAACGCCAAAGGGAAGTGAGGCTATAGACTGAGCGATAATTGAGACTGAGGCATAGACGGCGCTTGACCGCATCGCTGTTGATTCGTTAACAGCTACGCCCGCGTCTGACGCACCACCGCCGTTAGACCAATCAAGAAACCATTGTGCTGGGTTTTGTGTTGAAGTGGAGGTAGCGCCGAAGATTGAGGAGAACCAATTCCTGATTTTTCCCAATCGCTACCCCCTTAAATGAGAAGTGAAAAGACTTGTGACAATCTTATATACGTATAGTATACATAGCTTTAAAGAAAAATGTCAAGCATTGCTTTAAAGTATGCTTTCATACAAAGAATAGGTCCTGGGTCTCATACACCGACCCACCCTGAATCGGACTCTTTAACACGCCCATGAGCGCCAAGCATAAGGCCGCGATTCCATCAATCTTCCCTTGGCTCTTCGCTTTATCGGGCATAATATTGCCTGCATGATCCTTCTTGACAGCCACACAGTCCGCCATCCATCGCAAAACAGGGTTTCCCCCATGCTGGATTGTACGGCTCAAGAGTCTACGTTCCAATTCTTTAGCCGCTGGCGACATAGAAATCATCCCCATTCTACCGGCAATCGTGTTAATCCCATGCTGTTCCCTGAGCCTTTGCTCGATTTGATGGCCTTGGAAGAGAATATCCATCCACAATTCTTGTATCCTAAACCTCTCAGACAGGACCACAAGGTCGTTTTCTACCCGCTCATAGTCTAGCGCCTCACCTGGAGTCGTCAGGAGAAACCCTTGCTCCGCCCAGGCTTGGTAATGCCGCTGATAACGATGCTTCACATGCAACCGGGCTTCTGGCACCCAGAACCGCATCAGAACCTTTAAAGATTCACCTTCAGGGAACAGCATCGCCAAGGCTGTCATGTCTGACACACTCGCCAAATCTAACCCGGCCCAGCATTGGCTCCCCACTAAGTCAACTTCTTTAACATCTCCTTTGCATTCGTCCCATACCTCCAGTGATAGCCAACGGTTTGATTGCTGCACCCACCGATTTAGTAGGTAGCGCATAAAGGAATTCTGCTCACTTGGGACCTTTACAGCCGTATGGAAATGTTCCTCAAGGTATTCCATTTCTACTGAAACACCAAGATTCGGGTTTGATTTTACCCATGTGGCCTTATCTGTCCACGTTTCCCCTTCATCCTGACAAGCAATGAAGGCGAACACAGAATCATCCTGGACCGTACCGCGAAGAATTGTTTCTGAAAGTTGGTGGTAGTCGTAGCACAAAGAATTTGGATCATCTCCCGCCGTAGTGATAATCCACGCTAGCGGGTTTTCACGCGACCCACTAGCCGTCCGTAACTTCTCCCAAAACGTTCTATCTGTCCATTCGTGGAATTCATCGACAATCACACCGTGAATATTTAAACCATCTGTCGTTTTTGAATCTGAGCCTAAAGGCAAATACCGACTGGCTGTGTCCTCAATAACGATTGAATTCGTCCAAGTCGTCATGGCTTTACTCAACTCCGGACTCGCCTTCACCATACGCTGACTTTCGCTATGAACAATCCGGGCCTGGTCATATTTATTCGCGGCACAATAGACTTCAGCGCCCGCCTCATCGTCGCCCACGAGAAGGTAGAGGCCGATCCCCGCTGCCCACGTTGACTTCCCTTGCTTACGTGCCACCTCAATGTACACCGTCCGAAAGCGCCGACGTGTCCCCTTATACCACCCAAAAATACACCACATGCAGAACTGCTGCCAGGGCGAGAGCACTAACACTTGCCCCGCCCATTTGCCTTTCGAGTGGCGCAAGAATCGAAAGAAGTTAATCGACCGAGCGGCCTTTTCTTCGTCAAAGTGTAACCCGCGCTTCTTAGCCGTCTTGAGGTCGTTTACGTGACGCTTCACCGCACCTTTCACAAGCGCCCCAGCAACCACCGCGCCGCTCGTGACGTCTCGCATGTATGTTTCGATATCTGCTTTAATGTCAGCCATTCTTTAGAAACTCCTGGAATTCGTTTGGCGCTTCGGGTTTTGGAACGCTAATCCGGCTCCGAGAGCTAGGTGTCATGCCAAACTCTGTCGAGAATGTTTTGATATTCGCCCAACAATCCTTGGCAATAGAGAACGCGGGATGTTTCACGGGGCCTCTGTCACCCTGTAAAATCAACCCGTCTTTGTCGAGAATCTTATTGACCGCCTCAAGTCGCGCAATAGAATCACAGAACGCACCGAAGGCAGGCTGATCAGCATCCGTGAGAATTCCCAGCTTGACCATCATGGGTTCGTAGTAGTCCCAATAATACTTTGACCGCTTGGCGATCCATTCTGGGTCTAACGCTTTTCCCATAGGTTCAATCACGTCCTTCGGTTCGCGGCACTTCTGAAATGTACCCTTCAAGACCTTTAAGCTCTTTGGAAGTGGCTTTCGCCCTGTTGATTTCCCTGGCATGTTAACCTCCCTTGTTAAAACTCCAACGCTAACACTTCTTGACCTAAACGCTTGGCCGCTATCTCGCAATATTTTTCTTCCATTTCAATACCGATGGCTTGCCGACCTAAGTCTTTGGCCGCTCTCAACGTGGTGCCGCTGCCCATGAAGGGATCAAGGATAAGCCCAGGTGCCTTACCAACAAGTTCCTTCATCAATGCTAGTGGTTTTTCTGTAGGATGGTTCCTTGCGCTTACAACCCCTTGACACTCTTTTTCGGAAAGATAATGTAGGACACCGGTGCTTCTTGTACCCTTGAACCCAGTCCCTATAACATAAATTTCCTCAAAATTTGGCTTCCATGGGATACTCAGATCCCCCATCCCCGTATGACAGCCCTTCTCCCATATTAGTACCTGCCTAACCCCATTGGGTTTCTCAACTTTCCATGAGCCAAAAACTAAAGCCCTGTCAAAATCTATGATTAATAATAATTTATCCCGCGT
>Ga0224508_10000576_pt1 | contig 35686 bp, 48 predicted proteins | sample SF_Jan12_sed_USG_4_FD_170157 | JGI IMG/M metagenome (GOLD analysis project Ga0224508, IMG submission 170157) | Sediment microbial communities from San Francisco Bay, California, United States - SF_Jan12_sed_USGS_21 | ecosystem: Environmental > Aquatic > Marine > Sediment | place: USA...
CCAGCCAGTTCCCGTTCGCCGCTTTGACCCTTCGACCGTCGCCCTTTTCCGTCCATTTAAGCCCCCTACCCGTACACCCGTACACTACCCGTACACTACCCGTACACCTCAGCCCCGTACGCGGGAGGGTAAGGGGACCGTCAAGGTCCCTACCCGTACGCCCGTGTGTACACCCTTTAGGGTGAACGGGTGTACGGGTAGAACTTAGTTGCCTTCCCACGCCAGAAACCTTCCCGACCCGGACGGTACCCGTACACTTTCACGATGCCGGCGAGCGCACCGGGTGAAGGTACGTAGACCGTCCTCCGTGTGACGCCTCGGCGGGCAAGGGCGTCTCCCTCAAGCACCCCGTGGAGAGCATGTGCGACACAGCCGACGCAACACGCCGAACCGACACACCGCCACCCACCCGGCCGACCTGCTCACGAAGTGACGTCTTCGTGTGATACGCTCCCGTCTTCAACTCGCCGTCCAGGAACGCGAACACCGTGACAGCATCGTCCAACGCCGCTTGCCTGCGCTCCGCCTCGCGGACCGCCTCGGCCTCGGCACTGGCTGGCGAATCGAAAACGTTGAACGTGAACGCCCCCGCTCCGGCACCACGGACCACCCACAACGGCTGGTCAGCATGGGCGCCATAGCTGAACTTGGCTATGTGCATCCGTAGCACCCGACCTTCCTCGATATCGTGCGGCAGCACATCAGCCGGCGGTGCATACTTGGGATGGTCCGTCGTGTGCCGTGAGAACACCACTTGAGCGCGAGAGTTGTCGGCAAACGCCGTACCTCCACGTGACGCGTACTGGTCTACGATGCCCTCACGGGCCACCACCTGGGACACGTGGTGGATCCAGCCGAAGGCAGCCCGGCGTCCGTCACGGCGCAGCTCAGAACCGATGCGACGGCCTACAGCCATGAGCGCAGCTTCAGCATCATTAACCCGGCTCTCTCCAGGTCCGAAGAAAATAGCCGGGTCTGCCACAATCAACACCGGGCGGATGTCTGCGTAGGCTTTGCACAGGTTGTCGACGTGCGGCGTGATGGTCAGGTTCGAGTTCCGGTCTCCCTCCACAAACCGCAGCAGCATGCCGGTCACGTCTTCCACGTAAACGCCGAGTGCTACCTGCTCACGTTCCACGTCGGTTAGCTCGAGCCCGTCACAAATCTCCCGTAGCCGATAACGCACCACCGCCAAGTCGTCCTCCGCCGTGAGAAACAGCACCGGCCCAGGATGTCGCACCGGCCTGCCGGCAACCCGGCGCCCTGTAACGATGTGCACCATTAGCCACAGCATGAGCGTTGTCTTTGCCAGGCCACCGGCTCCGACCCACCCGAACACGTCGCAGGGGATGAGCCCATCAATGAGTACCTCGGGCGGATGCGGCTTCTCGGCACCGAACAAATCACGCCCCACCGGTTCCGGACCCTCGAACGTGTCGAGATGCACGCGCGGTATCCAATCGCCGACGTATTTAGCCCTCGCAGGCTCACTGTGTTGCGCCAGGTTCCACAACCAGTCCAGGGCAGGCCCGACCCGGCCTCTACGACGGTCTAACGCAACCTGACGCACCCCAGGGTGATGCCTCAACACCGCAAACACATCCACAGGCTCGAGCCCGAGGTCACCCGCCAGGGCGTTGGCTATGGACTGGACCACATCCGAACGGCGACCTTGAACAGGCGCCACCATGTTCTCCAGCAACGCACGGGCCTCGTCCGACAGCGACAGGTCATCCGTGTCCACCGGTGGAGGGTCACGGTCATCGGCGGGCGCCGTGTGCGAGCTAGCTCCCGAGGTAGCCCCGCACAGGTCCTCGAACGATTCGATAAGCAGCTGCTGTGCCGTGACCTTGTCTCGCCCTGGCAACGTGTGCCCGGTCACGGAGATATAGCCGCCGACGTGAATGGCTCGCGTGTTGTTCTGTGCCTCCCTGTTCTGTCCAGCCACGCCGCGCGCAATCCAACGCAGACCACGTCCGGACGGTGAGACCTCGATGTACGTGAACCCGTCAATGTCGTTCTGCGCTGCCGGGTCTATCTGCCCGTTCTCATCCAGGGAGTGGTCCACGTCGCCATAGACGAGTCCCTCGTCAGGGTCTATCACATAGAACAGCAACGCGGGCTGTCGTCGCTCAAGCATGGCTCGAACCTCGGACAACGCATCGTCAAAGGACCACCAGTCGCCAGAGACGGAAGCCGAGGCAAACCCGCCCCCTGGACGAAGCGGTGTCTTGTTCAGTTTGTAGACGTCGCCGGTGATGACCCAGTGGCCACGCACCGGCACCCACCGTCGACGCTGCTTCAGTTCGGTAGGTATTCCGTCGACGTTGGGCGGTTCTGGTAGCGGCTCCGCCCCGCCGTTGTTGGCTAACATGGAGCATTGACGTATGTGGTACATTCCCGCTCGGTGGTACGTGCGCCTGTGTTGGTCATGCAGGCAGACTCCTTCTAGTGGTCCTTGAATCCCGGCTTCGGTCGGGATTTTTTTGGGACTCGAAAGTACCCCCTTTCACAAGGACTCCACAACACCCATCCCCGAGCTTGTAACGGCGAACTAGCCACGTGTATAAGGGACTCCCTCTACTAACTAACGAGGGCCTGCATGTGTCTGTACCTAATTTCTTGCGCCATCACCGTCCAGCCAAGGATGACGTGGTGTACTTCGACGACGTCATGGCCAACAGCAACAAGGCTAAGGTCTGGATTGCCGAACTACGGGCCGACGATCCGACAATCCGTTATGACCTGTTTGGCAAGGCGCTGCATTATGAAATACAACGGAACCGGCGGCGTTCAGTCATAGACCAGCTGCGTGGTGCCTATAACCGAGCGCGTGGCCACGTCGAAGCCGAGCTGCTTGAAGAGCATATGTCGTGAGGGGCGCGCTAGACATCGTGCGTGACTACCTGGCTGCCGTAGAGCATCAACGTGAAGCCGAGGAAAGGCGACTCGAATACCTCTACGAGCTTGTGGATACGCTGCCGGGTAAGTCCGAGGGCACGACCACCACAATGGTCACCGACGTCGTACAACCCGACGCCTACTCCGTGGCCATCACGCGAAAGTTCAACCGCACCATTGACGTGGGCGAAGTCGACAAGCTCCACAACATGATAGACATCGAGCGCTTCTTCAAAAAGAAGTATGAGCTCCGCGTCAGTGAATGGCGTAAAGCTGACGAGATGGAGACGCTTGCGTTGTCACGGGTTATCACCACCAGACAAGGACGGCCGTCTGTCCAAATTAAAAAGGTCGAAGAATGAAGCTGACCAACACACGTGACGTTCACGAACAAGGCATCAAGGTTCTCGTCTATGGCAACGCGGGTACCGGCAAGACAACCCTCATCAAGACGTGCCCCGGCAAACAAATCATTCTCAGCGCCGAGGCTGGTCTGCTGTCCTTGGCGGGCGAAGACATCGACACCGTCAACATCGACAGCCTGGAGTCGTTGCACGAGGCGTACAGCTTCCTCAAGGACGGCGAACACGCGTACGAATGGCTGTGCCTGGATTCCATCAGCGAGATTGCCGAGGTAGTACTACATCGAGAGATGCAGGCCACAAAAGACCCCCGCAAGGCGTACGGCGAACTACACCAAAAGGTCGGGCAGCTTTTACGGGCCTTTCGTGACATCCCCGAACGCAACGTCTATTTCTCAGCCAAGCAACAACGCTTCACCGACGACGCTGCCGGCACCGTGACGTACGGACCCGGCATGCCCGGACAAGCACTCGGGCAATCCATCCCTTACATATTCGATGAGGTGTTTTGCCTTCGAGTAGAGCGCGACTCGGAGGGCGACCTTCAGCGCACCCTTCAGACCGGACCCGATAACCGCTTCCAAGCCAAGGACCGGAGCGGCCGCCTGGATATGTTCGAGCCGGTCGACCTGACCCTTATCACCAACAAAATTCGAGGACAGTAAACAATGCCACAATTACCGTACGACAACACGCAGGTCAAAGAAGATGACTGGCGCCAAGTTCCACCGGGACAGTACCTCGCCCAGGTACGAGGGTCGGCAGAACATTCAAACGCCCACGGCACGGGAGCCTATATCCGTGTCCAGTTCAGAATCGTGGCTGGCCCTTACAAGGATTCCATCATCGGAAACACCTACAACCATGTGCATGCAAACACCGAAGCCGAACGTATCGGCCGGCAGCAGCTGAAGGCATTAGGCGTGGTGTGCGGTGTGCCCAACATGCAGGCCACTGAAGAGATACACGGCAAGAACGTATCCATCAAGGTTGTAGCTAACGGGACGTACAGCGACATCGCTGCCGTGTGGAAACCGGAGGCGGTCGGACCTACGGCAAACCCCAACGGTTCCACGGACCAAGCCGATGCCGACACCGGTGGGACTCGGGCACCGTGGGATGCCTAAAATTGGCGAGTCGTCCCACGGGACGCTAAACCAAATCGAGCTTGCCGTCCTGGCTCGAGCCAAACAGGAACAGCGCCCCCACCTCGGGGCGTCTGTTCTTGGATACCGGTGCGAACGCCGTGTCCAGTTCACGTTCCGATGGGCTTATCGGGAATCTTTCCCGGCGCGCATTCTTCGTCTCTTCAAACGTGGCGAACGCGAGGAAGCCGTGTTTGTGGACTTGTTACGCGACGCCCACATCCTCGTATGGGAGACCGACAGCGACGGTGAGCAGTTCGGCTTTAAGGACGGACACTTCGCCGGGTCCATCGATGGCTTCGCTGCCCGTCTGCCCGAGGCACCACAAACCGTACACCTGCTGGAGTTCAAGACCCACGGGGAGAAAAGTTTCAAGACCTTGACCAAGGCACAGTCAATAGCCAAGTCACACCCGCAGCACTACGTACAAGTTCAGGTCTACATGCATGCGTTACACGTGACCAGAACGTTGTACCTGGCAGTCAACAAGAACACCGACGCGCTATACATGGAACGTGTGCGACTGGACAAGGAATTCGCCACATACCAGAACGAACGCGCGCAGATGATTATTGCTGAGACCAGACTCATGCCGCCTATCTCAAGTGACCCGTCCTGGTATGAGTGCAAGATGTGCCCGTTCCATCCGGTGTGCCATGAAAACGTCCCGTTACAGGTCAGCTGCCGAACCTGTACACACGCACAGGCCCGCCGGGACGGGACGTGGTTCTGTAACAAGCATGAGAACCTGCTCACCATCGACCACCAACGCGAGGCCTGTAATGACCACGAGCCATTCGATAGAGATTGACTTGGACGACGCGTTTCAAGCAGCCGTGACCCTGTCGCGTGTAGCCAAGTACCACCACGAGTTCGAGACCCTGGCAGCGGACACCGCCAAGGCAGCCCGGTGGCTGGCTGACCAGCACCGCCGGTGCGAACTGTGTGAACACTACCTCGGCGGCGCCTGCCGCCAGGCTGGTGGGAGGACGGTCCCCGCCGAGGTCATCCCCAAGGGCTGCCCATCGTTCGAGTACCAGTACATCCCATTCTAGGCGGTGCAGAAAGTTGTTGACAGGTAAGCTGGTACCAAGTATAAAGGACGTCCCTACCACAACAGACGAGAGCTAAGACCATGTTCACCGAACCTAACATGAACACCGACATCATCATCCTGGACACCGACACCCTGGCATCGTTTGGCAAGTGCGTCGACGTGGACACCGCCACCGCCACCGCCAACCGTATCGTGCCGCAGAATCACGGGTATGTCCTCTATGACGAGTTTGACCTGCTCACCAAGCTGTCCGCTAAGGAACAGCTGACCGTTTTCAACTCGATGCTGAACCTCAACGGCGCCGACGCCGTGAAGCCCAGAGAGAACCGCTTCACGAGCAAGGCTGCCGGCGCCAGGGCCATCATGGAGGCGGCGGTGCTTCACACGCACACCCACAAGGTCGCCAAGAAGGCGCCCACCAAGGCGCCCACCACGGACACGCCGGAAGTGCCCAAGAACGAGGCACGGGACCGTGCGCATCGCTCCGGCAACTGCGCCCGCGTCTGGGCAATCTGTGACGAGTTGAACGAGTTGGGTGCAGCCGTGCGCAAGAACGTCATCGCGTGCGCCTCCGCCGAGGGTATCCCCAAGGCCACGTCAAGCACCCAGTTCCAGAAGTGGCGGCACCGCCCCCATATACACGTGGCTAGGGACCAGGAAGACTAGACAAGGGATGACCACGGGGCCAAGGACGGCCCACCTCCCTGGACCACACCGGAGCGACCCGTGCCCCCCTCGGATTCCTACCACGCTACCCTGATTCAGTCCGGTGCCTATAACGAGGCCAACGACTGCACCGTCATCGCCACCGCCGTCGTCACCGGCCTGGACTACGGCTCTGCCCATCAGCTGCTTGCCTCGTACGGCCGTCGGCCACGCTGCGGTCTCCCACCCGGTCACTACCACGCGGCCATTGCTGCGCTCGGGTTCACGGTCCAGCGCATACACCTGGACAGCTTACGTACGCCAGGCCAGGGCGGCTTCGGCCCGGTCAGCATCGAACGTGTCCTCCGCCGGTGGTGTCGGGGACGCAAGTTCTTCGTGTCGTTCCGGGGCCACGTCGCGGCGTTCGATGGCGAACGGTTAGCGGACTGGACCCGAGGTCGCCGCCACCACGTCCGTCACGTATACGAAGTCATCCCTCCGCTGGCCCCTACCGTCTCCGAGGCCCCTACCCGCCCCACTCCCACAGCCGCCCCGGCGAAATCCCGTCAGCGTGGAGCCTGTGCGTCCGTGTGGGCTGTTTGCGATGACCTCGCGACCTGGAACCACACCGTCACCTCGGCAATGGCCATCGGTGCGTGCCTGGACAAGGGCCTGAACAAGGCCACCGCTGCCAGGCAGTTCCAGCACTGGCGGAAGGCTCGAGGACACTAGGCAGAAACCTGTAGACAAGTAACTAGGCACCAAGTATATTCGACCTACCTACACCGGTCCCTTGCCTGGAGGCCACTATGAATACCTTTGACCGTATCATCAGCGACATGCGCTTCTGCCTTGATAACCCGGCCGAGTTCACCGGCCGCAATGGCTTCTCACTCACCAGCGCCATGCGCACCGTCGTCGCGCTCAACCCTGGCGTCGTCCGTGATGAGTTTGTCCAGGCACTCGGCGCGATGGGGTACAACACCGAGACCGTGGCGCGCCAGTTCCGTGCGTCCCGCAAGCTTGACCAGGAGACAACGACCATGAGCACCAAGACCCACAGCGAAGACCTGTCCTTCTCCGACCTGGAAGACCCTGGCGAATGGACCAAGCAGACCCAGGTCCACGGCAAGGCCGTCGAGCCCATCAACGACGACATCGCCGCCATCACCCTGGGCACCGGCCAGAACGAGGCCACCACGGCACGCTACGAAGAAAGCTGCCACAAGTGCCGGGGCTCCGGTCTCTTTCGTGGCTACTCCGGGCGCATCGTCGGTGACTGCTTCGCGTGCAAGGGCAAGGGCAAGCTCTACTACAAGACGTCGCCCGAGACCCGCCAGGCGCGCAAGGACTACAGTGCCAAACGCAAGGCCAAGAAGGCCACCGAGAAGGCTGCCGCCCTGGCCTCGTGGTCCGACGAACACGCCACCGAGGTGGCATACCTGAAGGCACGCGCCGGCCGTTGGAACTTCGCCGACTCCCTGCTTGAGAACCTCGGCAAGTTCGGCTCCCTCACGCCGGGGCAGCTTGCGGCCGTTCGCAAGTGCATGGACAAGGACGCCGAGAAGGCTGCCGCTGCCAAGGTTGCCCCGGACACCGGGCTCGACCTGTCCGGCGTCCCGTCCGGTTTGTACGCTGTCCCCGACGGCGAGACCCGGCTCAAGCTGCGCATCGCCCGTCCCCGGAAGCCGTCGAACTGGCACGGGTACATCTTCGTCAGCGACGGCGCCGAGTACGGCTCACGGACAAACTACGGGCGCCAGGCTCCGGGGCAGTCCTACTCGGGCAAGTGCATCGAACAGCTGCGCGCCGTTGCCACGGACCCCGCCGCCGCGATGGCCGCTTACGGTCACCTCACCGGCACGTGTGGCAAGTGCGGTCGCAAGCTCGAAGACGAGGAAAGCGTGGCACGCGGCATCGGTCCGGTCTGTGCCAAAAAGATGGGCTGAGGACGGCCCACTACCAGGGCCAGGGACGGCCCACTACCAGGGCCAGGGACGGCCCACCACTTGAGGTTCCACTATGGGATACGCAACAACGCTCGTAAGCACCAACGAACAAATCGACACGGTAGGCCGCATGCTTCGTCCGGGGCAACAAATCAACGTAGCCAAGTTGGCTGCGCAATTAGGTTGGACCAAGGACCGGCTCCACCCGGTTAAACGGGAGATGATGCGGCGCGGCTTCCTGACCGAGGAACGTCGCGCACGTATGTCGGCAACGTTGACGTTCCACAACCCGCCACTGCCTGAGAGCGAACGCCAGATGCCTAAGATGCGACACACGGCGAAGGCCACCCCGGAGACGGGGGCTCGACCCTGGCAATGCCACACGGTCAAGACCTGGACCATCACGGGTGGCACGTTCACGGCTGAAGAACTCAAGAGCCTTGCCCGGTCTGTGCTGAAGCACTTGGATGAGCTCTAGATGTTCGGCGACAACCCCATCCGCAAACAAGTAGACGATGACAAGCTCTGGGTCCAATCCATCTTCTACACGCTGCAAGGCGAGGGACCCTTTGCCGGTACGCCGGCTGTGTTCATACGCCTTGCCGGTTGTAACCTTCGCTGCTGGTGGTGTGACACGGAGTTCGAGTCCGGGTTCCAGGACCCGGACAACTATCAGGACGTGGCAACAATCGCCCGCCAGGCTCTCGACCTGTCCACACCCTGCGACCTTGTCGTACTCACGGGTGGCGAACCACTGCGACAGAACGTTGGCCCGTTGATGGACAAGCTGTTGGATATGGGCTTCCGTGTCCAGGTTGAAACGGCTGGCACCGTCATGCCGGACGACGTCCCGCTGACGCACCCGAACCTGTACATCGTCTGCTCACCCAAGACCCCGAAGCTGCATAAACTCATGGTTCACGCGGCAGCATGGAAGTACATCATCCGAGCCGACGACGTGGACGATGCGGACGGGTTGCCAATCGAGTCCACGCAAACCAGGGGCCTGGCAGTACCACCGGCACGTCCGACAAACAGCGCACCCGTGTTCGTATCTCCGTGTGACGAATACGACCCGGCTGCTAATCAACGCAACCTGCAAGCTGCCGCACGAGCGTGCCTTGAATATGGATACCGACTCACCACCCAACTACACAAAGGAATAGGGCTGCCATGATATCAGTCACCAAACAATACCGCGCCGAGATTGGCCACCGTCTCATGAACTACGACGGCAAGTGTGCCCACCTCCACGGGCACAGTTATCTGTTCGAGGTCACAGTGGAGGCGTTGGACCTCGATGACCGGGGCATGGTGGTGGACTTCTCCGACCTGAAGAAAGCCATGCGGATTGTGCTCGAGCCGTACGACCATGCCCTGGTGCTACGTGACGACGACCACCTCGCACGGATGTTCGAGGACCTCCGTGCTACGAACGGTGAGTCTGCCCGCCTTCACTTGTGGGCGAACAACCCCACAGCCGAGAACATGGCATCGCGATTCGGCTCACTCATCGACAACATGCTTCCACGTGGTGTGCGTCTCACCCATATCCGCGTATGGGAAACCGCCACCAGTCACGCAGACTGGAGTCCGTCATGAAAGTCGTCGTCAGTTACTCGGGCGGCATGGACAGCTACACGCTGCTGCATGACGCCGTTCACCAGGGCCACGAGGTGTCCGCGTTGTCGTTCAACTATCGACAGCGCCACGTGGTCGAGCTCGAAAACTCCGTCACGGTTTGCGAGATGCTCGGCGTCCCGCATCAGCTGGTAGATATCGAGTTCCTCCACGAGCTCGCCAGTAACTCAGCCCTGACGCATGGCATGGACGTGCCCGAGGGACACTACACCGACGCCAGCATGCGGAAGACCGTGGTGCCCAATCGCAACATGGTGTTTACGTCCATCGCAATCGCACACGCGGTCAACCTGGAGATGGACGAAGTGTGGCTCGGACAACATGCCGGCGACCACGCCGTGTACCCGGATTGCAGACCGGCCTTCGTGGCACTGATGGACGGCGTGGCGCAGATTGCGAACTGGCACCCGGTTCGAGTTCGGGCACCGTATCAAGACCTGGACAAGACCGGCATTCTTACCCGTGGCCAGGCCATCGGCCTGGGACCGCACCACTACGCCGACACGTGGACGTGCTACCAGCCACAGGGCTACACGGCGTGCGGTAAGTGCGGCAGCTGTACCGAACGGCTGGAAGCGTTTGACGCTGTCGGCTGGGCCGACCCACTGGAGTATGCACAGTGACTCACGAGACCTACTACGTACAGCACGGAGACCTCCAACGACGCGCGGCGGAGATTGCAACGCAGCTTACGCCTGGGGTTGCTTTGTACGGCATCCCTCGCGGCGGCATCCCCGCCATGTACGCTGTGATGGCAATGAAGGACCGGCGCGGCCCCTTTCGTATCACCAGCCACCCGCAAGATGCCGACGTCTTCATTGACGACATCATCGACAGCGGGGCAACCAGAGCCACGTTTGCACATCGGTTCCCCGGTGTCCCGTTCCATGCCTTGTACGACAAAAGTGGAGCGGACAAGGACATGCGAGGCTTATGGCACGTCTTCCCCTGGGAGGACAGCGAAGAATTTTCAGCCGACGATATCTGCACACGCCTGCTCCAGTTCATCGGCGAAGACCCGACACGCGGCGGCCTCAAGGAAACACCGGCACGGTTCTTGAAAGCCTGGCGGCACTGGACCAAGGGCTACGGCGAAGACCCCGCCGAGGTGCTGAAGACCTTCGAGGACGGCGCCGCCAACTATGACGAGATGGTGGTGGAGAAGAACATCCCGGCATGGTCGACCTGTGAACACCATCTTGCTGCTGTTCGTGGTGTGGCTCACGTTGGCTACATTCCTAACGGCAAGATTGTGGGGCTCAGTAAGCTGAACAGGCTCGTTGACACGTTCGGCCGTCGGCTCCAGGTACAGGAACGATGGACGACACAGATTGCCGATGCCCTGGTCCAACACCTGAACCCGAAAGGTGTTGCCGTTGTCATCGAGGCCGAGCACATGTGTATGTCATCTCGGGGCGTGTGTCACCAGGACGCCACCACCATCACATCCGCGATGCGTGGTGCGTTGATGGACAAGCCCGAGGCTCGAGCGGAGTTCTTGAGACTAATCGGCAAATGAAAACAGAAGGCGTAAAGGTTGGACGCTGCCAGCGTATCTACTTGGCATCAGTCTATGCGACTGGACGGTATTACGTTGAGCCGGTGGCAGACTACGCATACATCCTGGAGTCGTACCACTACATCGGCAACGCACCTAACAGGCAGGACCTGTTAAGAGAACACAGCTGCCGTATCTTCTTGGACTCCGGTGCGTTCTCCGCGTTTACCTTGGGCACGTCTGTAGATATTCAGGCATACGCACGGTTCATTGTAGAGAACAAGGACATTGTTGACGTGGCGTCCGTGTTGGACGGCATCGGCGATGCACAACTAACGCTAGACAATCAACACCGACTAGAGGACCTCGGTGCTACCGTGTTGCCGTGCTTTCATTTTGGCGAAGACACCAAGTACCTGGAACACTACCTCAACAACTATGACCACATCACAATCGGCGGGATGGTTCCAATAAGCAACAGCCAGTTGCGACCGTGGCTGGACCACTTGTGGTCGACGTACTTGACCGACAGCGCCGGGTGGCCACTGGTCAAGGTGCACGGGTTCGGGCTGACCGCTATGGACCTCGTCCGGAGGTATCCGTGGTACTCCGTGGACTCGTCATCGTGGGTCCAATCCGGGGCATTCGGACACGTCGCGTTGATTACTGATGGCGGGATGATTAAGACCGTAACCGTGTCCGAGCAAAGTCCGAACGTGCACGATAGCAATCAGCATTACGACAACATGCCGCCATACGTTCAGGACTGCCTGCGCGAAGACATAGAACAGTATGGCTACGACATCGACACGCTGCGTACAGATATCCGAGCACGCAAACAACACAACGCCAAGGTCTACGCAGCCCTTGGCACGCGCGAACTGTTTCCCTACACCACCACCACCACCGGAGACTTGTTCCAATGAGAAACCTATTTGACGACGAAACATTCAACGAGGTGGATTGCTGCATAGCGGCCATCTACATCATCGTTGGCGGTACGTACATCGCGACCCTGTTGTGGTTCCTGTTGTGAAGGCCGTACTCGACCGCGTGCGTGGAGCCGTAGCCAAGAAGAACCTGCTACCGATTCTGACTTCCTTCTGTGTTCAGGACGGCACCATCCAAGGCAGCAACGGCTTCGTCACCGTGGGCGCCTTGTGCCCGGAGCTAGACATAGACTTCGCTGTACAGGCAGACAAGTTCATCAAGGCTATTGATGCGTGCCCCGATGAGCCCACCCTCCGACTGCTGGACTCCGGGCAGCTGTCCATATCCTCGGGACGGTTCCGTGCTAGGCTGCCTACCAGACCGACGGCAGACTACCCCCAGGTCACGCGGCTATCTGGTCACGCTGACGTACCACAAGAACTCCGCCAGGCGCTGCAAGACATTCGTCCGTTCATTGGCACCGATGCCTTCCGGGCATGGAGCCACGGCGTCCTCGTGAAAGATGGCTACATGTGGGCTACTAATAACGTGGTCCTAGTGCGGCGCCCGTTTACCTACAACGGTCCCGCCGCCGTGTGGCCAGCCGCCCTGGTAGATGAGCTGCTACGTGTGAAGCAGACACCGGCCAGCTACGTCCACACAGCCACACACGCCGAGTTCCTCTACACGGACGGCAGCTGGCTGGTTGGCAGCTTGATACACCCGGACTGGCCCGACGTCGAGAAGTTCTTCAACGACCCGTGGCCGCCACTGGTGGGACCGGACCTGCCTGAGTTGCTGGAGGCCGTGGAGACCGTGGTGCCCTTCTGTCCGGACCTCCCAGTCGTACAGCTGTCCGAGACGGGCGTGGAGACCGAGGACGGGGAAACACACGCCTCCGTGAAGATATCCGGTCTCCGTCCAGCCAGGCTCCGTGTGGAACCCTTCCTGGACGTTCTCCGCGCCGCCGAGGTGGTGGACTTCGACGACACACCGTACCGGTGGCGGGGCAAGGGCATGGAAGGTGTGCTCGTGGGCATGCGATGAAAGTCCGCTACGACAGCGACGGCCTATGGTGGGATACACCACCGCCAGACCTCACCAGTCGCACGAGGACGCCTCGTAGCCTCGCACCTATACCCGAAAGCCCCTGGACCCCTTCTCGTGGCTTACCGTCGCTGTCAGGAGTTCACAGGGTAGGGCTCGACGTGGAAACCTGGGACCCGGACCTACTGACGAAGGGCCCAGGCTGGGCGCGTGGGGTCGGCCACCTCGTGGGTATCTCCCTGGCGGTGGAAGACCGGTCCTGGTATCTCCCGTTCCGTCACACCGTGCAGCCCGAGCTAAACCTGGACCCGGACCACGTCTTGGCCTGGGCGCGAGATGAGCTGCCCAAGGTACCCCACATCATCGGGGCCAATCTGATGTACGACATCGGGTGGCTCTGGTTCGAGGGCGTACGGTTTCCTGTGACGACACGATTCCACGACGTCCAGTTCGCTGAGCCACTTCTCAACGACGTCACCCGTGGGTACTCCCTGGACAAGCTGGCAGAGAAGTACCTGGACGAGACGAAGGTCACGCACGATCTATACCGGTGGTGTGCCCGGTCCTACGGTGGCCAGCCCACCCCCGCCCAACGAGCCAACATCCACCGGGCGCCGCCGTCATTGGTCGGACCCTATGCCGAGGCCGATGCCTCGTTGCCCATGCGCATTCTCACTAAGCAGTATCCCGCGTTACAGGCACAGGGCCTCGCCGAGTTGTTCGACATAGAGTGCCGCTTGATTCCGTTGCTTATTCAAATGCGCTTGCGTGGTGTGCGTGTGGACGTGACCGGTGCTGAGCAGGTACGTGACCGGCTGCTTGAGAAGGGCCAAGCCCTACAGCATGAACTTGACCGGCACGCTGGCTTCGATGTGAACATGTACAACGCCGGCAACACACTGGCACGGTTGTTTGATGACGTCGGGATTCCTTACCCAAGAACGAACAAAGGCGCGCCCAGCTTCCGTGCTCCCTGGCTGAAGGCTCAACCCCACCCGGTGGCGCGACTGGTCAATGAACTGCGCCGTGTCGAAAAGATGCGCGTCACGTTCGTCGAAGGCTACGTGCTGGACTCACACATCAACGGACGGTTGTTCTGCCAGTTCCACCCACTACGTACCGACGACAGTGGCGCCGTGTCCGGACGGTTCTCATCCAGCACACCGAACTTGCAGAACATCCCGGCTCGAGACCCGGAGTTCGGTCCGCTGATACGTGGCCTGTTCTTACCGGACGAGGGATACAACACGTGGCGCAAGCTGGACTATTCGCAAATTGAATACCGACTCTTTGCCCACTACAGCGGAGATGCCGACCTTGTCCGGGCTTACCAAGAACCGACGACGGACTTCCATGACGTAGCCGGTGCGATGCTCGGCGGCAGTCTGCCTCGCGCCGTCGTGAAGACGTTCAACTTCATGACGCTGTATGGCGGAGGACCGTACCGCCTGGCGGAGATGCTCAAGGAACTCATGAACACCACGGAGGCCACCAAGCTTCTGGACAGTCTGCCGGAGTTGGCGAACACAGAAGACGAGACGTTGTACTTCCGGCTCGCGCTCACGGTGCAGCGTGTATACGCCGACCGGTTCCCGGCAGCACGACGCCTGGCGAGTAGTTCGATGCAGGAAGCTACACGCACCGGAGAGGTTCGTACCGTGCTCGGGCGCGTGAACCGGTTTCCATTGTTCGTGCCTCGCTACAGTCGTGTGTCAGCCACACCGTTACCACTGGACGCGGCGCGCCTGGCGTACGGTTCAAACCTGGAACGCGCAGGCACACACAAGGCGTTGAACCGTAGGCTACAAGGCTCAGCGGCAGACCTCATGAAGCTAGCCATGCTGCGGTGCTACGAAGCGGGGCTCTATGACCACCTCGGATTCCCGCATCTCACGGTGCACGATGAAACGGACCACAGTGACCCGGACCCCGGTGACCCGGCCTGGCGAGAGTTGGTGCACATCATGGAAAACAGTTTGCCACTTCGTGTTCCCGTCCGAGTCACACAAGCCGCAGGCCCGAACTGGGGCCACTTAAAGGAAGCAACACCATGACCACCCACGTGTCAGATATTCAGAACCTACTTGCCGACAGAACGCTATACAGCGAGGACCTTGCGGTGGTCGCTGTCATCAACAGCAGGGTTGTACCCGTGACGGAGTGCAAGGTTGATGTGATGTTCGGGCAGTTGGTTCTTTCCGTGGACTACGCCGACAACATGGAGAACAACGACGATGATAGTTGACTATGGCTACCGCGACCGCCAGCGCCTGATACATCCTGGCTGGTTGGACAAGCTGCCAACGCCCGACGTCATACAGCGAAGACTGCCACAAGCACGCTTCGAGGTATGCCGCTGCCTAGCCTACGGGTGGCCGCATGCCGCCAGGCTCACCACCCGGTGTGCACAGCGTCGAGACAAGGACGGGTTCCCGCGATACCGAGGGCAAGAAGGGAAGGAACGATGCTCGCGCAGTTGATATTCACCGTGGTGCTTCTTGCGGACCCCACCAACACCCCGATCCTAATCCGTGGTCCTGTCGTACCGATAGAGACTTGCTTCAGCCAGCTGCAGGCATCGATTGGAATCTACTTGCCCGGAGCTAACAAGAAGTATGGGACCGGACTACATTGCCTGCCCGTTCCTGAGTAGGTTGCTGATGAACGAACAGACGTACACACACGAAGACATCAACCGGGCAATGGACGAAGGCCGCGACGCTGAGCTTGCCCGCGTGGCTCCTCGCATCCTGGAACTGAAACGGGCACTGACGACGGCACTCGCCGAACGTGACGCAGCACTAGCACGTGCCGAGATGCTCCAAGCATCGTTGCGAGAGACCAAGGAACACCTCGACAGCCTCAAGGCATTGCTACGTCACAACAAGTAACACGGTCAGCAACGTTCCGGTGACGATGGTCTGTACCAGTGACAGCAGCATGTAGATACGAGCGATTCGCCACTGGTGCTCTGTGACGCGCTCGAGCCGGGCTAACGCAACCGAGACCACGCCCAGCACTCGGGACAATGTCGTGCTTTTGCTTTCTGCCACATCACTCGTCGTGCCACAGGCTTGACGGTGGGCGATAGCCTGGCTGTATCACGCGGACAGCTTCCTCCAGAGCCAGGATGCGGCGCCGTGTGGCAAACGGTGGCAGCTTGACGCGCATCTCCAGACGCAGCCTATCTAGCGCGTCCTTGCGACGTGCCTCGATGCGCATCTCCAGTGCCTTCGCCTGTTCTCCGAAGAAAGGGTCCGGCCTCACAATAGGCGGTGCCAGGACGGGAATGCTCCCACCACCCACGAGGCCCATAAGCAGGGCCAGTACAATGCTGCGCCAGTCTGTCACGCGCTTGCCGTTCGTGTCGTTCATGCGAACATACCTAACACATTCAGCACAGCCAGTGTGTAAAGAAGTGTGAGCTACTCCGGCACAACGGCAGGCGTAAAGGAACAGTCTTCGTCATTAAGCATGGCTTAGAAATTCGTGAACGTCGTTTGCCATGATTCCGTATCGGACCCCTCGCTGTTCGTGGCCTGAATGTCGAACGTCACGGTTTCCTCTACCACTGCGGTGTAGTCAACTTTGCCGGAGCTCCCGACGATCGTCGCCCCGGCCGGTGCCGAAACAAAAGACCACACCACGACGGGATCGCCCACGTCGAGCGACGGCGTGCGCGTGTAGGGCACGAACACGGTGCCGGCATCATCACCGAGCGCGTCGATCACCGGCGCCACAACGCCGCCGGTGTCAACAATCGTCAACGCTTGCAGATTGCCAGCCATCGCCGCCGAGGTGTCCTCCACGGCCGCAGTGAATAGATTGCGGCGATCAATCTGCTTCAGGTTCGAGTCGTTCTTCAGGTAAGCGTTGTTGTCGTCGTCGACCGCGAGCCCCTCCCGGAATCCGATATCCGCGTCGAAGTCAGCCGACGGAACGGCAACAAGCGCGGCGGTGTACGCAGCATGATAGGGATAGGTTGTGCCGTCGCGACGCGTGACATAGAGATAGGTCAGGCCACGCGCGAGCTTGTCAGGCCGTTCTTCGCTGGTCGTAAAATTGCCGAGCGCCAGGCTATCGAGAACCGTCAGCGTTGCCGGGTTGATTTTATGCAGCGTGATATCCCGCGTCGCGTCGCCCGGGTCGATACTGGTCAGCGCGAACAGACTGCCGGCGAGCGTCGTCAAGCCCAGCATATCCGTAAACACACCACCGGGCACCCCATCCTCTAATTGCAGCGAGTCCAGCAGGTCCCCATTGTTCGGATCACGCGCCTCAATCCATGTTTCCTTATTCAGGTTGATGCTCGTGCCAATGAACACCCGCTCGCCGACGTAGGCGCACGCGCGCGTGATTCCGGTGATGTTCTTATCCCACAGCAGATTAGCGCCGGTGTCCCACGCGGTGAGATCGTTGCCCGCCGTGCATATGAAAAACGTGCCACTGGTAGACACCGCGTCAATGTCACCGGCCGCTGCCTTGCCCGTAGCAATCGGGCCGCGGCCGGTGTCGAGCGTATCGAGGTCAAACGTGTAGATGTTGCCGGCGTTGTCCATCGCCAGGAGCGAGCCCACGAAAAAGTCAGCAGGGAAACTGACGCCGACCCAGTTCCGGAACGGCCCCTCGTCGTAGATGACGGTACTCATTAGCCGATTGTTTCAGTGATACGGCCGCTGCGGTTGTCGTTGGTGATGGTGACGTAGTCATCAATGCGGCGCTGGCCGCCGTTGTAGTTCCACGTGGTGACCGTGCGCGCACGACCCGACTGGTGGAAGTCCACCACGGACCCGTCCGCTTGAGTCAACGTGCTAATCGTACCGGTGGTGTTACAAATGACCGTCCCACCGTTCACGGTCAACGACGTCACGGCCTGTGTGCCACGGACGGAGCACGTCCCGTTGTCGATAGTTATCGCCGGCATGGTAGCTGCCGCATCCAAGTCCACCGTGCCACCGCTTTGCTGCACCGTGGAATGGGTGACACCCTTGCCCAGGAACACGCGCGACACGTTGGTGTCATCGTCCACCACGAGGTCGCCGAAGGTCGCCGTCTCACCGGGGTTGCCCACACCCACGCCCGCACCGCCTCGCCCGTCCGTGACATACAGGTCCGCGTCCGCATCGTCGAACAACAGACACACAGCCGGGTGGGTCGTGTCCGCTGCCGCCGAGGCTGAGGCGGCGATGGTTGTGATGCTGGCAGCTACGGCCGTGTTGTGGATGTGTAGACGCCCGCTGCCTGTGATAACGGCTACCGTCGGGTCGTACTCCGCATCTACCGTTGTGATAGCAGCCTTGAGGTACTGCGATCTGTACTCGGGCTGTTCGCTTGAGACGGTGTCACCGTCGGCACTGGTAGCCACACCAGAGAACGACAGGCCAACACGGGCATCGCCGCGTAGGGATAGCCTGGTCCACAGTTCTGCCGGTGAGTCGCCGCTCCGGTCAATCTCCCAACACAGCCGCGCACCGGTTAGCGCAATGAATATGTTGTCGGCGTTACCAGGCACGGACCCTGTGCTCCAGTTGTCGGCGTTGTTCCAGTGGTACGGCCCAGTAGCCACGGCGTCGTCGGTAACGCTGCTGATAGTTCCAGAGCCACCGTTCACCGATGACGTGACCGTGAACGGGAACCCGGCCTCGTCCGCAGTCAACAGGACGTCCACCGCCGGGCTGCTGTCAGTCGATGCCGTCACGGGCGAGAAGTACGGTTGCGTGCTCGCGTTCCAAGCCGCCGCCAGGGCTGTCGCTGTAGCCGCCGCAGAGCCAGCAGCGATAGCGGTGATGCTGATGCCGTTGACCGTGAGCGAATACGTGGTGGCCGCATCGTAGGCACTGACCGTCACGCGCGATATCTGGACGATCGCCTTGGCCTTGCCGGTGTAATAGTTGTCTGCCATTGCTTACTCGCTCGTGTTCGTGAATTCAAGCGTGATGATGTGTCCTTCCAGGGACACAAGAAGCACCTCATCGATTCGCGCCACGTCGACCCACTGCGTGGCATCCTCCGGATTCTCGACCCGTACCGTGGAAGTCTTCCTCGACGCTTCGATAAACCGTTCAACTGAGAAGAAGTTATCGGCAGGTACCGGTACGTCCGTCTCCGTCCCCGTTTCACCAAGAGCTTGTTGCCGAACAATCTCATCAGTGACGGGAGAGCCGGCGCTACGTGGCGGACCGATGGCCAGCGTGTTCTTGTTGACCGCCCGGACTAGTTGCTTCACATAACGCGAGCGTAGCAAGGTCGGCTCTGTGTCGCCGCTAATCTCCGCGATTAAGTTCTGTGTCAATGTCGTCATGCTGGCAGCTCGAAGCCGAATGCGGACCGGAAGTTCACTGGCTTGTAAACGTTGAACAAGGCTATGCCGTTGCCGAGTGAGGCATCCTGACGGACCCATGAACTATTACGGATAGTCTCGGACCGGAACTGCCACGTGTCGATGCCTGGGATGCGTGGTGCCACGGCAAAGATGTATCGCCAGTCGTAGCCGCCGGACTGGTTCGTACTGGAGTCGATACCCATACACAGCCACTTGTGTGTACCGAGGCCGGACCACTTCGAGTCGTTGGTGGTACCAGCAACGTCGCGGGATATAACGTGCGACGGGCGATTCCTGGAACGGGTAACCGTCACCACCGATGTCGGCACATCAATTTGTGCTGGCTCGGCGTTGATGGATTCAACAAAGCGGCTCGTCGTTGGCGGCTCGAGCGAGTTGAACTGGAGCAGGAACTCCGGCCCCACGTACTTGAACGACATAATGTTGCCCTTCCAGTCGCGCAGCGTCTCGATGGTGACAGTGGAGGTGTTGACCTCGATGCCCTTGATACCTGAGTTCTCGGAACCCGGCACAGTCCCGGCCGTGTCGCCGCCATAATCCACGCTGATAGCAAACTGCAGCGGGTCCAGGCGTTCGTCATGGGCTACGTTGATGGACGAGACGGTGATGCTAGGGACCGCCGGATGAGGGTCACCGAACGAGGGCACACCGGATGCCGTCATCGCTCGATGCTGTGCGGTTACCGGATTACCTCCGGGGCTCAACTCCACCACGAAGACACGTGTCGCAGACCAGCCATCGATATCACGACGCAGCGTGCCTTCAACGACATCCTTGATGACCTGTGTCATCCCTGTACCTTGATAATCATTGTGCCCGGTGGCAGCGCGGAGGGATTCGTTCCGAACCCGACGCCGCGCTTCAGTGTGTCATTAATTTGCCGCAGCTGGTTCACAGCCTCGGGGTTGCCGAGCGTTGTGACACCGCCATCGCTTGACCGTCGGATTGTACCGCCTCCCGGTGCACGGCCTGTCAAGTCGTCCATGACACCTTGCACACTTCGCCGAAGTTCGCGCCCCCATTCCAGAGCCCCGTCCATGAGCTCGCCGGCCGTGGCCTTGATGCGATCGGGTATATCGCCCAGCTGTTGTGTGGCGTCATCAAGTGCTTGCTCGAAGACGCCGCGCCCTGGTGTGCCAGCAATGTTGCCGCCGGAAAAGTTCTCCCTTACAGATGCCGCTATCCCTCCAGCCATTGTCCCGATAGCACTTGTGACCTTCGATACATCAGAGCCAAACGTTTTGACGCCGGCTGCTTTCTCTTCGATAAACTTGAAGAAAGAACGCAGAGTCTCGTCAGCCTTGTTTATCTCAGCCGCCAGGTCCCTGAACGCGTCCTGTATCTTCTGGATGTTCTTGGGGTCCTGTGTAAACCGTTCCAGCTTCTCAAGCATACGGTCAAGCGACGGCGTGACCGCCTTTGCCAGGCGAACAAACAACCCGGTAATGTTGTCGGTTAGCCGCTTGATTCGGTCCTCGACACTTTCCGCCGGGTCAAGCTGCGCACGCGATACCTCGCGACCGGACCTGCGTACGCCATCGATAAAGCTGTCCAAGCCCTTCTCATTTATCAGGCGCAAGGTGTTGATGACCTTCACGCCCTCGGAGTCGAACAGCTTCATGGCACGAGACAAGTCCAAGCCGTCTTCCGATGCCTGGTCCATCGCCTTGGCTATGGCAACGAATTGTTCTTCTGGCTTCTGCTTTGCCAACAGCCGCGCGTTCAGTCCCAGGTCTTTCAGCGTGTCCTTAGCTTCACCCGTTCCCCGACTCGCTTCCTGTACACGCCGCAGCATACGCTGCATAGCCATATCGAATACACGGACCTGGACCCCAGACTCCTGGGCTGCATCACGCAACGCAATCAGCGGCGTTGGTTCAATCGACAGCTTGTCACTGGTCTTGGCAAGGTCGGACAGGCTCTTGATGGTCCGTGCCAAACCGAAGCCGACAGCGCCGGCGCCTATCGTGGCCAGTCCTGTGCCCAGCTTGGCTAACCGGGTACCCAGCCGCACAACGTCGGAACGGAACTTGCCGACTATCTGGCTAGCACCACGCAGCCCCCGCATCAGCCCTCGGGTGCTGGCTGTGATGCTAACCGACAATGACGCTACCGTGCGTGCCATCTACTTCTGCCCGTAAGCCGTGCGGAAGAACTCTAACGCTGACGAAGGATTCATCTGCCCCTTGTCACCGTCGTCGTTCCTTGCGCTTATGTATGCCTGCCAGTCCATCAGTACGTCCATTGGAAGGGACGCCAGCTTGTCGGTATCCGCCTCGCCCACCATCGCGCCGAGGTGGTGCAAGAACATGCGGAACGGGCGCCCCCTTAACCGTTTCCCACCGAGTCCCCGAGTCCCGATACCTCCAGTGCCTTCTCGGCTACAACCTTGACCACGTCGAAGTCCACCTCGCGGCGAATCAGTTCGACGTCACTATCATCCCACAGCCGCGTGCCGTGTTGGTCGCACGCACAGTAGCAGCAGACTCGGGACAAGGCGTTCACGCCATCAAGTTCCTCGTCACGTTCCGTGCCTAGAAAGGTCTCAAGCTGTAGCCCAGTGAGCGGCCGCACGTGATACGTCTTGTCCTGGTGTGACAAAGACACCACGCGCCGCTCCAGGAAGGCGGCCTTGCTCATGCGAACGCGGGCGCTGTGTCACCGTCCCAACGGATAGTGAGCTCGGCAGTGGTCTCGTCCTCATCACCACCCGAGGCGTCCACGCTGAACCCCTCCACAAAGCCTGTCCCGATGATGGTCGGGTTCGGGCTGTTGCCGTCGTTGAACGTGATCGTGATGGTCTCAGCGACGCCCATGACCGGCCGCACGCCATCGAACAAGACGGTCATGGACATCGTCTCGTAATTGATGAGAGTGCCTGGCTTGAACTGTCGCGCTCCCGTGGTAGCGAGGTTCGTCACGTCCTTTGCCGGCAACGTAGCACCGGCGAGCGGCGCGAACGTTAGTACCTCCGCCGTGTACGTCTGCGTGCCGAAGCCAATCGTTGCACCTTGGGAACTGATAGTTGTAGGTAGTGCCATCGTTCAAATCTCCAGAAGCGGACCCGCTGCGACGGGCGTATTGAGTAAAGAAGCCAAACGCTAGACAGCCGTGCCAGTCTCGCCGAACAGGAAAATGTAGTCTGCCGATATACGATACACACCAGGGTCACCGCCATCGCTCGGCGGCGTAAAGCCTACATCCTCGTCATCGAGATTGACACTGACAACATACTCCGCGCCCATCGTGGCGCCACGCCACCCGTCCAAGTTATCACGCAGAACGTCGGCCACAGCCTGGGCGCCATCCGGTGTGGCAGCGTAGGCATCTAGCTGCATCCGTGCCCGGACCATACCGCTCGGGCGTGAGATGCCCGGCGAACGCCTAGTGCTGACACGTGTCTGTATGACGTACGGCAGCACGGACCCTTGCGGAGCCTGGACAGGATAGATACGCGACGACACCAACGCCGTCACAGCCCCGATGCCTCCGAGGTATGTATAGATGGCGGTCTCGATACTCATCGCCCCGCCTTCTTTTCAATGGCCCTGCCAATGTCGCGACCGATGAGAAGCACCTCAAGGCTGCGGTGCTCATCCACGGCCGGCCGCATGTAGGGATAGGCCCGGACCTCACCGTGGCCATACTCCACCGCCGTCGGGTAGTAGTACTTATCAAACGGCCCGATGCCTAACGCTTCACGTTCCGGAAAGGCAATACCGAGACGGATAAAGCCTCGGCGCGAAGACCCACGGATAGACGTCTCTTGAAACGCCTGGCGTAGCCTTCCGGTTCGCACGTTTACCTTGTCATTAGACAGGTTCTCGACAACGTAGCCACGCACACGCTTGGCACTCTTGCGTAAGGCTGACCGGACAATAGTCCGCTGGACTCGAGCCTCTAGCCGCTTTAATTCCTTCTCCAGTTCCGGCACGCCCAGGACTTTGATATCTACGGCTAGCGTCATGTGTCTTGTTCCTTGACCATGAGTTCGAGCAGCACGTTGCGATCGTTCGGGTTGATGGGTCCGCCCACTATGTTGAACACGCGGCTGTCACAGGCATCCACCACACGATAGCTGGAATCAACAGACGATTGATACCGGATAACGATACGATGCGTGGTCTGCCCTTGCACCTGGGCGTTCTCGAAGTACTCACGGCCACGCAAGGGCTCGATGGAACCCCACACCGTGGCCGTTGTCGTCCACACATCCGTATAGCCACCGGACGCTGTGCGTGTTTGGTTTGTTTGCTGGAGATGCAAACGGCGCCGCAGTCTGCCTGCTCGAATCCTCATGAAAGCTCGATGACCCGATACGGTGACAGCAACGCGTTCACACCCATAGGCAGCTCACTGACGATGGTACCGATGACGGTATGCTCTCGGTTCTCGTACCAGTTGCCAATAAGCAGCAGCATTGCCTGGCGTAGTGGAGCCGGCACGGCAGCTTGTAATCCGTACCCGGCAACGAACCGAATAGTCACGGCGTCGCGTATGTCACGGGTTCCAGGCCAAGACGAGTTATAGGCAAGGTCCACCCGAGGGCGCCACGTCTTGTCCGCGCTTAACGCATAGTTGCTCGCGTCGAACGTCTGCGTGTTGCCGTCCACATCCACGTAGCTAATCGAGGTAATGGACTGAATCGGAGGCAGTGGCAACCGGATGAAATCCACCACCGGGAACTCGTCTAGAAACAGGTCCCACGTGGCCGTTATCATCTGCCGCCCGAGATAACCGTCCCGCCCGTCCAGCACTTCCCGAGCTGCCGCAATAAGACCCTCGATGGCCGCGTCCTCGATGCCGTCGGTGCATTCGGACGCGCGGATGTGGTCTCGAGCCTCCACGAGGGACAGCGGCTCGACAGCTGGTGCAGTTACAAGCTCAAGTGACATTAGACCGCCTCACCCATCGTTCGGAAGAAACCGCAGCCACTAAGGCGCCGCCGCCGGACCACTCGATGAAGTGGCGCCCTTCTTGGCTGTACGTGTAGTCGTAGTAGTAGACGCCTACACCGGAGTTGGTGACAAGCACGGGGCTGTCCGTGTTCACAGCCGTTACCGTGGCACCGTCCGGTGGGCGTACCTTGATTGTCACCGTCGTCGGGTCAGCCGCCGCCCCGTTGATATCGGTAAACGTCACCGTGAACCGTTCCCGGTCATCAATGTCGCGTGCAATGGTGGGCATGGCTACTCCTAACTCATGACGGCGCCGCGAACGGCACAGGTTTCCACAGCGCCGCTTATGGTACCCGCGAAAGCGGCTTCGCCTGGCTGCAGCAATCCGGGGTTAAACACCACCACGGGTGACGCCGTGTCCGTCTCCGTGGCGCCAGTGACGGCCACGGTGAGAGTACCGAGGCTGATAGTGACGGCGAAGGCGGTGTCCGTCTCGGTCGCGCCAGTGACAACGACGACGTCACCTTGACCCACCGTGACAGCGGAGGCCGTGTCCGTCTCCGTCGCCCCGGTGACAGCGACCGTGAGGGCACCAAGAGAGACCGTGACAGCCGAGGCGGTGTCCGTCTCGGTAACTCCACCGGCGGAGACGGTGAGCGTACCGAGGGAGACGGTGACAGCAGCAGCGGTGTCCGTCTCGGTGACGGCACCAACAGCAACGAACTGCCCGCCCTGGTCCACCGTGACCGCCGAGGCGGTGTCCGTCTCCGTGGCACCAGTGACGGCGACGGTGAGAGTACCAAGACCCACCGTGACGCTGGCTGCCGTGTCGGTCTCGGTAACGGCACCAACAGCAACGAACTGCCCGCCCTGGTCCACCGTGACGCTGGCTGCGGTATCGGTCTCGGTCGCCCCGGTGACGGAGACGGTAAGAGCCCCGAGACCTACCGTGACAGCCGACGCCGTGTCCGTCTCGGTCGCGCCAGTGACGGCCACGGTGAGGGTACCGAGGGAGACGGTGGCGCCGAAGGCCGTGTCCGTCTCCGTGGCGCCAGTGACGGCCACGGTGAGAGTACCGAGACCTACCGTGACAGCCGACGCGGTGTCCGTTTCGGTAACGGCGCCGACGGAGACCGTGAGCGTACCGAGGGAGACGGTGGCGCCGAAGGCGGTATCGGTCTCACTCGCGCCAGTGACGGCGATGTTCTGCCCGCCCTGGTCCACCGTGACAGCCGACGCGGTGTCCGTCTCACTGGCGCCGGTGACGGCGACGGTGAGCGTGCCGAGGGAGACGGTGGCAGCGAAGGCCGTGTCCGTCTCGGTGGCTACACCGGGGACCACATCGAGAGTGCCGAGACTAACCGTGACAGCCGACGCAGTGTCCGTCTCGGTAACGGCGCCGACGGAGACGGTGAGCGTACCGAGGGAGACCGTGACAGCAGCAGCCGTGTCCGTTTCCGTGGCGCCGGTGACGGCTATTGACTGGCCACCGCCGGCCACAGGCAACGAGTAAAGCGGTGGCCGCACACCGTAAACAAAGCCGAAAGGATTATCCCTCAGATAAGCACTCTCGCGGGCGTCGAGCACCCGATCCGCCCACATGCCTACATAAGCGATCCCACCGTCCCAGGTTTTTTCCTGCGCAGCCCACGACGGCGCGGCGAGACCGATCGCCAGATCCGCCGTCGTGGTCGGGAATGTGGCAACGTCCGTTACCGAATCGGAAGTCTGATCAACGCCGTCGACGTAAATCGTGCCGGTGGTCCCGGATCTGGTGACGACGTAATCGCGCCATTCCTCCGCGAACTGGTTATCGGCATCGAACTGGTTGGCGTCGCCGTCAAACCGGCACACCACGCGATTAGCCGTCTCATAGACCGTATACCCGCCGCCGCCACTGCCGGCGGTTGACTTGTCCAGGATGCGGATAAAATTCTCATTGTGTCCCGTCTCATCAAAATACGCCCGGAACGCCCATGTCGCACTGGACAAGCCCGACAGGGACCAGGGGTCGCTCGCGGTGACGCTAGGCCAGTACCAGCCGCCGGTATCCACCGCGCCCGGCGACCAGTAAACAAAGGAATCTGTGTGCTTGTGCCGTTTCGGCTGGTTCTGAACGACCCCGGCGCGCGCGAGCATCGACCGCCCGGTAACAGCGTCGATGCAGTAGTTACCACCGAACAACCAGAAGCCAACCAGCCCTTCGGCCAGCGGATGCTGACGATCGACCGCGTACGGCCAGGCAGGCGCGAGGTTGGAATTATTGCTTCGCGTGCGAGAGGGGCGCATCAGGCGCGCTCACACCGAATCCAACTCTATGCCGGTGTACTCCAGGTGATTGTTTGTCCCCGTGCCATGAAACGCCGCGCCTGTGTTGTTGTGGATTACCACGCACCACTCGAGAGGCATCTGCCCGCTAAACGCCGCCGCGACCGAAAACGGACCAAACAATATATCGGTGTTGTCGTCGGTCGCGGCAGTATTCGCAATGCCCAGCAGGCGCAACTGACGATATCCATCGACATGGGTGCTGCCGGTGGTCCCCCATGTAATGTCCGCGTCCCCCGCGTCGACGCCAGCCGTGAAGTCAACGCCGTCCCATGAACCCGCCACGTAAATGTCGATCTGCCCCGCCGCGGCGAGGGTTCCCGCCTGAATCGATCCGCCCACCAGCGCATCGATATAAAGGTTTACCTGATTATCCACCAGTGCGCTACTGCACCATGTGTCGTCGTTATTCCCATCCGCCGACGTGATCGCGATCGCGGTAGCAATCGCTTGGTAACTGGTATTCAGTGTCGCCATCAGCTATCCCTCGCCGCCGTCCAGTCCTCGCGGCTGATCACAGTTCCCTGACCGAAAAGCACCTCGGCACGCGATAACGCCACCGTTTGCGCGTCAAGTGCCGACACAGTAGTGGAATTAGGGATCAGGGCGAACAGTGCCCGGAATTGCGCCTTGTACTGCGCGATCTCAATCCCAGAGCCGAACACCTCGACCAGAGTATGAACATAGTTGGCAAGCCCGGGCGGTGCCTGCTGGGCGTCGAGGTCCTGCGGATCATACGCGTCCATCATCGACTCCACGTCAAACAGCCGTCCGGCAGTATCACCGCCGACGTTTAATGCGGCGTCATTCAAGAGCTTCAATAGCGGTTGCGTCGGTCCCGACGCGTCATAGCCCATAGCGATCGGATCAGTCGTCACCTCGGTCTGCAACGACAAGAGATCAGCCGGATCCCCGCGATCGAACATAAGAGACTCCCAGGCGCGAGGGGGCGCCTATGCTGCGGTGAATACGTCCGCTCCGAACTGCGCTGTCACGTCGCTGCCGTTCGACGTCAGCACGAAGTCGTGGAACGTCAACGGAATCAGCGCCGCGTCCGCACTGGCGCCAGTGTCATCGTAGCAGACCACCATGCGTGTAATGCTCTCGCCGCCAGCCAGCGCCGTCCACGTGGTGTTCGGCAGCGTGTACGAATTGTCGTCCGCGCTGTCATCCGGCGCCGGTGTGGCCGCAAGGTCTACGTCAGTGAGGTCCTTGTCCACGTAGCTGCCATCCGTCGGCCGCGCAAGCGTCCCAGCCAACAACGCGGCGATGTCGTCGAACGCCTCGATGTCGTCATCGGCTTCCGTACCAGTGAAAAGAATCAGCGTAAGAACGCTGCCGGTTGGGTCGTTGGACTTCACGCGATCGTAGTATTCTTTCGCGCGGCCTTTGGCAATGTTGCATACTCCGTCAGCCATAATTCATGCTCCTCAATTCGGTCCCGTTGCTTGTAGGCATCGCGTGCCAGATGTTATCCCACGCTGCCCCACTTTCCACCTCGTTCTCCGTGAACTGAGACCACGCAAGGTCTGTGCACCAAGCGGCTCGGTCTGGGTACTCAACCGGGAAGGCCACGTCATGAGTCGACACCGGCCACGCCATAGCACCCTCGTCCAGGGTAACAGTCGGCACACCGTAAAGAACAGCCTCAACGGCTGCCGTGGAATTGTGTGTCACAGCCATGCCCGCTCCAGACAAATCGCTCACCAGGGAATGTACACCGGCACGTTCGGCCTTGCCGGGGCAGAACGAACCCCGTGCCAAGGGATGAGGCCGAAACATCACCCGATGACCAAGGGCCACCAACTCCTCAACCAGCGCCTCAAGCCACAGGTTGTACGGGAGACGCAAGCCAGCTAGGGCGGCGTCCCCTACACACTGCCCCAGTACCAGCGTATAGCCCCCAGATACGCGCCAGGGCTTCACACAATGGCCCCAGTGACGTTCCCACCGTTCGCCCCTGTCCTGAGCCCTCGGATACGTTCCGTGGCGTCCCAGGCCATTCCAGCCACACGAGGCCCATTCCAGCCGGTTAGGTAGGTGCCCGGCCTCCATGACCAGGACCGGTAGCCCGGCACGGCGTAGTTCAGCCCCAGCACGCCACCCCCAGCACACGGCAAAGTCACCCCCAGAGCCGGGCGCGCTTGTACGTAGTTCTACGTCTATGCCGTGCCGCTCGAGCCCGGCGGCCATCGCACCACACCAACGCTTGTGATGAGCCATACCCGGCGACATGACCACAGCGGCTCGCATCACACATCCACCCGCCAGCCCTCGGACACATACTGACGCTGCTCACTGAGCCACGTAATCAAGGCCCCATCAAACCACCGGCGGAACATCCGGTCCCATTCGTCATACGCCCGAATGTTGATATGGAGGTCTTCGCCAGACGGCAGACGCGAGGGACGATTGTTCGCTGTCAGCACAACATGGCGCCGCGCGACGCGGTGTAACTCACGGCACACAAGCTCATCATCTCCCGGTGGCAAATGTTCGATGACGTCAAACAGGCTAACGACGTCGAACGCATCATCCGGGAACGGCAAGTCATGGCCTTGGGCTTCGACCACGGTGCTGCCGTCAATGAGGTCCGCCACCACCTCCGTACCCTTGTAACTTGTGAAGCCAAGCTCGCGAGCATGTATCAGCATCTCACCCCGGCCGCACCCGACATCGAGATAGGTGCCCCGGCATGGAAGGTCGCGAAGGTCCTTGATGGCATCCACCATGCGACGGTCGCCCATTCTGTAGTTAGGCAGCTTGTACGCTACGTCGTACTTGGCCTGCTCGGCAGCTCGCACCGTGTCCATGATGGTTGTCACAAGATGCCCTCTAGTTGGTGCTTGGGGAAACAATGAAGCGCGCTGGTAGGCGTGCAGTTGATTACCTCCACGTCGGCGTCCGCGAGGTCTTCGACAGCACCCGCGAACGCCGCCACCCAGTTGTCGAAGTTACGTTGCTGCGGATTGTTCAGCCCCTTGGGATGGTCACCGTGCCAATGGACGCGCCCCTCGGGCGAGGCCCCCATATCACAGCCCAACAACACAACACGGGAAGCACCCATCAGCATGACAAGGTTCAAAGCCTGAAACGTACTGTTGCAGCCCTGGTGTATGTACATCGGGTCAAAGGACAACCCCGGCCGGTCCCGGCTCTCGATGTGTTGCACACCGTTGCCGACATCATCCTGTGACACCTTGAGACCGGCAAACGTGGGACGTTCCACTTCCCACCACGTGGCGTCGCAGCCATACAGAAGGTCAGCCCACGGGGCGAGCCGGTAGGTGGTGTTAATTACGGCCGTTCGCGCTTTGCCTTTGACGTACTCGACCTGCTCGCCGGTGAGCGACGGCCCGCTAGCGATGATTGCGACGGTTTCCCCTGGCCAGATTCTCGGGACTGGAGGCCAGGGGCTGGCGAAGGGTCGACCTGGATTACCTTCTTCTCGATACGCGGGCCGACCTTGATAGCCAACTCGTTCAGCAGAAGGTCCTGTGCCAGGTCATCGCTCATATCTTCCGGAATCCGGTAGACGCCGGGGTACCAAATACGCCGCACGTCGCGGAACACAGAAAGCAATTCAATTCGATGCTTCATGCCGTACCGGGGCCAGCCCGTGAGCCGGCCCCGGTTCCTCCCTTCAGATTGTGACTACGCGATGGTGGTCTTGATCCACTTGATGGCGTCGTTGTTCAACACGGTGCCACCCTCGCGGCGGCGAATGTAGAACCGAACAAAGCCGACGTTGGTGACGTTGTCGCGCGTGATACGCAGGCCTACCCGGTCTGCGAGCACGTAGCCCTTGCGGAAGTCACCGAACGCGATCGGGAGGTTGTTGGTCCCGATGTCGTCCAGCTGTTCCCAGGTGCGATGGTCGTACCCGAGCAACCGGTCAGGCTCACCACCGGCAAGCCCAGGCTGCCACAGGTACTGGTTCTGCGTGTCCTTGAGCTTGCGTACCGCCGCCGTGGTGTTTGAGTTCATCACGAACGTGCCGTTTGCCCGGTACATGCTGTTCAGCTTGTAGACAAGCGAGATGAGCGAATCGGCCTGGACCTCGGCCACCACCGGGGAGTCGTCCCCGAGGCTCGCAATGAACTCGTACACTGCGGCAGCACGTAGCGGAGAGTTGAAGTCCGCCACCTCCGTCGGTGCACTGTTGACCATGCCGGTGGGCTTGGACGTCCCGTCGCCACTGATGACCGCGCTGCCTTCCTGAAGTGCAAACTCCTGCGCCACTTCCTCGGCAAGCCACTGTTCGACGTTGAAGAACACATCGTCCAGAGACCATTCCGACGCTTGCGGGTAAGCGTAGAGCTCGCCGAACGTCGGGGCTGCCTCGCGCAGCTGCGGTGTGTTCGTCTCCGACCGGGTACCGGCTTCACCGACCCACCCGGAACTGCCGCCGCGAATGTTCACCAGTTCCTTGTAGTCCGACGTCCCGACTGCGACCACCTTGACCAAGTCACGCACCGGGGAGAACTTTTTCTCGAGCCGCGCAATCTCGGTGCCAATCTGTTCCGGCACCGCGAAGCCACCGGCTGCACCGGTAGCAATCGACACGGCTTTCATCTCGATGGCCTTGCGGCTCAAGTCTTGAAGCCGCTGCTCATCGTTCGGGCTCTGTCCCTTGTTCCGAATCCAGTTCTCGAACGCGTCGTTGTACTCGTCCTTGAGCTTGTCCTCAGCCGTCTTGCCTGGGCTCTTGCTTCTGGACTCCAGCTCCTCGATGCGATCGCGCTGGTATTCCATCTCCGTGCCGAGTTCCATCTTCAGTTCGGCGAACTTCTTCAGGTCGACCTCGATACGGCCAAGCTTCTCGTTAAGCTCGCCCGCCTTGACCGTGTCACCCTTCTCGATAGCCTCGATGCGGGCATCGTTGGTGTTCTTGAACTCCTCGAACGCCGTTGCCTGGGCGTCAATCGATTCTGCAATTTTCTGCCAACTCATTTGAGTTACCTCGGTTCTGTGATGTGCTGTATTAGAGACGGAAGATTCCGGACACCATGACGTCAACATGACGTGACAGTGCATCCGCAACCGCCTTCATTTGCTCCTCATCGACAGCACCGGCATCCCGCAGGGAGTTGGGCGTCCCGCTCAACTCGTGGTCGATATCGTCTTCAGCGTCGGCAACAGCCGACACAATCTGCATCGCTACTTTGCGACTGCATCCGGCGTCCCGCAAGATGCGTTCAAACTCGCGATGCGTGGGTATGTACTCTCCGTGCACGGAGAGCCGTGACTTAGCCGCTGTTACTTGTGCCAGCGGGTTCATTGCAAGGCTGACAATCGAGACCTCCCACAGGTCCAGGTCCTTCAACAGACGGTTGCCATCCTCATCGAAGTCGATGTCATTGGCCTTGTAGCCAATGCTCATGCCTCGGACGGCCTTGTGCTGAAGCAGCGTCCGCATCTCGTTGCCAAGTGGCGTATCCACAAGCTCACCCTTGACGAACAGGCCGTCATTTTCTTCGCGCATTTCTTTCCACACGCCGGGCACCTGTGCCGGGTTGTGCATCCAGAACATGGGCGGCAAGCTGCCGCTGGACTTGTGCTCGGCTAATGACCGTTTGAACGCGCCAGGCACGACGATGTCGCCGCCAAGGTCCACGTTGCGGAACACGGAACCGAGGCCGGAGAACTCACGCGACGCCAAGTTCTTCACGTCCAGAGATATGCTGATGTGGTTTGTCTGCATCGTAGTGTCTCTCAGTTCTCGGAGCCGTCGGAGCCGTCATCGTCCGAGGTTAAACCTTGCCCCGATGGGCCTTCCCGCCAGTACGTCTCGCCGCCGTCGTCGTCATCAATGGGGTTCATGTTCTCCGCCTCGCGCCATTCGTTCGGATTGATGACCCCAGCCTCACGCTGAATCTTCAACCCTTCTTGCCGCGTCTTGAAGTCACCGCGCAAGGCACCGTCCAGGTTGAACCGTATCTTGATGCCCGCACGTCGGTCCTGTTCGGACAGCAGGTCACGTTCCATAGCTGCCTCGAACATCCTAACGTAGGGAAGGACCACCCCCAGGACAAACTCTATACTCTGCTGCTCGACGTTGTTGAACGTGCCACGTTCCAGGTCACCGACCAAATGCGGCGGAACACCGAACGCGCCGGCAATCACCGTGCGCTGATACTTCCGTGTCTCAAGGAACTGTGCCTTGTCATTCTCCACCGGGACGGAATCTTCAATCTTCATGCCCTTGGGAAGGACCAGAGAACGAAAGCGCCGGCTGCGTCCGAACTTCTCGTGGAAGTCCTCGGCAAACTGGTTGCGCTCGGCGTCACTGCGAAAGCCCGCGAAGCCATCGGCGAAGGCGAACACAATGCCAGGCATCGCACCGTTGCCAAACAGGGAACCGCCGAACCGTTCGGCAGCTATCTCTAACGCGATGGACTCACGGACGTCCGTTACCGGGGAATCCCCGGCGATGCCGTTGCGAGCCGGGCCACGCACGTGGTGTATCTCTTGCGGTGTCATATCCTGTGTAGCACCACCGGCTAGCTGCACACGATATAGCACGTTCAATTCATCGTCTTGTAACGGCTGCACGTGACCGGCGGGGATGGATTCGAGACGCCGCACCGGCCCAGTACCACCCTGTGCCATGAACGCGTAATGGTTACCGTGACGCAGCAGCCAGGACACGGCGTCGAGCCAATACGTGACCCGGTTCTGCCAGCTGTTCGGATTGTTGAGCAGGGCTTCGACAGGATGGTTCGGCTGCTTTTCTTTAACCGTCCGGCCATCCGATGTACGCTGCCTGATTACATGCACCGGAAGCGTCGCAATGCGTCTGGAGACCGCCGTCACTACAGCATGAACGGTTGGCGACTCCATGCAGTTCTCGGGAGTCACCGCGATGCCGGACGTAGTCTCGTGAAGCGCAGCCAGCCGATTGATTATTTGGTCAATCGTCAGCGTGCGCGCCTTGCGACTAATCTCCAGGCCAAAGAAATTCACAGTGCTAATATCCTTTCTTCCACGTAGACCTCGGTCTGGTTCATATCGGCAGCTGCCAGGGACGCGGCCATTGCGAGCGAAACCATGCCGTCGATACGTCCGGTGGATTTCTTCTTGTCCAGCTTACGGTTGCCCGCCGCATCTCGGGTTATAACAGAATTCGCCGCACACATCGTCAGCACTGGGTGGGCACCGTGGCACACGCGACGGTCAAGTAGCACCGTCTCAAGCTCACGCAGCGCCGGACTCATGCTCTGGAACCCTTGGCCGAACTCCTCGAAGTGGTCATCAATGAAGCCCTCGGACAGCCCGGACTTCATGAGCCACGGCTTGAGGTGCCGAATGTTCCACCGGTCGAAGGCCACCCGGCGAAGGTTCGTTACTTCAAATTGATGGGCGATGCTGGCAGCGACGAACTCGTACTGGATGGACCGCCCTGGCGTGGTCTCGATGTAGCCTTCCTCGACCCACTGGTCATACGGCACACGGTCACGTCGACCCCGTGCAGCCAGGCCTTCCTCGGGCAGCCAGAACGTCGGACGAACGTGTAAGTCGCCATCGATAACAGCGACCAACACAAACGCCGTCAAGTCACTGGCCTCGGACAAGTCCAACCCGGCATAGACCACAGCGGATGCCCAGTCCTCCGCCGGCTGCATGGCGTTCTCGCCCCAGATAGTTTGCGAGATGAACGGGTTACTAGCTTCGACGCGCTGGTTCAAAATGAGGTTTCTGTATTCGGCCTCCCTTGCCGGCATGCGCCGGGCATCGTCCGCCATCGATAGAACTTCCTCAGCGTTTTGAAAGTCCCCGAACGCCGGGTTTGCCTTGGCAATCGTGTCGGCCTCGAACGGGTCGTCATCCATTGGCGCCTCGTAGAGGCTGAGTACCACCCGGTCATCGTGTCCGGCTTTGGCGTCGTCAATGAGAATGGACAACAAGTCGTTGTCATTCGGCGCCTGCGTGGAGATGACGAGGGACAGCGGACGGTCCTGGGCGCCGGTGGCGGTCTCCAGTGCTTCGTATAACTCCGAGCGCGGACCACGCACCTGCCCGAGCTCATCGTGGACGATGAACACAGGCGACAGGCCATGCGCCGTGGATGCCTCGGCGGACAGCGCCCGGTAGACCGTGCCCAGTTCATGACACACAAGCTGCTTAGCCGTGTCACGTACCGTGATGTGGTCGACCAACGAATCAGACATCCGCACGGACTTCGCCGCCAGGCTAAACAAGACGGCAGCTTGGTCACGGGACTTGGCTGTGCTGTACAGCTGACTGTTCGCTCGAGCCTCGGGACCACACAAGTGGAGCAGCAACAGGAACGCTGACAAGGCCGTCTTCGCGTTCTTGCGGCCAAAGGACAGTATTGCGCGACGTGTTCCTGCCGGGTTGTCGTAGATGCGGCGGAGGTCTCGACGCTGCCACCCACGGAGCACCACACGCTTGCCGACGTCCGGCCCCTCCGGAATCCGGCAGTGCTCCTCTATCCACGCGATGTTCCGGTCAGCCCTCAAGTTCCCACGGCTTCCGTGTTTGGACTGGTTTCTTCTTCGACTTGTCGTAGGTTGTGGACTGAGATAGGCGCATCTTCACACTCAGCGTAGCCAAGGCCCTTGACTCACGTTCCTGCATCTTGAGCAGCTTGTCGTATTCGTGAATGTCAAACTCGTCCGATGTCTCGGCAGCCTGTATCAGACTCGCGACCCGGCGTGCCTGGACGATGTGCCGGCAGTAGGCTGCCAACAACGGGAGGGTCTCTACCTGGAACCAGTCGGCTGGCAACCGGTTGATGATAAGCAGCCATTCAGCTGCCTGCTCTTTCGTCAAATCAGCTGGCGGCTTGGCTCGTGGAGCACTTGCCATACCGCCGGCGTTGATGGCTGCTATCTCAAGCGACGCGGCTGACCGTCTTCCTCGCTTGTTCATAAATTAAATCCTGCCTAAGAATCAGGGCGTTTATAAAAGAAAAGGCA
>Ga0224508_10000577_pt1 | contig 35684 bp, 37 predicted proteins | sample SF_Jan12_sed_USG_4_FD_170157 | JGI IMG/M metagenome (GOLD analysis project Ga0224508, IMG submission 170157) | Sediment microbial communities from San Francisco Bay, California, United States - SF_Jan12_sed_USGS_21 | ecosystem: Environmental > Aquatic > Marine > Sediment | place: USA...
CGCTAACTCGTTGAATGTATGGTGCCGGCACCAAGAGTCGAACTCGGGACCTACTGATTACAAATCAGTTGCTCTACCAACTGAGCTATGCCGGCTGCTGTCAGGGTGGCGAAGTATTCGCCATCCGGCCTTGCCTGACAAGGCCTTACATCGCATTTTCTACCGCGACTGCGGGCAGGTCGCTGCATCACGCAACAGTACTTTTTCCTCACCGTACTTGTCCACGATCGCCCCGGCGCCCTTGCCGGGCGGCAATCCGATATCAACGAAAAACACATCTCCCTCACGAGTACGCGGCGTAATGTCCGCGGGCAAATCCAGCGACTTGGCCTGCAACTCGACCTTTTCCGCCCTGTCCAGCTCGCCGAACAGACCGAGTGAGACGTTCAGACCACTTTCTTCGGTAGGCACAAGATACGCGTCTGACAGACCGCCGCGCCGCAGCGTCTCAAGCATCTCGTTGCCCGTTTCACGATCTGCGATATCACGGATCATTACCCAGTGGCCGACGAAAATCTGTCCGTGCGCCGAACGCAGGCTGGTACGCATGCCTTCACCCGCGTATTGCGTCAACGCAATGTCCGCATCGGAACTCGCTTTGAATGGCCCGATCGTGACGCAGGAACGGCCCACGACTGCCGCCAGATCCGACGGTTCCCCGGATCCTAGCACTGCCCCAACACTTGCGGCGCCGCCAGCGTCGCGGTTCATGGCAACATCCAATGGAGGTCCGAGATCCTTTTCGTCGACAATCGCGATACCTGGTTCTGATGAATCGTCTGCAAACATGCCCCAAACGAAATACAGGATGTTCGCAAGTAACAAAACTAACAGCAGATTCTTCATTGACGATTTTCCAGCAGCTGCGCCAGACCCTGCAGTACCAGGTGCGGACGATGTATCGGCTCCTCGCCGAGCAACTTAAGGATGCGTGAGGCATCACCACCGGTCAAGATGATAGTTGGCGTATGGCCATTCTCCCGCATGACATTCGCAGCTCGTTCAATCGCGCCGACAACTGCATTCGATGCCCCGTGGCCGACAGCCCCGGCCGTGGTACTTGCGAACATCTCCATACCGCGCCCCTGACTTGCTGCGCGACGCTGTATATTCGGCACATCGCTCGTTCGCGACGCGAGCGTTGCAGCCATCAACGTCACTCCAGGCAAGATCTGGCCACCGAGGTGCAGGCCGCTGTCATCGAGTGCATCGAGCGTCACGGCAGTGCCGGCGTCAACTATCAGACAGGCAGTGTTGACTTCGGCCCGAGCGCCGATCATGGCGACCCATCGATCAACGCCCAGGCGCCGCGCCTGCCGGTAGCTATTCGTCACACCACAAGCTTGTTTTTCGGTATGCGCAAAATGCATATCGGCGCTGCAGTGCATGCCGACGACGCCCGATAAGCGCGTTGCAAAACTCGTTCCCGCGACATTGCTCGCCAGCACCGAATCAACGCGCCGCGGCAGTTTGGAGGTGAGCGCCGCCAGCCCCTGTTCACGAATTTTCTGCTGCGAAATATGACCGGTACGATGGATGGCATGGTCATCAAGCACACCCCACTTCAGGCGGGAATTGCCAATGTCCATTAGCAGCGCCGTCATCGACTGATCTCCGCTTGTCCGGCCATGACGATTGAACCGGAGATGACACGTGTGCGGCCACTTTTGCTGTCGACAAGCAACGCGCCGTCGTCATCGACGCCGGCTGCAACGCCTGTAAGCTGCCTGTCAGGCATGTCGACGGTGATTTCCCGGTCGCGTAACCAGTCGTGTCGCTGCCAGGCCTCCGCGAATCCTGCAAATCCCAGATTCTCGAATCTGCTAAACGTCCGGTACAGGTGTTCAATGATCGTGCCCGCGAGCAGCTCGCGTACGGGTGGTTTCTTTTTGATGCTATTAAGATCAACGGCACGGTGCGCCCAGTCGGACTCGGCGCCGAAATCAATGTCTTCACCCAGTTGCACGTTGAGGCCGATACCTGTGACGACCGTCACCCCATCGCCGGTGTCCGATTGGACCTCGGTCAGAATACCGCCGAGTTTGCCATCGAGCGCAACAATGTCATTGGGCCATTTCAAACTGACACCGTCGACAGCCAGATGCTGCAGCGCCCCGATCACACCGACGCCGATTGCAAGCGTCAATACCGGCAGTTGTTCGGGCGTTGCCGAAAACGTGTATGCGAAAGACAAACAGAGCCCGGACCCGGGCGCAGAAATCCAGCGTCGGTCGTGCCGGCCGCGGCCCGATGTCTGGTGATCGGCAATCGCAACCCGATACCGGCCTGCGGCCGGCCCCGGCTGTGCAAGCAGATATGAGTTTGTCGAGGCGATGCTCGAAAAAATTTCGAGCTCATCCAGCTTCGAGTTCGCAAGCTCACTGAGCGGGCGCTGTACGCGAGATACGTCAAGGTTTTTCATCATCAGCGGCCTAGCGTTTGCTGCTAAATACCATCAGCCTCGTATTGCGGTGCTCTGTGCCCTCCCGCATACGTTGAATGTTAATGCGGTGCCAAAGGACGATGAAAGCGGCCATCACCGCGCAGTAGATAAACAGTGGTTGCTCCGCCGGCAATCGTGTAACAGCAATCCAGATCGGTACAGCAATTGCCGCAGCCATCGTTGCCAGCCCCACATAGCCGGATATCACGAGTACCGCCGCCCAGACGAGCAGTAACGGCAGAATCAGCCAGGGCCCGATGATGATCAATGTGCCAACGAGTGTTGCGGCCCCCTTGCCGCCCTTGAATCGGTGATAGACCGGCCAGACATGACCGAACACCGCGGCCGCCCCGCAACACAGTATCAGCCATTGCCTTGATATGGCCGGGTCAGCCGCAACAAAGGGAAGCTCCAGCCCCGGCACGACACCGGCACCCAGCACGCCTTTGCCGACATCAATCAACACGACACCCGATGCAAATATGACTCCCTGGGTACGCAACGCATTGGTTCCGCCGGCATTACCGCTACCCATCGTCCGAATATCGACGCCGCCCCGCAATCGGCCCACGATCATTGCGCCCATTAACGAGCCGATGAAGTAGCTGATCAGGAATTTGACACCGAGCTCGAGCATGAAGGAGTCCCGTTTTGCGTGAACTGATGCCGCCATTGTAGCATCGGCTCTCCAACGCCCGCGGCAGCAACATGACGGTACAACCTGTTTCGTTGTTCATCAATCCAACCGCCGGTCGTGGTCGTGCCGGTCGTCGCCTGTCGCGAATTCAGGAGATCTTTGTTGAGTCCGGCATCGAAATCGACTTGCATGCCAGCCGCGCCATGGGCGACCTTGAGGAATTGGTACACGCCGAGGTCTGCGCCGGCGCAGACAGAATCATCGTTGCGGGCGGAGACGGCAGCATCCACGAGGCCGTCAACGGCATCATGCGGGCTGAACCAACAGCGCGGCTCGGTATCATCCCTACCGGCACGGGCAACGACTTTGCCAAGGCCTGCGCGATTCCGCTCGACTGGGAACATGCGACACGGCTGTTGGCCAAACGTCTCTCCGCGAATGCCATCTCACGTCGCATCGACATTGGCCGCATGAACGACCGCTATTTCGCGAATGGTGCCGGCATCGGCTTCGACGCGAAGGTAACGCGTGTCGCACAATCCTACCAATGGCCGATTGGTGACCTGGTCTATCTGTATGCGATCTTCCGTTGCATGGCCGACGGCATTGCGACCCCCGACATGACCCTGGTGACGGACCACCTGCAATGGAGCGGTCCCGTAACACTCGTGAGTATCAGTAACGGTCCGTGGGTCGGCGGCATGTTTCACATCGCCCCGATGGCCGACAATAGTGACGGACAACTCGAACTGATAATCGCCGATCCGGTATCCCGCCTGCGCATCACCTCATTGTTGCCCAAACTCATGCGCGGCAAACACATGAGCGAACACGAAATCACGCATACGAGCGTGCGCCGTGTTCACATCGAAGCATCAGCGGCGGTGCCGTCACACCTCGACGGCGAAGTACAGCCGTTAGCCACAAGCTTCGACATCGACGTGCTAGCGGCAGCACTAGACCTGCTTTGATGCCTGTCGCGAACCCAGGTAAATAGCGAACAGCGCGATTGCCGCCCCGGCAAGCTCCGCAGCCGACATCGGACGGGCGAAGAACAGCACGTCCCAGACAAAACTCAGCGTCGGTTGCAGCAGCAGCGCCAGACCCGCTTCGGTCGTTGTCACCTTGGGCAGACTACTCGCGATGAATAACAAACCCGCGCAGTGCGACACCAAACCATAAGCAAGAAGAAAAGATGCGTCGGCGAACGTCGGTATCGTGAGCGACACTCCCTCCGCCATGGCCGACAGCCCCAGTATCGCGGCGGAACCGATGGACACAATGGCGACTTCCCGCGTCGGCAACGGATGCGCCGAGCCGGTTCGTGCAGCGCGCATCGTCAGCATGTAGCTGGCGTAAGCGACGGCCGTTAACAAACCGAATATGACGCCGAGGCGATAATCGGCCGGCAAACTCCGCCAGTCGAAACCCACAATCATGCCTAGACCAAACAAGGCGAGCGGTACCGCGACTAACTGCACGGGCCGTGGCCGTTGCCGCAGCAACACCACACCCGCCAGCATCATGAAGAACACCTGGAAGTTCGCCAACAGCGTCGACAGGCCGGGTCCGATGTAGTTGATGCTGCGGTGCCAAAACCACAGGTCGAGTGCGAAGAAGATGCAGGAGAATACGAGTATCACCCAGATTCGTTTCGAGAGTTGCAGCCGCTGCCGGGTGACGAGCAGAAAAAGAGCGAGCGCGACCCCGCCAAAAAACACACGATAGAATCCGCTCGTGGTTGGCGACACATTGACCAGCTTCACCCACACCGGTGAAAAGCTGATCATTGTCGCGCCTACGAATAGCCGAAGGGTCGGATTGCTGAGAACGTGCACGGCTTACTTTGCGTGCAGCCAGGAACTTCGCCGATCGCTTGTTGCCTCGCCGGTGTCGCTGGCGAGCTGCAGGTAGCAGGTACTCTCAGGGGCAGTCACCAGGTGGACTCGTGTCGAAATCAGTTCATCGCCACGAAATACAAGCAGCTCGAGCGCGTCGCCGTCTCGATAGGTACGCAAGCGACGGCCACAGTTGCCTGCGGTGAATGCAAGACCATCGAGCGCGACGGCGACGTCGCCAGGGGCAATGCCCGCAAGCTCGGCGGGTCCGCCGTTCAGTACAGTAGTGAATACCGACTTGCCAGCCTTCTCAGCCAGTGTCGCCCCAAGCCACGGTCCCTGTTGTTTGCTTTTGTCCGCTGCTTTGCCGCCCTTGTCCTTCTTACCGCTGGAACGACGCAGATGATACTCGACGCCATGGCTCGAGAGCAGCGCCTGCAACGGCAACTCACCAGTGCCGCGCACGGCTGCATCAAAAAAGTCGGCGAGGTCGAGCTCCGAAACCTCGGCGCAGACCTGCTCTAACCCGCCTTCGGGCATCCCTTCTCCGGTCTGACCCCATCGGCTCCAACACAGCTGCATGACGTCGTCGAGTGTTGTGCGGCCGTCCGTTTCCAGGCGCATTTTCAGGTCCAGTGCGAGCGCAACTAATGATCCTTTGGCGTAGTAGCTGACGATCGCATTGCTGGCATTCGCATCCTGCTTGTAGAACTTCGTCCAGGCGTCGAAACTCGATTCTTCGATGCTCTGTCGTAATCGACCAGCCCCGCGCAACACGCGCGTGATCGTCTGGCCGAGCAATTCAAGATAGCTGTCCGGCGAAATCAGTCCGGAACGCACCAGCGCCAGGTCATCGTAATAGGACGTAATGCCTTCGAATACCCACAGTAGTCCGGTGTGTGTTTCTGCGCTCAGGTCATATGGCGTAAACGCAACAGGTTTCATGCGTTTCACGTTCCACAAGTGAAAATACTCGTGGCTGGCGAGCCCGAGAAACGTCCGGTAGCCGTCGCTGACGTCCGCATCCGTACGTAGCGGCAGATCGTCTCTGGCGCAGACGAGACTCGACGACCAGCGGTGTTCAAGCCCGCCGTAACCACTGCCCGGTGCATGCAACAAGAACAGGTAACGATCGAGATCATCCGGCACGCCGAGCAAACTCATTTGTTGGGCGCAGACACGTTGCAGATCATGACAAACACGCGCGATGTCGACGCGTGTATGACCACGGATCGCGATCGTGTGGGGGATGTCGTTAACGTCAAATTCGCCGATCAACAGGTGGCCGATTTCGACCGGGTGGTCGATCAACTCTGCATAGTCGTCGGCTTCATACAGGCCGAACCCGTATCGCTCGGCTTGCTTGCGCCGCATTGACGTTGCCACGCGCCAGTCCTGGCCCACGTTTTCGTCGGGCGGCAGAACCTCCAGCTCACATCGGACATCGTCCTGGTCCACAGCTTGGAGGAACACGCACGGCCCGTTGAAGTAAGCATGCGTTGTGTCGAGGTGCGCGCCCCGCACACTCGGGTCGTAGGCAAAGATCTCGGCAACGACAGTCAACGGCCGCTGCGATGGCTCGGCTTGCCATCGGCTCTTGTCGAGTTTGCGCAGCTTAACCGCGAGTCCATCGGATTCGGCACGAATCCCGACAACGTGCCTGGCATAGTCGCGAATCATGTAGCTGCCCGGAATCCATGCCGGCATCGCGAATACCTGACCCGATGGGTCCGGCTTCGCAACGGTCAAACTGACCTCGAACAGATGTGCGGCCGGGTCCTTCGGTCGAATGCGATACCGAAGCGCGGCGCTCATGCGCTGCGGACCGGCTCAGTGAGTTTCAGGCTCAGGCACTTCGCTGAGCCGCCCGCCTTGAGAAACTCGGTTAGCTCGACTTCGTGAACCTTGAAACCGGCCAGCATCAGACGCGCCTTCAACGGATCCGACGCCCGGTGCAGAAACACCCGATCATCGATGTTGATCGCGTTGCAGGCGAAATTGCCCGCATCGAACGTGTCGACAATGATGCGCTTGTGCGGCGGAATTCTGCTTTCGATCGCGATGCGCGAGTCGTAGTCGAAAGCGGGCGGGTGATACATCAGAAAACCATCGGTCAGCGGGCAGAAACACGTATCGATATGATAAAAACGTTCGTCCGTTAAACGAATTGACACCAGCTCGATGTCGAAAAACTTCTGAATTTCGGTATGTGCTTCGATTTCAGTACGAAATCCATAGCCGGTCCAGAGCCACGTCCCGCGGCGATCGAGCAGGCAATCACCCGCACCTTCGAAACCGATTTTTTCGTCGAGCTCCAGTAACTCGAAGCCGTTATCGCGAAACCACTGCTTGAACAGAGGCTCCTCGGGGCGGCGCTCCAGTGGCATGAAATGACTGGCAATTGCCTTGTCGCCATACACGACCCCGGCGTTCGCCGTGAACACCATGTCGGGCAGATCCGGATCCGGCTCGACAGTGACTATTTCGGCATATTTGCCGACTGTATCGCGTAACTCCTGCCACTGCTGCTTCGCTTTTGTGAGGCTGAGCGTGTCTTCATGGCCCGCCATCCACGGATTGATCACATAGTCGACCGTGAAATAATCGGGCGGACACATCAGAATCCTGTCTTTGAATTTGCTCATTTCTTATTGTTTATTCTTACTTTGGAGCCCTGAACAGAAAACGGGAGCCGGTCAATTCGGCTCCCGTCACATGGTTGCACAAGGTGCAGCCTATTGCTGCATCGTTTGCGTATCTCCAAGGTGCATCAGCGGCAGCGGCATTGGACTTGAACCGTCCATGAAATACATCTTGCTGGCCGGGTCCTTTGAGATCGCTTTGAGCGCCTCTAGTGACTGCAACTGAATATACGCCGGATTCCTCGCGATCGCATTGTTGATCTGCGTAATTTCGTAGGCCTGGGCGTCCGCAAGTATCACTTTGCGGGCAGCTTCTTCCTCGGCCGCAGCCCGACCGGCCTCAGCACGGGCGACTTGCTGCTGCAATTCGGTCCGCACGCGCTCGAGCTCGGCACGTTCGCGCTCAACAGCCTGCTCGCGTTCTTTCTTCTGCTCGATCGCTTCAACAATGAACGGCGGCAGCGTGATATCACGAATCAAGACCGCGGAAACGATGATGCCTTTCGGCGCGAGATAGTCTTTGAGCCCCTCGGTCAGAGCCGTCTGCAAGGTATCCTGGGTTGCTTCAAGAAAGAAATCCTCAGCACGCTTGATGCTCTTGCCCTGCTCGCGCAACAGCGACCTGAGCTTCGGAATCAGGTGTACCCGAACAGCAGATTCGGGATCACCTGTTTGCTCGAGAATGTCCGGCGCCATGCCGCCGTCGATCCGATACTGCACACTGACGTCGAGCCGCGTTTGCAGCTGATCCTGACTCGGCACATTGGCCGTCTCCAAATGTGTTTTCTGCCTTGCATCAAACGTCGTCCACCGATACAGAGGATTGACGGGGACATGCAGTCCCTGCGTATATCCCTCAGCCTGCACATTGCCGAACAGTGTGGCGACGCCGACTTGTCCTGGTGGAATAGTCTTTACAAACTGCATGCCGACAAGAACAACGAGCGCGACACCAACAACAATGGCTACAAGGTTACGCTGTGAATTAACTCTAGCCATGGAAAATCTCCTTAGGTCGAGGGCCAAAAAGTTGTTTACGATTTGAGGGCGAAAACGCCGATTTAAAGGTCAGATGTCAGTTTCTTGGCAAGTGAACTTCGGCCAGCATGCAACGCACGCTGCCGCCGGCCGATGCCTCAATCTGGTCGATTGCAACGGACAGGACCTTGCCATTACGTTGCAGCATTGACACTTGCTCATCACTCAGCGAATCGAACGCTTGCTGTGACATCGCGATCAGTCGCCCGCCATCTTGGGTACGCAATTCGAGCATATTGCCCGCAAACGCCTCAAGCTGGTCATAGCTTAGCGAAATGATCTCGTGACCGGTGTCCTCCAGGCGCTGCAGAATAGCGCTGCGTTGTTGATCCCGGGAAATAGCCTCATCACAAATCACCGCAAGTTTCTCGCCGACATTCATCAGGACATTGGTGTGATAGATCGGAGCACCGTCACGGTCAACGGCCTCGAACGTAACGACGTCGTAGTCCATGCGCTGCGCGAAATCGCCGAGTGCATCAAGTTGTGTGCGCGATGAAAGGCACGCATAGGCGATTCGGTTCACCCTGTCGAGAACCATGCTGCCGGTACCTTCCAGATAATGTCCGGCCTGTTCGTGATGCGACAGATCAACGATCTCACGCACCGTGTAACGCAGTTCGGCGTCGAGTTTCTCGACGACGTCCATGCGGCGTTCCGTGCGCCGGTTCTCCGCTTCCATCGGGTACAGAACCACGCGGCCATCGGCGTGGAAGCTGATCCAGTTATTCGGAAATATCGAGTCCGGCGTATGCGGCTCAGCCGTATCGGCAACGACGATTACAGCTACACCATGGTCACGCAACTGCTCGACCAGCGAGTCGAATTCGTCGAGCGCCGCATCTTGCTGTTCCTCGGAGGAGGCTTGTGTACTGCCCTGGAAACGATTCGATGCCGCCGTCAATGGATTGCTCTCAAAACGAACAGGTCGGATCATCAATACCGTCGATGCAAGTTGTGACTCTGCCTTTTCGGTCATTCTTATGCTCCGCTCGCCGTCAGGCCCTGGCACTCGGCCGCGACGATACGGTCTCGTACCAACGCTTGAGATTCATCGCATCGTCCGGGATGTCGATCTTGATCCAGGCCGCAAAGTCCACGAACACCAGGGCTGTGACGTCGGCGATAGAGTACCTGTCGCCAGCTACGAATTCCTCATCAGCAAGTTGTTGCTCCAGGCGCCCGAGAAATGCGATAGCGCCCTCGCGGCCACGGTCGGCAAGCTCCGGGATTTGCTCGTACCCAATTGGTCCCGTCAACGCATGGCCTTTTAGTCCCTTCGCGGAGTTTCGAAACGCATCCCGCATCGCCACGAGTCCCTGTTGCTCGACCTTGATCGCCCACATCATGGCGCTCGCCCGTTCTTCGGGCGTATCGCCGATCACTGCCGGCTCTGGCTGCAGTTCCTCGAGATACTGGCAAATGGCCAGGACCTCGGTGATGCGAGATCCGTCATCGAGTTCGAGCACCGGCACCACACAATCCGGATTGATCTCGCGAAAAGCGGCAGTGAACTGCTCGCCATTGGCGAGATCCACTTCCACGGTCTCCAACTGCATGCCCTTCTCTGCGGCGAATATCCGTACCCGCCGTGGGCTCGGTGCCGTTTTGCAATCGTAGAGTTTCATTTATTCATCCAGCTTCTGTGCTGCGTCGAAGACCGTTTTGGAATCCTGGTCGAACATGATGGCGTGGGCTTTGTCGCTTCGTGTTTCGTCCCGTCGCCAGTCTTTGCCAAGCTCGACGCCGCGACGAACTGCCGGCCGCACCTTCATCGTATCGAACCAGCGTCGCAGGTTTTCAAAGCGATCCAGATCGTTGCCGAGCCTCTTATAAGGAAGGATCCATGGAAACGATGCGATATCCGCTATCGAGTAGTCTCCGGCGAGGAACTCCCGGTTGCGCAATCGCACGTCCATGACCGCCAGCAAACGATCATACTCATTGGCATAGCGATCCTGAGCGTATTGCACCGTTTCCTTCGTGTAGCTGACGAAATGACTCAACTGCCCGGCCATGGGGCCCAGCCCGCCTGCCTGCCAGAACAACCATTGCAGAACCTCGAATCTGGCCTTGTCGTCAGTCGGAAGAAACTTGCCGCTTTTCTCCGCCAGGTAGATCAGGATCGCACCCCCTTCGAACACTGAGATGCCAGTGTCGTGGTCAACGATCGCCGGCATCCGATTGTTCGGGCTGATCTTGAGAAACCCGGCCGCGAACTGATCGCCCTGACCGATATTGACCGGAATCGTGTCGTACTTGAGCGCACACTCTTCGAGCATGATCGAGATTTTATGACCGTTGGGAGTCGGCCAGTAGTAGAGGTCAATCATCGGCAGGGCTGCTCGTATTTAGTAGCTGCAGTCGCGGGTAGGTTCAGTATAGGATGTATTGTAATGCTAAATCACAAGCACCAGATTCTGGCTGCTGCCGATGGCCACGAAATTCATGTGCAGCTCTGGCAGCCAGAGAGCGAAGTGTCCTGTGTCATCCAGGTCGTGCACGGGCTCGGCGAGCATGCCGATCGATATGACCGCTTCGCGGCAGCGGCTGCGACGCGCGGCTATGCCTTGTGTATTCATGACCACCGGGGTCATGGCGGTCATGGTAACGAGCCCGGGCACTTTGCTGACACCAATGGCTGGCACAAGGTCAATTCTGATACCGAAATGGTCAATGATTTCGTTCGCGAGCATTTCGAAGGCCTGCCGATCGTACTCCTCGGGCACAGCATGGGCTCCTTCATCGCCCAGACGTTCGCGATGCACTTTGGCGCGCGGCTGTCCGGACTGATTCTGAGCGGCTCAAATTGGCCATCGAGGCTGCAGCTTACACTCCCCTATGTGCTTGCCCGAGTTGAATCCTGGCGGCTCGGCGGCCGGGGCAAGAGCGCGCTGGTCGACCAACTCGGCTTTGGTAATTTCAACAAACCGTTTTTACCGGCGCGGACCGATCTGGACTGGCTATCGCGGGACGAGGCCGAAGTCGACAAGTACGTCTCCGATCCATTGTGCGGCGGCCCCTACAGTTGTCGCCTGTGGCTCGACCTGATTGGCGGGCTGTTCAATGTCGCGTCCGACCATGCGCTCACCCGGGTTCCCGCCGACCTGCCGATTCTGATTACCGGCGGCGGATCAGATCCGGTCGGCGGCGACAAAGGCATGACGCGGCTTGCCATGCACTACGCGCAGACTTCTCATCAACGCATCAAAGTGAAGATCTATGACGAAGGTCGGCACGAAATGCTGAATGAGATCAATCGAGACGAAGTAACGGACGACTGGCTTAACTGGATCGCCGCTACCACAGGTACCTGGCGCTCAGGCTGACTTGCCGGCCCACCGCGGGCGTGCCCGGGAATTGCTCGTAACTGTCATCAGTGAGATTGTCCGCCGCGATTGCGACGCCGAATCCTCTGCCGTCGGGCGGCTCCCAGGCAAGCGCGAGCGACATAAGGAATGTCGCATCGGAACTGCCGCGCAACGGATTACGCCGTTGCTCGCGGTACTCATTGTCCCAGCGCAATTCGAGTCGCTCGGTGAAGCGATAGCGTGCAGCCAACGTGGCTCGATGCGTTGCAAAATTCAGAGCGTAAAAGCTTGCGTCGACAACAGCAGAACCATAGTCCGCATCTTTATCGAGGTAGGTGTAACTGCCGACAATGTCCAGTGCATCCCAATGCCGGCGAATAAATGCCTCAACACCAAGCACGTCGATGTCGACCGGATTCGCCTGCCGGGCAAACGGTGCGCCACTTTCGAAGGTCCAGTCGACCAGGTCGTCGTCCTGCCTGTAAAACAAGGTCACCTTGCCGTCCCAACCGGCCGTTTCCTTGCCAGCCGAGAGCGACACTTGCCTGGCCTTCTCACGGCCGAGATCCGGATTGCCACCGAACAAGCCCGCCGGCGGGGAATTCAAGACCGTGTAGCCCGGTAGCTGTGCGCTGCCCGCGTACTCGATCGAATAATAGTGGCTGCCGTTGGTTGCGGTCTTACGCAAGGTGGCCCCGAACACGGGCGATACCTCGCTACTATCGCGGTTAGACCAATCCAGGGCCGCACCAAATCGCACGGTGACGATTCGATCGTCGGTCCGCGCGATATCGATCGAAGGAACAATGCTGCCAGAGGCATAGCTGCGTGAATTGAAATCGCCTTCCGTCAGGTCGGTCGACGAAACGAGCTCGTCCGCTGTCAGCTGTGCCGCATAGTGCCAATTGATCGCATCACCTCGATGCAAACCCTGGAATCCAACGCCATAGACCTCGGTTTCATGATCGAAAGAGCCCGGCGCTCCGGATTCCTGCGTCGTTCGATCGAAGTCGTAGTCGTCTTCGAGCCGGCGGTAAAACGCACCCACTTCCCACCAGCCACTGCGGACCTCACTGCGGTTGTTCAGCAGCAGCAAGGTTGTTTTCGTGTGGTCCGTCTCGGGCAGCGACGCGAAGCCCGTGTACGCGCCAGGCCAGCCGTAGAACTTGTCCTGGTAACCCAGAACCAGGTCGGTCTGGTGTCCGTCTTTGCCGCGTTGCAGGTGAACGTTGTAACGCTCGAACTCGTGGTCACCGTCGGGCACGGTTCCGTCGCCTTCCGAGCGCGACACAGAAAACGCGACTCCCAGCTCGGCGCCCGCATTCGTCGTCGCGGCGTTTGCCAATCGCAGCGATTGAAACTGCAGGTCGTCGCTGCCTGCGCCGACGAGCAGCGAACCACCATCGCTGATCTTGCGCAGCGCGTAAATTACGGTCGCGATATTTGAGTTGAAACCGGCGAGCGAGTTGTCGATGCCGGTCAGGAGCTCAGGTGCCGACAGGAACTCCGGATCAATTGGCAGATCAGCAGCGTAATGCCCTGTTTGCGGATCCGTCACGGTAACGGCCCCGGCCTTGAATCCCGTATTCTCGAATAGCCCGCCTTGCACTGTGACGTCGGCCTGACCTTCGGGTAGACCGCGGGACTGCAGTTCGGTCAGCGGGTCGAAACGCAGCATCGTCGCCGGCGACGAATACGTGCCTGCAGGCCGCGTATTCGCGACGCGGGCAGCCGTAACGGTGATCTCCGAGAGTTCTTCCGTATCGGCTTCGTCGGCATGCCCGACCGAAGACATCATCGGTCCGCAAGCTGTCAGAATAACGAATGTCAGCCTCCACGCCATTGCGTGCGTTGTCCCCCCATAGCCGTCGCACAAACGATCGGTGAATGTGCCACAGCACAATGTGCCTGTCATTGAAAAAAGCCACACCCTTTCGGGTGTGGCTTTTCGTTGCCGGAGTCTTGTCAAACCCCGAATGTTGCAGCAACTCCTACCAGTTGTAGGACGCCCTCAAGTACCAGGCGCCACCTTCGTAGTTGGCGACGGTACGTCGCGGATATTGCAATCCGACGCTGATACGATTGGAGAATTCAGCAGAACATGGCGTGACGATACCAGGATCACCGGCTTCACAACCAGAGGGTGGTGAATCGCCGATTTCGTCAATAAACTCATCGAAAATATTGATTCCTCCAAGGACAACACGCCAGTTGTCATTGACCTGGTAGCCGAGTTCCAGGTCCACAAAGGTCGATGCATCAATCTCCGCCGACTTACCGACAATAAAAGTCGGATTGTTTGCATCAGCTGAACCAGCTATCGTACCGCGCTCATCGAAGTGCTCGCCGTAGTAGTTCACACGAGCCATGACATTGAATCGCTCACCGATGTGGAAATTTCCAGTCAGGACGAAGCGATCTTCCGGATAATTATTCTCTATGTCCTCAACGAGACCGTCGTTGACCGGCTGCACGCCATTGATCAACTTCTGGCCGGTAACGTCGATTTCATTGTGAGCATAGACGAATGTCAGGTCGAGATCCGACGCCGATCCAAGTTCGACATTTCCGGTTACGACCACGTCCACACCTGTATGCTCGACATCCAGCGCATTCGTATAGAACGAGATGGATCGTGCCGGCGCATTCGGTGGGTCCGTCGGCAACGGCGGAACGGGTATGTCGCCCGTACGGTAGATACGATCGTCGACTTCGATCTTGTAGACATCAGCCGTAACCGACCAGTTATCGCCAATGTCTGCCGTAAAGCCGGCGCTGATGTTCAGCGCCGTCTCTTCTGTCAGTGCCGTGCCACCCGCTTGTATAACATCCGGGCTGGTAGCCGGGACAAGGCCTTCTTCAATCTGCAGGCCGGTGGCGCCGTCGAACGTCGTAATAATCGTGCTGACGTTGGCCTGGCCCGGCGTTGGAGCGTGGAAGCCGCTTGATACCGCGCCGCGGATTGCGAATGCGTCGTTGATCCGGAAGCGGGCAGCGAGTTTTCCATTCAGCGTGTTGCCGAAGTCCGAGAAGTTCTCGTATCGGGCTGCATACTGCACCAGGAATGCGTCAGTGACATCGTGCTCGACATCCGCATAGATGGCGATGTTGTCACGCTGGAACTCTCCGGTTTGAGTAATGCCGCCGAAACCACTCGAGCCGCCGCCGAAAGACGAATTGATTTCACCGGCAAATGCAGTGAACGTTTCCTCGCGGTCCTCGAATCCGAAGGCCAGGTTGATGCTATCCGATACGGGTACTGAGAAGTCGACATTCAGGTTTCTCTCCTCCTGAGCGTATCCGCCAACGTCGAAGCCCATCTGCGATATTTCGCAAGCGGGGCAGACACCAACAAGGTCAAGATCTCCGTTGACCGTGTTATTCAGGAAATAATCCAGTTCGCTCTTGCCGTAGTTGAAGCTGATGTCATACAGCATGCCGCTATCGAACTCACCATCGACACCCACAACGATGCTGGTGTCTTCCTGATCACCGTCCAGGTACGGCGTGAACCCGCCCGGCAATCCGGTATAGCCGTCAGCGCGATGCTGGGTCAGGCTGGAATGAGTCGGACTACGATAGAAGAAACGATAGCGACCTTCAGTATCGGCAAGGCCGAATCGTGCGTACAGCTGCGCCGTGCTGCTGATGTCGAAGCCCGAATTCACGAAGATGCGTGTGCCCTCGGTTTCCGGACGTCCCCAGCTCTGCGCAAACGGAGCATCACCGAACGGGGCATCCTGGCCGACTGCGGTATTACCGCCATCGATCAGCGCCTGAGCGTCAGGACGCTGTATGCCACGTGACAACGCGTCATTATCGATGTATTCGACACTCGCATTGACGAAGCCATTTTCACCGATAGCAAAACCGGCATTCGCCGCGACTTTGAGACTGCTCTCGCCGTCGAAATACTCGCCACCTTGCACCTGTACCTGGCCGCCTTCCGACGCATCCTTCATGATGAAGTTGATAACGCCGGCGATTGCATCCGAACCGTATTGTGATGCCGCACCATCGCGCAGCACTTCGACCTGCTTCAAGGCAATGCTGGGGATCATGCCGATATCAACACCATGGGCGCCGTTACCTGCGGCCGGCGCGAAAAATTGCACCAACGCAGAACGGTGGCGCCGTTTGCCATTGACCAATACCAGAACCTGATCCGGAGCTGTACCGCGCAGTGATGTTGGCCGGACGAATGCGCTGCCATCGCCGGTAGCCGGTGTCGCCGTATACGACGGCACCATTGCTCTCAAGTTGTCCGTCAGGTCCGCCGTGCTGCCCAATGCGTTGAATTCCTCCGCATTAATGACATCGATTGGTACAGGCGAGTCGGATGCGGAACGCGGTTTCGCACTGCGAGTACCGGTGGTGATGACCTCTTCGATCAACTCGTCCTCGCCCTGCGCGACCGCGAACTGCGCCGGCAGGCCGACAGCGGCCATAGCTAGTCCCAACACACCAACGTGTTGCCAATTCGTCTTCATCTCAATAACCCCCTCTTAGGAATTCAGCTGTTACGACCAATCGTCCTGCGCGTACCTGCGTCCCGGAGACCGGTTTTGTTGTAGTCTAGCTACTATAGTCGCCCGCCAAGCTCGAAACCAGCGCAAATGGCCGTTGCAACGGCCAGATTGTGTGTTTTTCGCAACAAACAGGCTTGTCTTGCGGTGACTGAACACCCATCGCGCGATACATTGCAATTCCACAAATCGCGGTGTGTAATAATCCGGAAAACAACACGAAAAACCCGATAAGCATTTCATTTAACAATATTCGGCCCTGGCATCTGCCATGGGCACGGGTCGGTTTTCCGCTACATGAAGACATCTGGAGAGGAACTATAATGAGCATTGCAAGAACAACAGAAATATCGGCTTCGTCATCGAAGAGCTTCGAGGACGCGGTACGAAAAGGAATCAAGAGATTCAGCAAGACCATTAACCGTGTCGAAGGGGCATGGGTAAAGGAGCAGAAAGTCGTCGTGAACGACGGCGACGTTTCGGAATACAGGGTCACGATGAAAGTGACCTTCGTGCTGGAAGATTGATTGATCAATAACCACTAGATTACGAGGAATAAGTGATGGCGGGAAAATTCGAGTGTTACAAAGACAAGGCTGGCGAGTTTCGGTTTCGGCTGAAGGCAGGCAACGGCGAGAACATTCTTTCGAGTGAGGGGTACAAGGCCAAGTCCTCTTGCATGAACGGAATCGCATCCGTACAGAAGAACTGTTCGAATCCTGACTGCTTCGAAATGAAAGAGACTGCGAGTGGCAAATTCCGTTTTAACCTGAAGTCGACTAACGGCCAGGTCATCGGCACGAGTCAGAATTACGAGACCGCGGCCGGGTGCGACAACGGTATGCAGAGCGTCGGCAGATCAGCTCAAGGTGCCTCGATCGACGATCAGACCTAGAGAATAAGGAGCAGTCATGGGCCTTTTAGATTTTGCGAAGGATGTCGGGCGACAACTCTTCGATACCGACGATGAAGCAGCCGACAGTATTCGGCAGCATCTCGAAATCAAACTCTCCGGGATCAAGAACCTGGACGTCAAGTTCGACGACGGCGTCGCCACCATTTGTGGCGATTGCCCGAACGAGGCTACACGCAGTTCGGCGCTATTGATCGCAGGTGATGTCAAAGGTGTCGAGAAAATCATTGCCGACGACCTGACATTTCCGGAGCCAGTGGAAGAAGAGAAAGAAAGAATCGAGCTCTATGAGATCGTCAGCGGCGATACTCTGGGTGGCATTGCCAAGCGTTTTTATGGCAAAGCGTCCCTGTACACGCGCATCCATGCGGCGAACAAGGAACTGATTCCTGACCCGAACAAGATATACCCGGGCCAGAAAATCAAGATTCCGCTGGATTGACTGTCGCGGTCTAGACGATCGGCTTTCGACTGACCCCTTTGGGTCATCGGGAAAAAGAAAAAGGCCGGCCCTTATTCAGGCCGGCCTTTTTGTTGCATGCTTGTTGCTCGCGCGACTAGTTCGAGCGTAATGCGTCTCTGATTTCCGTTAGCAAGGTTTCTTCTTTGCTCGGTGCCGGCGGCGCTGCCGGAGCTTCTTCTTCTTTCTTCTTCATGCTATTCATCGCTTTGACAACCATGAAAATTGCGAAAGCAATAATCACAAAGTCGACGACAGTTTGAATGAAGACACCGTATTTCATTAGCACTGCCTCGCCGCCCTCGCTGGCCGCTTGCAGCGTTACCGCGAGATCCGAAAAGTTGACATTGCCGAGCAACAGACCGATCGGTGGCATGAGCACGTCGGCGACAAACGATGAAACGATCTTGCCGAACGCCCCGCCGATTACGATACCGACAGCCATATCGACCACATTGCCTTTCATGGCGAAGTCTTTAAATTCTGACATCATGGACATAACAGTTCCCCAGTTATTATTGTGTTCGTACCCGAATATTTTCTCACTCCCCCCCCTGTTTTTCAATCGTGGCAATTGTGAACAATTGCAAATTCTTGCTTAAAAACTAGGCATTTACATCGCCGGCCGCATCGCTCCTCACATTGCGCCACATCCGAATGAGGAGGAATGAAATCAGCACCAGCGTGACGAACTGGACTGGTACCCACAGCGTTTGCCAGGTTGCTGGAACACCACCCGTACAGATCGCAGCATTGTTCACATTTACCGTTTGAAATACCTGCCAAACGCTGCGAATGGCGAACGGAAGGAGCAGCAATAAGGGTGCGCCCAACCAACGCAGAATGCTATGGATCTCGGCAAATGGCCGCGTAACTTGAAGCAGGAATGCGAAGCCCAGAGCGATTGGCGCGAGACCGAGAAGTACGCCGTGCATTTCATTACCGTCCGGGCCACAACCCATAGCGTACAGCGCCGCGAGCCAAAGGAAATGTGCGTACAGCATCATCCACGCAACTAGCGCGCAACCAAGCCGCAGAAATACCTCAGCGAATCTCACTTCGTCCAAGGGCTCGGCAGAATCGGGCTAAGACTCTTCAAGCGCCTTCTCCAGGTGGTCGCCGAATGTTTCCAGCACCTTGATGCGGGCAAAATTCTTATCGTTTGCTGGAACGAGCTCCCACGGTGATATGTGCGTACTCGTGTACTTGACCATATCGTGGGCTGCCTCTTCGTAGGCATACCATTTGCTGCGGTTGCGCCAGTCCTCCGACGTCAGCTTCCAGCGTTTGTACGCCGTTTGTTTGCGATCCTGAAACCGCGTCCACTGCTCTTCCGGCGTTATATGCAGCCAGAACTTGACGAGTATGGTGCCATATTCGACGAGCTGGTCTTCGAAATCATTGATCTCCGCGTACGCGCGACGCCATTCGTCGTCGCTGGCGAGTCCTTCGACCCGCTCGACCAGTACGCGACCGTACCAGCTGCGATCGAAAATCGTCAGCTTCCCGGTCCGGGCCAGATGGCGCCAGAACCGCCACAGGTAATGATGCGAGCGCTCTTCGTCGGTCGGCGCACCGTATTGGAGGACGCGATAGTTGCGTGCATCCAGCGTCGGGATGATGCGGCGTATGACGCCACCCTTGCCGCCGGCATCCGGGCCTTCGACTACGAGGATGGAAGAGCGTTTTTCCTGCAGCGCTTTGCGCTGCAACAGATGAATGCGTCCCTGTTGTTGGCTGAGCTGCTGCCGATAACTGGTCTTCGGCAGTTTGGCAGACATGTCGAGTGTGCTGAGCACCGTCACCAGGCCTTCGGGTCGTTCGGGTAACGGATCCGCAACATCGATTTCACTATTGTCGGCGGGTAGCCCGGCTGCGGGGGTGAGGTCCGACGCAGGCAGTCGCGACTCGAGCGCATCGAGAATGACTTGCGACACCGCCAGCATCCTGAAATTTTGATCGACTCCTTCGACGATATGCCACGGCGCATAATCCGTGTTCGTTTCCATAATCGTGCGCTCGGCAGTTTCGATGAAGCGCTCGTATATTTCCCAGTGTTCCCAGTCCTTCTCTGTCACGCGCCACGCCTGTTCGGGATCTGCCTCCAGGGCCTTGAGGCGCTCTTCCTGGGCATCGCGGCTCAGGTGCATCCAGAACTTGAGTATCAGCATGCCATCGTCCGCCAGCGCGCGTTCAAATGCCTGGATTCGCTTCAGTTCCGCGACATATTCCTTGCCCGAGATGCGCCCGTGGACGCGGTCCAGAAACGGATTAGAATACCGGCCGCTCAGATTCAGGCTGGTCCTGCCTTTGGGTGGCAGGGTGCCCCAGAAACGCCAGAACTTCGGGCGCTCGCGCTGCGCTTCGGTCATCGGGCCATACGCGTTCGTGGTGATCAGGCGCGTATCCAGCCACGCGTGCAGCAGATTTACCGTCGATCCTTTGCCAGCGCCATCGACACCGGCAAAGTCGATCATGACATTGAACCCGGCATCTCGACTGAGCAGAATCTGCGCTTCAAGCAGGCGCTGACGCAGCTGTCTGGCGCGCGTTTTGAAGACCTGCTTGGGGACGGCTTGTCCGAGTTCGGCTGTTCTGAACATATCGCTTCTTTTCGCCTCGGGTTACCTGAATTCTACAGCAAGCCGTGCGATTCGAAGTGTAAATGCAGAATTGGTGAGTTTCGCAGCTCGCCGGTCAGTACAGTTCGCGAGTGTAAATGTGTCGATCCTGGCCGCGGAAAATACCGAACACTGCGGTACCGGCCGGATCTTCGAGGCCTGGCATTGCGGCATCCCAATCGTATTCCAGCCAGTCGGGCACGTCCGCCGTTGCCGTCGTGCTGCCGTCGTTGGTGGCGCCCGGCGCACGCAGGTGCAGATTGAAGTCACCCCCCAACGGCGGTTCTCGGAACCGCAACCCAGGTGGTCCCGCAGCTACGCAGCCTTCGCCACTGTCCCCGGGCGCGCCGATATCCAGTACACAGGTGTCCCCGGCAACCAGGTTCTCGGTAAATGCTCCAAGGGACAGGTCAACCGTGGCTGTGCAACTGTCGTCGATATTGGGCACGAATCCGGTGACCGTATCTACGAAGTATTCCGTCCTGAACGGCAACGCGAGATTCACGAGTTCGGAGCCGTAGGCATTGAGTAGCCGGCCGCGACCGTAGCGCATGTTTGCGCCCGAATCGAAAAGTATGCCGCCAGGGTCACCGAAAGTGATCGGGTTGCCAAGTGCCGCGGCGCTGTCCGTATCGAGCACGTTAATGCTGAGACGAACATCCGCGTCGAAAGGCGCTTGCTCTGCGCCGTGCGTAAACAAAAGGCCGGTGCCACTCGAAAACGTCAGCGTGCCAACGCCGGCACCCAAAGACGCGACAGTTGGATCGCTGGCTCCCGGCGGCAACCCCGAGGTATCGAGTGTTGCCGGCACGGCCGTGTACACGGGGTCCGGGAGACTCGCGTTGTCTATTTTGAAAAAACCGCCGACGTAGTTTTCCGTAATCTCACCGGCAAGCGCTCTTGCAGTGACCGTGATCACCGGGTCGTTTGAATACGTGAACGACTCGCCGATATAAGTGAATGATCCTGCCGCACAGCTCGTTGCAAACGTTGGGACGTTCAGCGCCGTCGTGAAATGATGTGCGTAGAAACGCCCAACATTACCTGTTGCAGCGCCGGTGACGTCCCCCGCGCCGAGATAGTCATTGTCACCGATAGACGGCATCAAACTAACGATACCGACCTCGGGCCAGCTGAAGTTCGTGCCGGTCGACTGCCCGGCTACGAAAGGACCGAAGCCGGTCGCCGCACCGAGCGGCGGATTGTCACCTGCTACAGGGTCGACAAGGTTGGGGGTCAGCAGCACCGTTTCGGCGATACTTTCCTGACCATAGTTCGGTGTGACATCGCCCTCGGCGTCGACCGCTGTCACTGTGGCCGAGAACACCTCGCCGGCCGCAACGAACGCGGCACCGGCGGAATCCGCAGCGGCCGGATTCGGATTACCGGCGCCGTCTTCGATATTTGTCAATTCGAAATGATCGGGTTTCACGACGAAACCTGCTGTCGCGCCGCGAATGCCGTTCGGCAAATCCGGATGCGCAAGGCTGTCGTCCTTGACGTCAATCTGGATTCGGCCCACATCCTTGTATTTGCCCGTAACGGCCGCCTGGCCGTTCGTGAACACGACTGGCTGATTCGCCGCCGCCGCCTCGGCAGACGGGATCCCGACCGTGTCTATGGACGTGGCCACAGTGCCAGCGACAGGGTTCATATAGTCCATCCAGAACTTGAGGTTCTTGGGGCCTGTGTAGGATTCGATGATGCCACACACCGGGTCGTTTGCAGTCACGCCATAGGCGGCGATGTGAACGGCGAAATCGGTGCCGGCTATTTGCGGTGTGGAAAACGGCACAATGAGGGCCGGCGGCGGATTCGCGAGCGCAGCGGCTGTGAGCGTGAATCCACTGGGTGCGAAGACGATCGTGCCCTCGGCATCATTATCACGTATGCCGGTATCGCTGCTCTGATAGACGTCAATGTCGATGTTTGCCGGTCCCTCGGGATAGGAGAGCGCGAAAGCCGCCGACGATTCGCCGAGCGGCCAGGCGTAGGTTGCGAGGCCGTCATTCAGGATTGCATCGTTGAATCCGCCGCTACCCGCGACCGGGCCCCAGGTGCCGAAACCAGATTGAGTATCGAGCGTGACCTGCTCGTTGTAGTCGATTTTCGGCGTGCCACTCGTGCTGTCGATCACCTGTACCTGCACGACCTCGTCCTGGCAGTGAATGCCATAGCTATCGTGGGTGATGACGAACTGCGGCAAACCAAGCACCGGACAGTCGACGCACTGGCATACCGTAAGCTCTTTTTGCTTGCCGGCGTAAAATGCGTTGCCGGCCGGCGACAGCCAATCGTCCTTGAACTCGTTCGTGCCTTCCTGCGTTTCTGTCCAGGAGGTCCCGTCGTACTCGAACACCGCGCCGTTTTTGCCGACCGCCAGCACGTCACCGTTTTGCGACCAGCCGGAAATTCCGAGAAGCTCCTCGCCAGCCGTTCCGACAACTGCACAGGAGGCTCCATCGTAAAGGTAAACATCGCCGCTGCCGACAAGATAGATATTGCCGCTGCTATCTCCCCAGAGGTCCTGGAATCTGCTGCCGCTGGTGCAGGACGTATCAGGCGGCAGCCAGGTGCCCGTTAGTCGGTCGTAGCGGTAAAGACGGCCATCGTCGCCAATCGCGTAGAAATAATTGACGTCGCCCCACGCGTCTTCGAGATCTTTGTTATTCGTACCCGCAGCCGCGCTCTCGTCAGTCCAGACGCTGCCGTCATAACGATACAGCGTGCCCTTCTTGCCGACCGCATAGGCCTCGGTCGCCGAAGCCGCCCAGACGCCGAACAGGTCCTCATTGGTAAAGCCGCCGATCGAAGTCCACACACCGCCCGTCAGCTGCAGAACCTCGCCCTTCTTGCCGACAGCGAATGCGGTGTTCGCATCCACGACTTCGACATCGTTCAAGTCCTCATTGCCGGGGTTGGTCATCGCGCTCCAGCCCGAACCATCGTAGCGATAGATCGTGCCTTTCTTACCCACCGCGATCACATGAGTATCGGAATCCCCGGAGATACCGCGAAATTCCTGGTTACCAACATTCTGAGTGGTACACACCTGTGTCGCGGCAGCGTTCGTTGCCGCGAGCAACAAGCAGGCGAGAGCCATTAGTCGCATATCACGTCGCATCGGTCACCGTGCTCCGTATGCGCCGGGATGCGTAATCGGGCGTACCGTAACTGCCCGACCAGGCGAACGCATCGATCACAAAAACAGTTACCGTGTTCGGTCCTTCGGCATGCGTCGTGCTGCTGCAGCTCGTGTCCACCGAGAATCCGGCTAACCCAACCTCGGTCAGGGCCAGCGTCGATGCGGCACAGCTGCCGTTTACAAGCGCCTGATAAGCCGACCAGTCGATGCCGGACCTCGCAGCGGCATAGGCACGACTACTCTGCATCGCAAGCACAACCGTCTGCTGCTGTACGCCAGCGAGACGGACGGCGACGATTCCCAGCGCAGCGAGCACGACCAGCAGGAACAGCGCGGGCACCAGCGAAAAACCATTTTGTGATTTCGTTTGCATGCGCATTGCTCAGGGAACGTTGTCCACATGGACCTGGTGTAACAACGAAACAGTTTCGCCCGTGTCCGACACCGCGAGCGCAATCGATACGAGCCCGGCGCGCTGCGACGTGCCCGGCGCATAACCCATGGTGCATGCGCTGACGCGATTTGTGATCAATGTTGATTCGGCGCCAGCCGCGAGCAACTCCGTGTCGCTGTCGCGATCGGTCTGATCGGACGTAATCGTGTAGCCCGAGTAACGAATCAGCGTACCGGTGCCGGTATCACACAAATAGCTCACTGCGCCATCGACGAGAAACATGCGCTGGCCCGGCGACGCGAAAGCAAACTTGAACGCGGGCGAGAGCTGTATATTATCTTCGCCAGGGATCGCGTCTGCGTCGATATCGATCTGGGTGCCCGGCGGCGTGATGACATTGGCCAGTTCGTAGGCGTTTGCACCAGGGACGCCGACGTTGTAGATCGAAAGATAATGACCGTTCGACGAGAACGGCTTCGCGATATTGCGGAAACTTCCGACGCTGTTAAAGGCATCATCGGCCGACGAAAATTGCAGGCGCTTCGACGGGTTGCCGGGTGGCGGCCGATCCCGGTAGCGTGCTCCGTCCACCGTGTTCAGTAATTCCAGGGCAACCGTGCCGCCCGACACATTCAGGCGGATGCTGTTCGGCAAGGCACGATGAATATCTCTCGTTATGCGGCGCAGGGAATTCTCGGCCAGATCCACGAGTTCCGCGCGGCGGCCCTGATCGTTGTATGCGCGCACGGGTCCCGAGATGAACATGGCCATGAACGAGACGACGATCGTCGTTAACGTAATCGTGATGACGAGTTCGACGAGCGTGAAGCCTTTTTGAACGCTGTGCATCGTCTCAAAACCTCGTGCGATAGCCGCTCAGCGCGAAGTTGACGGCGTTCGAGTGCGTGACGACGACGTCAACGCGCAGCGCGTCCGCAACGGGAACGGCGGGCAGCGCCGCCGACGGCGCCACTGTCACGGCGACGTTGTAATCACCAAGGCCGGCCATGGGTAAGCCAAACTGATCGCGAGCCCCCGCGTCCGACAGGCCGTCATAGTCGTCAAGGTCATCGAAGTCGGCGCGCGCCGCCTCGCCATCGACACCATCGGGATCGGTCAACGGCTTGAGCAGTATTTCCTCGAGATAGGATTCGGCGATGGCGGCCGCCTGGTGACGGATCATCGGATCGGCACTGTGTGCCGTCGTCATCGACAGCACGCCGAGCACGGCACTCGCGGCAATCGCGACGATCACGATCGACACGAGAAGCTCGACGAGCGTTACAGCGCGCTGTGATTGCTTTGCCGGCGTCATGGCGTCACCACGAGCCCGCTTTCGGCTTGAATCGCGAGCACGCGGCCGCCGACGCTCAGGACCTGGTTGGCGGCAAGATTCGTCCGCCCAAGCGGTCCGTATACAAGTGTGATGGCGGGGGCAGCGGTAATTGTGCCGGGCGCGGCACCGTTCATGGCCTCACCTGACGGTAACAGCACGGGCACGGGGAAACTTACGTCGGCCGGGTCGCAGTGCCCGGCAAGAGGCGATTGCTGCGTTAGTGAGTAAGTTGTCGCTGTGATGTCCACCTGGACACGACAGCCGCTCGCCACAGCGACTTTCTGTGCGTAGCGCAGCGAAGTGACGAGCTCGTCATGGTAGGCACGCTCGTCGAACGTGGAATTATCAAAGAAGCGGGGTCCCGCTATCGCGCCCAGTACGGCGACGATAACGATGACAAGGACGAGTTCGATGACCGTGAAGCCCGCGTTAACACTGTAACTGTAGCCACGGGGCCGCCGATCACGCTTACCGATCCCGGTTGTGTGCGTTCGAAAACAGCACGGCATTTAGCACCCCGACACATCTACCACGATTGCCGGCGCAAAACCGACGACGGCTGTTGTGTAGGCAACGCTGCAATTCGCCGGGGTTGGGGATCCGGGCCGTGTGAATGTACCCGTGCCTGCGGCCGCTGCGAACGTATAACCCGTGAAATCGGCGAGCGTGTCGTCGATGTCGTCACCAATCGGATAACCGTTGGTCATATTAATGACGTTGCCTTCCACGTTGACCGTGGGCGGGTTATTTTGCGTCAGCGACAGACTATGCGCGAGCGCGGCGGAACTGCGTACGCTGCCGGCCAGGCCCTGAATAGCTGCGATTCGCGCCTCAGTTTCCAGAGAAGCAAAACGCGGGATCGCGAACGCCGCTAGAATGCCGAGGATCGTAATCACGACCACCAGTTCGATCAGCGTAAAACCGCGCTGTTTGCTGCAGTTTATTGTCTTCATTGCGATCCTCCTTTAGTCAGTACGAACGCAAGAGAAAAAGGCGCCCGCGAACGGGCGCTTTTTCGGGGTTCCAAAACGACTTCACCATTTAGCAATCGCTGTCATCAACGGTGATCGTCGGTGGCAGGTTTGCACCCGCTGGCTCGACATAGGTAACACTGCAGTTAGCCGGCGTCGTCGCGCCATCTTTGGTAAACACACCACCTGCGAACGTAAACCCGGTGAAGTCCACCAGAGCATTGTCTATGCTCGCATCCTCCGGATAGCGTTCGGCCATGGTGATCGTTTGACCTTCCATGACGACGTCAGCGGCAGGGGCGAGACCCTGGGCCAAAGACAAGCTGTGTGCCAGCGTGGCCGCACTGCGAACGCTACCGCCCAGACCTTGAACCGCGGCCTTGCGTGCTTCGATTTCCAGATTTGCGAAGCGTGGAATGGCGAATGCCGCCAGGATTCCCAGAATCGTAATCACGACCACCAGTTCGATGAGCGTAAAACCTTTCATTGCCTTGTTCATTTTGAAACCTCCAATATCTTTTCGCCGATTTACGTTGGGCGAATAAAGTCAACCACTAAAAAACTCTTTCAAGAACGATAAGTTACGCGTCACAGGCGGTGCTTTTCGCATCCCCTGTGGATTTTCCGCACGGTCGAGTTGACGGTCTGTGACGGTCTTCACAGTTATGTAAACCTGTTTCCTCCGGTTCATGCACATACCCTCCCCTCACCCCGCGGAATCCCTTCCGACGAGCCATACGGAGCCTGCTTCACGTTGCAGGCGTATGCCGTACAGCTCGTCTGTACCCGGTTCGAAGCGGCCATTGCCGTTACGGTCATCGAAGGCAACGCGAACTTCGAACTCGGGGTTATTCATGGACTCGTTGTCATCGGACCAGCTAAATCGCCGTCCTATGCGATACACGAGTCGTCGTGTATTCAGATCGAAATACCAATTGCGGCGCGGAACTGAATTTTTGTCATATCCGCGCAGCTCGCCGACGTAGTTGTCCGGCGTTTCGAGCATGAGGTGCATAGGATTGCTGCCATCGAGCTCAGAGATGCTGGCTGCTTTACCGCCAGCGATGCGCTTTGCCGCCGCCACCATCAATGTGCTCTTGATCTGGCTCTCAAACGTCAACACGCCGATTCGTTCCGCCTCGTCGATGTACGGCAACAGGCGATCGAGCGCAACGGCCACGAGTATGCTGATAATCACAATCACGACGATGAGCTCGAGCAGTGAGAATCCGGGTGAAGCGGTGCGGCTCGCGTTTTTCCTGGCATTGAGCCCTGACGATGTGCCGGCACGTACCATCATCCACCTGCCTTCGCCTGCGAGATCATGTCCCACATTGGCAGGAACACACCGAGCGCAAGTATCAGCACTACGACCCCGACGGACACGATCAGAATCGGCTCGAGCGCCGCGCTGAGATTGTCGAGATCGTAATCCACTTCACGTTTGTAATAGTCGGACGATTCTTCCAGGAGCTCAGGCAATGCACCTGTCTCCTCGCCCAACGCGATCATCTGCAATATTAGTGGTGTAAACAATCCGCTGTTGGCCCCAGTGCTCGACAATGACTCGCCACGCTCTATGCCCGTGCTCAGCAGCGACATCTTCTGGCCTAGCCAGTTATTGCCTATCGAAGCGGACACCGTGCGCAGGGTTTCGTTGATCGGCAGCCCGGCGCTTAGTGACACAGCCAATGAACGCGTTATCCGTGACAGCGCAGCATTGCGCACAATTATTCCGGTCACAGGAATGCTGAGCTTCCACCTGTCCCAGCGCATTCGACCCGCTTCAGACTTGATATATGTCGCTATTGCCACGGCCACAACGACGGCCGCGCCGAACACAACCATCCAGTAATTGATGGCGAAATCCGAGACGCCCATGATTATCCGGGTCGGTAGCGGGATATTGTCACCCAGGGCACGAAATATCGGTGCGAAATTCGGGATCACGAAAACGGTAATAATGGCAAGTGCGATTGCGATCGCGATCAACACGATGGCCGGGTAGCGTATCGCGGACTTGACGCGGTCGCGTATCTCCTGGTCCATGCTCAGATATTCGTACAACCGTTGAAATGCGACATCCAGCGTGCCGGTTGCTTCGCCTATCTCGATGAGATTCACAAACAAAGGTGAGAAGACCCTCGGATGTGCGCGCAGCGATACCGCAAGTTCGCGGCCTGACTCGAGGCTGGCGATTACCTCGATCAGCGCGGATTTCAGGACCTCATTGTGGGTCGTTTGCATCAGCCCGGTCAGCCCGCGCAACAGCGGTAAACCGGTGCGTGTAATGGTATGCATTTGGCGGCAGAACAACACCAGGTCCTTGGTTGTCGGCTGACCACCCCCGAAACGCGTGACGAGGTCCGACATCGTCAGGCTGCCCGCAGTGGCCAGATCGCGAATCTCGACCGGAGTAATGCCGATACTGACAAGGCGCCCGGCCACCGCGTCGGCAGAGTTGCCATTTAGCTTGCCGGTTACCAGCCCGCCGCTGGCGGATCGTCCCTTGTAGGCGAATTCAGCCATCAGTGACCTCGCCTGCCGCTGCCGCAGCTTCGTCAACGACAGTCTCGTCGTCGCCGTCGAGACCACCGGCAATACGAATCACTTCTTCAAGCGACGTTACGCCCGCAACCGCATAGTCCAGCGCGCAATTGACGAGCGGTACGTAACTGCGTTTCTTGCTTGCCAGCGATACAAACTCACTCAACTCTTCACGCCGTAATGCGTCGGTGAGTCCGTCGTCCATCTCCAGCATTTCGTAGACGCCGATGCGCCCGCGATAGCCGGTGAGCTGGCAGTAGTTGCAACCGCGTCCGCGTACAAACTTGGGCTTGGCTGAGCGCTTCGATCCCACCTGCGCCTTAAGCCAGGTGCTTTGTCCGGGCGAGAGCTCGATCGGTTCGGCGCAACTCTCGCAAACGCGCCGCACCAGTCGTTGCGCGACTATGCCCTGCAAAGCAGCCCCGATCAGATAGCCCGGCGCACCCATGTCCAGCAGGCGACTTGCGGTAGCCATGGCATTGACCGTGTGCAGGGTCGAAAAGACCAGGTGTCCCGTCATGGCGGCGCGCAGACCGATGTCGACCGTCTCGCGGTCACGCATTTCGCCGACCAGAATGATGTCCGGGTCCTGACGTAGCGCGGTGCGCAGAACGCGGCCAAAATCCAGGCCAATTCGTGTATGCACCTGGACCTGATTGATGCGCTCGAGCCGGTACTCAACGGGATCTTCGACCGTGATTATTTTCGTCGCTGGTTTGTTGACGTAGTTCAGGGCCGAATAGAGTGTGGTGGTCTTGCCGCTGCCGGTCGGTCCTGTCACCAGGACCATGCCGGACGGTCTCTCAATCATGCGATAGAAACGATCCAGTACGTCCTGCGGCATGCCGAGCTTTTCCAGGCTCAACAAATTCGCCGAGTGATCCAGTAGTCGAAGTACGATCGACTCACCAAACTGGACCGGCAAAGTGGACACGCGGATATCCAGTGTCGTCTTATGCACGCGGATAGAGAAGCGGCCGTCCTGAGGCAGTCTCTTTTCCGAGATATCGAGTCCGCTCATCAGCTTCAGACGAGTCACCAGCGCACTCGCAACACCGCGGCCGTCGATTACATGTTCCTGCAGCACGCCATCGACTCGTTGCCGAATCCGCAGCACGAATTCGTCGGGCTCGATATGAATGTCCGATGCACTGACCTGCACGGCGTCCCGAAACATCGACTGCAGCAATTTGATCACTGGTGCTTCGGCCGAATCTTCGTCGGCTGTCAGCTGGTCGATATCGATGCGCGCCTCGCCGAGGTCTTCTTTTACTTCCGCCGCAAGCGCATTAATTTCATCCGTGCGCCGATACATGATGTCGATCGTGCGCAGCAATTCTGTTTCGTTGACCAGCGCGATGTTCACGTTCTTGCCAAGCAATCGATGGAGTTCGTCATGCGCGAAAATATCGGTAGGATCCGCCATGCCGACCAGCAAATCCTCTTTTTCACGCTTGAGCACGAGCGCGCGCAGTCGGCGCGCCTGCACCTCCGGTAACAGCATGACCGTGTCGGCCTGCAGCTTGATGCTGCTCAGGTCCAGATAGTCGATTTCCAGGCGCTTGGCGAGAAACTTGTACAGTTCGCTCTCTTCAATCGCACCGACCTCGGTAAGCGCTCGACCGAGTTTGTGCCCGGTCTGTTTTTGCAGCGTTAGCGCCTGCTCAAGCTGGTCCTGCGTAATTGCACCGGCCTCCAGCAACAACTCTCCAAGCCGCAGCTTCTTGCGGCGGGATATTCTCGATACTGCAGCGCTCGGTTTACTCATGTTCAGCCCTTGCCATTACGTGCCGGCATTGCCCCTGATTCGCTCTAGCGAGTCGCCGGCCATCTTCGTCCAGGTGTCGTCGCTATCGATAACGATGGGCTTGAGCAGGATGACGAGCTCGGTCTTTCTTTCTACCGCACGCTTGCTCTTGAAAAGCCTGCCGATACCGGGAATCTTGCTGAGCCCCGGTACGCCGAAATTCTCTTCGGTCGTTGAATTACGCATCAGGCCGCCAATCACGATGATCTGCCCACTACGGGCTTTGACGATGCTGTCGGATTCGCGGATCTCGCTGAATGCGAGTGGCAGCGTATCCGTCTCTCCCGATACCGTCAGGATCTTCTGCTGATCAGTAACTTCGCTGACCGTTGGATGGATATGCAACGTGACTTGACCATCCGCGCTGATCTGCGGCGTTACGTCCAGGGCAATACCGGAGAAGAACGGCGTCAACTCGACATCCCTGGAGGTTGTTGACGAAGTGCCCGTGACCGTATTACTCGAGACATCGGTGACGAAGAACTCGTCAGTACCTGCCTTGATCACAGCTTTTTGATTATTGAGCGTCGACACTCGTGGACTCGACAGTACGCGCGTATCGCCTTGTTGCTCCAACAGTTCTATAAACGCATTAAAGTCACCGATATCGAAGGCCATCGTGAACGCCCCACCCAGTGTCGATGAAAGGAATCCCGTAACCGGGTTTCCTGGCTCGAGGGTAATCGGCGCGCCGCCGAGGTCACTCGGGTCGCCGGTATAGCCCGGTGGTGGCGCATGTTGTCCGAACGTATACGTGTCGCCGTCGCTGTTCTGCGCAACGGCGACCCAGTTGATGCCCGACTGGAAACCGTCGCTGAGTGAAACCTCGACGATTTTCGCTTCCAGCACGACCTGACGTTGCGCGATTTCCTGAATCGTCTCGAGGTAATCACCGATGCTTCGAAGCTTGTCCGGCATGGCGCGGACAACGATGACGCCAGTCTGGGAGTTGACGACGACCTGATGCCCCTCAACATCGCCGATCATTTGCTCAAGCGTGTCCTGCAGTTCGGCCCAGAAATCGGCCTTGTAATTTGTTTCGATGCCCGAGCCGCTAATCTGCTGGTTGTCGCGTGATGATTCTCGCGACAACTGGTTGGCCAGTCCGCCAACCAGGGCACTGTTGTTTTGCCGGCCATTCTGTCTTGACTCGCTGACCTGACCCGAGCTGATGCGGGTACGCGATACGCCGGAGCGTTGCAGGTTGAGGTAGTCGATCTGGAATATTCGACTCTGCAGCGTCGCCGGGAACACAACATAGCCCGCGGCACCGCGCCGAAAAGAGTAGCCGTAGACTTCGCTGACAAGCTCGAGCACCTCTCCGACAGTCACGTCCTGTAGCTGCAGTGAGATGGCGCCGGCGACTTCGGGATGCACAACGATGTTGTGCTCCGTCTGGTCGACGAGAGCCATGAAAAACGCCTGCGCCGGTGTGTCTTCGCTGTTGAGGTTGAAACGCTCCTCTGCCGGCCTTACCGGCATCGGTAGTGCTGGCTCAGCAGGCTGTGGCACGGCCACTTCTGCGGGCGGCGGGCTTGTGGAAGCATCCTCCAGCGCCGCTTCGATGCTGTCACGAGTTACGTCGCCGCGAGCAGGTGCCGATTCGCGCGTTGGCATCGACGCGTCGCAACCACCTAGCACCAGGAGCACAGCGCTGACAGTCAGAGTTTTCATAAACATGAGTTGTGTTCTCCAATGATCTTCATCGGCGCGACGGCCTTTCGTTCAGTCCGGCCGTTATGCGCTCGCCGTCCTTTTCCAGGATCAGATGATCTTTCTCAATTGTGATGACTGTCGCGCCGTCCACTGACCCGCCGACACTGACGCGTCGTCCGTTGACGATCGCGACGCGGCGCGCCGACGAAACGATGATGGCGTTGACCGCGAAGCGGGGCGCATCAGCGGTGCCCAATGCGTAGGGCACGTAAGGACGTGTAGGATCTCGCAACATTTCACCGCCGTGGCTCAGGGCAGAGAAGCCAGTCAGTAGCAGCACGAGGATGGTCAGGTTCGTGATTCGCTTACGCACCGATCCACTCCTCGTCGAGGCTCAACGTGCTCACCTCTATGCGGACCCGGTTGAGCGGATAGTCGATAACATCGAGTTCAAGCACCTGCCAATACAGTCGCCATGGCAGCGACTCAATGGTATTCAGGTAGTCGAGGAATGCGGCGTAGCTCCCCTCCACCTCGATTTCGAGGCCATGCCGATAAAAGGTGACCCCGCTCTCGTCGTCGTCCGTGGAAAGAAACTCGGGCGTGGTATTGCGGATACGCACGAGCGTCAGCCTGGATTGCTCTTTAAGAACGCCTTCGAGTACCCGGGCCATTTCTGATGGATCGATTAGTTCGGCGGCATGATTGCCCAGTGTCGCGTTGATCTCGTCGATTCGTTTGCGCAGCGATGCGATACGCGACCGCTGCTCCTCACCGCCGCCGGCAAGCTGCAGAATCTGATCTTCCAGGCTGCGGTTTGCAACCGAAATGCTTTCTTCGAGCGCCGTCAATTCGGCGCGAGACTCACTGGCGCGTTGGCCGAGCGGTTGCATCAGCAGCATATGCCACAACGTCGCGAACAGTACCAGGCAAGTCATCAGCACCAGCAGCCGCTCACGCGGTGACAGCGCGTTTATTCTCGATAACAGCGGTTCGAGCCTGGTCCGGATTTCGTCCACGTAATCCAAAGCTAGCTACCCGGGTCCCCGGCCAGCAAGATGTCGCTGTCCATCGAGAAATGCAGCGCAGTTTCATCATCAGCTACCGGACTGTTGATCTGGAAGTGATGAAAACGTTGCTTCGCAAACGGCGGTTCAGCGGTCAGGTCCTGAACATACAGCGGGATCAGCTCAGCGCGTATGGCGCGGCCTTCCAGTCGCGTCTTGTCCCCAAGCGCCGACAACACGATGTGGGTCAGCCAGACGCCTTCAACGTCTTGACGTGCCAGTGCCCGCAAGTGGCGGGAAAAGCCTTTGGTGTCACCGAGTGACGATCCCTGAATCAGACTCAAGACCGCCTGACGCTCAGCGAGCATCCGCAAACTGTCGTCCAGCTGCTCGGCCCAGTTTGTTTCGCCAGTCACTGCATTAATTAACGGTCCGATGTTCTGCAGCCGCTCATGTGCAACGGACTCCAGTCGGGTCACGATTTCCAGTTCCTGTTCGATGCCGTTAATGCGTTGCTGGGCAAAGCCGTACATCAGCAGCATGGCGAACAACAGAATGCCGGTCGCCTGCAACATGAACCCTGCCGGGAACATGCGCGTCTGCGGACGGTACTGGATTTGATAAAGATTGATCTGCTGATTCATCGCGATTCCGCACCTTGCGTGTGTGTTTCCGCCCGCAGCGCCGCGCCGACAGCCAGCAGGCAACCACCTTGTTCCGCCGGAGCGATGTCGTCCTCCAGGTGAAACAGGTCGTCGAGGGTAATTCGGTTTACGGTGAGACCAAGATGCTCTGTCAATGCGGCCGGTAACGCCTCGAGATCGGCGCCCGGACCGAGGATGATTTCAGTTATCGGCCGGCAATCGTAGTGACTCTCGTAGTAATCAAGCGAACGCTGTACTTCGAGCGATATTCCTGCAGTTCGCTCCTGCAATGTAAATTGGTCATCGGCGGCGGCGGCCAACGCGCGCCTGCCGGTCTTGAGACGGCGAATCAGGTGTAAGACGCCCTGGCGTGTGATCGTCAGATAACCACAGTCATCGGTGAAGTGCAGGAAAGCAACGCCATCTTCGTCCTGTGGCAGCATCACAGCAATGTTGCGCATACACATCTCGGGGATATCGATGGCATCCAGCTGCAGATCGGCCCGCTTCATCAGGTCAATCTGTTGCAGTATCTCAGTGTGTTTTGTTACCACCGCATAGGCGATGGGCGTATTGCCCGGATTGGCCTGGCGAGGCATTTCGAACATCTCGACGACCGCGTCGTCGAGCGGAAAGTCGATCAGATCTTTGATGCGCCAGCGCACCGCGGCAAGCTGCTCATCTTCCGGGACGTTCGGCATTTCGACGAGCTGCAATTGATACGCATCTGCAGACAGCACAGTGGACACCGGGGTCTGGCCAAGGTCCATGCCCGGGACTTGTGACGCGGCGCGATCGGCCCACGCATCGTCATTATCGGCAGTCTCCAGCACGCGGACTGCGAGGCTAAGACTGCCATCGTTCAGTCGCCGGACACGCGCCAGCCCAGCGTGCGCGCCATCGAGCGCCACGCCTGCCCGTACATTGGGGTCAAAAGCTCTTTTGAATGGTCGCAACATCGCCCGGCACCTGCCGCCGTTTTACAAAACACCCTTTAGCTATCGGTAGGGCGGCGGTAATCTTTAGCGGGCCTGAAGCGGTCTGAGGCCTTTATTCATGCGCCTTGGCAGGATTTTGTCGGACGCGTCTGGCCCTGGCCTGCCGTTTCCAGCCAAAAGCGACTCGTAGCAACGGTTTTAGACGCGATAGAGGCTGCGGCAAATAAAAAAGCCGCTCCCTTGCGGGAACGGCTTCTTCGAATATAAATCCTGGCAGTGTCCTACTCTCACATGGGGAGACCCCACACTACCATCGGCGCTGAACGTTTTCACTTCCGAGTTCGAAATGGGATCGGGTGGTTCCCGCTCGCTATTGCCGCCAGGAAAACTGGTCCGGGAAATGGGGACATTCCTCTTTTCCTGGCACGTCGTGCCACGTCCCTATTACCCATCAGGAAAAGAGGAATGTCCCCATTTCCTTCGAATAAATAACAATCTGGATAAGTTTTTGATGAGTCGAGTTTTCTTCGTGTCGCATTACATGTTGCGCACCAAAAATTCTTTGGTGTTATATGGCCAAGCCTCACGAGCAATTAGTACTGGTTAGCTTCATCCATTACTGAACTTCCACACCCAGCCTATCAACCTCGTAGTCTTCGAGGGCTCTACAGGGACCTCTAGGGTCCAGAGAAACCTAATCTTGAAGGGGGCTTCCCGCTTAGATGCTTTCAGCGGTTATCCCGTCCGTATATAGCTACCCGGCAATGCCACTGGCGTGACAACCGGAACACCAGAGATACGTCCACTCCG
>Ga0224508_10000578_pt1 | contig 35628 bp, 34 predicted proteins | sample SF_Jan12_sed_USG_4_FD_170157 | JGI IMG/M metagenome (GOLD analysis project Ga0224508, IMG submission 170157) | Sediment microbial communities from San Francisco Bay, California, United States - SF_Jan12_sed_USGS_21 | ecosystem: Environmental > Aquatic > Marine > Sediment | place: USA...
ACGCAAGAATCTCGAACAACAGCTGACGCAGGCCAAGAAAATGGAATCGATCGGTCAGTTGGCAGCCGGTATCGCGCACGAGATCAATACCCCTGCGCAATTCGTCGGCGACAATATCCGATTCATCAAGGAAGCGTTTGACGACTTGATCGAACTGAACGGCGGCTACAGCAAACTATTGGGCGCCGTCAAAAACGATGCGGTAACCGAAGCGTTGATCGAGGAAATCGAGGCGGCTTACAAAAAGGCCGACCCTGAGTACTTGGTCGAGGAGATACCGCTTGCCATCGATCAGTCGCTGGATGGCATAACGCGAATTTCAAATATCGTACGCGCAATGAAAGAGTTTTCTCATCCGGGTGGCAAGGACCTTGAGGCTACCGATCTTAACCAGTCAATATCAAATACCATCACCGTGGCTTCCAACGAATGGAAATATATCGCCGACGTGGAAACTGATCTTGCCGAGGATCTTCCGAGTGTCAAATGTTTTCCGCAGGAGATTAACCAGGTCATACTCAACCTGATTGTCAATGCCGCGCACGCGATCGACGACACCAGGGAAGGCGAATCGGCCGACAAGGGCAGCATAAAAATCAACACGCGTCAGGTCGACGACGAGGTCGAAGTCCGTGTTACCGACTCAGGCTGCGGTATACCTGACGATATCAAGCACCGCATATTTGATCCGTTTTTCACAACCAAGGATGTCGGCAAGGGATCCGGGCAGGGACTGGCGATGGCTTACAAGACCATCGTCGACCAGCATAAGGGAAAACTGGAAGTGGAATCGACTATCGGTCGTGGGACCACCTTTACGATTCGGCTGCCAATTAACGGCAGCGAAACATTGATGGACGAGGTTGCGGCATGATGCGCATCATGTTTGTTGACGACGAACCTAATATTCTCAGTGGATTACGCAGAATCCTGCGGCCACTAAGAGAAGAGTGGGACATGGTTTTTGTGGAAAGTGGCCAGCAGGCGCTGGAGTCACTTGATGAAGCGCCTTTTGACATCATTGTTAGCGACATGAAAATGCCCGGGATGGACGGTGCCCAACTGTTGTCCGAAATCCAGCACCGCTTCCCGGAATCCATCCGAATTGCGTTATCGGGTGAAACGGATTCGCACATGATTTACCGCTGCGTGCAGCATGCTCACCAGTATCTTTCCAAGCCCTGTGACGCGGACACTCTCGTCGCTACTGTAAAACGTGCCTACGCGCTGAAAAACCTGATGAAAGACGAGCAGCTGAGGAAACTGGTTTCGAATTTATCATCATTACCAAGTCTGCCTGCCCAGTATGAGAGCATCATGCAGGAGCTGCAGTCGGAAGATCCGTCACTGCTGAAGATCGGGGAAATTATCGAGTCCGATGTCGCGATGTCAGCAAAAATATTACAGCTGGTAAATTCCGCTTTTTTCGGTCTCGTGCGGCATGTATCGTCGCCGATTGAGGCCAGCAAGTTTCTGGGCCTCGATGTCATCAAGTCACTGGTCCTGACAACGGGTGTTTTTTCACAGTTCGACGAGTCGAGCATCGGCGAGGCAAGACTGCAGGCTATCTGGAGCCACGCTTCCCAGGTAGGCATACTGGCGAAACAGATTGCGGTTCAGCAGACAACCCACAAATTACTGGGCGATTACGCTTTAATGGGCGCGCTACTGGCGGATGTCGGCAAGCTCGTGTTTGCTGTGAACCTGGGCGAGGAACTCGCTCGCGCGGAAAAAATTGCCGCGGACGAACATCGTTCCGACTGGGAAGTCGAGCGCGAGCTCATCGGGCATAGTCACATGGATGTCGGGGCCTTTCTGTTGGGGCTCTGGGGCTTGCCGAATCCGGTGGTCGAGTGTGTTGCCTTTCACCACGTACCTGCTGAATGCGTCGAAGAGGATTTTTCTCCATTGACAGCGGTGCACATTGCCCATGCCATTGTCAGTGTCGACGGTCATGAAGACCTGCCCGGGCTCGACCGCGAATATATCGGCAAGATGGGTGCAGCCGAACGATTGCCGGAGTGGCTGAAGTTATACGAAAAACTTTTTATCACGGACGTAGAGGCCGCGGTTAATGGGTGAGAAAATTCTTTTTGTCGACGACGAACCCAATGTGCTGCAGTCGATACGTCGCACTTTGCGCTCAAAGTTCGATCTCGACACGGCTGAAGGCGGCGAAGAAGCGCTGGGCATGCTGAATGCCAATAGCACCTACGCGGTGATTGTCTCGGACATGCGTATGCCGGGTATGAACGGTGTTGAACTGCTGTCGCAGGCCAAGCAGCAGTCGCCAGATACCGTGCGCATGATGTTAACGGGAAACGCAGATCAGCAGACTGCGGTTGATGCGGTTAATCATGGCGATATTTTCAGGTTTCTAAACAAGCCTTGTGAGTCCGAGGAATTATCCGGCGCCATCACCAGCGGACTGCGCCAGCATCAGCTGATCACAGCAGAAAAAGATCTGCTCGAGAATACCTTGCAAGGCAGTATCAAGGCGCTCACCGACGTACTCGCCTTGACGAATCCGGAAGTCTTTGGGCGCACCACCCGATTCAAGCACCGGATTCGCCAAATAGCTGAAGAAATGGGGCTACCCGATATCTGGCAGCTCGAGGATGTCGCCATGCTTTCGCTAATTGGCAGCATGGCAGTCCACGAGGATCTCGTGAAACGCAAGCTACATGGGGAATCAGTTTCATTTGACGAACTCGCAGAGTTCGCATTACATGCCAAGGTGGGTGCCGATCTGCTGAAAGCGATCCCGCGCATGGAGGATATCGCCCAGGCGATTCGCTACCAGGAAAAGAACTATGACGGTTCGGGGTATCCGCGAGACGACATCAAGAGCGCGGATATTCCGCTGGGCGCTCGCTTGATCAAGGTTATTCTCGATTTTGATGCGTTTGAGTCGTCCGGAGATTCTGAACAGGCGGCGCTTGGTAAATTGAAGGCCCAGGCGCATTTTTACGATCCAACCGTACTCGGCGCCTTCAATAACACGTTCGAGCAAGATTCGGCATTAGTCGTAAAACCTGTCCCAATTTCTCAGTTAGCGGACGGCATGCTGCTGGCGGACGATGTAGTGACCTCGAGCGAAGTGTTGCTCGTGGCTAAGGGCCAGGAGACGACGCAGTCGGTGCGTCGGCACCTGCAAAATTACCAGGTAAACGATCAAATCGGCGATACCGTAAACGTCTGGTGTCAAGCAGAGTAACCTATTTCATTTAACTCTCACCTGATCGTTTGCAGTTCCAACGGTCTTAGTATTACCGCGACCAGCCAGACGCCTCCGAGCAGAATCAACAGGTTTAGTTCTATTTTGTGCATGGTAACTGCAAGATCGTGGCCTGTTCGCTTGGACTTGCAGTCAAGAATAGAGGTACTGTTTACAATGTCCAATGCCGTCACTTGAAATATCATGTTGACGGAAGGATATTTTGGTTTGCATTTGTAAGCTCTGTTTGCATACTCGGGCTATGAAGGTTGTGGTAGTAGTCGTCTTGATGATTATGTTCTCAACGCAGGTTCTCGCACAGGCGCAGTTTTCGCTGCAACCCCGCTTGAGTGAAAATAAAGCACCAGCCGCGCTGCTGGGGATATGGGGAACGGCGCGTCAATGTGCCGCGCATAAATCAGGAAAAACAGGCGATCCTCTGTTGTTTCCATACATCATCACCCATAACTGGATCAAACAGGGTTTTATCTATTGTTATCTTGCTTGGTATGAGCCAAGCCGCGATATCGGCGTTAACCAGGCCTTCGCCTTTGCCCAGTGCGGCGAAGATCAGTTGCGAGACTACCAGCTTGAGCTGAATTTGCGCGACGGCAAATTAAGCATACAGTGGTCAGAGGATTTCACCACGCGGGAGCTGGAAGCCTGTCGGTAAAATACCGGTCAGGTCAGTTGGAAACTAGATATGCGCAAAAAAATCGAAGGCGAAAACGTAGCCGGAAGTACCTCTTACAAGTCTGCAAAAAGCAAGGCATCGGAGTACGCGAAGGATCCGGATAAATTAAATGACTTGCTGGACAAGGCGGCACGCAAGGCAAATTCCAGCAAGGGTCCGTTAACCGAAGTCTGGAACTTGTTAATGACTTGCCTGAGACTGCTTCGCGCATATGCCACGGGTCGCTATCAGGACATTCCATGGGGCAGCCTGGTATCGATCATCGCAACGGTGATCTATTTTGTAATGCCCCTCGATTTCATTCCCGACTTTTTGCTAGGTTTTGGCTTTATTGATGATGCCGCGCTAATCGGTTGGATCCTGGGTTCTATTAAAAGCGATATTGATCGCTTTATCGAATGGGAATCAACTCACGCAACCCACGAGCGAGACGACAGCTAAACTCATTTTTAATACCAAGAGCCAAAATACAATGGAATTTGTTTCGACGGTAAAGGTGACAACTGCGCAGGTCGATGATCTCGGGCATCTCAATCATGTTTTTGCGCTGCAGATTCTCGAGTATGCGCGCGACGACTGGTATGCGGAGGCTGGGCTCTGGCAAGGACGTCGCTGGAGTGGAGCCGAAAACCTCGCGACCCTGGTACTAAATATAAATTTTAATTACCGCGGGGAATGCTTTCTTGATGAAGATCTCAAGATCATTACCCGGCCGATGGAGCGCGGTAGCAAGAGTTTCACGCTTGCGCAGCAGATCGTTAAACCCGATAGTACGATTGCGATTGAGGGTACCGTAACCAGCCTGGTGATGGATATGGAACAGCACCGCACGCTACCGGTGCCGGAATGCCTGGCGCGTTATCTGCCGACACGGAAATAGTCCGGCCTGCTAATCAACCAGGTCGTCGGCGCGCACCCGGCCGTCGGCGTGCACATCGGTGACCTTGCCGTACAGGTTCTTCACCCGCGCCATGCTGCCGACCATGCCGGGCTTTTCACTGAACGACATGATCAGTAACAGCCGGTCGGTATTGCCGCTGTTAGCGGTAACCTGGTGCAATGAAAAACGCCCCAGGAAAAACTGCAGGTCGCCAGCATTCAGTTCGAGGCGTTTAACGCGGCTGCGATCACCCTCGAGCACCTGTTTAACTTCGTCATAGCATTCGTCCTGAGCTGTGCGCAGGCCCGGCACATACTCGAAATGCCCGCCGCTGTCGGCCGCCTGCAACAACATCGTGATGGTGAATTCGTTGGTGTCGAAATGCCAGTTGAATTGTTGCCCGGGTTTACCGACATTAACAATCATGTTTGATACCGGGTCTTCGTAAATAAATAACTCGTCCTTGCCCAGGCACTCGGAGAGGAACTGTTTTAACGGTTCCCAGTAGTAAAGCCGGTGCGATGTTGTTTCTTCCCCGAACAAATCGGCGGTAATAAAACCGTTGCTGCGCGGAATAAAAATATTAAGCGGGTGGTCTTGCGGGAAATCCGGATCGCCGTCGTTGAGATAAACATTGCACTGTTTACGCTCCGAGTAATAGGCCTGCGATTTTCGCTCACTGGCCTCGGTCAACAGGGCCCGAAGACCGGGTGCACTGAAGAAATTGCGGATTACCGCACAACCGTCATGCTCGAGCTCGGCCCTGACCTGTTCGATCACTTCGCGGCGTCGCCAATGATCCAGCTCATCGATCGGGTAGCGTGCGTGATCAATGATTTCGGTGCAGGCGAGTTTCTGTGACATTGCTGATTTCTCCACAGCTTTAGTCTAGCGTAATTGACTGTCCTTGCTGGCCCGGCGATTGACGCCGCCCTGGCTTGCCTGCTGCTGATCGAGTTCCTGTTGGCAGTTGACGCATAGACGCACCCCCACGATGGCCTTGCGGCGCGCCTCGGGAATGTCGACACCGCATTCCTCGCAATGGGTGAGGCTTTCGCCTTTGGGTAAACGGCTGCGCGCCAGTTCGACCGCGTCCTCGACACTGGCATCGATCTGATCCTGCACCGCGCCATCGCGCGCCCAACCTGTTGCCATGGATTACTCCAGCTTCAATAACAGGTAGATATTCTGCGCCTGAAAACTGCCATGTTCAATCTGGATCTGCAATTTCAAGTGGTGCATTACGGGCCTCGATATCGGTCGCAGCAGCGAACAGGGTGTCTTCCCGGAACCGCGACGCGACTAGTTGAACGCCCATCGGAACCGAAGTGTTGCCGTCGGTTGCGACTGAAATCCCGGGTATACCCATCAGGGGTACTGCAATTTGTGTCATCTGTGCCTCGAGCACGCGCCGGAACGACTCGGGTGATTCAACATCGAGCATGTCGGGGAAGGGCGGTTCGGCAGAAACCGGGCACAGCAGGATCGGGTATTGCGCCAGGAACAGCTGCCATTCGCGCGCCAGCGTTATGCGTTGCTGCAGTGCTTCCATCAGGCTCTCGAGTGTCGGTATCGGGCAGTTTTCACACAATTGCGCATACACGAAATTGGCGTCGGGATCATCTTCCTGCCTGACTGCTGCACCGCCACTGAATTGATACTCCGACATCCACAGCAGCAATTGCAATTCCATGGCCTGGCGCATCGGAGGACTATCGACTTCGGCCACCTGCCATCCGGCGTCCTCGAGCTGTCTGGCTGCCTCGTGCAACGCCCGTTCGACCTGAGGCATAACTTCGAGGCCATCGGGTGATATGCATAGTGCCACGCGTTTCGGCGCCGGCGCCTGTTCGAGCGGGGCCGGAACCCACCAGGGATCGAGCTCACTGCCGGCGGCCATGGCGGCAAGTCCAAGCCTGAGATCCGCAATGCTGCGTGCGATGGGGCCCGAAACCGCGGTTAACTGGGCGCCGATGTGGCGATCCGGGAGCGAAAGGTTGACAGCCGGGACTCGACCCAGGCTCGGTCGAATGCCGTGCAGCCCGCAGGCATAGGCCGGATAGCGGATCGAACCCGCAATATCGGTACCGTGTCCGAGCGCACAGATGCCGGCCGCCACGGCAGCGGCAGATCCGCCCGAAGAACCACCCGGGGTCAGTTTCGCGTTGCGTGGATTGAGCGTATGCCCGTGCAGGGAATTGCGTGTAAACCAGCGCATCGAAAACGCCGGCGTATTAGTGCGGCCGACAATAATCGCGCCGGCCTTGCGCAGGTTCGTCACCACCGGGCTGTCCTGCCCGGCGAAATTATCTTGCTGAATTCGAATGCCATTGGTGTTGGCAAATCCCTGCTGGTCGATATTGACTTTGATGGTAACCGGCACCCCGGCAAGTATTCCGGTTGAATGGCCATCGGCGATAGCATCGTCGACCGCACGTGCTGCGGCCAGCGCAGCCTCTGGCATTGGCTGCACCACGGCATTAATCGCAGGATTGACGTCCTGCAATCGCTGCAGGCTTTGTTCGGTAACCTCGGTCGCAGAAATTTCGCGGTTGGCAACGCGAGTTGCAATATCGGCTGCGCCCAGGCGCCACAGTTCAGTCATCGCTGATCCTCCGCTACAGGTCGAAATAGTATAAAGCAGTGAATATTGTAAGTGCCCATATTATGCGAGCCCAGGTCATGCGTCGAAACCCGCGCAACCGATACCGCAGCCGCTCAATGATTCGCTCGAATATCTGGATCACGACCGCGAGACTGGAAATCTGGCGTCTGAGCTGGTGATGGTCGGTGGGGTGACGAACTAGCGCCTGACCTGGCAGGTAATTTCAACCCTGCTGCCACCAAACAGGTGTTTCGACTCGGTCGTGGTGCGCGCGGGGTAGGCATCGCCATCGAAGAATTCGCGGTAGGCGGCATCCATTGCATCGAAATCATCCAGATTGGCGAGGTGCACCTCTACCTTGACAATGCGTTCTTTTGTAAGACTTAACTCATCGAGTATGCTGCCGATCGCAGCCCATATGGCACGGGTTTCGGCCGCCGCGTCACCCAGTACCTCAATTCCGGCCGGGAAATCGGCTGCAACCAGTCCCGAGAGGAAGGCGTACTGGTCATCCAGAACCACCTGGCTGAAAGGTGCACTTGATTCCGGAACGGCTTTTGGCTGGACGCGGTTTAAAATAACAGGTGCCGTATTTTCAGCCGACCATATTGGCGCCGATGATTAACAGGACACCCAGAACCACGAAAGCGATGAAAGTGTAAACCAGGTGTTTCGTCGTGGTTTTATCGTCTTGATTTGGATTCATCTACTAGTTCCCCCTCCAGGATTGAATCAAGTACTATATAGTGCCGAACCTGGAGCCAAATTGCCACCGCGTATGAGCGATCAAATCTATGAAACGTTGGTGCTGGAATACCCGGCCACCCACGTCCTGCAAATCACGCTGAACCGACCCGAAGTCGCCAATGCGTTTAATACGCAGATGGCAACCGACCTGATGCATTGCTTTGAAACACTGGCACTGGAGCCCGGCGACAATCGCTGTGTTATTTTAACCGGAACCGGCGACAAAGCATTTTGTGCGGGTGGCGATCTGAAACAACGCGACGGTATGACGAATGAAGCCTGGACCGAGCAACATCTCATTTACGAGCGCATGATTCGCGCCATCATCGATTGTCCACTGCCGTTGATTGCCGCGGTGAATGGCGCCGCTTTTGGGGGTGGTTGTGAGCTCGCGGCAGCGGTCGATTTTGTCTATGCGTCAGAAAATGCGCGCTTCGCGATGACCGAGACCAGTCTTGGAATAATCCCCGGGGCCGGCGGCACCCAGACCCTGGCGCGAGCACTGGGTGAGCGCCGCGCCAAGGAATTGATATTATCGGCACGACGTTTCAATGCAGAAGAGGCCCAGCGTTGGGGACTCGTGAATGAAGTGTTTACCGCCGGCATTTTGCTAGATGAAACCATACAGGCTGCTTCGCGCATTGCAGCCAATGCACCGATTGCGGTGCGTCAGGCAAAACAGGCGATTCATGGCGGCTTGCAGATGTCGCTGGCCGAAGGGCTTGTATTTGAGATTGAAGCCTATAACCGCACGGTACCAACCGACGATCGGCGCGAAGGAGTTAAAGCTTTCAATGAAAAACGCCCGCCGCAATTCAAGGGGAAATAAGATCCATGTCTAACGAAGTGATACTGACCTGTGCCGTTAGCGGCGGGCACAATAACCAGGGCAAGCACCCCGATTATCCGATTACACCTGAACATATCGCGAGCGACTGCATCGCGGTTGCGAAAGCAGGTGCGGCGATCGTCCACATCCACGTGCGCGATCCGGAAACCGGAATGCGCTCTGGGGATCTGGCACTGTTTCGCGAGGTCGTCGAACGTATCCGTGATTCTGGCAGCGATGTTTTGATCAATCTCACCACCAGCGAAGGGGCGCGCTTCGCGCCTGGCGACGAGGACGCCGCCGTCGGTGGTCCCGGAACAACCCTGGTACAACCGCTTGATCGCCTGCATCATGTCGAGGAGTTGCGTCCCGATATCTGTACGCTCGACGTGGGCACTTTCAATTTCGGTGAAACCATCTTCGTTAATACTCCGTCGCATTTACGCATCATGGCGCAGCGTATTCGTGAACTTGGCGTAAAGCCCGAGCTCGAAGTGTTTGAACCCGGGCATATCATGTTTGCGCATAAACTGATCGAAGAAGGCCTGATCGATGGTGCGCCGATGTTCCAGCTTTGTCTTGGCATTCCACATGCTTCGCCGGCAACGCCCGAGATACTCAGTGTCATGAAAGGGTTGTTGCCAGAAGACGCGAACTGGAGCGCTTTCGGTATTTCGCGAATGGAATTTTCAATCGTGGCCCAGGCCGCGAGCCAGGGCGGTAACTGCCGCGTCGGGCTCGAGGATAACCTCTATCTCGACAAGGGTGAGTTTGCGAGTAACCTGCAGCTGGTAGAGCGCGCGGTGCGCATCATCCGTGAGCTCGGTCGCGAACTGGCGACGCCTCAGCAAGCGGCTGAGCGTCTGGGGATAGAACGCTAGTCGTGGCAAGGCTGTACCTGATCCGGCACGCGCAGTCGGCCAATAACGAGATCTGGGACGGCAGTGACCACATGGCGGGTCGTCACCCTGATCCCGAGATTACCGAGATAGGCCATCGCCAGGCTGAAACGCTGGGGCAGCACCTGGCGCATCCCGAGGCGGAGCCCCGTCAGCACCCGTTCATCCCGGCCGACGGATTCCATTTTGGTTTAACCCATGTTTACTGCAGCCTGATGACGCGCTCGATTCTTACCGCGGAGTACATAGCCGGAGCCTGTGACCTTGAGTTGCAGGCTCTTCCCGATATTTTTGAAAAGCACGGCATTTATGATGTTGATGACGATGGTAACCTGCAGGGTTTGCCCGGGCCTGGTCGGGATTATTTCGCACAGCGTTTTCCGAGCCTGAAGTTGCCGAAAGAATTTAATGACGAGGGTTGGTGGAGTCGACCGGTCGAAGACGAGCTGGCTTTTATCACGCGTATGCAAAAGGTGGTAAACGATATCAGGCAGCGACTTGATCAGAGTGACGAATCCATTGCACTGGTGGCGCATGGCGATTTCATCGATCAATTCGTCAATGAACTCATGGGCGTGGTAAGACACCATCCCAACTATGATAATCACTGGGTTGCCAACTGGACTTTTCACAACACGTCGATATCGCGTATTGACTTTGTCAACGGCGCGCATAACGTCGTCTACATGAATAGAATCGATCATCTGCCGAACGAACTGGTGACCTGGTAATGGCATACTCGCTTACGGCTGATCAAGTCGATCAATACCAGCGGGATGGCTTCCTGTTTCCGCTGGATGTCTTCGTAAAAGACCGGGTCGACCATATCCTTGGTGAGCTTGAGCACGCACGAACGGTGGCACGTGAGAAAGGACTTGAACCCGAACTCGCACAGTTACTGCGCGCGAATACCCATTACCTGCTTCCATTTGTAAACGAAGTCGCCCGGGCACCACAGCTACTCGACCGGGTCGAATCAATCCTGGGTCCGAATATCCTGCTGTGGAGCGCGGAGTTTTTTATCAAGGCCGCGCATACCGACAAGATTGTCAGCTGGCACCAGGACCTGACTTACTGGGGACTTGGTGAAACCAACGAAGAGATGACTGCATGGTTGGCCCTGTCTGACGTCAATGTCGAGTCAGGATGCATGCGTTTTGTTCCGGGTTCGCACCATCAGCAAATCGTTCCGCATCGGGATACCTTCGATGCCACTAACCTGTTGTCGCGAGGACAGGAAGTTGCGGTCGATGTTGCAGAAGAAGATGCGGTAGACGTTATTCTGGACCCGGGACAGGTTTCGTTTCACCACGGACGGATGTTTCACGCATCGGGACCTAATCGCAGTGCCCGGGATCGCATCGGCCTGGCATTTCGCTTTATAACCCCGGAAGTGAAACAGTTAGTCGCTAAACGCGATTACGCGATGCTGGTTCGAGGTATTGACGAAGGTAAAAACTGGATTCATGTCTCACCACCCGGGCGCCTTTTCGACCCGGCCGATCTCGAACTCCACGCCCGGATCAGACAGGACCAGTCCACCGCACTCGCCGAGGGCGCGGAACAGGAACTATACACGGCCTACTAGCGACGCCGGTTGCCTACATATCCATTGCCTCGGCAATCTCGACTGAGCCCTCTGCTTTCAATATCGGGCAGCCTTTAGCCAGCTCGGTTGCCAGCTCGATGCTGTCGGCATTAATCAGGCTGTAACCGCTCAGTGGATTTGGACCCCCGTCGCAGGTGACAGAACCGTCGCTATTGACTGTTGATGACGGACCCAGCGGGTTGCCGCCATCGACAACCGCTGCGCCGAGATTCTCAAACCAGGCCATCCATTCGGCCATAACCTGCGCGCCTTCTTCCTCGGTTTCCGGCATCTTGCCGCCGTGATAAGCAAAAATAAACTTGGCCATTGTCTTGTCCTCGCTGTTTTTTAGCTGTTCGGACCAATCAGGATACGCAAACTGCGCTAAAGATTCGACTCTTTGGCGCCGGTATCAGTTATCAGGTTGCTTACGATAAAATCGAAATTGAACACTCAGTTTGAAGAGATGAGCTTTCGCAATCGGCCTGCAGCAAACCCTCATTCTTAACTATCTGGTTCCCGGTACGAATTCGGTGGGGTGAGCAGAAAACTCGTTGATCGCTGAATAAGTCCACTTACCCCTACGCGTTTGATTATCTGACGATCAGGCAACTGGTCTCGGCATTGTCGGCAACTTTGCGCGAGACGCTGCCTAATATAGTGCCCTTCAGCTTGCCCAGACCCCGAGTCCCCATCGCGATCAAGTCCATTTTCGATCGCTCGGCAAAGCCGAGAATACTGGTTGCAGGATCACCGGTTCCGATCGCGGTTTCAACTTTCTTGGCTCCGGCCTTTTCCGCTTTTTCCCTGGCGATTCTTAAGATAGATTCAGCGATTTTGCGCATAATTTCCTCGCGCGCATCATTAAAGGATTCAATCTGATGGAATTCCAGTTCCGGAATTTCATCGATTTCAAAGGGTATTTGCATATCGCGAATAACGTGAATGATGAGCATTTCAGCGTCGTGTAGTACGGCAAATTGAGCCGCCATTTCCAATGCACGGTTCGAAGCCGCCGACGCATCGGTTGCAACCAGTATCCTGTTAATCACTTTTCTATCCTTCCTACAGTCACTGGAATGGCAGCGTTACGCCAATCCCAGGGCCTGTTTTCTTTGATTGGCCCAGGTGCGCAGCACCTGGTCGATGGCGAGCCCGATAAAGGCAACACATAGGCCCAGTACCAACCCGTTGCCGACACCGTCTTTATCAGACAAGGATTTGAGAATCAATTGCCCGAGATCGTCGGTCCCGATCAATGCGCCGATGATGACCATTGACAGCGCGAACACCACGGTTTGATTGATACCGAGCGCAATATGCGGAAAGGCCATCGGCAGCTCGATAGACAGGTATCGCTGCAGTCGGCTCACACCAGACATCGAGCCGGCTTCTTGGAGCTGCAGCGGCACGCTCAGCATACCCTGAATCGTGTAACGCGTAGCCGGGACGGTGGCGTAGACCACGATTGCGATCAGCACCGAGGTATCGGTCACACCGAACAACATCATCACCGGGATCAGGTAAATGAACGACGGGAACGTCTGGAAGGTATCGCATATCGTTAGCATAATTCGCGTGCTCACCGGATGTTGTGAGCATAGCGTACCCGCAACGATGCCGATGGCGGTCGAGATCAGCACCGACAGCGTCATCAGGTAAGCGGTGATCAGCGCCCGATCCCACCATTCGGTCAGTGCGATGAACAGCAGAAATCCACCAACAGCCAGGCCCACTCGAACCCCGCCGACGATGTATCCGATTCCCATTGCCAGCGCGAAAGTCGCAGCAACCGGCATGGCGAGGTAAGCGGTCTTGACCGGTACCAGTACCTGGACGATCAGCCATTCGTTAAAACCTTTGAGCGCGTAAAAGAAAGTATCCCAGATCCAGTCGACCCCGGCCTGCCAGAAATCCTGGGTCGTAATGCCCTTGTTGTGCGGAATCAGGTAGAGATAGTTAAACCCCTCCTTGAATACCAACGAGCCGATTAATGCCAGGATGACACCAACAACGAATACGACACCGAACATCAACGAAAACTTGTGCCGTTCGAAGAACGACAGGTCGGCGAAGTAATCGATTTGCTTATCGGCCCAGGCGAGCGACAGCCGATCGAGCATGATTGCAATCAAGACGATACAGATGCCAAGTTCAAGTGCGAGACCGATCCTCAGCTGGTTCAATGCGATTAGTAAATTGTTACCAAGCCCCTTGGCGCCGATCAGGGATGCGATAACCACCATCGCCAGACAGGACATGATGGCCTGGTTGACCCCGATCAGGATATCCCGCCGGGCAGTAGGAATCAGCACCTTGAACAACAGTTGCCGGTTGTTGCAACCACTCATCAATCCAGCCTCGGCGACCTCGGGCGATAGTTTTTTCAGGCCCAGTATGGTCAGCCGCACCATCGGTGGGGTGGCGAATATAACTGTCGCGATCGCGCCGGCATGATCGCCGATACCGAAAAACACCACGACCGGGACCAGGTAGGAAAAGTGCGGCATGATTTGCATCACGTTGAGTATCGGGTTCAGCACCATCTCCACGGTTTTACTCCTGAATGCCCAGATACCGAGCACGAGGCCGAGCAAGACCGAAATCGGCGCGGCGATCAGGACGAAGGACAGGGTTTCCATCGACGGTTCCCATTGTCCGAATACCGCGATGTATACGAATGTAAATCCGACAAACAGCGCCAGCCGTGGCCCTTGCAGCGCATAACCCAGAATCGCGGCGCCACCGGCAACCACGGTCCACGGCAATCCCGGCCAGCGCGCCCACTGGTTTTCAGTCGCCCAATCCCAACCGCTGAAGGTGACGATTGTCTTAACCCCACCGAGAAAGATTTCGCGAATAAATTCGATCAGAAACAGGATCAAGCCCGAAGCCGAACGGGTGAACTGGTTCATCAGCGGTTTTTCTTCATAATCCTCGATATCCGGGTCCCAGACGTCGATCAACCACCAGTCGAACATGATGTAGTCGACCGAACTGGTAATAATCTGCGGCAGCTTCTGGATCAACGGTGGTAAACGCCAGAACCAGTTACCTTCGGACGGCGTGATGATGACGCACAGCAGCACAAAAAAAACTAGCAGTAAAACAAACTGCAGGTGCTTCTTTTGCCGGAGCGCTTCGATCATGGTGCTTTTTCAGCCGCGTCGTCAGAGTGGCCGCCAAACAGGACGTGGATAATATGGGAAGCATGCAAAGCACCAACGATCTCACCTGCCGAGTCGACGACCGGTACCGGTTTGTCGGTATTCAGAATGTCCTCGGCAACGGTCTCAATGATGGCATCTTGTGAAACCCTCAAATCGCTGACCTCCTCGCTGGGATCGAAGGGATCCATGACTGACTTGATTTTGAGCACCTTTTCACGCGGTACTTCCTCGGTGAACTTGCGCACGTACTCGGTGGCCGGGTTGAGCACGATATTCGCCGGCGTATCGAGTTGCTCGATGATGCCATCCTTCATGATGGCAATGCGATCAGCCAGGCGCAGCGCTTCGTCGAAGTCATGGGTGACGAATAAAATGGTTTTGCCGAGCACATCCTGCAGGCGCAGAAATTCGTCCTGCATCTCCTTGCGGATCAGCGGATCGAGCGCGGAAAAGGGTTCGTCGAGAAACCAGATATCGGGTTCGATCGCAAGCGAGCGGGCGATGCCGACACGTTGCTGCTGGCCGCCCGAAAGCTGCCGCGGAAAGTAGTTTTCGCGCCCGGTGAGACTGACGAGATCGACCATTTCCTTGGCCCGCTGCATGCTGTCCTTGGTGCTGACTCCCTTGACCTGCAACGGAAAGGCGATATTTTCGAGTACGGTTTTGTGCGGCAGCAGGGCGAAACTCTGAAACACCATGCCCATCTTGTTGCGGCGCAGCTCGATCAATTGCTTGTCATTCATCGCCAGGATATCTTCGCCCTCGATGTAAATTTTCCCGGCAGTGGCCTCGTTCAGCCTGGAAATGCAGCGCATCAGCGTCGACTTGCCGGAGCCCGACAAGCCCATAATGATCAGCAATTCACCCTCATACACCTCGAACGAGGCATTGTTGACCCCGACGATGCACCCGGCTTCCTGGAACTTGGCGGCGTCGACGACGCCTTTGGCCTGTTCCAGCATGCTGTGCGCATTGTCGCCAAATATCATGTAGACCGAATCGCAACGGATGACCGGTTCGTCTGAAGACGAAGTTTCAGCTTGAGTAGACATGGTTATATTTTTGATTCTCCCCCGGATCGTAAAACTACCACATTTGCGCGGGCAGGAAATACTACCGTTTAGAAAAAGAATCCCCCGAGCCAGATGTTCTGCGCTGGGGGGGTTCTTTATTACTTCACGTTTTGGATCCAGCCAACGGCTTACATGCCGGTTTTGGTCCAGCCTTCCCAGACGTCTTTGTTGTCGGCCAGCCACTTCTTCGCGGCATCTTTGTGGTCCATCTTGTCGACGTCGACCAGTGCAGCCATTTGACCGATTTGCGGAGTCGTGAACGACAGCTGCGAAAAGATCGTGTAAGCATGCGGATGAGTTTTCGGCATCTTGTAGTTCGCCGCTTTCTTCAACCAGCCCTTGGGTGATCCGCACTTACCATCACCACCGTCGGCCTTGCGGCAACCAGGAGTATACGGCGGGAACTCGATGAAAGTGAAACCTTCCGCATCTGTGAAGTTCGGCGTCCAGTTGAAGATGACCGTGCCACGGCCTTCTTTCTTGGCGGACGCGAGTTCGGTCCACAGCGCGTCGGCGCCGCCGGCGAACTTGACCGTCCACTTGTCGTCGAGACCTAGCGCTTTGATGCGCTCCGGCATCAGGTCGCCGTGCCAGCTTTGCGGGCCTTCCAGCCAGCGGCCCTTGCCACCTGAATCAGCCGTGGTAAAGTTATCGCTACATTTAGCGAGCGCTTCCCAATTGGGCAAGCCGGGGCACAGGCCCTTTTCGATAACCCAGGTCGGAACGCCCATTTCCTCGAGCGTGGTCGCTTGGTGGGTACCGGCGTCGATCACACCGCCCTTGGCCATCGCGTTGTAGAAGGACTTGCCGAAAGTGGACTGCCAGACTTCGTGCGAAATGGTGACATCGCCGTTGCGGATCGACTCGTATACGGCCTGCGAATCAGCGGGCACGTACTCGACGTTATCGCCAATGCTTTCGAAAATGCCGCCGATGACGTAGGCCATGACGATCTGGCTCGACCAGTTATGGATCGGGATGACGATCGGCTTGGTACTATCCTTGGCCTGGACGACGTTGGATAATCCAATCGAGGCACCAAGCAGCAGCAACACGGCTAATTTGGTAAGAAATTTCATTTACAGACTCTCCTCTCTAGTTATATGTATAGGAATTATGGGGAAGGCTAATGCTACATGAATTTATTATTTTGTAAAGTACCAAATATGGACCAAATTAGTCAATTTGGTTTATGATTAAAAATTAAAAATATTTAAATATAACAATAGCTTATATACTACATGGAAATATAGTTTAGATCATTCGGTAAGGCGCGATCCGATAAGATCGCCGGTTTCCATCCTTATTTTATACCAAAATAGTACCATTATAATGAGACTCGAGGTATCGTTATTAAACATTTCTTTCGGGTACTTCGATGCGTTTTCCGCGCGGTATTTCGGCCTCCTTGTCGTACAGCGGTAAACTGGCAAGACGGCCCGAATGCATCTCGCCGTCGATGCACCTGATCGTTACCGGGTCACCGTCACGGAAGCCTGATTGATCCATCAACGCGATGCCGATGCCTTGTTCCAGGTAGGGTGAAATCGCGCCGGCAGTAATCTTGCCGACGGGCTCGCTGTGGATACTGACCTCACCGCCAATATGCGGTTCCGCTTCGCATTTCAGGCCGGTCAGTCGATTGTCCCTGGGCGCGGCAAGCAGTGCCTGCTTGCCGATAAAGTCACCCTTGTTCGCATCAACGAAGCGTCCGAGGCCGACATCGTAGGGCGTGGTCGTATGGTCGAAATCGGAGCCGGCATTGAGGATGCCGGCTTCGATCCTGCGAATGTGCATCGAATCCAGCCCGAACAATTCCATACCGAAAGGCTCCCCGGCGGCCTTGAGGTGGCTCCACAGGGCATCTGCGTCGTGATGTGGCTCGGTGTAATACTCCCAGCCCAGTTCGTTGGTGTAGCCAGTGCGCGTAATAACAACCTGCTGCCCGCCGAGACTGACGCGGGCTAGCCCGAAGTAGCCAAAAGGTTCGGGCATGCCATCGTCACTAGCGGCCTCGAGGATTTTAAGCGAGTTCGGGCCCTGCACCTGGGAGACGAATACCCGCGGATCACTGATCTCGACATCCATGCCCGCGGCATGCGCGCGTGCCCAGCTGTAAAAATCACCATCGGCCTGCGCGTACCAGAACAGGCCGGATTCGAGCCGCAGCAGGATTCCGTCAATCAGCAGACCGCCATCCTCGTAACAGGCGAGTCCGTAAGCGCAGCGCCCCGGTTTTACCCTGGTGATGTCCTTGGTGAAAAGTTTGTCCAGCAGGCGCTCGGCTTCGGGTCCCCTGAATTGCAGTGGAAATTCACCGGTATGCAGTACCGCGGCCTGTTGGCGCAACCGCCAGTATCCGTCGACAATATCGAGCTTGTCGAAACAGCAGGCCATCTGGCGCCGGTTGTAAACGCAGTAATGGGGTCCAAACGGGCGCTCGATCATGTGATAAGGATGCCGCGACAGGGAAAAGTCCCAGCCCGCACCGGGTAAGGTGGAAACGAGATCTCTGGTTTTGCCGTCACTGGAACTCATGGACTAGTCTGCTGCATGGTTGTCGTTGCCGTTGAAATCAAGTGCTGGCCCCGAAGTTGATGAATCGGTATTACTGGTAATCCTGGTAAGATTTTTCTTCGACAATGGTCGAGTTCAGGTGCAGGTTGACCCGTTTCTTGGCATCGGCGCGTTTGTCGTTGGTGACATAAACCGCTCGCGCCAGCTCAATGAAGCGCTCGCCGAAACGTCGGTTGCGTTCCTCGGCACGGATATCGTCCTCGATTTCCCAGAGCGTCTCGTTAATCGACTTGAGTTCGGCGCTGAGCGCCGTGATGACATCATCGGACTCGACCGACTCGTCCCATACCTTGCTCAGCAGTTCGAGTTCAGTTTTGACGTTCGCAACCTTGGCAGGGTCGGTGATGCGTTCCACCTTGATCTGCAGGATCGTGATCTTGTCCAGTAACTCGCCGGGAGAGATCGGAATCAGGATTTCGTTCATGCTATATAAAGACAGGTTTTCGAGGTCGGCAATACTAACCGCGTTAACGGGCTAGCTCAACCGGAAACGCGCGATCAGTATTGGCAATAGCATCAGGTTTGCGATTAACGCGGTAATCATGGCAAGACCGCAGAGCACGCCAAAATAAATCGTCGGGATGAAGTTTGACAGCGCCAGGATCGAAAATCCCAACACCACCGTCACCGAGGTGTAGTACATGGCCCGGGCGATACTGTTATGACAGCGTGCAATCGCCGCCCAGTAATTCCGGTCTTGCAAAAACTCGCCGCGAAAGCGATGGATATAGTGAATCGAGTCGTCAACGCCGATTCCGATATTAATCGCCGCGATGGTGATCGTCATGATATCGAGCGGGATACCGATCCATCCCATCAGGCCCAGTATTAATCCCGCGGAAATGATATTCGGCACCAGCGCCGCGAACGACAGGCGGACTGCCCTGAAGAGGACGATAAACATCACCAGTATCGCGCAAAAAACCGCGCCCAGCGTCAGGATCTGCGATCGAAAAAGACTTTGCAGCAGGTTGTTATACAGCACCGCAATACCCGACACCGTGACCTGCTCTGGAGCGAGCTCGAAGTCTCCGGTCAGGTCATTGTAAATCTGCTCGATCAGTTCCTGGCGTCGTAACGTTTTGCTCGACTCGTACAGGCGTATGCTGAATCTCAGCTGGTTGCCATCAGGCGACAAGTAGGGTGAGATCAGTGCTTTTTTAACGTCTTCCGGAAGGCGCTTGTAAACCACCGCGAGCTTGAAGTCGTTATAGGGTCTGCCATTGTTGAGCGATTCCAGTAGTTTCATCCCGGTATGGACCGAGAGTACCTTGCCGGTTTCGGGGAGCTTGTCGAGGTAGTCGTGTATTTTGGCAACTTCTCGCAAGCCGTCACGATTAAACCAGTAGCTACTGGACGTAATGTCTCCGTCGCCAAATAACTCATCCACGGCAAGCACTTCGTCCGCCGGCGCATCGATGACGACGTCCATCGGGGTGGTGCCGCCGAGTTTGGTGTCGATCAGGGTCATGCCCTGGTAAATCTCGGTACTTTCCTTGTAGTAATCGATGAATCGATTCTCGACCGAAAGCCGGGGTATACCGGTCAGCGCGATCAACGTGAGTAGCACGAATATCAGCAATGTTGCACGGGTACGATGCTGGATGAAATTCGCGATCGACGCGGTGACGGTGCCGGTCAGGTCTTTTTTGATACGCGTTTCCAGTCGCGGCAACAGCATAAGCGCGGCTGGAAACAGCGTGAACGCGAGCACAAAGGATACCGAGATGCCAATGACCATCATCCAGCCGAAGTCGATAACCGGTCGAATCCCGCTAACCAGTAAGGAACCGAAGGCAACCATGGTGGTTACGGCGGTGTAAAAGCTCGGGCTGAACTTGCTTTGCACGGTTTCGCTGACCAGCTCGTACTGGCTGGCCCCGGGTTTAATTGTCACGAGCTCGCGGTAACGTACGACCAGATGGATAATCAGCGATAGCGTGATGATCAGCAACAGCGAAATAAAATTCGATGACACCACCGTCACTGGCCATTGTGCCCAGCCCAGGTAGCCCATCATGGTCATGGCGCTGGTTAGACACACCGCCAGCGGCAGTACCACCCAGCGAACATGTTTAAACGACAGTGCAAGGATAATGACGATGAAAAGGATAACCCCGACCCCGAAAACCTTCAGATCACTGCGGATAAACTCGATCGAATCCGACGTGATCATCGGTACCCCACCTAGAAAGACTGTTGCCTTGGCGCGATAAGCATCCAGGATGTCACGTACCTGGACGATGGTTTGATCCAGTTTAATTTTATGCGCCTGGTTCTCGATCTTTATCTGCGCCGTTAGCTGTTTGACACGCTCTGTCGCGTCCGGCATTACCCCCACCTTTTCGTAGAGCTTGTCACGGTTGTTGATCAGGTCGAGCAGGTGCTGGTTAGTCACCAGGTTGACCTGCATCGCAGTGGTATCGCCCTCGCTATTGACCAGCAGGTTTTCGTACAGGGGGCTTTGCCTCAATTCCTGTTCAGCTAGCTGGATATTGACGTCTTCGCTTTCGAGGGTGCGCACTTTGCGGGAGATCTCTGCGAGCGTCATTGGCGGGCTGTCCACCAGCGGCACGTCGAGCATGCTGATGACCGAATCGACCTGCTCAAGCTGGATCAATAGATCCCTCAGGCGGGTAATGTCGGCGATCACTTCCTGGCTGAAAAGCGGCTGCTCCGGGCTATAGGTGACAATCAGAAAATCATCCGATCCGTACTGCTCACGGATGCCGCGATAGGATTTGAGGCTGGCATCATTCTCAAGCACCAGCGAATCAGCCGAGGCATCGAGTTCGAAGTCGGGGATATACAACAGGAAAAACGCGACCACGCTGATAATAACTATCAGCGTTGCCAACGGTTGTTTCAGAACCAGGCGGTTATAAACCGCTATAAATTGGTGCAGCATGGACTGGTTTCCTTACTTGGCAGCCTTGTACGCGTTTTCACTAAATCGACGATAGCCCCATTGATACTGCTCCAGGGAAGGGCGCACCAGCTGTTCAATTTGATCATTCATGTACTGGGCGCTGCTGACTTCGTCGGCGGCGAGACTTGTATGATCAAGTGACTGGATACGCAAACTAAAATTACCCGGTGGCGAGCTGCGTTGCATACTGGCCAGGAACACGTCGCATTCCACCTTGCTACAAAGGTTATGGACCAGGGTTGTCGTTGGTGCATTCACGCCGAAAAACTCTGCGTCAATTCGGGCCTTGTTGCGGGCGGGCCTTTGATCGGGCAGGATCATGAGACTGTTACCTTCGCGCAAACCGATGAGCAACTTGCGCAATCCGTGTTTCTTGGTCGGAACCGGGATTCCACCGCTACGCGCGCGCGCCGTCTTGACGAACTGGTCCACCGATTTATTCTTTCGCCGTTTGTACATGATCATTGCATCGCAGTGATTCCCGAGCCAGATGACCAGGGTTTCCCAGCTGCCGAGATGGGGTGCCAGAATAATTCTGCCCCGGGTGGAATGCTCAAACTCGTCGCAGGTATCGACCGACGATACCTGCGCTAAAATTTTTTCGGTCGGCCAGCACCAGACCGCGGCGAGTTCGGTCATCGCGTAACAGGTTTGCTGAATCGATTCCCGATAGAGGTGCCGTTGTTCGGCTTCCCCGAGATCGGCAAAACAAAGCGCGATATTTTCCCGTACCTGGCGCGAAAGCTGGTTCGAAGTATTGCGCAGAACGAAAGCGATCCAATCGGCAACTCGATACTGGAAGCGCAGCGAGAAATTCGACAGGAACTCGAAACAGTATTGGATGAATGGCTTGCTCAAGTTATTGGGATTGCTCGATCTTGGCCCAGCTATCGCGCAGCGTCATGGTGCGATTGAAGACCGGTTTTTCGTTCGTGGAGTCATAGTCGCTGATGAAATAGCCCAATCGCTCGAACTGGTAGGCAATCGGATTGTCGGTCAGTTCGATGGCCGGTTCGAATTTGGCATTGTCCATGACGATATCGGAGTCAGGATTAAGGGCCTGGTGAAAATCTGCAGCCGCCCCGGGATTTGGCGAGGTAAACAGACGATCGTAGAGATGGACCTGCGCGTTCACCGCGTGCCGGGCGCTGACCCAGTGAATGGTGCCCCTGACCTTGCGTCCATCGGGGCTACTGCCGCCACGACTTTCCGGGTCGTAGGTACAGACCAGTGATTCGATTTCACCCGCCTTGTTTTTAATCACTTCCTTGCAGGTGATGTAATAGGCAAATCGCAGCCGCACTTCGCGCCCCGGGCTCAGGCGAAAGAATTTTTTCGGTGCATCTTCCATGAAGTCGTCACGCTCGATGTAGATTTCCCTTGCGAAAGGAACTTCGCGACTGCCGAAGTCCGGATTCTGCGGATGGTTCGCCCCGTTGAACCATTCCTCCTGGTCGTCGGGATAATTCTCGATGACCACCTTGAGCGGGTTGATAACCGCCATGCGCCGGGTTGCGCGCGTGTTCAAGTCGTCGCGTAGCGCGGTTTCGAGTACCGCCATTTCGATGGTGCTGTCCTTTTTGGTAATCCCGATCATGTCGCAAAAGTTGATGATGGATTGAGGCGTGAAGCCGCGCCGTCGCATACCCGATATGGTCAGCATGCGCGGATCGTCCCAGCCGCTGACGTGGCCCTCGTTGACCAGCATGTTGAGCTTGCGCTTGCTGGTGAGCGAGTACTCGAGCTGCAGTCGTGCGAACTCGATCTGTACCGGGCGTGACGGGGTTTCGAGGTTGTCGAGAATCCAGTCGTAAAGCGGACGGTGGTCTTCAAATTCGAGCGTGCACAGGGAATGGGTCACGCCCTCGATCGCATCCGATAAACCGTGGGTGAAATCGTAAAGCGGGTAAATACACCATATGTCGCCCGTGTTGTGATGGGTCGCGTGGAGGATGCGGTACAGCACCGGGTCGCGCATATTGATATTTGGCGAGGCCATGTCGATCCTGGCACGCAACACGTGTTCGCCGTCATCGTACCTGTCGTTTTTCATGTCCTCGAACAACGTCAGATTTTCCTCCACGCTGCGCTCGCGATAGGGGCTGTCGGCGCCGGGCTCGGTCAACGTACCGCGGTTGGCGCGAATCTCTTCGGCGCTCTGGCTGTCGACGTAGGCCTTGCCCTGCTTGATCAGGTCGATCGCCCAGGCGTACAGCTGATCAAAATAATCCGACGCAAACGGGTTACTGTGCCATTCGAAACCGAGCCACTCGACGTCGCGACGAATAGAATCGATATATTCCTGTTCTTCCTTTTCCGGGTTGGTGTCGTCGAAGCGCAGGTTACAGTAACCACCGTAATCGCGCGCGATACCGAAATTAAGGCAAATCGACTTGGCATGTCCGATATGCAGGTAACCGTTGGGTTCCGGAGGAAACCGTGTGATCACCCGGGATACTTTTTTCGAGGCCAGGTCGGCGTCGATAATATCGCGGATAAAATTTGAGCTTATGCCAGTGTCAGCGCTCGGATCGGGCATTGGATGGGTCTGTGTCGAAGTCGGGTCGCGGGATTCTAACCGATCCAGCCCCAAAGCTGAATCGATTTAAGGCTACCCCTGGGCCGCAGAAAACCGGCGTCTCGGCCGGGTCGTCGACGGGTCCTTTGACAACGCCCGAAACCCGGGCTCGAATCAGGTGGAGATGAGATACAATATCGGCTGTACTTATTTTGGGGGATAAGCCATGCCACGTTTCAATCGACTTTTAATTACCGGTGCCGCGGGCAATCTCGGCCGCGAGCTGCGGCGCGGCCTGGCACCACTGGCGGAAACACTGCGAATTACCGACCGCGACGATATGACACCGGTGGCAGGAAACGAAGAGGCGATGACCTGCGAACTGGGGGATTTTGATGCCGTAATGCAGGTCGTGGAAGGGTGCGACGCGATAGTTCACTTTGGCGCGGCACCGGTCGAGAGACCCTGGGCCGAAATCCTCGAGAGTTCCATCAAGGGCGGGTACAACGTCTACGAGGCGGCGCGACGTCACGGAATCAAGCGTATCGTTTATGCCAGTTCGATCCACGCGGTTGGTTATGAACGCCGCGAGGTCGGCGCGGATACCGATACCCCGCATAATCCCGACACGTTGTACGGGGTTTCGAAGTGTTTCGTCGAAGATCTTGCGAAACTCTACTTCAACAAGTTTGGCATCGAATCGGCCTGCCTGCGGATAAACTCCTGCTTCCCCAAACCTGCCGACCGGCGGCACCTGGCTACCTGGCTCAGTTTTGACGATTTGAATCAACTGGTGGAACGTTGCCTGGTGTCAGAACGTATTGGTCATACCGTCGTCTACGGTATATCCGATAACCGGGAGGTTTTCTTTTCCAACCACAAGGTAGCGCACCTCGGTTACCGGCCCAAAGACAGTGCCGAGGATTATCGTGCCGAGGTTGAAGCAAAAGTGGGAGTTGGCGATCCGTTTGATCCCGCGATCGAATATGTCGGTGGTTTCCTGTGTGCTTACGGGCACCCCGATGAAGAGGAGCGTATCGAGCTCTAGTTAAGGTAATCTGAACCGGGCAGAGGGCGCCGGTTATTCCCACTTGGTGAGAAAATCGACAGCATCGGGAAGTTCACGTGCCGGGATCTCGAGCGTGGGTGTGCCAAGGTAGACGAACCCGATGATACGCTCGTTTTCAGCGAGGCCGAGTTCATCACAGACAAAGGGATCGTAGGCGTTCGCTCCCGTTAACCAGATAGAGCCGAAGCCAAGTGCTTTACTCGCGAGTAAGATGTTGTGGGCGGCCGCGCCGGCACTGAGCATTTGTTCGATTTCGGGAACCTTCGGGCTGTCGACCAGGCTCGCAACCACGACCACGATCAGGGGCGAGCGCAAGGGTTTGTCCTGCTGTTTTTGCAGGTAAGCGGCATCGACATCGGGTTCGCGCTGCTGCACCGCGCGACCAAAGAGGTCCGATAATTTATAACGGGCTTCGCCGCGAATGGTGATAAACCGGTAGGGACGCAGGCGACCGTGATCCGGTGCAGTCAGGGCGACTTCGAGAATTTGTCGCAGCTGCGCGTCGTCGGGCGCAGGTTCGGCCAGGGCTGCTGCCGGGGTCGAGCTGCGGTTTAAATGTGCGATCGTTTCGTTCATCGATCCAGCTAATTAGATTTGGCGTCAAAGCCGCCAATGATACACTTCGGCCACGCATGATTAACAGTTATTCCAGATGATTCGTTACCAGATTACCAGTCATAAACCGGTCAGCCATTACTTCGACGTATCGATTCAAATCGATGCGCCCGATTCGAAGGGTCAGCATTTGCGCCTGCCAAACTGGATTCCGGGTAGTTACATGATTCGAGATTTTGCGCGCAATCTGCTCGACCTGCGTGCGTTCGCAAAAGACAGTGAGCTCGCGATCGAACAAATCGACAAATCCAACTGGCGTGTGGCTGCCGCGCAGGGAGCCGTGACGATCGAGTACAAGGTATACGCGAAAGACCTGTCGGTGCGAGCGGCGCACCTCGATCACAGCCATGGCTACTACAATGGCAGCAGCGTGTTTTTCGAGGTTGTAGGCCAGGGCGATCGGCCCTGCGAGGTATTAATCGAAAAGCCGGGCGCAGATTATTGTGAAGCATGGCAACTTGCGACCTCGCTCAAACGCAAGCAGGCGAAGCCTTTCGGATTCGGATTATACGAAGCGCTGGATTACGACGACCTGATCGACCACCCGGTCGAGATGGGTACCTTCAGGCGTGTTTCCTTCGATGCCTGCGGAGTGCCGCACGATATTATTCTGAGCGGTCGCTTCGAATGTGACGAGGCACGCCTCGCGGCCGATTTGAAAACCATCTGCGAACACCATATCCGCTTTTTCGGCGAGCCGGCGCCGATGGATTACTACCAGTTCCAGGTGATGGTTGTCGGGGAGGGCTATGGCGGGCTCGAACATCGCGCCAGCACCAGCCTGGTCGCGAGCCGCAACAGCCTGCCAAAGCCCGGGCAAAAGAAAGTAGATGACGATTACCGCGATTTTCTCGGGCTGTGCAGTCACGAGTATTTCCACACCTGGAACGTCAAGCGGATCAAGCCGGCAGTATATCAACCCTACGCTTTACAGGCCGAGGTTTACACCGATTTGCTATGGGCCTTCGAGGGAATCACGTCGTATTACGACGACCTTGCACTGCTGCGTTGCGGCCTGATAGAAGCAGAAAGCTACCTCGAACTGCTCGCGCAGACCATGACCCGGGTGCAGCGTGGACCCGGTCGCTTGCGTCAGTCAGCGGCAGAATCAAGTTTCAACGCCTGGACCAAATTTTATAAACAGGATGAAAACGCGGCCAACGCGATCGTTAGCTACTATGCCAAGGGTTGCCTGATAGCGGCCTGCATCGACCTGAAAATACGCGCGCTGACCGGTTCTCAACAAAGCCTCGATGACGTGATGCGCCGCCTGTGGCAGGAATATTGTGAACAGGGCAGGGGCGTCGAAACCGATAGCATTCAGCAGTGGGTTAGTACTGTTGCCGGGCAGGATCTCGGACCTTTCGTCGACGAACTGATTTACGGTACCGGTGAACTACCCCTGGTCGAACTGCTCGAATCGGTCGGCATTGAAGTGTTGCAGCGGGTTGCGCAAAATTCGCAGGATAAGGGCGGCAAAGATGCGGAGGGTGACTTGCCAGCCGTGGACTTCGGCGCGGTGCTGAAAGATGGCGAGGCCGGGATTTCGATTCAACGTGTTACCGAATCCAGGTCGGCGCAGTGCGCGGGCCTGTCGGCCGGTGACCAGGTCATTGCGATTGATGGTTTGAAGCTGAACCTGGGTCAACTCGAAAAAAAGCTGCTGCGGGCAAGCCCGGGGGATAGGTGGCAGGTGCATGCCTTCCGTCGCGATGAACTGCATCAGTTCGATGTCATCCTGCAGGCGGCAGAGGAAAACACCTTCGTCCTGAAAATGACGGATCAGCAGCAGGATTCGCGGATAGACTGGCTGGCAAGTTAGTGCGTGGCAAACCGATCAATGAGTCCGCGGTCAGGCAGGTTGTCGAACGGCACGGCTTCGACTGGCATTACCGGGATGAAACCGAGTCCACCAACGCCGACGTGCTACGGTACCACGCCGAACACCAGCGTGACGTTGTCGCTTTCAGCGAGGCGCAGAGTGCGGGGCGCGGTCGTCGCGGTCGGCAGTGGATGTCACCTTATGCGCGCAATATTTATTGCACCATCGGCATCAGCAAGCGGATTCCCGCGAGCCACCAGGGATTGCTGAGCATTGTTACCGGCCTGGCCCTGTGCAAGATCCTGCGACAAGACACTGCAGCACCGATTTGCCTGAAGTGGCCGAACGATGTTCTGCACGATGGGCGCAAGCTAGGCGGTATCCTGATCGAGTCGCGACCGCTCGACGAGCACGATTACTTTTTCGCCATTGGCTTCGGACTGAATGTCTACATGGATCACGACGAGCTGGCCAGGATTTCTCAACCCGCCACCAGCCTTGAACAGGTTGCCACAAGCCAGCCGGATCGCTCGGAGCTACTCATAAAGTCGATCGAATCGGTGATTGAATCAATCCGGGTGTTCGAACCCGACGTGGTACAGGATCTGATCACCGAGTTTGCGCGGTTCGATGCTTTCCATGATCGTCCCGTCGAGGTGGTATCGGGCGACAATCGTATTAGCGGCATAAATCGTGGAATCACGGAGGGTGGACAGCTGCAGCTTGAAACCGAACAGGGTATCGAGATCCATTCGGCCGCTGAAATATCCCTCAGGATTGCTACCGAATGATCCTGCTCGATTGTGGTAACAGCAATCTCAAGGCGCAGCTGCGCCAGGACGGGCAACTGCTGGCCAGCTATAACGGTTCCTATAAGCCGGATTGGGTGCGACGTTTGAGTCACTGGATGAAAGACCTGCCGGCAACGCATTGTTACCTGACCTCGGTTCTGGACGTGACCCGACAGGAACTGCTGGAACAGTGCCTGGTAAAGCAGTTTGATAAAGCGGTCACCCGATTCGTATCGGTAGCAGAGGTCTTAGGCGTGAAGAATGCGTACCGGGATCCTGGACGCCTGGGTGCCGATCGATGGATGGCGTTGATTGCTGCGTCAGAAATGGTTAGTGGAAACGCAATCGTGATAGATGCCGGTAGTGCGATCACGCTGGACCTGTTGCGTGGGGACGGTCAACACCTGGGCGGTGCAATTCTGCCCGGTATCCATACTTCGCTGGAAGATTTCAAACGCATATTCAGCCATGTCGATTTTGACGATTCGGCGATTGCCCGAACCGATGAGCCCGGCTGTTCAACCGAGGAGGCGATTCATATAAACTATGCGCACAGTCCAATCGAATTTTTACCCAGGCTTGTGAACCGCTGGATCAGCCATCTTGATAATGACGCAACCCTGCTGCTTACGGGTGGCGACGCAGCACGGGTGCAGTTCGCACTTGAGCAGCAGAGTCGCATCGTGCCTGACCTCGTGTTTCGCGGAATGAACAGGCTGGCCAGTCAATGAAGGTTTTTTTCGGCCTGCTGCTGATCGTCAATATCGCGTTTGCAGTGTTCCAGTGGTTACTGCCTTACGAGCAACTATTTGTCGAAAAGAAAAAAATCCCGGCGGCTGTCGAGTTGCAACTGCTGAGCGAGGCGAATATCGAAATTGTCAGTGAATCCAGGCGGGTGGCCGAGGCTGAGGCTGAGGCCGAAACCACAGCCACAGCCTCAGCCACGACCAGGGGCAAGGCCAAATCGATGGCCGAAGTCGAAAAACCAGTTCATATAAGGTCGAAAGTTCTCGTGGTCGAGGATACCAGCGACAAGCGGATCTGCTATACCATCGGACCGTTCAAGGACAAGGAACGCGCGACCGAAATTAATGGACGCTACAGCAGCAAACGTGCCGACACGTCACTGAAGTCCAGCCTGCAAAGAGATTACCAGGGTGTCATGGTTTATATAGACGGCCATAAAACCCGCGAGGAGGCTGTCAGAACCGCCAACAGGCTTGCCGCGAAAGGGATCCGGGACCACATCATTGTGAATAACCCGGATAGTCCTAACCTTCTTTCGCTGGGTGTGTTCGGACTCAAGAAAAATGCCGACAAGCTCAGGGATAGAGTTGTAAAACTGGGTTTCAGGGCTAAATCCGAAGCGCGTTACCGCGAGCGCACTATTTTCTGGCTTTATGCCGAGCAGTCGAGCGAGAGCGAATACCTGCAGTTACTCGACGATGCCGATTTCGATACCGGTATCAGCCAGACACCGACCGAGTGCTTGCCAACCTAGGGTAAACGCAATAAAATTCGCGCCCTTGGACAGGTCAGCATAAGGCCTGACAACGGCCGCATTGGCCATTATATGAAATGAAATTGCCGGCGTAGCTCAGTTGGTAGAGCAACTGACTTGTAATCAGTAGGTCCGGGGTTCGACTCCTCGTGCCGGCACCATTTTTCTCAGTTCAATCAATTGCTTAAACCCTTCCTCGATACAATCAGTTTCGAGGTTTTATGAAATTATGAAAATTTTATGAAAAAAATCCGCTAAGTTATTAATTTAAACCTGCACTAAAGGTGGCGGATTTGAGCTGTCGAAATAATCCCGGTGCAATGTGATGGTGGCCGAGTTATTTCTAAAAAGCGGACGCTCGAGATTCGATTGCCAGCGGCAGAAACCGACCCACAACAGACGCTCAATGTGAGCCTGGCGAGTGGAAAAGACCTTTTGCATGCGCTTGTTAGAGTGCTTTAGTGATGTTCGCATGAGTCACCGCGTCTGATACTTTTGATTATTTCCCCGGGAAGGAGCCAATTGTCCTTGAGCGATACCTGAACGATTCACCGATCAGGAAACGCCTGTTGGTGCCGCCGCTGCCGCTGGTTATACTGTCGTAACGATAATTCTGGTAGTCGCCGATGTCGGGAAAGGTCACCGTCTGGCTCGAGGAAATGGGTCTCGACCAATATCTGTTGATTTGTACGCCCGATTGACCCAGTTAAGCACTAATTTGCATTGAATAATTGATCCAGGCAAAGACTTAGAATTCGATTCGAGATCAGATGCTTGGCTTATGCTGAGTGGGTCAATACCAATTACAACTGATGGATCAATATTGGACGCAAATAAACACAGACAAAAAACGGTGTTCATCGCTGGGTTGGCAAAATATGCGCACAGGCACTATTTTGCATATCAGGAGATCCACACATGCTAAAAGTCGGCAAATACATGACTTGCTGCTGTGTTTCATGTGATTACTAGTTGACCAATATCTGATTCACTGTATGGGTTACAAGAGAAAATTAAAAACACTTGAGCAACACCTTGATACGCTTGAGGATCTGGTAGAAGAGAAGTTCCTGCCACCAGTTGGCCCCAAGATAAGTTTTGCGATTGGTGATATACAGGGCTGTTTTGATGAACTCAGAATACTACTGGATAAAATTGAATTCGATCCCGACAAGCATAATTTATGGTTTGCCGGCGATCTGGTTAATAGAGGACCCAATTCACTTCAAGTTTTACGTTTTGTGAAGGCGCTGGGTGATAGCTCGATTACGGTATTGGGTAATCATGACTTACAGCTATTGGCCTCGGCCGAAGGTTTTTTACAACCGCGGCAAAGAGATACCATTTCCGGAATGCTGGAAGCGCCGGATATTGGCGAGTTACTAGAATGGCTCAGGTTCCGGCCCCTGATGCATTACGATGCATCCCTGAATTACATGATGGCTCATGCCGGTATTTATCCTAAATGGGACCTTGAACAGGCACAAGCCTGTGCGCGCGAACTGGAAACGGCGTTGCAGGGCGAGCACTATCGAGATTTTCTTGCACAGATGTCGAGCTGGAATAAACCCAGAAAATGGAACCCCGGCTTGCAGGGCATGGAGCGACTGAGTTTCATCAGCAACTGTTTTACGGAAATGCGTTATTGTGATAGCAAGGGTAGAATTCGTTTAAATGTGGGGAGCAAAGAGGCGCAAAAAAGAGGCTTTGTGCCCTGGTATGAAGTACCCAAACGAGCGTTAAAGAAAACCCCCATAATTTTCGGGCACTGGGCGTCTTTATCTTCTCGCAAGGTTAAGTCCAAGCATGTGTTTTCTTTGGATAATGGTTGTGTCTACGGGGGTAAGTTGACTGCCATACGTTTGCAGGATAGAAGTTATATTAATGTGCGCTGCCTGGATGCCAAAGCATATAGTTAATGCGACACATCTGGAAAATATAGCATTGCTTCGATTAAGTGATCAATGCCAGCCCAGCAACAAGGGCGTCCGCTTATGGCCGAAGATTGCCTCCTGCCTGGGCTTTGTGAGGGTCTGCTTACGAGAAAATGGACGCAAAAACACGTTGAGCCAGCGACGGTAAACGAACTAAAAAACCTTCATCCGAAAGCAAATTTGATGTGTATCAGTATGAGATAGCGACTCCCATGATCACATAGTACTCGATGCGGATTTTACAAATACTGAATCTACTTTTGTTAATTGTTCCTCTTTCCGGCTGTTGGACTTTAGGCGTAAGCAAAGATGCAGCTCCTGGGCAGATTGGTGACACTGATTTATTGGATTCTTTAATTGGGCAGAAACGGGAGAATGTCATAAGAGAGTTAGGGCTGCCTGGCGAATTACTATCGGATGGCGACAAGCAATTCATGATGTATTCGGCCCGGGGTACGGGAACTGATATGTTAATGATTGTTTGGATTCCAATTCCAGTAGCAACAGCATCGTCCGATATTTTACACTGCCTTAGGATCGAGCTTGATTCTGATAATCTAGTTAAAGACCATCGAATTAAATCCAAGGCGGTGGATATGTTGGTTCTCTTTAATGATGTCGAGTTAAATTCAAATTGCCGAGAGGTATTTTGGAGCAAGAGGGAGTTAAAAAAACTAGAAATAACGAGGGACCGCACGCCAGAGTGGTTGGAAGTTGTACGACAAGAGAAAGAGATTGAGAAACAACGGCAAGAGCAAGAACGTCGACAACAAGAGGAGGAACATCGACAACAAATGGAGGAATTTCTTCGGCAAGCTAAAAAAGGAAACGCCGATGCACAGTTAGCTCTATTTAGAGAGCTTCATAAGATACAACCTGAGGTGGGGCTTACATGGCTTTGCAGATCTGCCGACTCAGGAAACCAGCAAGCAAGGGTTATTTTAGCCAATTTATTAGCATATGGTAGACATGCTTGGATTAAGCAGGACATCGTCGAGCGTAACTATATACTAGCCTACGTATGGCATGGACTATCTGAGCAATATGATCACGAGGATTTGCAATTCTTCGCTGACCGATACCTCACTTCGGAGGAGAAATTACATGCAGAAAAAATGCTAAAAGAATGGCAACCAGGCAATTGCGAGAGGCAGCTGGGATTAGAGGGGGATCAGCTGAGAAACATAAATTGAACGTCCGTTATTGGCCGAAGATTGCCGCCTACCAGGGCTTGACGAGGGTCCGCTTACGAGAAAGCTGTCGCTCAAAATCAATGCATCAGCGGCGATTTACAGCCCAAAGCGAATGCTCATTTGGTTAAGAATTCTTACGATACTCGGATAAAAAACTTCGCGAAGTTCAGTCAGTTTTCCGCAAATAGGTATACTGTTCCGAAGTTACGGTACAAAGACAGGCTGCGTCCATTTTTTTTCAAACCTATCTGGGATTTGCATCATGACCAAACAACAGAAAACCACGATGCTCGATGAAAAGCTCCATAAAGTGACTGATCCGCTCGGTAACCTGATGGTCGACTTGTTTCACTACGTCGCACTGTTCGCGATCGGTGGCACTATCGTCTGGTCGGCAGTGGCCGCGTTCGCCCTCATGGTCGAACAGGGGAGCGCTTCGATCCAGGATATCCTGTTGCTATTCATATACCTTGAGCTTGGTGCCATGGTAGGCATTTATTTCAAGACCAACCATATGCCGACCCGGTTCCTGATTTACGTAGGCATCACGGTATTGACACGCATGCTGATCGGCGACATAGAGTCGCACCACGAGCCCGGCATTGGCATCGTTTATATCACCGGTTCGATCCTGCTGCTCGCGGCCGCCAACCTAGTCGTTCGATTCGGCTCACACCGCTACCCGTCGTCGATTCCGGGATTAGAGCAATCAGCCAAAGAAACGTGAATTGGATCTACCAACTTTTTGAAATAAAGTTTGGAAAGTAAAAAGTCCGATACCCTTGAATCCATATTGCGCCGTCAATTTCTGGTATCAATCGCTTATCGTAAAGTCGATTATTTTATGATTGGTAGACACATCTGAGTTGCTGGGACTAACCGAATGACGGCTCTTGACCGAAGGTAGCCACCTACCATGACTCGATGAGCGTCAGCTTACGAGAAAACAGACGCTTAACATTCAAAATTGAGCAGCGGCAAACGAACCAAATAGATCACTCAGGCAAGCCAGCCTTCAGAAGACCATCCTCCATACGGGTCAAGATCTTCGGGTCGCTAAACGATAAACCTTTCATGTATGTCTTGATTGAGAAATCAGGTGCCAATCTTAATATTTCACTAACCGGTTCTTTGGCTTCTTCCAGTCTCCCAAGCTCGCCATAAATGGAGGCTAGATTGGTATGCGCAGAAAGGTATTCCGATTCCCGCGCAATAGACTGTTTGAAGGCGCTAATAGCTGAATCAAGCTGACCCAACAGGTAATACGAAAGACCCAAACCGCGAAGAAATCCGGGTCGATACATCGGGCAGGCCCGCATTGCGCGTTTCTTAAGTTCCAGTGCCCGTTGCGGATTCCCGGTTTTGTTCAAAACCATGCTTACTTCACCAAGATTTTGGGCATTATTGGGAGCTAGCGAAATCGCTTTTTCAGCCATTTCCTTGGCTTGGTCAAACTCTTTCAGCTCAAGATGATACATTGCCAGCAGACCATAGGCATCGGCACAGGATGGATCTGCGTCAAGTGCCTTTTGTGCACATTCAAGCATCGACGCAAGCGACGTCTCCGGACTACTGGAATCACTCGCGAGGGATGCAACATCTGCATATTGCTGGTAAATCCAGCCAAGCATCACCCAGGCAATCGCATAAGTCGGGTCTAATTCGAGTGCTTTTTCAAGCAACGCTTTCGCCTGCGATTTGACTTCAGGATTGGCGCTATACACGGCTTTGTAAGAACCCAGTCGTACACACTCCCAGGCTTCCACATTGGTAGTGCCACTCGACCAGATTCTTGCCTGCTCGCCCTCATTCAGTTCTACATCCAGTGCGACCACGATCTCACGCATAATCTCGTCCTGTACCGCAAAGATATCGTTTAGTTCTCGATCGTAGCGTTCCGCCCAAATATGATGGCCGGACAATGCGTCGATAAGCTGAGCGGTTACACGGATACGATTACCGGCTTTTCGGACGCTGCCTTCCAACACATATCGAACGCCCTGCTCGCGACTAATTTGGCGTACATCTACGGCCTTCCCCTTGTAGGTGAAAGTCGAGTTCCTTGCAATAACAAGAAGATTATTGATTTTTGAAAGTGCGGTGATGATGTCTTCTGTGATGCCGTCACTGAAATATTCCTGTTCTGGATCAGCATTCATATTGGTAAAGGGTAAAACAGCGATAGATGGTTTCTGTGGCAGCTCGAACTCTTGAAATTCGGGGGGCACTTCCCGAGGCTGCTCTTGAGGGTGAAGTCTTACCTGGTAGGCTCTTATCGGATCTTTGATATTTTTTACTGACTGCTCGCCCATGAACTCATAAGCAATGGGGAGCTTGTTACCTATGGCTGTGCGAACGGTCTCCGAAATACAAATTCCACCGACGTCAGCCAGACTCTCCAAGCGTGCGGCAACATTCACATCGTTACCGTAAATATCGTCTCGATCTACAATAACTTCACCTAGATTGATGCCGATACGAAACTGAATCTTGCGCTCATCGGGTAAATCCTGGTTTCGATTCGAAAGATCGTTCTGAATCGAGGTTGCGCACTCCAGAGCGTTTGTTACGGTACTGAAGTCTGCCAGAACGGCATCACCTGCATAGTGAACGACCTTTCCCTGGTGATGACCAATCGAATTGCTAGCCAAATCAAGGTATTCACTGAGGCGTCGATGTGTAGTGTCCTCATCCTCACCAGTTAGGCGCGAGTAGTCAGCAACGTCGGCGTAAAGGATTGCAGCAAGCTTGCGAGGCAGTTTGTCTTCCATTTGAAGATCGGCTCTATCAAATGCAGAAGGATCGAACAAATACTAGCGCGAAACCCTGCAGCGGGCTAATAATCTCGCAAATCTGGGGGTCCGCTTCTGGCCGAAGATTGCCGCCCACACCAGTTAATTGAGTGTTTCCTTTGGAGAAAACGGACACTCAGGTTCGTTAGATAGGGGTCGGCTTACGACCCAAAGGAGACGCCTGG
>Ga0224508_10000579_pt1 | contig 35584 bp, 34 predicted proteins | sample SF_Jan12_sed_USG_4_FD_170157 | JGI IMG/M metagenome (GOLD analysis project Ga0224508, IMG submission 170157) | Sediment microbial communities from San Francisco Bay, California, United States - SF_Jan12_sed_USGS_21 | ecosystem: Environmental > Aquatic > Marine > Sediment | place: USA...
CGGCTATCCTGGGCCGTTCCTTCGGGGCTGTAGCTCAGCTGGCTAGAGCGCCTCGGTCGCATCGAGGAGGCCAGGGGTTCGACTCCCCTCAGCTCCACGTGTGACGTGCGGAGCACGTCACCCCGAGTTCCGCCTTCGGCGGAACGTCGTCCGGCGTCGCGCTCGTCCGGGTTTGAGAATGCTTGGGCATGCTCCATGGCAACCCTCCGGGTTCCTTGGGTTCGGCGTCGCCGTCGGTGTCGAAGATGGTTGAACCGGTGGCGTGGCAGACTGTGAGGCCATGGCCACCAGCGCCCCCAACGTCTTGGTGATCACTTCCGACGAGCACAACAAGTTCGTGCTCGGGTGCGCCGGCGACCCGCACGTCCACACCCCGAACCTCGACGCGCTCGCCGCCCGGGGCACCCGGTTCGACGCCGCGTACACGAACAACCCGATCTGCATGCCTGCCCGGGCCACGCTGGCCACCGGTCGCTACGGCCACCGGCTCGGCACGGTCGACAACGGCTCACCCTACGTCGGGACCGAAGCCGACAGTTGGGGTCACCGGCTCGGTTCACAAGGGTTCCAGGTGCCGACGTTCGGCAAGCTCCACTTCGATCCCGAGGGCGACAGCGGGTACGACGCTCGGCTCCCCCTCCAAGCCAAGCGGGGCTACGGCGGGGCGCTCCTCGGCTGGGCCCGGGGCGCCGCTCCCGCCAGCGACGTGCTCCGCCGCCACGTCGAAGCGGCCGACACCGGCGAGTTCGAGTACACCCCCTACGACCGCTACACCGCCGGGTCGGCCTCGACGTGGCTCGTCGAGGAGGCGAGCCGCACGACACCGTGGGTCGCCTATGTGTCCTTTGCCTACCCCCACTACCCGTTCCGAGTGCCCCAGGAGTATGTTGCGCCTCTCGACCCGGACGCGATCCCGCTCCCACCGCACTGGCGCTCACCGGACTGGCCCGATCACCACGAGATCGCCTTCCGGCGAAGCCAGATGGGGTTCGCCGAGCGCCCGCTGTCGGAGGCCGAGCTCCGCCACGCCCGCTGGGTTTACTACGGCATGGTCGCGTTCCTCGACCACCAGGTCGGCCGGGTCCTCGAGGCCCTCGCCGGGTCGGGGATGGCCGACGATACGATCGTGGTCTACTCGTCCGACCACGGCGACATGCTCGGCGACAAGGGCCTCTTCATGAAGAGCGTCATGTACGAAGGCGCTGCCGGTGTGCCGCTGATAGTGGCCGGCCCGGGCGTTCCCGAAGGAGCGGTGCGCTCGACGCCGGTATCGCTCGCCGACGTCTATCCCACCGTGGTCGCGGCCGTCGGGGGCGAGCTGACCGAGGCCGACGCCGATCTCCCGGGTCGCTCGCTTCTCGCTCTCGCCGCAGCCGACGATCCCGATCGGGCCGTCTTCAGCGAGTACCACGGCCCGCTGTCGATCGGGGCCAGCTACCTGATCCGCCGGGGCCCCTGGAAGTACGTCCGCTACCAAGACCCGAAAAGTGAGCCGCAGCTGTTCGATCTCGGTGCCGACCCTCACGAAGGGGCCGATCTCGGCACGAGTCCCGACCGCGAGCCGATCCGAGCCGATCTCGACGCCGAGCTCCGCCGGATCCTCGATCCCGACGAGGTCGACGAGCGCATCCGGGCCCAGCAGACCGCTGCGCTCGACGCGGCCGGTGGCCTCCAGCCACTGATCGACGCCGCCAAGCGGACGGCCGCCAAAGGCCCCTACGGCACGATCCGGGCCGGGTACACGATCCCCCCGTCGGAGATCCTCGAGATGATCGGGGCTCGGCGATGACCCGGCCCCTCGTGCCTACCGCGATCGTCACCCGACCGACCTGACCCAGGAGGCCCGCCATGACAGCAAACGACCCGGTCACCGCCCGAGTGGCGGTGCTGCCGAAGGATCCCGGACCGTTGAGAATCGAGGAGGTCGAGCTCCCGGCGCCGACCGGCCACCAGATACTGGTCAAGGAGTTCGCCAGCGGCATCTGCCATAGCCAACTGCATCAGATGCACAATCCCCGTTCCACCCCGATGGTGATCGGCCACGAGGCGACAGGGGAGGTGCTGGCGGTGGGCTCCGAGGTCGACCACGTTGGACCCGGGGATCGGGTTTTGCTCACCTTCCAGCCCCGGAACCTGCGTCACACCGATCGCATGCCGGCGGCGGCCGGCGTCGACCTGGCCGACGGGACGCGGGCCGAGTCGCCCCAGATCTTCACCTGGGCGACCCACACCGTGGCCGACGATCAGTATGTGATCCCCCTCGGCGACGACACCCCGACCGACGTGACCGCCATCGTCGGGTGCGCCGTCCTCACCGGCGCCGGCGCGGTCCTCCGAGCGGCGGCGGTCGAGGAAGGGCAGAGCGTGGCGATCTGGGGCGTCGGCGGGGTCGGCCTCAACGCGGTCGCCGCCGCCCGCAAGGTCGGGGCCGATCCGATCATCGCGGTCGACGTCGACGACATGAAGCTCGAGTTGGCCCGCCGCTTCGGCGCCAGCCACCTCGTAAACGCCAAGGAGGTCGACCCGGTCGACACCGTTCGCCAGCTCACGCCCGGACCACCCCATGCCCACGGCTTCCGGGGTCTCCCGATCGCCGGGGTCGACGCTGCGTTCGACGTCGTCGCCACGCCCGAGACCTTCCTCCAGGCGTTCCGATCGACGAGGAGCAGCCAAAACACGATCCGAGCGGGCGGGACGACGGTAGTCGTCGGCGTGCCTCAGGGCGACCTGACGCTGCCGGGAGCCGAGATGCTCGTCAACGAGCGCCAGATCCGGGGCACGATCGGCGGCACGTCGGTCCCCGAGGACGACATCCCCACGTTCCTCGATTGGTACCGACACGGCGAGCTCGATCTCGACGCCCTCGTCACCTCCCGGGTCGCCCTCGACGAGATCAACGAGGCGACCAAGCTGCTGGAAGACGGCAAGGTCCTCGGTCGGACGATCATCGAGTTCTGACTTCACCCATCTCGGCGCACCCGTCGACGTGAACGACATCGACGACTCGACCTTTGCCGAGATCCATCGAGCGTTTCTCGATCGCGGCGTCGTCTTCTTCCGTCACCAGGAGCTGACCCCCGAGCAGCAGATCGCGTTCGCCTCCCGGTTCGGGACGCCGGTTCCTCGTTGCGTTGCTCGGCGAGGACGTCGGGCACGGCCGGGCCATCGTCGATCACCTCGAAGCCCTCGTCGCCCGGCCCGAGGTCCAGTGCCGGTGGCGATGGGAGGTCGGCTCGGTCGCCGTCTGGGACAACCGGCGGCTCCAGCACTACGCAGTCAACGACTACTACCCGAACCGGCGGGTGATGGATCGGGTGACGATCGCTGGCGACAAACCGTACTGACCCCGGGATGCGGTGCTCAGGCGAGCGGCGCCTCGCCGAAGAGGACCCCGAAGCGCACGCACCAGATCTCCGCCGTGCTGAACACCGAGAGATCGACGTCGGGCGGGATCTCGTAGTTCTGATTGCCGATGTTGCCCTTCAGGTCGCCGAGGTCGACGAAATCGCCGTTCTCGGCCCGGAGGTAGACGTTGAGATCGGGACCGTTGTTCGATTCGAAGTTCTCGAACCGCAGGAACCGCTGCTCGGTACCGTCGTTGAGCACCAGGGCGTCGCCGGTCACGGTGTACCGGGAGACTCCACTGAAGCTGCCGCTGAGCTGCGTGACGATCTCGCCTTCCATCGTCTCGTCGTTCGCCTCCGTCGGCGCTGCGGCTGCCGCCTCCTCCATGGCCGCCTCGAACTCGTCCGACTGCTCGCTGCTGGCGAACACGGGGCCAGCCTCGTCGACCTCGTCGTCGATGAACGCGGACTGGATCCCGAAGAATCCGAAGGCGAGCCAGGCCAGGAAGGCGACCACCAGGCCTCCGGCCGCCCCGATCAGTACGAGCTTGTAGGGCGATTGCATGCCGAAACCCTAGGGTGTCCGGCCTTGGCTCGCGCGTCGTCTCCGGTCAGGACCCGCGGACGACGGATGGAGGAACCTCCTCAAGAGATCGGTGAACTCGGCCGGCCGCTCCAGGTTGACGAGGTGCCCGCTACCGACCACGACCTCGAGAGTCGCGCCGGGGATCAGTTGCTGGAGTCGCTCCACCGCTCGGACCGGAGCGGTCGCGTCGGCGTCGGCCGCGATGCACAATGTCGCGGCGTCGATGGCGCCGACCCGGTGGCGGGCATCCCAGGCGACGAGGGCGTGCAGCGCCTGCCGATAGGCATCGGCCGAGATCTGCGACATCGAGGCGACGGCCGCCGCCCGGACCGTGGCCGAGGCCGTGCCGGCGACGAGGCCGTCGACCACGATCGGCGCTATATCCGCTGGGGTGCGGCCCTGATCGAGGGGACGGAGCCGGGCGGCGAGGAACTCGACGTTGAACGTGCTGCCCGGCTTGCCGAACGCTGCAGTAGTGGCAACCAGCACGAGCCGGTCGACCCGCTCCGGAGCGCTGAGGGCCAGCTCCTGGGCGACGTAACCGCCGAGCGAGTGCCCGACGACGTGGGCCCTGTCCGCTCCCAGCGCGGTCAGGAGGTCGGCTGCGGCGCCGGCCAGGGTCTCGATCGTCATCTCGGGCAGCCGGGCCGATGGGCCATAGCCCGGCATCGTCCACGCCACGCACCGCCGATCGGCGGCGAGCGCGTCGAGCTGCGGGCGCCACGACTCGGCCGAACCTCCGAGCCCGTGCAGGAACAGCACCGGTGTCCCCGGTCCCCCGGTGTCGTGGACGTGAACTCCGTCGGGGGTCATGCAAGCTCGCCCTGCAGCACCCCTTCGCTCACGACGGCGACACCGTCGAGCTCGACGGTGCAGCGCCGCATCGGCAAGTCGAAGTGGCCGAGCGTGTGCCGTCCGGCGACCTCGTTCGCTCCGGTCGAGTAGAGGAAGTTGCCGCTGAAGGCCCGCAGCTCGGTCCCGTTGACCTGGGACCTGTCGTACATGGTGAGCGCATCCCACCGGGCGGCGGGGTTCATGCCCCAGCCGACGTGGGAGACGGCGTAGGCGTCGAGATCGTCCCACGCCTCGAAGTAGCTGCTCATCAGCGCGGCGTCGAGACCGTCACCTTCGATGTCGGTGATGTAGTCGTCGACGACCGTCAACCGGATCGGCGATTCGAGGTATCGCTTGAACGTCAGGTTCACATCGCCGGCGTCGAGCACGAGGGTGCCGTTGACCGAACCGGCGGCCGGGAAGCAGAGGCAGAGCCCGCCGGGCCAGTGGGCGATCGTCCCTGGCCGGGAGGTGTAGCCCCAGCTCGACCCGGCCGGAGCGTTGGCAACGTCGATCGTCAGGTCGGTGCCACCAGGCGACGTCACCGTCATCGTCTCGGCCGACCGGAGGAGCTTCGTGCCGGCCTTGACCTTGGCCTCGAGCGCCGGGTCGGGGACGAGTCGCTCCAACAGCTCGGGATGCTCGTTCGACACCATCAGCACCCTGGCGCCCTCTCCCAGGATCGCCGGCAGCTCGGGGGCGTGGAGGAGGCCCTCGACGGTGCAGTCGGCGACGACCACCGACGACGCCAAGGCCTTGACGACCGGTTCGAGCCCGCCGATGGCGTCGGACGCCCCGGTCGAGCGGACGGGCACCGCCACGGTCTGGGCCGGGGTCGGGACGATGACGTGGAAGACCTTGGCCCCGAGCCGCTGCAAGGCGAGATCGCTTAGCTGCACGTTGACGGCACGGCTCTGGCTCTCCGACAAAACGGCGCACACGTCACCGGGTTCCACCCCGCACAGCTCGAACGTGGCGGCGAACGCCTCGATCCACTTCGACTCGATCTGTTCAACGAGCATCGGCTTGGGTCCTTTCGAGCTGTGGCTTCTGGGAGCGGCCGGGCGTGGGGTCGACGGGTTGCAGAGCGGAAGGTGATCAGCGGGTGGCTTCGGTCAGCTCGAACGCCCTCGCTGCGGTCTCCAGCGCCTCGGTCAGATCTCGCCCGAGGTCGAGGTCGGACGCTGCGAGCACCGCGTCGAGTTGGTCGGGCCGGCTGGCACCGATTATGGGGGAGGTGATGTCGGGCTGGTGCAACACCCAGGCCACCGCCAGCGTCGTCAACGGGGTGCCGGCGTCCTCGGCCACCGCTTTGAGCGCCTCGACCGCCTCGAACTCGTCGTCGTGCCAGTAGCGGTCCTGGTACCGGCTGGCGGCCGTGCCGAGCGTGAAGCGGGTGCCCTCGGTCGGGGTCGTAGCTCGCTGGTGCTTGCCGGTCAGCAGTCCACCGGCCAGCGGATTGTAGGGGATGACGGCGAGGTGCTCGGCCCGGCACAGAGGGAGCAGCTCGCGCTCGATCGCCCGGTACAGGAGGTTGTAGCGGGGCTGGACCGAGACGAACTTGACCCGCCGCTCCAGCTCGGAGATCCCGAGGCTAAGGGCGATCCGCCAAGCCGCCCAGTTGCTGACGCCGACGTAGCGCACCTTGCCCGCCGTCACCAGGTCGTCGAGGGCCCGGATCGTCTCGTCGAGCGGGGTGTTCGGGTCGTCGGCGTGGAGCTGGTAGAGGTCGATGTGGTCGGTGTCGAGCCGCCGCAGGCTGGCCTCGCACGCCTCGACGAGGTGCTTGCGTGAGTTGCCCCGATCCCATCGACGGGTCGACATCGGGGCGTTGGCCTTGGTGGCGAGGATGACCTCCTCGCGCCGGCCGGCCAACCACCGACCGACGATCTCCTCGGTCCGGCCCGCGGTCGCGCGGTCACCGCCGAGTGGGTAGGCGTCGGCGGTGTCGAAGAAGGTGATGCCTCGCTCGTAGGCCCGGTCCATGATCGCCCGGCTCGTGTCCTCGTCGCACTGGAGGCCGAACGTCATCGTGCCGAGGCACAGCTGCGAGACCGGCATGCCGGTCCCACCGAGTTGAACGTGGTGCACGGCCCGAATCTAGTCGTCCCGCTGGCGACCGGCGAAGTTTCCACTTAGTGGTAATCAGGGCCTTCTTCCGGTTGAAGTAGGATGGGCGACGATGACGGTTGCCTCGGTCAGTCGGGCGTTCCAGCTGCTGCGAGCGGTACCGGCCAGCGACGGCACCTTGAGTGGATTGGCCCGCTCGACCGGGCTGCCGGTGGCGACCGTCGCCCGCCTGATGGGCACCCTCGAGCAGTCGGGGGCGGTGCTGCGGACCGACAAGGTGTACCGGATCGGCCCCACGGTTATCGAGCTGGCGACCAACGAGCCGGCCGCCTACGACCTCCTCGCCGTGGCCAACGGGTACCTCGGGGTGCTGGCGGCCGAGACCGACGAGACCGCCGGCATCGTCCAGGCCGTCGGCGACGACCATGTGCATCTGGGCCAGGTGGCCACCGAGCACGATGTGGCCGTGCGGGATTGGACCGGGGAGCGGGTGGCCGCTCACTCGGGCTGCATCGGCTTCGTCATGATGGCTCACTGGCCAGCGGCCGAGGTCGACCGCTACCTGGCCGGCGAGTTGCCGGCGTTCTCGCCGAACACGGTGACCGACCCCGACCAGATAAGGGACCGGCTCGCCGAGGTCCGCCGAATCGGCTGGCTGTGGACCACCGGCGAGTTCGCGCCCGACGTCACCGCCGTCGCCGCCCCGGTGCTCGACCGAAGCGGGTTCTCCGTTGGCGCCCTCCATGTCCACGGCCCGGCCTACCGGTTCCCCGGCGAGGGACGACGTCGCGACACGATCGGCCGCTCGGTCCAGGCCGCAGCTTGGGCGATCAGCGAGACGATCGGCTGGCGGGCCGGCGCAACCGACGAGAGGGGCGCCGATGGTTAGGCGAGGTCGCCGGTCCCGCGACGCCCCCGAGGCGCCGCGCCCGACCGACCAGCCACCGTTCCGCCTCCACCGCCGACCCTTCGAGCCGACCCGGGCCGTCTCCGACGACGAGCTCGAAGCGATCCACGACGCATCGCTCGCCGTCCTACGGAACGTTGGCATCGACGTGCTCGACCCCGACGCTCGCCGGTTGCTCGTCGAGGCAGGAGCCGAGAGCGACGACCAGGTCCGGATCCGGTTCGATCCGGACCTGGTCGTCGACCAGGTGGCTCGGGCGCCGAGCGAGTTCACCCTCCATGCCCGCAACCCGGCCCACGACGTGACGGTCGGCGGTGATCACGTCGTGTTCAGCGCCGTGGCCAGCCCACCCAACGTGTCGGACGAGCCGGGCGGTCGCCGCCAGGGCAACCGGGTCGACTTCCAGAACCTCGTGCGCTTGTCGCACCATCTGAGCGCCGTGCAGGTCCACGGTGGCTATCCGGTAGAGCCGGCCGACCTCCACCCGTCCGTCCGCCACCTCCACGCCACCTACGATCTGCTCACTCTCAGCGACAAGGTCGTGAACGCCTACAGCCTCGGCGCCGCCCGCAATCGCGACTGCCTGGAGATGGTCCGCATCGCCCGCGCGCTCGATGACGCCACCGTCGACGGGGAGCCGTCGATCTTCACGATCATCAACACCTCGTCGCCGCTGCGGCTCGACGGGCCGATGTGCCAGGGCATCGTCGAGTTCGCCCGACGCAACCAGGTGTCGGTCATCACCCCGTTCACCCTCGCCGGGGCGATGGCCCCGGTGACCATCGCCGGCGCGGTCACCCAGCAGAACGCCGAGGCCCTGGCCGGGATCGTGCTGGCCCAGGTGGCCCGACCCGGAGCACCGGTCGTCTACGGCGGGTTCACGTCGAACGTCGACATGCGATCAGGCTCCCCGGCGTTCGGTACCCCGGAGTTCATGCAATCGGCGCTGATCGGTGGTCAGCTGGCCCGCCGCTACGGCCTCCCCTACCGCTCGTCGAACGTGAACGCCGCCAACGCGATCGATGCTCAGGCTGGCTACGAGTCTGTGTTCTCCCTCTGGGGGGCGGTGATGGGTGGCGCCAACCTCGTCTTCCATGGCGCGGGGTGGATGGAGGGCGGCCTCCGAGCCTCGTTCGAGAAGATGGTGCTCGACGCCGATCTGTTGCACATGGTCGCCGCATTCCTCCAGCCCATCGTCGTCGACGACGCCACGTTGGCCCTCGACGCCATCGCCGAGGTAGGTCCCGGCGGCCACTTCTTCGGTGCCCAACACACCCAGGACCGCTACCGGACGGCCTTCCACACCCCAATGATCTCCGACTGGCGGAACTACGAGTCGTGGCTGGAGGCCGGGTCGCCCACCGCCCGCGATCGGGCGATCGAGCTGTACCCGGCATTGCTGGCCGAGTACGAGCAGCCGCCCTTCGACGACGACGCGCTGGCCGAGCTCGAGGACTTCGTCGCTCGCCGTGTTGCCGAAGGTGGCGTGGCCACGGACTATTGAGCATCGCGACGAGGGGATCGGCCACGTGAGCACCGACGAAGCCAGTACGCACGGAGATCAGACGACTCAGGTCGTCGTGATCGGCGGCGGTGTCGTCGGTTGCTCGGTCCTGTACCACCTCACGAAGAACGGGTGGACCGATGCGATCCTGCTGGAGCGGACCGAGCTGACCGCCGGCTCCACCTGGCACTCGGCCGGCGGGATGCACACGCTGAACGGCGACCCCAACGTCGCCAAGCTCCAGCAGTACACGATCGAGCTGTATCAGGAGATCGAGGAGCTGTCCGGGCGGGACTGCGGCATCCACCTCACGGGCGGCATCATGCTGGCGGACACTCCGGAGCGGATGGACTGGCTGCGGATGGCCCATGCTCGCGGCCGCTATCTCGGCATGGAGACCGAGCTGATCTCGGTGGCCGAGGCCAAGCGGCTCATGCCGCTGCTCGAGGAGCAGTACTTCGTCGGGGCGATGTTCGACCGGCACGAGGGCCACGTCGACCCGTCGGGGGTGACCAACGCCTATGCGCAGGCCGCCCGCGACAACGGGGCCAGTGTGCTCCGCAACTCGTGGGCCCGTTCGCTGCGTCGCCGTTCCGACGGTCGTTGGCTGGTCGAGGTCTTCGACACGACGACAGGCGAGCTGACGGGAAGGATCGCCTGCGAGCACGTGGTCAACGCTGGCGGGCTGTGGGCCCGCGAGGTGGGCCGCATGGCTGGCCTCGAGCTGCCGGTGCTGGCGATGGAGCACATGTACCTTCTCACCGACGAGATCCCCGCCATCGCCGAGTACAACGAGGCCCACGGCGAGGTCCTGCACTGCATCGACTTCGGTGGTGAGATCTACATGCGGCAGGAGGGCAACGGCCTCCTGCTCGGCACCTATGAGCGCGAGGGGCAGCCGTGGTCGCCGGAGGAGACCCCGTGGGATTTCGGGATGCGGCTCCTCACCCCCGACCTCGACCGGATCGCCGAGTCGCTCGACGTCGGCTTCAGGCACTTCCCGATCTTCGCCGAGGCCGGGATCAAGCAGGTCATCAACGGGCCGTTCACCTTCTCGCCCGACGGGAACCCGCTCCTCGGCCCGATCCGGGGCCTCCCTGGGTTCTGGAGCGCCTGTGCGGTGATGGCCGGGCTGTCCCAGGGCGGTGGGGTGGGCCTTGCCCTGGCCAACTGGATGACCGACGGCGACCCGGGGTTCGACATCTGGGGCATGGACGTGGCCCGGTTCGGCGACTGGGCCACGCTCGGGTACACGAACGCCAAGGTCCGGGAGAACTACTCCCGCCGGTTCCGCATCCAGTACCCGAACGAGGTCCTCCCCGCCGCCCGCCCGCTGCAGACCTCGCCGCTCTACGACCGGCTGGTCGCCGAGAACGCCGTGTGGGGTGACGCGTTCGGTCTGGAGAGCGCTCTGTGGTACCAGCGACCCGGCCTCGACCCGGTCGAGGATGTGACCTTCGGCCGGTCCAACGCCTGGGGCCCGGTCGGTGAGGAGGTCCGGGCGGTCCGCTCCGGCGTGGGCCTGATCGAGACGACCGGGTTCTCGAAGTTCCTGTTCGAGGGACCCGGGGCTCGGGCCCTGCTCGACCGCCTCATCACCAATCGAGTCCCGAAGCCGGGTCGGATTGCCTTGGCCCCTATGACCAACGAGGCCGGTCGCCTGGTCGGCGATCTCACCGTCGCTTGCCTCCGTCCCACGCCGGGCCTGGCCGAAGGCCCGCTCGCCACCCTCACCGGTGGGGCTACCCAGAACGTCGGCACCGAGGAGCAATTCGTCGTGTTCGGCTCCGGCATCGCCGAGCGTTACTACGAGCGCTGGTTCGATCGCCATCTCCCTCTCGACGGCTCAGTCCGCTACGCGACCCTCGGATTCCAGACCTGCGGCTTGTTGATCGCCGGCCCCCGCTCACGGGAGCTGCTGGCCCGCCTCACCCGGACCGACGTCTCGGCCGACGCGTTCCGGTTCCTCGACTTCACGACCCTCGACGTAGGGCTGAGCAGGCTGTGGTGCGGGCGGATCTCCTACACCGGCGATCTCGGCTACGAGCTGTGGATGCCGGCCAGCCACCAGCGCGCCGTCTACGAATCGCTCCGGGAGGCGGGCGAGGACCTCGGGCTCACGCTGTTCGGGCTCGGGGCGCTCGACTCGCTCCGGCTCGACAAGGGCTTCGGCTCCTGGGCCCGAGAGTACCGACCGATCTACGACCCCTACGAAGCCGGCCTCGACCGGTTCGTCAAGCTGGACACCGACTTCATCGGCCGTGACGCGCTCGCGTCGATCGCCGATCGGGGTCCGGAGCGCAGGTTGCTGACCTGGACCGTAGAGACCGGATCCGGGACCGACGACGATCCGGCGGTCGACGTGATCGGCGATGAGCCGATCTGGCACGACGGCCGGGTGGTTGGCTGGGTGACCTCCGGCGGGTACGCCCATCACAGCGATTGCTCCGTGGCCCTGGGCTACGTGCCCGCCGCACTGGAGGATGCCGACGAGGGCTTCGAGATCGAGATCGTCGGCATGAGGCGACCGGCCAAACCGGTCCGAGGTTGTCTCTGGGATCCCGACGGCAGGCGCATGAGAGGCTGATCGACGATGACCGAAGGCTATGACGCCGTGATCATCGGAGCCGGGGTGATCGGCAGCGCACTCGGCTACGAACTGGCCCGCCACGGCCGGCGCACGCTGAACGTCGACAAGCTGCCGGCCGCCGGCTACGGCTCGACCAGCAACAGCTGCGCCATCGTCAGGTTCAGCTATTCGACCCGCGACGGCGTCGCCATGTCGTGGGAGGGTCAGCACTACTGGGCCAACTGGCGGGACTACCTCGGCGGCGACGTCGACGAGCGGGGCCTGGCCGAGTTCATCCAGTGCGGGACGGCCCTGATCAAGAAGCCCGAGGGCGGGCACCACGAGAGGGTCATCCCGCTCCTCGACGAGCTGGACATCCCCTACGAGGACTGGAGCCGCGACGAGCTGGTCGAGCGGTTCCCGATGTTCGACCCGTCGGTCTTCGGTCCGCCGAAGCGACCCGACGACGGCGCGTTCTGGGCCGAGCCGACCCAGCAGCTGCTCGGCGCCGTCTGGACCCCCGATGCCGGCTACGTCAACGACCCCCAGCTGTCGGCTCACAACCTCCAGCGGGCGGCCGAGGCCCACGGCGCCGAGTTCCGGTTCTCGACCGAGGTGGTGACCATCCACAGCGAGCCGCACGCCGTCCACCGGTCGGGCCGCCGGGTGACCGGCGTCGAGCTCGCCGACGGCGGTTCGGCGACCGCACCGATCGTGGTCAACGTCGCCGGACCCCACAGCGGGGTGATCAACAGGATGGCCGGCTTGGAGGGGACGATGCGGATCCAGACCCGGCCCCTGCGCCATGAGGTCCACCATGTCGCCTCACCCCCGGGCGTCGCCTACGGCTCGACCGGGTGCCACGTGCAGGACGGCGACACGGGCATCTACTTCCGGCCCGAGTCCGGCGACAACATCCTGATCGGGTCCGAGGATCCCGACTGTGACCCGAGGGAGTGGATCGACGATCCCGACGACTTCGATCGGGAGATCACCCAGGCCCAGTGGGAGGCCCAGGTGCTCCGGCTGGCGCGGCGGATGCCTGACCTCGGGGTGCCGTCCCAGAAGCGGGGCATCGTCGATTTGTACGACGTGGCCGACGACTGGATCCCGATCTACGACCGCACCGATCTCGGCGGTTTCTACGTGGCCATCGGCACCAGCGGCAACCAGTACAAGAACGCCGGGGTCGCCGCTGACTGCCTGCGGGAGCTGATCGACGCCGTCGAGGCTGGCCACGACCATGACGCCGAGCCGCTCGTCGTCACCGGTCGTTATACGGGCCTCGCCATCGACCTCGGGGCGTTCAGCCGCAACCGCGACGTCAACCCCGACTCCAGCTTCTCCGTCAACGGCTAGCGTGCAGCGGGCCCGCGTTCGCCGCCTGGAGTTCGGCCTGCGGCCGAACGTCCCCGAACGTAGGGTCAGGTGACGGTGACGGTCAGCTGGTCGCTCGCGGTCGCTGAGCCGTCGGTGACCTCGAGCTCGATGACCCAGGCCCCGGTGTCGGCCACCACCATCTCGCTCTCGAGGGTGAACGCGCACTCGGTGATCGACTGACGCAGGACCTTGCCCGTGTCGTCGGCCATGTCGGGCGGGGCTTCGACGATCGTCCATGTGTACGACAGCGAGTCCCCCGACGAGTCACACCCGTCGAACTGTGGCGCTTCCCCAACGGTCACGGAGAAGTCCTCACCGGCGTCGGCCGAGACACCCGAGTCCCCACACCCGGCGACGACGAGCGCAGCGACGCAAGTCGCCAGCGCCAGTCCCCGCTGTTTGGCCTGCGGCGTTGCCTGCAGTCGGATCGAGCCCACGACCAAGCCCCTCTCTTCTCGGCCCCACGACACGGAGACAAGTATCGCGTAGTCAGCCGACCCCGTTGGGGCGAACGAGTATCTTCACGTGCTCCTCAGGGTTGGCGAGCTGGGCGAACGCGTCGGGCACGTCGTCGAGGCCGACGTTGGCGGTGATCAGCTTCGAGCCGTCGATCCGGCCCTCGGCCAGGTGGTGGAGCGACGTCGCGAACTCCTCGGCCGTCCAGCCCAGCACGAAGCGGATCGACAGGTTCTTCATGATCCCCATCATCGGGCGGAACCGGTCGTGCTCCATGCACACGCCGACGACGAGCAGCTCGCTGCCGGCCGGGGTGCCGGTCATCGCCATCTCGATCATGCCCGGCACGCCGACCGCCTCGAAGACGACCGGTGGCACATCGCCGGGCTCATGTTCCGACCAGGCCTGGACAGTAGCGTCGAACCCCTCCTGGCGGGTCGCCGCCTGCCCGGGGTCGACGACGACGTGGGCTCCGAGGTCGGCCGCCAGCGCTCGGCGGCGGGGGGAGAGGTCGGCGGCCACGATCGGCTCGATCCCGGCGATCGTGAGCGAGGCGATGACCGACAGGCCGACCGGGCCGGCCCCGATCACGATGGCGGCCCGGCCCGGTTCGACGCTCGACTGGTTGACGGCGTTGAGGCCGACGGCCATTGGCTCGGTCAGAGCCGCCACAGCCGGGTCGAGGCCGTTCGGCACCGGGAGCAGCGCACCCGGGTCGAGCAGCATCCGCTCGCAGTAGCCGCCCGGGTAGATGTTGTCGTAGCCGGGGATCACCCGGCCGCGGTCGGTGGTCAGCGAAGGCATCGCCGCCATGGCCGTCCCGGCGGCGATACCATCGACGCCCGCTCCGGACTCGAGCACGCGGACCGACACCTCGTGGCCCATCACGAGGTCCTTCGCCGGGTCGAAGTCGAACACCGGGCTGCCGGCGTCGGCCGCGACCTGCACCATCTGGTCTGCGTGGTCGACCGTGTGGAGGTCGCTGCCGCAGATCCCGCAGGCGATCGTCTCGACCAGCACCTGCCCGGGGCCCGGGCTCACCTCGGCGACATCGTCGACCACCATCGTCCCGTTCCGGAGTATCGCTGCTCGCATGACTGCGACAGTACCGCGCCGATGCCGCATCGCACCGGCCCGGTGGGGCGACCGGCGACGGCCAGCCGATCCGAGGATGCGGCGGCTCCTGTGTCCGTGACAACATGCGAGGGTTGCCGCGACGCGCGGCCGAGGAGTGAGGAGATCGAGATGAGCGGACCGCTCGAAGGTGTGAAGGTGATCGAGCTGGCCGGCATCGGACCGGGGCCGATGTGTGCCATGTTGCTGTCTGACCTCGGGGCCGAGGTGGTGCGGGTCGATCGTCCGGCCCCAGTCGACCTCGGGATCGACCGGGGCCGCAAGTTCAACGTGCTCAACCGAGGCCGTCGCTCGATCGCCGTCGATCTCAAGAGCCCCGAAGGGGTCGAGGTGGTGCTCGGGCTCGTCGAGCAGGCCGATGCCCTGATCGAGGGGTTCCGGCCCGGCGTGACCGAACGGCTCGGCCTGGGCCCCGACGTGTGCCTCGCCCGCAACCCGAAGCTGGTCTACGGCCGCATGACCGGCTGGGGTCAGGACGGCCCGCTGGCCCACGCCGCCGGCCACGACATCAACTACATCGCGCTCACCGGTGTGCTCGACGCCATCGGTGTCGAGGGCGGGCCGCCGGTGCCGCCGCTCAACCTCGTCGGCGACTTCGGTGGCGGTGCGCTCTATCTCGCACTCGGCGTGTGCGCCGGCATCATCGAGGCCCGCCAGTCGGGTGAGGGCCAGGTGATCGATGCTGCGATGGTCGACGGCGCGGCATCGTTGCTGAGCGCGGTCTACGGCATCCACGGGTCGGGCGGGTGGAAAGAGGAGCGGGGCACCAACGTGCTCGACACCGGTGCCCACTTCTACGGCACGTACGAGTGCAGTGATGGGAAGTGGATCTCGATCGGGTCGATCGAGGGCAAGTTCCACGCCGAGCTGCTGGAGAAGCTCGGGCTCACCGCCGACGACATCCCCGACCGGATGGACCGCGACCGGTGGAGGGAGCACAAGGTCCGCCTCACTGAGCTCTTCCTGTCGAAGACCCGGGACGAGTGGTGCGAGATCATGGAGGGCACCGACATCTGCTTCGCACCGGTGCTGTCGATGTCGGAGGCTCCGGAGCACCCCCACAACGTGAAACGCGGCACGTTCGTCGAGCTCGACGGCGTCGTCCAACCCGGGCCGGCCCCGCGGTTCAGCCGCACCCCGAGCGAGATCCAGGGCCCGGTGCCCGACCCCGGCGAGCACACCGACGCCATCCTGAGCGACTGGGGCTGGTCCGGTAGCGACATCGCTTCGTTGCGCGAGGCCGGCGCCTTCGGCTGAGGCGACCAGAACCCGGCGAAATTGCGGAGTTGACAGCACGACAGGCGGTTATCTCACGCAAGAACGGTGGGGGCGCCCTCGCTCGGCGGCGGGGTCGGGGGTTAGTGTCGACGATGTCGACACAACCCGAGGAGCGCCTGCCATGGCTTGGGATTTCGAGACCGAACCGGAGTTCGAGGAGAAGCTGGAGTGGATGCGCCAGCTCCTCGTCGAGGAGATCTACCCGTTGGAGGGGCTGCCGCCGGAGATCCAGCGCGACCGCGACAAGATCGACGAGATAACCGCCCCGCTCAAGGAGCAGGTGAAGACCCAAGGCCTGTGGGCCACCCATCTCCCTCCCGAGCTGGGGGGACTCGGCTTCGGCCAGGTGAAGCTCGGCCTGATGAACGAGATCCTGGGCAAGTCGTCGTTCGCTCCCCGGATCTTCGGGGTCAACGCACCCGATACCGGCAACGCCGAGCTGCTGGCGGTCGGCGCCACCGACGAGCAGAAGGAGAAGTGGATGCAGCCGTTGCTCGACGGCAAGATTCGCAGCGCCTTCTCGATGACCGAGCCCGACACCGCCGGCTCCGATCCGAAGCTCCTGAAGACCAACGCCGTTCGCGACGGCGATGAGTGGGTGATCAACGGCCGCAAGTGGTTCACGTCCAACGGCTCGGTGGCCGACATCCTGATCTCGATGGTGGTCACCAATCCCGACGTCCATCCGTACCAGGGATCGTCGATGTTCGTCGTGCCAACCGACGCCGCCGGGCTCAACATCGTGCGCGACGTGCCGGTCATGTCGCACCCGGATCATCAGACCGGCGAGCCGGGCGGGCACTCCGAGGTCGTGTACGACAACGTCCGCATCCCGCATGCCAACCTCGTCGGGGGTGACGCCGGCGTCGGCCAGGGGTTCGTCCTCGCCCAGAAGCGGCTCGGTCCCGGACGGATCCACCACGCGATGCGGTGGCTCGGTCAGTCCCGTCGAGCGTTCGACATGATGTGCGAGCGGGCGGTGAGCCGGTACACCCATGGCAGCTATCTGGCCGAGAAGCAGATGATCCAGGACTGGGTCGCCGAGTCCGAGGCCGAGATGCGGGCCGCCCGGCTCCTCACGCTGCAGGCGGCATGGCACATGGACAAGCACGGGGCTTCCGCCTCCCGGATGGAGATCGCCATCATCAAGTGGTGGGGGGCGAAGGTGCTCTACAACGTGATCGACCGGGCGATCCAGGTGCACGGCGCGCTCGGCTTCTCGACCGATCTGCCGTTGGAGTCGATGTATCGCGCCGCCAGGGCGGCGAGGATCTACGACGGTCCCGACGAGGTCCACAAGGTGACCGTCGCCCGGAAGATCCTGAAGGGGTACGACGCCGTCGAGGTGCCGAGCGAGCACTACACGCGGAAGCAGGCGGCGGCCCAGGAGAAGTTCGCCGAGTACCTCGACCTGGCCACTGCCAATCTGTGACCGGCCCGCCCGCGGCCAGGACCAACCCGATCGGCTTCATCGGGCTCGGCGTCATGGGCGAGCCGATGTGCCGCAACCTGCTGGCCAAGGGTCGGTGGCCGGTCGTCGTCCACGACGTCCGACCCGAGCCGGTCGAGCGGTTGGCTGCCGCCGGTGCCACCCCCGCCCGTTCGGTGGCCGACGTCGTCGCCGCCGCCGACGTGATCGCGTTGAGCCTGCCCGGCGGACCGGAGCTCGAAGCGGTCGTCGCCGGCGACGGTGGCGTCCTCACTGCGCTCCGCGGCGGCCAGCTCGTCGTCGATCACTCGACCGCTCCGCCGTTGCTCACCAAGGACTTGGCCGAACGGTGCCGAGCGGTCGGCGCTGACTACTGCGACGCACCGATCGCCCGGACTCGCCAGGCCGCCCACGACGGCACCTTGAGCATCATGGTCGGGGGCACCTCCGAGTCGTTCGAGCGTCTAGGCCCGATCCTGGCGACGATGGCCACCGACGTCATCCATTGCGGCGATGTCGGGTCGGGCCAGGTGACCAAGATCCTCAACAACATGATGTTGTTCCAGAACGTTCGGGCGATCGCCGAGGCCCATGCGATCGCCACCGGTCTGCTCGACACGATCGACCTGGACCTCGACCGGGTCTTCGCGGCCATCGCCGGGGCTAGCGGTGGCAGCTTCGCCCTCCGGAACCACGGGATGACGGCGATGTTCCGCGACTCCTATCCGACCGAGTCCTTCTCGACGACCTACGCCCTCAAGGACTTGGGCTATGCCCTCGATCTGGCCAGTGAGGTCGGGGTGGACGCCGTCGGGGCCGTGACCGTCGGCGAGCTGCTGCGGGCCGCCCGTGACGCCGGCTACACCGACGAGTACTGGCCGGTTCTGCGGCGACTGCTCTGACCGACCGCGCTACCCCTCACGGCGGCGTCGGCTCGAGGTCGAGGCGGGCGGCGATCCCCTCGAGGCCGGGACGGGCCGGGGGATAGCGGTCGAACACCCGGGGGTCGTGGCCGGGGACGACGTACTCGGGCGACGAGGCCAGCTCGAAGCATCGGCGGTGACCCTCGAGCATGTCACCGAGGTGGTACACGATCGGGAACGGGCGCCCGCTGCGCATGTTCTCGTAGTAGTGACTGGCATCCGAGGCTAGGACCACCCACCCGATCGCGGTCGACACCCGCACGACCTGGAGGCCCTCGGTGTGGCCGCCGACGAGGTGCACCGAGATGCCGGGCGCCAGGTCGGTGTCGCCATCGTGAAAGACCACCCTTCCACCATGAACGAGATGCACGAGATCGGCGATGTGGTCGGCGGTGTAGGCGTGCCCGATCGCCGGCTGAGCCATGTGGCGGCCGGTGGCGTAGCTCATCTCGTCGTCCTGGAGATGGAACCGGGCCGCCGGGAACTGGGCGAACCCGCCGACATGGTCGTAGTGCAAGTGGGTCAGGATCACGTCGTCGACCTTGGTCGCAGCCACATCGACCGACGCCAACGCATCGGCGACCGAGCGGACCAAGGTCCGGCTGCGACGCTCGGCGTCGAGGGTGTCGAAGCCGGTGTCGACCACCCAGGTCGCGTCGGGGCCGACGATCGCCCACACGAAGTAGTCCATGTCCATCGGCTCGTCGTGGGGATCGCCGCCGAGGAAGTGCTCCGGTCGGCGGGCCGATCGCTCGGCGTACTTCAGAGCGTAGATCTCGTGCCGCGGAAGGTGGTCGGCCGGCGGCTCGACCGGACCGGAGGTTACCGTCGTCGGGGCCATGGGCCCGCGACGTTACTCCCCGATGGCTCGGGGCCCGGCAATCTGTTCCCGGAATCGCACCGCTGCCCGGCGGGGGAATACCGTTGGACCCATGCAACCGACCTATCCACCGGAGACCGAGCAGTACCGGGAGAAGATCAACGCCTTCCTGGACGAGCACCTGCCGAGTAGCTGGCAGGGCATCGGCGCACTCGAAGACGCCCAGCGGGCGCGCTTCCAGGGCGAGTGGCGGGAAATCCTGCGCGACAACAAGCTGCTGGCCCCGAACTGGCCGGCCGAGTACGGCGGCGGTGGGCTCACCCACCTGGAACAGGTCGTGCTCAACGAGGAGTTCGCCAAGCGGGGCGTCCCCACCTCTGGGAGCAACGACGGGTTCAGTATCGGCATGGTCGGCAACACGATCCTGGCCTGGGGCAGCGAAGAGCAGAAGCAGCACTTCATCCCCCGGATCCTCTCCGGCGAGGACGTGTGGTGCCAGGGCTACTCCGAGCCGAACGCTGGCTCCGATCTGGCCAACCTCGGCTGCAAGGCCGAGCTCGACGGCGACCAGTGGATCGTCAACGGCCAGAAGATCTGGACCTCGAGCGGCCAGACGGCGAACATGATCTTCGTTCTGGCCCGCACGGACCCCGACGTGCCGAAGCACAAGGGGATCTCGTTTCTGCTGATGTCGGTCGACCAGCCGGGCGTCGAGATGCGGCCGATCACCAATATCGCCCGCCACGACCACTTCAACGAGGTGTTCTTCACCGACGCCACCTGTCCCAAGGACAACGTCCTCGGTGGGCTGAACAACGGCTGGGCGGTCGGCAACACGCTCCTCGGCTACGAGCGCGGCGTCGGCGCGACTACCACGGCACTGTCGTTCGGCGCCGAGTACGAGCTGTTCGTCGACATGGCCCGCAAGCACGGCAAGCTCGGCGACCCGCTCGTCCGCCAGGACATCGCCCGGTTCTACACCACCGTTCAGATCATGAAGTACCGGGGCATGCAGGCCCTGACCCGGTTCCTCGCCGGGCAACAGCCAGGCCCGGAGTCGTCGATCGGCAAGCTGTTCTGGAGTCACCACCACCATCGGATCACCGAAGCGGCAATGAACATGATGGGGGCCGATGCCATGGTCGGCCTCGGCGAGGAGACCCGCTCCGGTATCGGGGCCCCGGCGATCGGGATCGAGAACACCCCGGCCAACTGGATGAGCAGCTTCCTGGTCGCCCGCCCCGGGACGATCTACGCCGGAACGTCCGAGGTGCAGCGCAACATCATCGGCGAGCGGGTCCTCGGCCTGCCGAAGGAGCCACGGGCCGACGGGGGCTCCTGGAAGGAGTCTCAGGCGGCGTACAAGTCCTGAGCACCGCCAGAACGCTCAGTCGTCAGCCGATTGCGGCGGGGCGGGCTCCAGCTGGGCGAGATCGTGGGCGGGCAGCTCGTTCGGGTCGACGTCGGTGAACACCTCGACCGGGCCGAGATCGAGCGCCGAGTTGTCGCCATCGAGCGTCCCACCGGCCAGGAGGATCTTGCGCAGCTCGTTCGAGGTGAAGGCCACGTAGACCATCGTTCGCACGTCGCGATCGGAGATCGGTCCCTCGGTCGAGAGGATCCCCTGATCGATCAGCGACGTGATCACCTCGAGCTCTCCAGACCGAATCGCGGCTTCGATCTCCTCGCCGTCGTCGCGGCTGAACCTGAGGTCGATGATGCGAGCACCCGCGTAGGAGGCCGCGACAAGACCGACCGCCGCCTCTGCCTCGGCCCGGTCTGCTGGCAGCGCCGCGGCCGATGCAACCGGGGCCTGATCGGCCGCCATTGTCGAGACGGGTGTGGCCGCCGCGGTGTCGACGGGCCCGGACGTGCCCGCTGCTGGTGCCGGGGCGGATGCGCTGCTGCCCGGCCGGTCGCCGGCCGTGTCGATGGAGTCGACGCGGTCCGTGGTGTCGCTGCCAGCGTTGGCGCCAGCCGCCGAGCCGCTGACAAGGCCGGCGAGAGGCTGCTGCAGCTCGCCTTCGATCGGCAGCGGCGCAACACCGCGCAAGGCGAACGCCGAGCTGCCGGCGGTAGCGTCGGTGCCAACGAAGACCGGCTGACGGTGGCCGTTCACGGCCAACGCCGGCTGCTCGTCGAGTTTCCGCTCGGCCTGTTTGGTGAAGATGGCGACGAGGCCGTCGATTTCGGCTTCGTCGCTGCGCTGCTCCATGTCGGTCTCGGCCACCGCTTGACCGTCGGGGGTCAGAGGCCACTGACCGACTTCGAGCGCGTCCTGGCTGTACGGGCTCTCGACCATGCCGAGCGGTGGAACCGCATGCAGGCCTCGACCCGAGTCTCCGGCGGCTTCGAGGGTCACCCCAGAGGGGGCGGCCACGGCATCGGAGCCCTCGTCGGCCTCGAGGCTCACGAGCGTGCCGGCATCGGTGCCCGTTGCGGAAAGCTCCCGACCGTCGACCAGGTCACCGCCCTCGACCCCGTCCTCGTCGGAGCCGTCTGGCTCGTCGGCTGATCGCTCGGCGAGTGCAACCGTGCTCGCCTGGGCGGCCCGCTCATGCTCCTGGCGAGACTCGTCGGACCCCTCGGACCCGGGCTCCCATTGCCGGTCGTCGAGGGACGCTGTGGTCGCCGACCGCTTGCCGGTCACCGTCGCCATGAACGCCGCCGTGCTGTTCGGCGGGGGAGGCTCGGTCGTGATCGCTCGCGCCGATCCTCCCGCCGTGGCTCGGGTGGTCGAGTTGGCGACCGCTGTGTCGTCGGCTTGGAGGCGCAGATCGCTGATCACGTAGAGGCCGAGGGCCGCCACGATGATCGCCGTGAGGAATCTCACGATGAGCTGCTCACCGCTCGTCAGTGCGCCGGCGAGGATCAAGCCAAGCGCTCCAAGGGCAATCAGAAGGAATACTCCAGAAACAATACGCTTCGTCATTGCGGTGGCCTCCATCCTCAAAACAATAGATGGAATTTGGCGAATGCGCATCCCCGGTTATTTAGCCTATTTGGACATCCTTGTTGAGGCTTATGCGTCCAAGACAGTTTTTTGGCTGGGATCGGCCACGATCGGCGGCTCCGTTGACCAGGGAAAATTTATCCAGAAGTCGGTCCTCTTCCAGACGAAGTCGCATTTTACCAGGCTGTGTGATTTTTCATACAGCACCGCGGTCATGCTTTCGGCCACGACATCTTGGCAGAATTCATGGACAACTTTGAGGGTATGACCAGTGTCTGCGACATCGTCGACGACCAATATGCGTGCATCTGCTAGGTCAAGCTTGTCCAAATATGGAGGAAGCATCACCGGCACGTCGAGCCGTTCGCCAACACCCGTGTAGAACTCGAGGTTCATGACGTACAGATTCTTCACCGAGAGCGCGTAACCGAGCGACCCGGCTGCGAACAGCCCACCCCGAGCGATCGCCAGGATGATGTCCGGCTGGAATCCGCTGGCGGCAATGGTTCTCGCCAGCTCGCGCACCGCCCTGCCATAGGTGGGCCAATCCAGCGTCTCGCGCGCCTCGAGCGGGCTGCCTGCCGGTTCCCCGGGGGAGTCGGTCACCTCTTACTCCTCTCGGCTCACCGGTTCGGGACCGGTGCTGACCTGAAGGCTGACCCGCGATGCACCGTTCGACAACGCGGCGTCGACAACCGCCCGGGCGATGTCGGCGATGTTGCTCGTCTTGGCCGTGACCGTGGTTCCGAACGGCCCCACGTCGACGTCGATGGCGGTGCCGCGGGCGGCATCGATCGACGCAGTGACGTGCGGGCCGGGCTTGGCTGGCACGAACGGCTCGACCGTGAACTCGAGAACGGCTCGGTCGGTCATGGCTGTCTCCCTTCGGACGGCGGATCAGGGGGCGGCGCGGGTGGCCGGTCGGGAAGCGCTCGCGTCGAGGCGTTCAGATAGTTGTAGACGGTGAACCGGCTGACCTGGAGGCGATCGGCGATGTCCTCGACCGCTCGTCGCAGGTTGAAGGCGCCGAGCTCCTCGAGCCGGCGGACCGCCTCCTGCTTGCCCGCTCGATTCAGTTCGTTGATCGGTCGCCCCAGCTCGCGTTCGACGGTGGTGACGAGCCGGTCGAGGGCTCCGTCGAGCCCGACCGATCGGTAGCCCCCGATGATCCGACCCTCCCATTCGAGCGCGATGTCACTGTCGGTGACCTCCTCGGGACCGACCAACGTGCCACCGAGAGCGGCGGCCAGGGGTTTGATCATCTCCAGCGCGGGATGCACGAATTCCGACCCTAGTTCCCTCCGAGGGTTCTCTCCTGGCCGAATTGCCATTACAGTCCGATGTCGACCTCATGTCGTTCCTTGTTGGAGGGGTAGCCAGCGGGAACAGCGGCCAGTCAGAGCACCCAGGCGGAGTCACGTGCACATCCGAACGCGTCGTAGCGGTCCAGAGCCACGCCCTCGGCCGCCGTTCGCGCCCATCGTCATCGTTGCGGTCACGTTGCTGGGCGCGTCCGCGTTCCCGTCGCAAGCCGACACGAGCACCTCGACGCCCGTCACGCCACCGACCACCGAGGGCTCGACCACCACCGCAGCCGAGACGGCAACGACCGCGCCCGGCTCGGCGATCACGCTGAGTGCCGAGGAGCGCGCGCAGCGGGCCACCGCTGCCGGCAACCTCAACGCGGCCCGAGCGGCGGACTCCGAGATCGCCGCCGCGCTGCAGAACATCAACGAGGCGGCGCAGGCCACCCAGTCGAAGATCGATCGCGCCGAGAGTCGTCTCGAGGTCGCCTTGAGCACACTGGAGACGGCCTCTGCCGAGCTGGCCGAGTCCGACGAGGAGCAGGCAGCGATCGAGGAGCAGCTCCGGTCGAAGGCCGTCGAGGGCTTCAAATCCGGCGCCGACGATTCGGGAGTGTTCTTCACCGACCGGAGCATGAACCAGACGCTCCGCCAGACGCAGCTCCTCCAGCAGGCCAACGCCTCCACGGCCGAGCTGCTCGAGGATCTGCGGGCCCTCCTCGAGGATCGCCGTGTCGCCCAGGCCGAGGCAGAGCAAGCCGCCTTCGATGCCGAGCGACTCGAGGAGGAGCTGACCGCCGAGCTCGAGATCCTGCGGGAGCAGGAGGGGGTGCAGCTCGGGCTCCGGGCCGAGGCCCAGGCCAGGATCGCCCGATGGGAGAGCGAGCTGACGGCCTATGCCGCCGAGGACGCAGCGATCCAGCGGCTGATCGCCGAGGGCAGCTCGGCGCCCGCCGTCGCCCCCCAGCCCCGCGAGCCGTCGGTCCTCGGCTACCAGTGGCCGGTGATCGGTCGGGTGACGAGCGGCTTCGGTTACCGCATCCACCCGATCTACGGCACGAGGAAGCTCCACTCCGGGGTCGACGTCGGCGCCGCCCGCGGTACACCGATCTCCTCCACCTTTGCCGGGGTCGTGATCTACACCGGCTGGCGCGGCGGGTACGGCAATACGGTCATCGTCGACCACGGCGGGGGTCTCACCAGCCTGTATGCCCACATGAGCGAGATCGGGGTCTCCAACGGGGCGGCTGTCGAGCGGGGCGACGTCGTGGGGTTCGTCGGGGCGACCGGCACCGCGACGGGCAACCACCTCCACTTCGAGATCCGGTTCAACGGAACAGCGACCGACCCGGCCCCCTACCTCCCCTGACGTCGACGGCTCGTTCCTCGGATCGGGGGCCGTCCGGTCGAGGGCCTTCTCGGAGCCGTTCTCAGGCGGCGGTGACCGTGATCTGGTGCCAGCCGGTGGCTCCGCTCGGAGCCGGAGGCGCGAGCTCGGAGGTCTGGGTGTAGCCGCTGGCATCGGTCGCCCTGACCCTGATCAGGTGGCGGCCTTCGGTCGCCGTCCACCGCAGCACCCACTGCCGCCAGGCATTCGTTCCGAGCGACTCGCCCAGCTCGGCTTCCTGCCACTCGTCGTCATCGATCTGGACCTCGATCCGCTCGATGCCGATGTGGGGAGCCCATGCCACCCCCGCGATCGGCACCTCCGCCCCAGCGGTGACGGGCGTGCCGGTGCGGGGGGTGTCGATCCTCGACTGCGTCTTGACGGGTCCCAGCTTCGACCAGCCGCGGGGTATCCAGTAGCCGTCGAAGTCCTCCAGCGTTGTCAGCTCGATCTCCGAGACCCACTTGGTAGCCGACACGTAGCCATAGAGGCCCGACACGACCAGCCGGGCCGGGAATCCGTGACGGAGCGGAAGCGGCTCGTCGTTCATGGCGATCGCCACCATCGAGGTCCGGCCGTCGTAGGCCACCTCGGTCGGAAACCCGCAGCTCCATCCGTCCACCGAACGGCTGGCGATCTGTGTCGCCCCTGGTCGGATGCCGGCCTCCTCGAGCAGCTCGGTCAGGGGGACGCCCTGCCACACGGCATTGCCAACGAGCTGGCCGCCGACCTCGTTCGACACGCACGACAACGTCACCGGCTCGACCATCGTCGCCCGATCGAGGAGCTCCTGATAGGAGTAGCTGATCTCGTTGTCGACCATCCCCTTGATCCTGAGCTCCCAGTTCGCCGGGTTCACCTGCGGTGTGAGCACCGCGGTGTCGATCAGGTAGAACTGATCGTTGGGAACGATGAGGGGAGTGATCCCGGGCGTCGACGCGACGTCGGTCGTCCCGGCTGCGCTGATCTGGGCGCTGAGCTCGCTCTCGGCCAGCCTCGAGTCGAGACGCACCGCGTCGCGGGCGTCGGTGGCCGAGGATCGGGCCCTGATCACGTTGGCCCCGGCTGTGGCGATCGCGGCCGACGCCCCGACCGCCCCGGCGAGGTTGAAGAAGCCCCGCCGGGTGAGTGCGGGGTCGGTCGGGGACTCGGTGACGACCGCTTCGTCGGCGTCGCCGTGCTCGGGAGCTGTCACCGTCGCCTGCGGTACCGCCCGTCGCATCAGCGCGGCAAGCGCGGCGATGCCCGCGATCACGGCCGCCGCCGTGACGGGGATGGCGGCGCCCCACCCGCCTTGGGCGTCGGTGGCGATGGCGAGCAGGCCGATCAGCCCGAACGCGCCGATCCCCACGACCCCGGGCAGGAGGCGGCGGCGGGATGCAACCCCGAGGCCGATCGCAGCGGCGAGGGAGACGATGATCGTGCCCAGCACGAGCGCCGGCTTGTCGGCGAGGCCGAACACCGCCTTGCCGAAGTCGACGAACCAGGTCGGTGCGTTGTCGATGACCCGGTTGGCGACGGCGACGACCGGGCCCGGGCGTGGGGCCGCCAGTGCGCCGGCGAGCTCACCGATGCTGAGCGCGGCGGCCCCGGCCAGGAGCCCGGCGACACCGGCCCTGAAAGTGCTCGGCACGGGCCGTTCCGTCTCGGCGGCCGTCATCGATGCTCCGCACGGCACGAAACGCCTGGCCCCGGTCGTGCTGCCCTCTGCGGTCCGTACTTCGGTTTCATCTGCACTGTCTCTCCCCGGGGCTCGGTTTGCGAGATCGGCCCCCGTTCAGCTGTGCAACCATTTTGTCGGCTGTCGCCATCCCGGTCGGCACCGACCGTCGTTGGTTTCACCACATGTTCAGATCTCTGGCGGACCGGCGGTCTCGTCCGCGGATACCTTGACCGATACGTTGACCGAAGGCGTGCTCGCGGGGAATGCGCGGTCAGCCGTACCGGTTAGGGAACGCTATGCCCCCAATCCTACGCCCCGGACGACGCCGGAGCCTCGTCGTCGTCCTGGTGGTCCTGGCGGTGATCGCCAGCGCCTGCGGCGAATCGTCGAGCGATACCGCTACCGCTGCCCCCGCTTCCGTCGACGACGAAGCCACCGCCCCGGCCCGGGCCGAGAGCTCGACGACGACCGGCCGATCGACCGCCGTTGAGCCCGACGATGGTGGCGAGGGCGGAGATGATGCGGTCGCGAGCGAGTCCGACCCCGGCGAGAACCTCTTCCCCGACGTCGATGTCGTCAACGTGGCCGATGGCGCCACGATCAACCTGGCCGGCGAGCTCGGCGGTGGCGATCTCCCCGTTCTGCTCTGGTTCTGGGCGCCCCATTGACCCTTCTGCCGGGCCGAGGGCCCGGCCGTCGAGCAGTTCGCTCAGCAGCACGGTGACAAAGTCCGGGTCGTCGGCATGGGCGCCCAGGACAGCCTCGATCAGGCCGTCGAGTTCGTGGCCACCACCGGTGTCGAGACCCCGCTGATGCTCTGGGACACCGGCTTCGACTCCTGGATCTATTACGGGGTCAACGGCCAGCCGATCGCGATCCTCGTCGACGCCGATGGCAACCCGCTGCAGGGATGGAGGGGCCCGTTCGATGTCGACGAGGTGCTTCGGCTCGCCGCCGAGGTGTGAACGACGCCGACTTGCACGCCCCGCCAACGCGGTCGTCCCGGACCCGGCCGGTAGGGGTGGAGATCCCCGAGTAGAGGGCGTAGTCTGCTGCGGCCGGCGTCCCCGAGCGTTCCAAGGGAGATCCTCATGAAAGTCGTGGTCGATTTCGATCTTTGCGAGAGCAACGCCGTGTGCATGGGCATCGCCCCGGAGGTGTTCGAGGTGCGGGACGACGACTTCCTGTACATCCTCGACGAGCACCCTCCGCCCGAGCTCCACGACAAGGTGCGGGAGGCGGCCGAGCGCTGCCCGAAGCAGGCGATCAAGCTAGAGGACGACTGAGCGGCCGGCTCCACACCGAGCCGGCACGCCCCTCCGATGCAACGAGTAGCCGTCATCGGTGCGTCGCTTGCTGGGCTGCACGCCGTCCAGGCGCTGCGCCGTGGTGACTACGACGGGCATATCGTCCTCGTCGGCGCGGAGCCGCACTACCCGTACGACAGGCCACCGCTATCGAAGAGCGTGCTCACCGACGACAGCGTCGACGAGTCCCGGCTGCGGCTCCGGCCGGCGGCCGATCCCGACGCGCTCGGGGTCGAGTGGCGGCTCGGCTCGACCGCGGTGGGCGTCGACTCGCTCCCGACCGGCGACGGTCCGGCCCGGATCCGGCTCGACGACGGCCGCGGCAAGAGAGGTCCCGTCGTCGAGGCCGACGGCCTGATCATCGCCACCGGAGCCCGAGCTCGGCCCCTTCCGTCCTCCGAGGGCATCGCTGGCGTTCACCTGCTCCGCACGCTCGATGACGCTCTCGCCCTCCGAGCCGCGCTGATCTCCGAGCCCGGCCCGGTCGTCGTGATCGGCTGCGGCTTCATCGGCGCCGAAGTGGCCGCGTCGGCCCGCACCCGTGGGCTCGACGTCACGATCGTCGAGGCCGCGCCGGCACCGCTGCTCCGGGTCCTCGACGAAGCGGCGGGGATGGCGATCGCCGACCTGCACCGAGAGCACGGCGCCGCCGTCCACCTCGGTGTGGGCGTCGAAGAGATCACCACGGCCGAAACCGCGACAGGACCGAGCGTCGAGGCCGTGCGGCTCACCGACGGGACCTCGCTCCCCGCGGCCGTCGTCGTCGTCGGCATCGGCGTCATCCCCAACACGGAATGGCTCGAGAGCTCGGGCCTGGTGATCGACGACGGTGTCGTTACCGACGAGACGTGCCTCGCCGCTCCGGGCGTGGTCGCGGTCGGCGACGTCGCTCGCTGGCCCAACCGCCGCTTCGGCGGCCGGCTCTCCCGGGTGGAGCAGTGGGACAACGCAGTCGAGATGGGGAGCTACGGTGGATCCCGGCTCCTCGCCTGGGCCACCGGCCGACCGGTCGAACCGTTCGAGCCGGTCCCGTGGTTCTGGTCGGACCAGTATGACCGGAAGATCCAGCTGGCGGGCGTGCCGGCGCCGAACGCCGAGATCGTCCAGGGCTCGATCGCCGAGCGCCGGTTCGTACAGCTCTACACCGACGACGACGACCTGGTCACCGGGGCGCTCTGCTGGAACCGCCCCCGTCAAGCGATCATGGCCCGCCAGCTGATCGGTCAGGGGGCGAAGACCAGCGAGATCCGGGACGCGCTCAGCTGATGGCGATCGGGCAGCGCCGGTGAGCAGCGACCCCGATGCTGGAGGCGGGCCGACCGGAGGCGAGCTGGTCGAGGTCGTCGCTGCCGACGGCACGGTCGTCGACGTGGTGACCCGGGGCGAGATGCGAGCGAGAAACCTCCGCCACCGTTGCACCTACGTGTCGATCGTGACGAGCGACGATCGACTCATCGTCCATCAGCGGGCCGACTGGAAAGACGTCTTCCCTTCGTACTGGGACGTCTGCTTCGGGGGGATCGCCGGCGTCGGCGAGGCATGGGAGATCGCCGCCAGGAGGGAGCTCGCCGAGGAGGCCGGGGTGGACGACGTCGCTCTCACCGAGCTCGGCTCCGTCGCCTACGACGAGGACGACGGGAGGCTCGTCGGCCGGGTCTATGTCGCACGCTTCGACGGCGCGCTGAGCTGCCCGGACGGTGAAGTGGTCGCGGTCGACTCGGTCCCGTTGGCCGACCTCGACCGGTGGCTCGCTGGCCGGTCGGTCTGCCCCGATTCGGCCCAGCTGGCCCTGCCGCTGGTGCGAGCCCACCTCGAGAGCCAGCCTTCTTAACGGCTGCTTAACTTCTGCCGGCGGGGAAGCCTCCCGGTGCCGGGTGTGGTTCGGTTGAGCCGTGGCCTCCCTGTCGTGTCCACCGACTTCCCTCTCCCAACCGAACACCTCGTCGGCCCTCCGGCCGGATCCCTCGCCGTCTACTACGGTGACCGGCGTGACGTCCTTCGGGCCGCCCGACGTCCTGATCGTCGACGACGAGCCGCAGGTGCGCGAAGTCGTCGCCACCTACCTCGAGCGCGAGGGGTTCTCAGTCCGCTCGGCTGCCGACGGTCGAGAAGCCCTGGCCGAGATCGCCATGAAGCGTCCCGACGCCCTCGTCCTCGATCTGATGCTCCCCGAGGTGAACGGCCTCGAAGTGCTGCGGAAGCTCCGAGCCGGTGGTGACGAGGTGCCGGTGATCGTACTCAGCGCCCGGGGGACCGAGCCCGACCGGGTGGCCGGGCTGGAGCTCGGAGCCGATGACTACGTTGCCAAGCCGGCCTCGCCACGCGAGATCGCAGCCCGGGTTCGAGCCGTGCTGCGCCGGTCCCGCACAACCGGCCCTCGCACACTGTCGTTCGGATCGGTCGAGGTCGACGTCGGCTCCCGCCAGGTGACCAAGGCCGGCGAGCAGGTCGAGCTCCGACCCAAGGAGTTCGACCTGCTCGTCAGGTTGGCCTCGACGCCCGGCGAGGTCATGAGCCGCCAAGACCTGCTCCGCGACGTCTGGGGCTCGAGCTCGGAGTGGCAAGACCCGGGGACGGTGACCGTGCATGTCCGCCGCCTTCGGCGAGCGATCGAGAACGACCCGGCCAACCCCGATTTCATCGTCACCGTGTACGGCATCGGCTACCGCTTCGATGGCGACTGAGCATCGACGGAGACCGGGCTGACCCCCATGATGGGAGGATGATGTTCGACGTCGATCTGCCGACGGTGGCCATGCCGGTCATGGAGGATGGTCCCTCCGTCGTGCTGTTCGTCGCAGCCGTCGTCGCAGTGTCGCTCCTGGCCGCGGTTTCGCTGCCACCGCTGTTCCGCCGCTTGCCGCTGAAGTACGGCGTCCCGGCCCTCGCTCTGATCGGTCCGGTCCTGGCCATCGTTGGCAGCTTGATCGGGACCGGTGCCATGACGCTGTCGGGTCACGACATCTGGTACGCCCTGCTCGTCGCCTTCTGCACCGGGGCCGCGGCGATCGTGGTCGGTCTCCGCCTCGCCCGCCCGGTCGCCCGCGATCTCGACATCGTGGCCGGCGCGGTCGAAGCGGTCGCAGACGGCGACCGAGGGGCCCGTACCGGGATCGAGCGAGCCGACGAGATCGGGAAGCTGGCGTCCGCGGTCGACGAGCTGAGCCGGTCGCTGGCCAGAGCCGAGACCGAGCGGTCGGCCGCCGACGAGGAGCGCCGATCGGTCGTCAGCGCCCTCAGTCACGATCTGCGAACGCCGCTCGCATCACTGCTGGTCTCGGTCGACGCCCTCGCCGACGGCGTCGGCGACCCGGAGAACCACATCGGCGCGATGCGGGGCAATGTCCTGGCCCTCGAGCATCTCGTGGGAGACCTGTTCCTCCTCGCCCGGGCCGACTCGGGGAGCCTCGCCCTCGGGTACGAGGACCTCGACCTGGCGGAGCTGATCGATGAGGCGGTGGAAGCGGTAGAGCCGATCGCGTCGGTCAAGGGCGTGCTGGTCGAGGCCGAGCTGGCAGGACCCATACCCGTCATCGGAGACGATCGCGCCCTCGGACGGGTGTTGCGCAACCTGCTGGACAACGCGATCCGCCACTCACCCGACCAGGGTGCGGTCTCGATCCTCGATCGCTCCGAGGGCGACATCGCCCGCATTGCGGTCCTCGACGAGGGCGGCGGGTTCCCGGAGTCGTTCGTACCCCAGGCGTTCGATCGCTTCTCCCGGGCCGACGACGCCCGTAGCCGTCACGGCGGGGCCGGGTTGGGGCTCGCCATCGCTCGCACGTTGCTCGATGCCCACGACGGAGCGATCGAGATCATCCCGGGTGCGGGGGGAGTGGTCGTGGTCGAGCTGCCGCTCGCCGTGGGGCCGGATCGGGCGGACGGCGAGCGCCAGCCGGCGTCTCGCTCGCTGGCTAGACGGCCACCAGCCACGGCCGATGGTCGGGACCGACGGCGAGCTCGATCAGATCGGTGAAGGGGGCCGACGGTCCGCATCCGAGCTGGGATCGCAGCAGCGCTGCGAACGACTCGTACTGGCGGTTGGCGTCGAACAGGTTCCCGTTGGCGAGGTGGGCCTCGACGACGATGCGATGGGCGCTCTCGCGGAGCGGGTCGATCGCCACGGCGGCCAGCGCCAACTGGATCGCCTGAGCCATGCGGCCTCGCTTCAGGGCGATCACCGCACCCTCCTCCAAGGCGCCAAGCCGGAACTGACGCAATCGCTCGCGTTCGATCGTGAGCCAGTCGTCGTACCAGTCGGGCAGGAGGTCGGAGTCGAGGGCCTGGAACGGGAGCGCAGCGGCCACGATCGAGTCGTCGGCGGCGTCGGCCAGCTCGGCGATCCCGTGCCGGATATCGACCCAGACGTCCGGAGCAAGCCGGAGGTGGGACTTCGTGGCCACCACCAGCTCGGCTGGAACCTTGCCGAGGCGCCACAGGGCCGAGCGGAGGTTGGCCTTGGCCCGGTGCTCGTCGTTGCACGGCCACAACTGGAACGCCGTGTAAGACCGCTCAGCCCCTCGAGGAGTGAGGGCGATGAAGGCGAGGAGGCGTTGGGCGGCCGGGGTCACGTCGACGCCGGCTCCATCGATGATGAGCCCGAAGCCGCCGAGCAACCGTAGCTCGATCCGAGCGCTCTCCACTCGGTCCCGCACCTGGTTCCCCACGTCGTCCTCCTCGTCCGCCCTCGGTAGGCCTTCGAAGTACAGAGGGAACCTCGCCAGCAGAAATACACCGAAATCGAGACCGGGATCGGGTTGGGGATGATCCCGCGACACGGGAGCGTTGGCAGCCCGACCCGGCGAGGAGGCGACCGACGACGGTATCGTCGAATCGATGGTGACGGACTCCGACACCGAGCTGGTCCGGCAGCGGTTCACCCTCGGTCAGCAGTGGCCGACGATCGATCCGTTCCTGTTCGTCGCCCATCACGACGACGCCTACCCGGCCGGCACGAGCGATCTCGGCCCGGCAGCATCGCTGGCCGGGCGCCGCATCGGGATGGACTTCGATCTGGTCGACGGGTGGAACATGTACCACGGATCGACCGTTCCCGGGTTTCCCCAGCACCCCCACCGCGGGTTCGAGACGATCACCCACGTCCGGACCGGGGTCATCGATCACGCAGACTCGCTCGGAGCCACCGCACGATTCGGAGGGGGCGACACGCAGTGGATGACCGCGGGGGCCGGGATCGTGCACGCCGAGATGTTCCCCCTGCTCGACCCAGACGGCCCAAACCCGCTCGAGCTGTTCCAGATCTGGCTCAACCTGCCGGCCGCCGACAAGCTCGTCGAGCCCTACTTCACGATGCTCTGGAACGAGCGGACGCCGCGCCTGCACACCGAGACGGCGCCGAAGTCGTTGGCTGAGATCACCGTCATCGCCGGCCGTTTGGCGATCACCGGTGGCGAGCCGATCGAGCCGTTGCCTCCGCCGCCCGACTCATGGGCTGCCCGTCCCGAGGCCGACGTGGCCATCTGGCACGTCACCATCACCGGCGACGGCACACTGGACCTGCCACCGGCGGCCGGTCCCGGCACCCGGCGTACGCTCTATGTCTTCGGGGGCACGATCATGACGATCGGCTCGACCGACGGCGCCGAGGCGCCGAGCGAGCTCCCGGCCGGGACCGGGGCCGAGGTCGTCGCTGACCGCGCCCTGCGGCTCGGGGCCGAAGGCGGCACGGTCGAGGGCCTGCTGCTGCAGGGCCGACCGATCGGCGATCCGGTCGTCCAGCACGGCCCGTTCGTGATGAACGACCGGGCCGGAATCGTCCAGGCGTTCGACGACTACCAGCGGACCGGCTTCGGCGGCTGGCCATGGCCCAGCGACGATCCGGTACATGATCGGGCCGCTGGACGTTTCGCTCGCCACGCCGACGGGCGCCTGGAGCGGATGGGCTGAGCCGGCTCCTCATGCGTGCTCACGCCGGTCACGTGACGACGCCGCGACGGCGCAGGTCGCCGATGACCGAGCCGAGGCCGATCTCGGCGAGTACCTCATCGGTGTGCTGGCCGAAGGTCGGCGAGGGGCCGGCGATCCGGGTCGGGGTCCGCTCCATCAGGAACGGCATCCCGACGGTGCGATAGCTACCGAAGACCGGGTGCTCGAGATCGGTCACGAAGCCGTTGACCTCCGCCTGCTCCTCCCTGATCGACTCGACCGGGGTGTTGTACCGGCTCGACGGCACGCCAGCCTCTCGCAAGACCTCCAACCAGTCGGCAGTGCTCCTGGAGCGGAACACCGCCTCGGCCGCGGCCACGACGGTCTGGAACCCTGGATCCTCGACGGCGCTCGGATCGCTGGGACGGGCGACACCGGTCACCTCGTGGAACTTGGCGATCAGGCCCGCGCTCAAGCCCGCAATCGCGATCAGCCCATCGCTGGTCCCGTAGTGACGGAAGTAGAGCTGGAAGGCTCCCTGCCCGGCCAGCACTCGGGTCTCGTACAGCTCTCGCTGGCCGTCGAAGTCCACGCCGGCGGAGCGGAGGTGGCGGAGGTCCTCCTCGAACTCGGCGATCGGCTCCCGATCGACCGCATCGAAGAAGCCGACGATCGGGGTGCTCAGCCCGAACGCCGTCCCGAGCAGCGACGTGTCCACCCGCTGGCCCTCGCCGGTCAGGTCGCGGTGCCGCAGCGCGGCGACGGCGGCCAGCGCCGACACCATGCCGGTGCCGAAGTCGTTGACCGCCGGTCGGGTCGGGAGCGGGACGCCGCCGCTCGAGCGGTTCATGATGAACCCCATACCGCTGAACGCCTGGACGAGCACGTCGTACCCACCCTGCTCCGCATCCGGCCCGTCCGGGCCGAAGGCGGTGTGGACGACGTAGACGATGGAGGGGTTGCTCTCCTGCGCCGATCGATAGTCGATGCCGAACCGCTCGAGGTCGGATTGCTTGAACGCGACGAGGGCGATGTCGGCCCACCGGAACAGCCCGTCGAGCACGTCAGCCGATCCGGGAGCGTCGAGGTCGAGGGCGAGCGCCCGCTTGCCCGGGTTGATCGTGGCGTAGGCCTTGGACTCCAGCGGGCCGAGCTGAGCGAGACGACGCATGGCGTCGCCCCCCGGCGGCTCCACCTTGACCACGTCGGCTCCCATACCGGCGAGCAGGCGCCCGCAGTAGGGGATCGCTGCGTTCTGGGCCAACTCGACGACCCTCGTGCCCGCCAGCGCACCGGTGCCGGCCTGGGGGACGGCGTCGTCAGCGGTCACGCCAGGCGGGCCTTGACGAGATCGGCCACCGCCCGGCCATCGGCCCGTCCAGCCACCTTCGCCGTGATCGCCTTCATCGCCTGGCCCATGTCGGCCATCGTCGACCAGCCACCCTCGACCAGGGCCTCGGTGACCAGCGCGTCGAGCTCCTCGGCGGTGAGCGCAGCCGGCAGGTAGGCCTCCAGCACCTGCTTCTCGGCTCGCTCATCAGCGGCTCGATCCTCACGCCCGGCTTCGTCGAACGCCTCGGCCGCCTCGACCCGTCGCTTGACCTGGGCGGCGATGACCTTCTGGACCTCGTCGTCGGACAGGGTCTTCGCCTCCGGTCCGGCCACCTCAGCCTCCTGGACGGCGGCGATGACCGACCTCAACGAGCGCAGCGTGAGCTGATCCTTGGCCTTCATGGCCGCGGTCATGTCCTGGCGGATCGTGTCGATCAACATGATGGCCATTCCTAGCAGCCTCCGGCCACGGGGAGCGAGCGAGAACCACCCCCCGCCTCCCCTCTGGCGGGCGAGGC
>Ga0224508_10000580_pt1 | contig 35563 bp, 47 predicted proteins | sample SF_Jan12_sed_USG_4_FD_170157 | JGI IMG/M metagenome (GOLD analysis project Ga0224508, IMG submission 170157) | Sediment microbial communities from San Francisco Bay, California, United States - SF_Jan12_sed_USGS_21 | ecosystem: Environmental > Aquatic > Marine > Sediment | place: USA...
CTTTTGCATTCCATGTGTTTATGATGATTGCTGATAAAATTTTCATTTTTTGAGTTACCTGAGAAATTGTTGAATTTTTTTAAATTACCTGTAACAAAACAAAGTAATTTTGAAATTATTTTTTGGGAAGGATGAAAAATACGATAAACTCGTTTACACTTTATTATGTATTGCAGATTTTCTTTAGAAAAAAACAAGTTTGATATTTAAAGAGCAGAGTGAAGACATTACATAATAACTTGGTTCTAAATGTGATTTGATTTGAAAAAAATAATAATATCTATTGGAATAATTTTGGTAGTGTTACTAGCAGTAATAGCTGTTTCCTATCCTGCAGGTGAGGAGGAAAACAAACCAGAAGAGTCACAAAATACTATTGAGGCTGATGTTATAATGCCCACCAAAGTATCACGTCCAGGTTGTGAGGAAACCGATTCTTGCTACATACCATCAATATCTAATGTAAAACAAGGCCAAACAATTACTTGGAAAAATGAAGATGTCGCCTTTCATAGTGTGACTTCTGGAATTTATGGAAGCCCTACCCCGCTATTTGATAGTGGACATTTGGATCCAGAACAAAAATTCAGCTTCACTTTTGATGAAAAGGGTTCTTTTGATTACTTTTGTACCTTGCATCCCTGGATGGCAGGCAAAGTGATAGTCGAGTGAGTTATCAAAAAAGGTACCCGAGGGAGTCGAACCCCCTTGTATAGGCTTTGCAGGCCCACGCATAACCGTTCTGCCAGAGTACCGTTTTGAAAAACACAAAATGAATAATTAAACTCTTTAGATTAGAATTTGGTAAACGGTTTTGATGCAAGTTTTACGTCTTCTGCTTTGACTGTTTTTCGTCCTGCATGAGACGACATATCTACTGCACTTTTTGCAATATCGATTGCTACATCCTCTATAATTCTGCGTAGCTCATCAGCTGATTCGTCACTTACCCTTTCTGCACCGGCTTTTTTCAAAATTCTATACATTGCAGATAGGCCCAATTCAGATGATTTCATTGCTTTGATTTTTTGTGTATCATGATAAAAGATTATGAGTGAAAAAATATCACCAAGAAATCGATTTATACAGACTACTTTTAAAATTACAAGATAATGACTTGGTTATTTGATTCTCACATTCATTTATCCGATCCAAATTATCACGAGGATCTAAATCATATAATCAAAGGAATGGAAGCTATGCAAATCAAGGCTTGTTGTGTCTCTATGGATTGTGATAATTCTAGGAGAACTCTGGAAATAGCTAAGAAGAGTAATTTGATTTTGCCCTTTATTGGAATTCATCCTGAATGTGCAAATGATGATTTAGATCAAATGCTAAATTTGATACAAGACAACTCTGATATTGTTTCAGGAATTGGAGAGATAGGTTTAGATCCAACATATGTTAATTCAAATGAAGATAAAAAAAATCAAATCCACGTTTTTGAATCCCTTTTATCCATTGCAGAAAAATACAACAAACCCGTATCGATTCATTCAAGAAAAAGTCTTGATGATGTTTTTGAAATAATGACTTCTTATAAGGCAAAACACGCGTTGCTGCATTGGTTTGACGGGAACAAGAAACAACTGCAAAAGGCAATGGATATGAATTTTTTTGTTTCATATGGACCTGTTATGGTATATGCAAACGATAAACAGACTTTATTGACAAAGACAGAACAAGATAAAATTCTTGTAGAAACAGACGGTCCGGTAAGATTCTCAAGGTGTTTTGAAATGAAATCTGCCCAAATCGGTTTTATTCCAAGCGTGGTTTTCTGTTCTTCAAAAATTTTAAACAAAAAGTATGATGAAATGGCATCAATACTGGAGACAAATTCAAAAAATTTTCTTGGAATATAGGTATAAAAAACCCCAGTCTAGCATTTGAATAGTGGATAGAATAAAGCGTCTTTCATACGAAGTACTAGATCAACACAAATCAAAATTCACAGAAAATTTTACTGATAATAAAAAACTACTAGGAGATTTGACAATCATTCGTTCAAAGGGATTAAAAAATGAAATTGCTGGATATATTACTAAATTTATTAAAAAAGAAAATTATGAACAGGAACTAAATGAAGCCAAAGCAGATTCTTCAAAGGATGAAAGCACTCCAATAGAGGAAACTGGAGAAGAGCAAATTTCAGCTCCTGAGGCAGAAGAGGATGTCATTGAAATTGGCGAAGAACCAGTAGATGTTCCTGAAACCAAAGCCAAAGCAGAAGAAAAAACTGAATAGTTTTTCAAAAAATTAAATTCCTAACCAGAGTAATCCAAACTATGGTAACTGTAAAACTAGTAGGTGGAGCAAAAAAACTATTTTCCACTGACCAATTAGAAATTGAAATAGATGATATTACTATTGAAAAATTACTAGAATTGCTCTTAGAGATTAAACCAAAAAATACGCCCACTCTGGATACAAATAACATTTTGATAGCAATTAACGGGGCTGATTCTTCTTCCATGGAGGGAAAATTGACTCAAATTAAAAATAGTGACCTAGTAAGTATTATACCAATAATTCATGGAGGTTCTAATAAAAAAATTGTAATTAAAAATGGAAGAAAATTAATTCAGATAGTAGAGATAAAAGGAAGCAAGGAAATTGATGTTTCTTTTCTTGATGGCCTTAGAAAAGACTTTCCTAAAATTAAATTTCAAGCAATTTCAAGTAAATTTATTCTAAATTCATACCATTTAAAAAAAATCCTTTCGATATCTACAACTTCAGAGAAGGAAGATATTTTACTTTCAAACAAACTTGAAACAGACATTTTGATGCGTTTTGCAGCCACAAAACAAATTGCTGACGCGATTATTTCTGCAGGAATTAAACCAAACAATAATTTTATCTTAATAGCAATAGGAAACAAAGCAATATTGGATAAGCTCTATCAAAAATTAAATCCATTTACTACAGAAATTTTTTCTAAAGATAATTCATCCTTTTTAAAAAAACACTTCAAAATAACCAAAAAACAATTAGATTCCATTTATTCAAAGACACCTTTGGAAGATTTATTGATTGAAAAAGGGGCTATTCTAGTCAGATAAACTTCGCTTAGTTTTTTCAACACTTAAAATATCAGACTTTTTAAGAATTGAAATTCCTGTTCTTGCCCCCAAAATCTCTATTTGAACAACCTTGTCTGGATTTTCCAATGATACCTTGTTTTTGATTTTATCTGCAACTTTGGTAATCAATTCTTTACTTGAGATATCTGAATTTCTTTTTTCAATGGATATTCTGTAAGATTCTTCCTTTGAAATTGAATCTACCAATTCTGAAACTTTTTCTTCAATATCCTCAATGTTAGTATCTGATACTTTTTGTATGGGAATTATTCGAAGACAATATCTAATACTCCAAGGTTCTTCAATTATTGACTCGTGAATTTTTCTTACTACCACAAAGGGATCTAACTCCGTCTCTGCAGTCAGGATTCCTGACATACTGGTTATCACTATTTTGGGTTCAGAATCGCCTAGCTCTTCCAAAATTCTTGCTATCTCTTCTTTGGTTTCAGGTTCCAGGTGTCTAGCGCAGGTAATTAATAAATTCAAATGGATTCCATAATCTCCTCTTCTTTCAAGGCCCCAATCCTATGAAAAATTGAATTTCCTTGGTCCATTTCTAGAATTGTTGATTCCACGCCATTCTTAATATCTCCACCATCCAAAAAAATATCAAAATCTTGTACTTTTTGATAGCACTCTTGAGAATTTGTAAATGAATTTTCTCCAGAAATATTTGCGCTAGTTCCAACTAATAATTTACAATTTTTCAAAAGATCCAATAAACATTGATTATTTGGAACACGTATTGCTATTTTGTCTTCTAGATTTAGAGAATTTTTTAATTGCTCATCTTTTAATTTTAAAATTAACGTTAAGGGTCCTGGCCAAAATCTTTCAGCAATTTTCTTTGAAATCTTATCGAATTCTATTATTTCAGATACAACATCCATTGAATATGCTAAAAGGGGAAATGGTTTTGATTTTGGCCTTTCTTTGATTTGATAAATTTTATCAACTGATTTTTTGTTGTAAGGATCACATCCCATTCCATAAACTGTATCTGTTGGAAAAACAACAATTCCACCATTTTTTACAACTTTGAGGGAGTTTTCAATACCCTCTTGGTCACATTTTACTTTCAATTGGTTTTTCTTATTTTGTTCTTTAATTATTCATTTTCATTTGAATAAGTTTTTAATCTAAAGACACTACTGTTCTAAAATGCTAAGTGAATCATCAGAGTATGAAGACAATGAATTCGAGGATGCTTTTGATGATGATTCAGATGAAACTGAGGAACCAGAAGATTAGATAGTCAACCCAAAATTAGTTGCAAAGCCACTAAATTTGTGATATGCTTGCAAAAACTCTCTTCCTGTTTGACTGATTTTATATTTGCGTGAACCTTGTGCATCTACTTTTTCTAATAATCCTTGAGATACTAAAACTCTTAATATTCTTGATATTCTTGAATGCGAAACATTTGCTTTCCTAATTAGATAAGTTACTGTTGCACCATCATCGTCTTGCAGATCATCACGGGTAGTTGAAAGTATATCTCCAATTATTTTCATATGGGTGCGATATTCTACCATTTTCCTCTGTTAATTATCATAATAATTTCTATGATAGTGACATGCTATTTTCCAATATACCAAAAAGATAAAAGAATTTGACAAATATGAAATTCTAAAAAAACTGAGCCTAATTTCCCAGATTAATCAAAACTCTCATCAAATTTTATTTTGGTTAGAGGTATCTTACTAACTGGGATAAATAGAGCAATCAATCCTGCAATTTTGATAATCATTGATACAAAATACAAAATTGATTCTGGGAAGACAAATGAATACCAACCCAAAAATTCACCTAACGCTAAAAGTGAAAGGCCGATTGCAACTGAGATTGCTCCTTTGTTTCTATTTTCAAAATAAGATAAAGTGGTTTCAATTGCACCATATGCAAGCAAAATAAAAGAAACTGATCTAAAGATATGTTCTATTTGTACTGAAGATACAAGGAATAACGGAAGAATTCCAACGGATCTAAAGTATCTAGATTTTGGAAAAAGAGATTTAATACTATGCGAAAATGCAATGAAAAAGTATCCTACTGTTTGGATTGCAATACCAAGAGTCTGTATCCATCTTTCTAAATGGCCTGACTTTATTACCAAATCTTCTACCATGTATCCCACCCATATCACAAAAAATCCTGCACTAATAGAACAAAAGGCAATCGCTAATCTAAACAAGGTTGGACTACCGGTGTTTCTGTATCCAATTATTGATACAACTCCAATTACCAATCCTACCAAAAACCCCACAAGGTTCAGAATATTTTCCACTAAAAATTCCAATTCTGTTTAGAAATTGCTAAAACTAATTATTTTAATCTGATGGACCTTTTTTCTATTTGTTAATCCCATTCATCCAAGGATCCAGCAGTTTGCCCCTCAGTGCTTCCAGTATAATCACCAAGAATGTCAGAGTATTTTTTTTCATTGTGAGCTACAAATTTTACATATTCCCCATAACTCATATCAAGATCACAGTGTTCGCATGTAACCACGGAAAAGTCCATGGCCAATTCCGCGTTTTCGTTGCATTTGGGGCATTTTATCTTCACAGTTAATTTTGTTTTTGTTAATTATTATTACTTTACATTCAGACAGTAATTTCATTTCCAGAATACTGTGGAGTCTTCTTTGGAACATCAAAGATCCTCAATGAATCCAAATATGCCAGTTGCATCGATATTGATTCAGTCTCGCCAAATGATATCAGTATTCGGTCATTATGCTCAATTACATATTGGGAAATATCTGAATGGTATTCCTGACCATTAACATAAAACACCAAAGACTGGTCTTTCTCTGAACAGAATTGACCTTTTGGAATCTCTGTAGATTCTCCATAGTCCAATATTATACAATCTGATGTTACCCTTATTCCAATAGATGCAAACAACATCTCCAATGGAACATTTGTTGCGTGCTTGTGGATTTGGTAAGGATTGTGATTCTCAAAGTGAATGTATCTACTTGTAACCTGAAACTGTTGCAGACCAAAGTTTAGCTGTTCTCCCTCCACAAAAACTGCAATTGCGGCATGAGCATGGTCACTGCCATATTGACCCACACCATACTGATTTACCAATTTTTTTTCAGGATCATTGATTCTGTTCTGAATTATTCTAGAATCAATTTCACTTTGATTGATAAAATAAAATGAAAAAAATCCAATTGCAACAATCGCAAAAGCTACTACAAATACCAAAATGGCTTTGTTGTTTGATTTTGGTTTGGAAGATAATACGTCAAAATTCTCTGAATTGCCTTCTTCAAGTCTACCAGGCAAGCTGTAATCCGACCCAAGGTCTTTAGGAAGTACTTTTTTGCTGTCTTCAGTCAATCATGATACAGCAAGTTTGATTCTATAAATTTCCTAGAGTTAAACATCTTGAAAGAATAAAGGTAAATTTCTAATCTTTTCAAAAAATTATTTACAATTTCTTTAAAAAAAGATAAAAAGAGTTCATTCTTGCTTCAATACATGAGTCAAACCTGCACTAAATGTAAGAATCCAATTTCTGATAGCGAAGAATTAGACCCAATTGCCAGTAAATATCCAGTTTGCAACAAATGCTGGACTGAATGGAAGGAGTACAGGGTAATGGTAATGAATGAAATGAGGCTAGATATGTCAATGCCAGATCATAGAAAACTATTAAAAAAACATGAAAAAATCTTTGCAGGTGTTCTTACTCCAGAAGGGGAAATTGTTGACTATACAAATGAAGATAATCGAAAACCAGACGAGAATCCAAACTCTTAAAATTTCAAGTGTGCTTGAGCATTATCTGGAATAACTAGTAACAATCTTCTTTTCCTTTCATCCTCTAAATTGTCAATAATTTTTTTAACCGATTGAGAAATAATGTTTTGTTTTTCGTTATCCAATAATAGAAAAATCTCTAAAATTCCGTCTAAATTAAAAGTAATTAGTTTCTGCGGATGCTCAGAAATCTCATCAACATATGCTGAAAATAATCCACTCCTCTGGTCTTCGGGCAATGTGGTTAGTATCTCTAACCAAGTCTTGAACAATTTTGCAAAATTTGGAAATGGAATTGTTGGACCTGCCTCCAATGCATTATTGATTAATTGTTTCCTTTCAAGATCTGGCATTTCAAAAAATTCCATCATTCTTTTTTTCAAAATCGGTGTTCTAAGAAAATCTGGAAGATTAGCTAAGATCACAATAATGTTTCCGGCGTAATTTGGTTCAGCCATCGTTCTACTTCCATTGGTTGTTTGATAATAAATCATGTGCAACCACTTTAGCTTAAATAAACGGGATTTCAGTTCAGAATTGTGACGTCTACAGTAGTTGTCGGTGGTTTTTTTGGTGATGAGGGAAAAGGAAAAATTATTTCCTATCTTGCCATCAAAGATAATCCAAAAATCATAGTCCGTGGAGGTGCGGGCCCAAATGCTGGTCACACAATTCGAGATGGCGACAAAGTCTACAAAGTTAGAATGCTTCCAAGTGGTTTTTTAAATAAAAATGCCAAGGTCATGGTTGGACCAGGTGTAGTAGTTAATCCAGATGTTCTCTTAAAGGAAATTCAGGATTTTGGCGCAACGGGAAGATCATTTGTCGATAAAAATTGTGGAATAATTGAAGAAAAACACCTTACCAGTGATTCAAAAGGAGAATTAAAAGAGAAAATTGGTAGTACAGGCTCAGGAACTGGTCCTGCAAATGCAGATAGAGCCATGAGAGTATTAAAAATGGCAAAAGAGGTAGATGTATTATCTTCTCTAATTATTGATGTGCCTGACGAAGTAAACTCTGCGATTTCTCAAAAGGAGAATGTTCTAGTCGAGGGTACTCAAGGAACATTCCTATCATTATGGCATGGAACCTACCCCTTTGTAACTTCAAAAGATGTTACTGCCTCTGGAATTTGTGCTGATGTTGGGCTTGGGCCTAAAAACGTAGATGAAGTCATTGTTGTTTTCAAAGCATATGTTACTCGTGTAGGCACCGGACCTTTGGCAAACGAACTGTCACTTGAAGAGGCAGAGAAAAAAGGATGGTCAGAATTTGGAACGGTTACAGGAAGACAACGACGTGCAGCTGATTTTGATTTTGACTTAGCTAGGCGTGCAATAATGCTTAACAGTGCAACCCAAATTTCAATTACAAAGTTAGATGTACTTTTTCCAGCCTGCGCAGGAAAAACATCTTACGCAGAAATTTCTGATGAAGCAAAATCATTCATTGAAAACATTGAAGACAAATTAAAAACACCTGTAACAATAATTGGAACAGGCCCAGCCATTAATGATGTAATTGATAGAAGAATCTAGCCTGAAAAAGTTTGGGTAAGTTTAATTTAGTATAACGCAAAAAACTCTTGTGGACAAATTACCTCGTTACATTCAAGTTTCCTCTACTTTAGAATTTTCAAGATTAGTTTGTGCTTTGGAGCGTGCTCCTCGTATTTCATTTCTTCATGATCATGAAGGAAGAAAAATTTTATCAGTACAAATGGATATTCTAAAAGAAAAACCTATTGTGTATTATACTCCACTTGAACATAATGGTCATTATCTCTGTTATGCTTTAAGAGGTGGAAAAGAGCAAACAGAAATTGTAGATTCCACCTCTGATACTAGTAGGCTCTATTCTCCAATTGTTCGAATTAAATCACTTCCAGATACTCTAAAACCAGGAAATGGAACTGCCGACAGATATCAACCTATTCAGCTTGAGGATTTGGCTAGTCTTGCAAAGTTAACCTGGGGATTTGATGAAAATCCCTTCCCATTGTTTCTATTTCCCCACAATGATAAATGGCTAGTAGGTGTTTTCATGAATTTCACTGAAGAAGGAACATCATATTTTTGTCACGTGGTTCTTGATGATGATCCCAAAAAACCATTCTTAAAATTTTCAAATAACAATTCTGAGCCATCCTTTGTGAAAAATCCATCTGAACATGGATATTCTTATGTGAAAATTATAAAACTAAAAGACACTCATCCCCTAGTTGATTATGGCCACCTTCAAAACTAGAATCTCCAAAATCTCAAAAAGCAACGGCGGGGTAATTCTTGCAAATGATTATGACAGTTCAATAAAGAATTTAGAATCCAAAACAATTCAGAATATTAAAAAACTTCATCCATATCTTTGTGGAATTAAACTTAATTTTCATCTTTTATTACCACTGGGATCAAAACAAATTTCTAAAATTAACAAAACAGCTCACGAACATGGAATACAAACAATTGCTGACATTAAACTAAATGATATTGGAAACACCAATAGAGTAACTGCTGAAAATTTATGGGATTTAGGATTTGATGCTGTAATTGCAAATCCAATAATGGGATTTGATAGTCTAAACAATCTTGTAAAAATCTCTCACAAAAAGGAAAAAGGAGTAATTACCCTATGCCATATGAGCGCTCCTGAGGCTAGATTATCCTATGACATGGAAGTTAGAATGAAAAAAAAACAAAAATTATTCCAATTATTTCTAGATTGGGCTCTAAAATCCAAAGTAGATGGTATTGTTGTTGGTGCAACTTTTCCAAAAATTATTTCCTACTGTAAAAAACAAGCAGAAAAAAATTTGAGTATATACTCCCCAGGTGTTGGAACTCAAGGGGGAAAGGCAAACGAAGTAATTTCTGCTGGAACGGATTATTTAATTGTGGGACGTACCATTCTAAATTCTAAAAATCCTATTAAAACCGCAAAGGATTTACAATTTCAAAGTTTTGGAAAGTAGATCATAGGACTTTGACAAGACAGTTTTTGCATTATCAAAAGTTGTTTTCTCCATAGCAGTGGTATAATCCATCCATGTAAAGTTCAAATGCTCATGAGAAATTTTTATATCCCTAGTTTTTGTTTCTCCTAGAAAAAAAACTACCTTTTTGTTAACAAGCTCTCCTTCGAATTGAAAGTTATATTGTATCCACTCTTCAAATCCATCTAAAAATTTTACATCTGTTATTCCTGTTTCCTCTTGGGTTTCTCTTATGGCAGTTTCTTTTTCCAATTCGCCTTTCTCCATTTTTCCTTTTACAAAATCCCAATGTCCTGAAGGATAATGAAGTAACAAAAACAAAATTTTTTCATTTTCTTTTCTGAACAAAACTACTCCAGCTGATGTTTCTTCTATCATTTTCCAATTCTCCTTTTTCTTTCTTGATATGTTCTAATAGCTCTCATCAAATCAATTTTTCTAAATTCGGGCCAAAAAATATCCATAAAAACTAATTCACTGTAAACGCTTTGCCACATTAGAAATCCACTTAACCTTTTTTCGCCAGAGGTTCTTAAAATCATGTCTGGTGATGATTGGGGTAAATGAGAAGTATACAAATTTGATTCTATCTCTTTTTTGTCAATGTCGCTGACCTTAAGGGATCCATCTTTAATTTTTTCTCCAATTTTTTTTACTGCATCCACTAACTCAAATTGCCCACCATAAGCCAAGGCAATATTGAGAAAATGATTATCATATCCTTTTGTTGCATCATCTAATCGTTGAAGAATTTCTTTTATAGATTCTGGTAATAGTTCAATTCTTCCAATTCCCTTTACTCTCATCTTATTTTTGTGAATTCTAGGATCTTGGTACAACTTTTCAAGTCTCTGACGGATTAATTCATAGAGGTATTCTAATTCCTCATCGTTTCGATTTAGATTCTCCGCTGAAAGTGCATATAGAGTAATTATTTTTATGTCGAGTTGCTCACACCAATCTAGCAAATTTTCTACTGCATCAGCTCCCCTCCAATGACCCATTTTGGTAATTGCAAGGTGTCTTTTTGCCCACCTTCTATTCCCATCCAAAATTAGAGCAACATGATTTGGAATATCTCCACTCTTTATGTCGTTTTCAAGTTTTTTTGAATAAATTTTGTATAGACCTGATATTTGAAAAATGGTATCTTTTACCTTGTTAATCTAAATCACCATTGATTGTTTAAAGTATTGAAAATATCAGTGTTTTTTTAAAATTATTAACTATTCATCAGGAATTGTTCCAATCTAATCTGAAACCATTTCCTGATCCTTGTGTTTTCTGTATTTTTTGAATAAAATCGTGGCTGAAATCAAGGTTGCAGCAAGGCCTCCTAACAATGGGGGAACCAAACTGAAGGAACTTTCATCATTTATCATAATGTTAGTAAACTGGAATACCGTTGGATACAACGCCACCAAAACAACTATCCTTAGAATATCACTAATTTGTCGGGGGATACCTCCTATCCAATTACTAAGCAACATACCTGCAAATATTGCCCCTAAACCAATCCACAAAATAGGTAATGCCCCAGAAACAAATTGTCCTATGATCACCTTATTGGAAAAAACTGAAAGAATCTCAGTTTCTGATTCTAATAATTTTACATCAATTGAATTTATTCCAGCTGGTATTGATGACAAAATTAACAAAACTCCTGCTACCATGGTAAAAATTCGAATGAACCCCATCGGTGTAGGTTTTGCCCAGTTAGACCATGCTCTATCAATGTCAAATGCTCTAATCAAAAACGAACCACCCAAAATACTAACTAACACTGCAGTAATTTCAGTAGTATAACCGACAACCGTAGCGATACCACCAATTAACAAAAGAATTCCTGGAACTCCCAAGAAAAACTTTGAGTATTTAGTATCATATGCTATCATTTTTAGATATTTACCAAAGACTGCATACGAATATTCTACACTTCTACTAACTTTCATAACTACCCTCTGAACAGAAATAACAGGAAGAATATTCTGAATTACAGGTACTACACTTTCATCATCTTCCCCATCTGAAACAATAACTGCACCATTTGCAGAAAATTTTTCTAGGGCTTTCTTAGTTTCTTCAAGTATTTTCTCATCTGCTTGAACTCCTCGACTTTTTACTCCAGCTACTGTTATTACTTCTGCCTGGTATCCTTTACTAATCAAATCTTCATATGTTTTAATGGCAGCAAAAATGGAATTAGAATCTGCATCCTCAGGGTCTTCTAAGGCCAATCTTTGAGCTGCTTCAATACATGCATCTCGTCCAATTACAGGAGTGATTATACCTGCTTTTTCCCCAACGTCATTGTCTCTGTCTATACAAATTACAAGCAGCTTATTGGAGGTTGATGCGCTAACATCCTTTTCTACCTTGTTTGGTTTTTGAGACATTCTTTATATTATGACAAAATTACTTTTTAACGATTTCCAACTAGTCAAATTATTATTGATAGGTCTGAGGCTATCATGGTCGTGAATTATCTGAATTTCGTATTAGCATTTCAGATTCAGACTTTAAGGATGAGATTTTTGCCAATGATTCTTCCATTTGCTCTGTTTTTCCCTCTTTAACCAAATTTGCATAAACTTTAGTTTCAATCACATAAGAATTGAAATTTCTCAACGCCTCCATATAGCTAATGTAACTATCTTCCCATTCAGTTGGTGGTTTTGATATAACAAATTCACTTATCTTTGAAGAAACTTGTGATAACGTAACGTCTGCAATTTGGAGATATTCATCAGGTGTTATTTGTTCATCCTTTAAATTTTGAAATTCTGTAGAAATGGTTTGATCTAAAATTGAATGGATTTCTTTGGTTCCATCAAGATAATTTTCATGATCTGTTGTAATTAATGACATTTGGCTTTCCTGGGGAATTATCCAAAATAGAAAACTACCTGCAGTAATTGCTGCCAAAATAATGATAGTAACTGCAATTCCTTTTTTTGATGCCATTTCAAAATTGGTATAATTGGGGTGTTTATAACTGGTAATTTGGCCAATAATTTTATCCTAGATTAAAAAAAATAAAAAAAATTTAAAGTTTCATGATTCTCTTTAAAAAAAACAAAGATTTTTCATTTTTTATTGAAATTTCTTAGATTTCTTCTTTCCTAAACTCGTGAAAAATTTACACTCATCTAGTCTGTGGTTAAATAATTTTCACAGCCTCTTCCTAAATAGAACAAAGATTGACTTTTTTTAGAATGGTAACAGCATATTGTGTAAAATGCAGAGCTAAAAGGGACATAAAAAATCCTAAAGAAACTAAACTAAAGAATGGACGTCCTGCCGTAAAAGGTACATGTCCAGAATGTGGAACTAATGTTTTCCGAATAGGAAAAATGGAATAATCTTAAAAATCCACAGGTTTCCTCTTTTTCAAAAACCCATATAGGGTTGACCCTGCTCTGAGAATACATGACCAAATCCGACTATGAAATACTACTAAAAAGAATTCAGGATAAAATTGGAGATACTAAAAAAGAGTCCACGGCAAGATTTGAATTGCCTGTGGTAGACGTCATGTGGGAAGGCCAAAAAACTTACCTTCGAAATTTCTCAGAATTTCCTAAAGTTCTCCGTAGAGATCCAGATAAAGTCCTACAATATCTTTCAAAAGAATTTGCCGTTCCTGCAGAACGTTTAGGGGATAAAGCCATGTTTGTAGGCAGAAGGGCTCCTGATGATTTTACCCGTCTTTTTCAAATTTATGTCAAAGACTATCTAGAATGTCCTACTTGTAAAAGCCCAGATACCAAAATTGTAAAAGAAAACAGAATCTCCTTTTTAATTTGTGAAGCTTGTGGTGCCAAATCCACTCTAAAGGGCAAATATGCATGATGCAATTTTCAGTAAAAGTTGCTGATTATCAAAAAAATCAAATGCTAAATATCTGTGACATTGATCTTTTAGGAAAAAATATTGTTCAAGATCAGTTAAACATGAATATTAGTAAAAGCTATTATGGAGAAAAAATAATTGAAGATGAAGAAGCTGAAAGTCTTTTAAAAAGTTCTTCAATAATCAATATGGTTGGAAAAAATACCATTACACTTTCATTAAAATTGGGTGTAGGTTCTGAAAATGGAGTTAAAGTAATTGGAGGTGTTCCATTTCTAATTGTTTTTAAAATGTAAGGTCAGAAATGGTTGGAGTTAGAATTACGTTTTCATTTATTTTTAATCATTAATCGAAAAAAAGAAATCCATTTTATCTAGTAAGAATAAAACTGATTATTGTCAGATGATATTAGCAGAAAACTAGAATCAAAACTTGATGAAAAAATATTTTCTCAATCAAGGAAAAAACAGCTTAAAGATGGTTTTAAGAAAGGCAAAGTAGTCAATGAGGTTTTAGATAAACCAACTGTAATGACACTATACAAACTAATCACTGATCATATTATCGCTTTTGTTAATGGTCCAATTAGTGCAGGAAAGGAATCTGTTGTGTTTTGGGCAGTTGATGAAAAAAATGTGGATGTTGCATTAAAAATCTATTTGGTAAGTACTTCGAATTTTAAAAAACGAGAAGCCTATATTTTAGGAGATCCTAGGTTTTCAAAATTAAAAAAAGGAACCAGAAATTTGGTTTTTCTATGGGCAAAAAAAGAATTCAAAAATCTTTCAAGATGTTATGATTGTGGAATACCTGTGCCTAAACCTATCCATTTGACTCGCAATGTGCTTGCGATGGAATTCGTGGGTAAAAATGGCTCTCCATGTAAGGTTTTGCTGGAATCTCAAATTGATGAAAACGATTACAATCAGGCCATTTCAATAATAAAAAATCTATACACAAAGGCAGAATTAGTTCATGGTGATTTTTCAGAGTATAATATTTTCAAAACTGACAATGGACTAGTTTTATTTGATCTTGGCTCTGCAGTTGATCTTAGACATCCTAATGCTCAAGAATTTCTTAAAAGAGATATTAATAACATCACTAGATTCTTTTCTAAACGAGGAATCCGTGTTAATGATCCGACAAATGTGTTTAAGGAAATGATATCATGATCTTTGAAAAATTAATTCGGATACCAAACGATCGAATAGCTGTATTAATCGGGAAATCTGGTACTGTAAAATCTAAAATTGAACAGATTTGCTATGTGACTTTAGATGTTGATGGTGACACTGGGGAAGTTTTAATAAAATCAACTGACGATGTTGAAAAAGTTGAACCATTCAAAGCTATGGAAATTGTAACAGCAATCGGTAGAGGATTCTCCCCAGAAAATGCATTGACCTTAATCAATGGAGAAAATACTTTACATGTTATTAATTTGACCGAATTTGGAGGAAAATCAAGTGCAAATATTGAAAGAATTAAAGGGAGACTTATTGGAGAAGGTGGTAAGGCTAGACGAAACATGGAAAATTTAAGTGGAACTCTAATCTCAATTTATGGAAAAACTGTTTCAATAATTGGAGACCCAAACAAACTGCGATTAGCAGTGGATGCAATTTCATCAATATCAAGTGGAAGTATGCATGGAGCTGTTTACAGCAAGTTAGAAGCAGCAAATAGACGTGGAAAACAAGAAAAAATGAAACTATGGGAAGATCAAAATGTCTTCGATTAAGGAAAAATTTAACCAAATCTCACCAAGTGAGTTCTTTTATAGAAATAGAGACCTTGCTGGATTTAGTAATCCTTCGAGGTCATTGTATACGGCAGTAAGGGAATTTGTGGAAAATGGCCTGGATGCATGTGATGCTAAAGGAATTCTTCCTGATATTCACTTAACCATAAAGGCAGTTGACCCTGAAAAACCAGATCCCAAACAGTACATTTTGACAGTAAAAGACAATGGTCCAGGAATCGAATCTAAACATGTACCTTTAGCATTTGGAACTGTTCTATATGGTTCTAAATTTGGATTGAAACAAGCCAGAGGAATGTTTGGTTTAGGTGCAACCATGGCAATTCTTTATGGTCAAATAACAACAAACAAACCTGTAACAGTAAAAAGTTCTACTGATGCAAAAATATCTAATGAATATGAATTGTTGCTAGACATTCAGAAAAATAAACCTGTTATTTTAAAACACAAAACTAAAGAAGTTGCAAGAAAAGGTCTCTCTGTTAGTATTTTTCTAGAAGGAGATTATTCAAAAGCTGGATCTAAAATTAGAGATTATGTATATCAAACATCCCTTATTACTCCATATGCTTCTATAACTTTTGATGATCCTAAAGGGGAAAAATATCCATATCCTAGAATGATTAACACTATGCCAAAACCCCCAACCATCATTCGGCCTCATCCATATGGAACAGATGTAGAAACAATTAGGAGAATGATGATTGAATCTCAATTTGAAATTCCAACCATTGATGATGCAATGATTGAAAAAGTTAGAAAAGATTTAGGCCTTTCAAAAAAGAACCTAAGTTTTACGGCAATAATGGAAAAAGCTAGAAAACGTTGGAAGACTCTTTCTAGGCAAGTTAGAGTTGTAATTGCTTTAATGTCATTTCTTAAAATGGATTTTGAGAAACTAAATAAAATTAGAATTGAAGACCTAGATGTACCAAATAAAAAATTATTCTATTGGGATTTTGGAGATTCCTCATCAAAATCGATAGACATGGATCCAGAAAGTCAATACTACAAACAATTAACAAACACAGTTCAAGGCGAAACTTTGACTGCATTTTTGACAAAAAAATTCCAAAGGGTGGGTCCAACTACGGCAGTAAAATTTGCAGAATTTGCAAAATTCAAGCCTGAAAAACGAATTGGAACAATGACCAATCAGGAACTTGCCAAATTAAGTGATTCATTACAAAAATTCGAAGACTTTATGGGTCCTGATCCTAGCTGCCTTGCTCCCCTCGGAGAAGAACCACTTGAGAAAGGAATGAGGAAATTTTTCAAACCAGATTTTCTCACCGTAATTCAACGCAGTGCATCTGCATATTCAGGATTTCCTTTTGTTGTTGAAATGGGAATAGCATATGGTGGCGAAATCAGTACACGTGGAATCAAGGTTTATCGATTTGCTAATCGTATTCCATTACTCTATGACGAAGGAAGTGATGTTGTTTTGAAAGTAATTAATGACATTGATTGGAGTCGATATAAAGCCAAAGGAGATCCACCATTAGTTATTGTATCACACATCTGTTCAACTAGAATCCCCTACAAAACAGCCGGAAAAGAAAATGTTGCAGATAGGCAAGAAATTGAAAGAGAACTGAGATTGGCTATTCAATTCATGGCTCGAAAATTATCTGTGTTTATGAATAAAAGAGGACAAGCAGAGGCTGCAAAAAAGAGAGCAAATCTTTATGCTAAGTATGTTCCTTTGATTGCTCAGTTCTGTACTGAACTTGCAGGAAAGAAAAAAGAACCCAACTTTCAAAAATTATTACAAGAGGAGAAACCAATAGAGAATGAGTAAAAAAACTGATAGTAAAATAAAGGCTGCAAGTAAAAAAGCCCTAGACAAACAAAAAAATATTCTTGAAATGCTCAAAAGCCACGGTGCAAAAATATACAATGATTTAGATAAAGGTGAATTTCCAAAATTTTCCATTCCAAGTAGATCCGTAAGCAACATTGTTTATGATAAAAAACTCCGTCAGTACATCTTAGGAAATTCCTCGGCATTGAGGAGTTCCAGAAATACATCTCAATTAAGATCTTTTACACAGCTAATGTGGTTGGCATTTTTTGCAAACAGATTAACAAATGAAAAAAAATCGTCTACCTTAAGGGATATCTATTATTCTTCTCAAGCTTTTGAAATTGATTTTGAGGACCAAAGTGAATCCGATAACATAATTGTGGATTTAGAGGCAGTAACTTCTAGGCCTAGAGAAGATTTTCATATCTTTCCTGAAGAACGCAGTTCTATTTTTGGTGACTTGAATATTGAATATACAATTCCTGGATATGAGGGAAAATCAATGAATTTGTCAAACCATCCGGATGGATATGCTATCGGACCCAGTCTGACTACAGCTGAATTAGTTGATACGAGCGCTGAAATTGTAATTGCGATTGAAAAAGGTGGATTGTTTACTCGGTTTGTTGAAGAGCAAGTTGATAAAAAATTCAAGTCCATTATTATTAATACAGGAGGCCAAGCTCCACGTTCTACGAGGACTCTTTTGAAAAGGTTACATGATGAAATGAATCTTCCAGTGATCATTCTTACAGATGGTGATGTATATGGAGAACACATTGCTATGGTGATAAAATCAGGTTCTGCAAACGCAGCACATCTAAGAGAATTAACAGTTCCAGATGCAAAATGGGTTGGAGTCTGGGCTACAGATATTGAAAAATATAAACTTCCTACCATTCCAATGACTGAGTCAGACATTAAGCGATGTTATGATTTGCAAAAAGATCCTAGATATCTGGATGGAATTTGGAAAAAAGAACTTGAGGTATTTTTGCGACTAAAAAGAAAAGCTGAACTTGAAGCCTTCTCAAAGTATGGATTGACAAATATTACTGATAAATATTTGCCACAAAAATTAGAATTAGCGAAAAGTCTCTAATCTTTTTTGATTCGAAGGGTCAAAACACCATTTCGATATTTGAAATCAAATATTTGCATATTATTTGATCCCTCAATGGGAACTTCTTTTGAGAAATTTCCTGAACCACGAACATACAAAACACCATCAATTAGCCTTACCATAATCTTATCCTCAGGCCCTGGAACTTCGGCCACAAAAACAAAATCTCCGTCACCTTTGATAAGATCATACACCCAATTTTTCGCTTCTTGTTCTCTTGCTGAAAACGCAGGTTTTTGATCTTTGGTCATTTTTTTAAGAACTTTTACCCAATAAAACATCGTAATTGCGGCTACGCCAATCAAAATGAAACTAACAAATCCTGAACCTGATCTTTGAGTCATCACGTAAATTATTCCAAGAAAGAGAATTATCATTATAGGAATTACAAAGTTCAATGATTGTTCATTAGAATACGTTCCCTTGTAGCTTGCCAAACAGAAAAAATTAGTTTTTGCCAAATATAAAGTATCTTTGGTTTTTATTGTCAGAGAATATGGCAGATTCGTTGTCTGATGAAAAAAAAAACAGATAAACTAACCAGGGCAGAAATTATTCTAAAAAGTACCATTATTGCACTTTTTGTAATTATCCCATCACTGTCTGCATTCTTTTTGGCTTGGATAATTTTGGATGATCTTCTTCAAGCAATAATAATTGGTGGAATTGTTCATTTTATAGCCATGGGATTTTCTTTGAAAATATCAAAAAAATTCTTTATAAAAAATCGAGATTAATTACTATCCTTTATTTATTTGAAATTTACTTCAAAAATTATGGACACATTGATAATTGAAGCGAAACTAATTTCTGAGATTAAATTAAATTCTATGCAAGCAAAAATATTTCTCTTGATTACATGTTATGGACAAATGAACATATCACAAATTGCAGAAAAACTAAACATTTCAAAAGATCTTGCTTTTAAAACAGCAAAGGAACTTATGACATTAGGTGCCTTTATTGATATGCCTGAAAAGGAATTTGAGGCAATGCATCCAAGATTTACTGCAGTCAATATGTATAGAAGATTATGTGAAAGGGAAAAAATTGAATTTAAGCGAAACAAAATAGTTGATAGTATAGGAGTAGTACTCGAGAAACCCTATGAAGATGCAAGAACTAAATAATGCAAGTTATTGGTGAACAACATTGAGTATTGATACAGAGTCCTGTAAGCATCAACCAGTATACTTTGGAGTAGTTAACATTAACATTGACGAGAGAACTATAGGTTCAGTTGATGTTTGGAGATGTGCTAGTTGCAAAAAGAGATTTTGTGAGGAAAAACAACTAGGGATTGAGGAACTGGCTGACTTGGTAGGTATGCCAAAGATTGATCCTGATGCAAAATGGGCAGTTACTGTCTGTAAACTCCAGCAAGGAAAATACAAGTGGAAATTAGTACGATTAAAAGAAAATGATGAAATCAAACATGAGTGCCTAGATGAAAAGATTATCCCATTAAACGTCAAAGACTTCAAAGTTGAAGATGATAGTCATTGGAGCTTTTTAGTAGATGATCATGTTAACACAGCGGTAGAAATTTAATCGTCAAAATGAATCTCAAAGTCAACATTACTAATGTTCATGGAAGTCAAATGGCTGCCAAAATTACAGGAAATTTTACCATTGATGAGCACTCTTTTCGATTCACGGCAATTGCTTTTGGTAGAATTGGAGGCCAAAATATTGGAGCAAAAATATCAAAAACTACTGAAAAAGAACTAGAATCACTGGGGTACAATGTTGATGATGTAATAATGAATTTACAGAAAAATCTTTTACATGGTGATCTAACCCTTCCCGATGGATTGAAAAGAGAATCTTTTGTTGATGATTAAAATTCTGCCTCTGCTAAAGCTGCAGAGCATTTACATCCCCTTGTTGTAGGGATTTTTTCAATCAAATCTACTAAAATTTTTTTTGTTTTTTCAACATTTTTCCCAAGTGTTTCTAATACTTCTTTTGCAGTAACAGGTTTTTCTGCCCATACATCATAGTCAGTTACCGTAGAAATTGAGGCATAACACATTTGAGCTTCTCTTGCTAGTTGACATTCAGGAACTAGGGTCATTCCAATAATATCTGCATTTGTAGTTCTATAGAATTTAGATTCCGCTTTGGTTGAAAATCTTGGCCCCTCAATGCACACATAAGTACAATCCTGGTGAATTTTATCATCATGTTCATTTATTACTTTTTTAATTGAATTCTGTAATTCTGGACAGAAAGGATCAGCTACAGAAATATGAATAACTCGTCCTTCTTCAGAAAAGGAACCTATTCTTGATTTGGTAAAATCCAAAAACTGTGTTGGCAAGGCAAAATGTCCAGGCTCAATTTCTTGTTTCAAGCTTCCAACAGCAGAGGGAGCAATGATTCTTGAAACTCCTAATTCCTTGAAAGCCCAAATATTTGCCCTATAGTTTATCATGTGTGGAGGAATAGTGTGTTTTTTTCCATGTCTTGGCAAAAAGACAATCTTTCTCCCTTTGAATATTCCAACTGTTATTGAATCTGAGGGTTTACCATATGGTGTATCGACGATTATTTCTTTAGGATTCTCAAGTAGACCTGAATCATAAATTCCTGTTCCCCCAAAAATTCCAATCTCTACATCTTTTTCCATCAGTATTTCACCAATGATTTACATTTGTATTTGCTAATTCCTTTGATTCCTCCCAATTCTGTTAATTCTATAATAAATGCAAAACCTGTTATTTTTCCACCAACATTCTCAATTAATTTTGCAGATGCTTTTGCGGTTCCGCCTGTTGCCAGTAAATCATCGCAAATAACAATTTTTTGCCCTTCCTTTATCACATCTTTTTGAATTTCAATGGTATCCTTGCCATATTCGATTTTGTATGATAACTTGGTTGTTTTTCCTGGTAACTTGCCGGCTTTTCTTATCATGATCATTCCTTTGTTGTATCGAACAGCAAGAATACTTGCAAGTAAAAATCCTCTAGATTCAATTCCTGCAAACAAATCAATATCTTTAGGATGAAAAATTTTTGTAAATTCATCGGCAATAAATGATAATGCAGAAGGGTCTTTCAAAAGAGGACTAAAATCACGAAATAAAATTCCTTTTTTAGGAAAATTGGGATATTCTGAAATTTTATCTTTTAGGTTCATGAATTGATTCGAAATTAGGTGAAATAAAATTGTTTGAGGTTAATCTAGGAAATGTGTTGTTTCAGCATTGTCAAATGGGTCTTCTGCTTTGAAGGTATAAGTTCCAGGTTCTGTCCCTGGAGGAATGACCCAAGGCTGAATTACTTTACCTTCTTTTGAGGAGGGGAATCCAAGCTCTTCGATTATCTCCCCGTCCTCAGCGATAATATCGATATCTACTGTATGTTTTGCGCCTACAATTTTAATTGTGAGGGTTTTTCCTATTCCTGGTATAAAATCTCCATCCTCCACTGATATGGCCAAGCCTTCTGCTTGAATGGCAGTTATATCCACTTCTACGTTATCAAAATTAGAGCCACTTTTTGCGTTAATGGTCCACTTTCCAGGAATTGCCTCAGAAGGCACTCTAAAGGAGTTCTCTGTAATCTTTCCTTGTTTGTCTGAGAACGTTACTTTTTCTTTTACTTCATTTTCATTCGGATCAATTAAGGTTAATGTGAGAAGGATATTGGGTTTTGTTTGACCTAAAATCAAAATCGGCTCTCCTGGTTCATAACTTAGTTTAGTGGTACTAATACTAATTTCCCCAGAACCTGTTTGTAGACCTACTGTGAAAACTTCGGTATTCTTTGTAGTTCCCTTGCTAACTACTGCAGAATAAACTCCAGAAGAAAATCCATTCAAATCCAAAGTGTGAACTGCTGTTCCATCAGGTTTTAAGGTAATTGGAATAACATCTCCTTTGGGTTTATCGGCCGGATCTATTATTAACAAAGTTAAATCTTCTGAGCCCTTTCCGGTAAAGGAAATTATTGCATCTTCTGTTGATTTGTAGTTTAGTTTGTTGAATTCCAAGTTTACAGGAATTGAGGGAAGTTCTCCCAATCCCACATAAATTAACTCTTTATGTTTTCCTTGAGTAGCTATCAATGTCCAAGTTCCCTCTTTGTCAATATTAGAAGTGGTAGGATATGAAAATTCTATAATTCCGGTATTATCTACATCAAAAATATCTGAAATTTTTTCAATACCCAATGGATCCTCCAGAATCAATTCTATTGGTTGATTGGGCAATGCTGTTCCATTGTACTTCAAACTCTCACCTGGTACAAATTTTAAATGGGTTGGAGCTATTACAATTACTTTGGAGGATTCTACAGTCCATGCTTTTAAGATGCTTTCTCTTCCATCTGAAATCTCAGCGCTATACTTACCAAATTCAGCATCTAAAGGCACAATTATTGGTTCTTCTAATTCCCATATTCCCTTTGCATCAACTTCTGCAGTTCTAGTGTTGATAATTTCATTGTCTGGATTTTTAATTGAAGCAGTTATTGCACTTCCTGGTTGAGCAGTTCCAAATATTTCCAAAAAGTCTCCCCTATACATTACATTTGGTAATCCCTTGATGGTCAGTTTCACAATTTCTGAATCAGGAATTTTGGTGCCCTCTTCTCCTAATCTAAGGCTATAAGGAATTTCCTGACCAATCCCGTCTTTAACCAAGAAATCTACCCGATCAACTTCTTGATTATCTGGAATTTGGAATGTGGTCATAAAATGACCTTTACTATCTGTACCAAATGATCCCATTTTCTGAGTGTTTATAAAAAAATCAAATTGTTGTGAAGGACCAAAATTATCTCCAGTTACTCTAATGAATCCTCCAGCATTTGGTTTATCGGGTATTATTCTAAACGAAGAATTTTCTAAAATCCCTTTGGTTGTACTTGTACTTGTGTTGGATGACATTTTTACCTGATCAGCCCAATCATTTCCAATCGATTTTCCAATTTCTATTTCTTCTCCATCTTTATCTAAAGCCTTCCAATTAATTCCAGGATTAGGTTCATTTGTTTGGACTCCAAATTTTACGGACTCTCCTTTCTTAATTGGTTCAATTGAAGTAAAAATTATTACTCCTTGTGGTGTTCTTTCACCAACCCAACCATCTTCTGTTTTAAAAAATTCAAAATAATAATTATTGGCCAACCAAATTCTAAATGAGTTAACTTCTTCTGTTCCATTGTTTGTAATCTCTAAAATTGTACCTTTCTCAAAGGATACACTTTTTACATTTATCTCATCAGCTGCAAATGCATCAATTGGAATTGAAATTACCGATAAAGCAAATATCAAAATTAAAGAAAGGAAAATTCCTCTCATAGAGGATTCATTCATAGGTAATAGCTGCTTCATCTCTAAATTAAACCTTAATTGAATATTTTTTCACTTTTAGATTTGAAATTTGAGTCTTTATCATAAGAAAACTTCATTAATCTCATTTTTGAGGCTTTTGAAATTTATCTAAATCAGGCTTGATAGCAGCGTTTTGATATTGTCGTATTCTTTCAGCAATTAGACGGTAAAGAGAACGGAACTGATCTTTTGTTTTATCTGAAAGAAAATCAGTCTCGCCTAGTGTAATTTTTTCACAAATATACCTTGTAATTTCTTCATTATCAAATTCATTCCAATCATCATCTTTGTGTTCTTCCCAAATGGCAGCTAGATTTTCTATTACACCCTTCTTTTTCTGGGAAATAATATTTTCAGGAATAATATTGGAGTATCCTTCATGTCTTAGTTTAATTTCGTAGGTTTGGTTTACTGCATGAAGATAATCCTCAAGAACAATATAATCCTCTATGGATTCTAAGGGTTTTCCATCTTTTTCAAAAAATATGGTTTGAATAGGTGAAAATTCATTTGATGCCAGCTGAGAAGAAATTTGTTTGGATTCTTCAGTATTATCTAATAAAATGAATGTATTGTATCCATGATTTCTATAAAATATAGCAAGTGGTAATACTGCATTTTTATTAAATGCAGGAACAATATTTAGTGGATTCATTGAAATATTTGGATCTTGCAAAAATTTATCAAAAGAATTTAGATACATTGAATCTGACATTGTTTCAACAATAATAACAGGTCTGGAATTTCTCCCAATTTCTCTATCTACTATAGAATCAACTAACCCTCTTGATAATCCATAAAGTATTGGTGTAAGTGTTTTATCATCTGCATTCCAATAGTCATAAAATATTCTACTGAGGTGTTTTCTTTTATCCAATTCTACAACTAACAAATTACCGGGAGCATAATCAAAAATCATGAATGGTGAATGTGTTGCATATAGAACTTGATTGGATCCTGCTAGGTTTTTTAAAAGATCTGAAATTCCTCGTTGTTGAGTTGGATGAAGATTTCTTGCAGGTTCATCTAAAAGAAGTATTGCCTCTTTAAGTTCGGCTCTTTGAGTTTCGGCTGCAAAGTTTACAATAAAAGAAAAAGTCCATTTAAAACCTTCAGCTCTTCTATTTAGTAAACCAGTGTTTGTTACGGTCCCATCTTTATGAACATCAGAAATTACAACACTCATTATGTTTCCTGGATTGTATCTTAATTCTACGTGGATTGGATCTCCTTTCCAGGCTGGGTTTAGTTTTTTTGTTAACCTGTTACTAGCGGTATTGAGAAGTTTGATACATCTGGATGGACTATCTTTTACAGCTTCTAATTCCTTAATGTCTAATTCTGCTAGATAGAAAAGATTTCTAACCGTTTCTGCCTTGTCAAATTCTTCAATATACTCTATTGATGGTCCTCTTTCCCTATTTTCCTCTCTGGTGTATTCATTTAGATTGATATTTCCATAGATTTTCTTATAATCTGAAAAGTAAACAAATCTTGGATGTAGTTGATTTGAAAAAAAGTTCTCCAAAGCTGTTTTTTCACTGCCTCCTGAAAGCAAATTGAAAAATTGATTTTCTGGCTTTGCGTAAATTTTTTCCCACTCTTCTATTACTTTCGAGTCTTGTGTTGCTACAACATGAAATTGATTGCTAAATTCGGAAAATCCCGTATCAAAATCTGCTCTATTTTTTGGAGGAGGATCGTCAAAAAATTTTGTATTAACTTGTATTCTAAGATGATTTGGAATTGTTTCCAAAAAATCTAGTATTCGCTTTGAAAAATTTTCCCAAGAATTTAATCCCCCATCAGATTTTTCACTGATTTTAATATTTTCAAACTCATACTGAATTTCTTGTTTTTTATTTGTCCTAAATATTTTAATTTTTTTTATTTCGGGTAAATTTGGAAATTTTTCTTTAACCATGTTAGTTTCACTTTGGTTTAATTCAAATTCTCCTTCGGCTAATCTTATCTCTTCTTTAAGCTCTTCAAACATTTCATCACAAAGATCCAGTTCTGAAATTACTTCGTCTTTATTTAGTAAAGTTAATGCTTGCAGGATTGTTGTTTTTCCACTTTCATTTCTTCCAACAAATGCTGCCAAATCACCTACGGTTATTTCTCCTGAATCATGAATGCAACGGTATGCCCTAACTCTAAATTTTCTAAGTCGCATCAAGCGATATTTAGTTGACTACGATTTAACTCATTCGTCAAATTCCTCTTGAACCAAAATTTTGCTAAATAGATATAGGGGAATCATCTGTGAGAAATCAAAATGGTTAGAGGCGCAACTTTTGTGGTGTTTGTTTTACCTGTAGTTTTTTCTGTAATTTTTGGTTCTGTGGTAATGATGGATATTCTTCAAGAACCAGGACGTGAACTAAATTTAATGCAATTTGATTCAATTGAAGAAAAATCACACAACGAACCATTGGAACTTGTTGGATTAAAAGAACAATATGCTGTTTCAGAGCCTGTTCAAATTCAAGTAATAAATGATAATTTAGCGTTTTCTTGTGGAGATCTCTATATCACAATATACACAATTGATGATAATGCGATAACTCAAAGTGGTTATTTCCATCAATGTTTTGATGCGGGAAATTCGTTCCTTCCAATAGATGAAACATTTTCAGAAGTGATTGACATTCCTGGAGAGTATAAACTAGTAGTTGATTTTCTTGACCAAAACCAAAAGAATAGTATAACTACGAGTGAGAAATTTATTGTTAAATAGGAATGAATTATTTTATGAAGAAAATTAATAAATTTATTAAAAATGGGATGATCTAATGGCAAAGAAAAAAAATGCGTTAATTGAAGAGGCAGCAAAAATCAAGGCAGAAATAGATGACTTGAAGAAAAAAACCAAAATTCTAGATACCAAATCAACCAAAACAAAAAAGACTAAGAAAGCTGAAAAACCAACCAAAGCAAAAAAGACCACAAAGAAAGCTGAAAAACCAACCAAACCAAAAAAGACTACAAAGAAAGCTGAAAAACCAACCAAACCAAAAAAGACCACAAAAAAAGCTGAAGAGAAACCCAAACCAAAAAAGACTACAAAGAAAGCTGAAAAACCACCTAAACCCAAAAAACTAACCAAGAAAGAATTAGCCGAAATTAAACGTGAAGAAGAAAAAACACTAGAAGAAGAATTAGAAGAACAATTAACAGATAACGAAATTGAAAATTTTCAAATTGAAAAAGTCGACATGGAGCGATTAACTGCCAGAGTTTGTGATATTTTAGCTGAAAAAGAATCAGATGGAATGTTCCAAGGTGACCTTTGGAAAAAGCTTAAACTAACTAGCCAAGTTGGTTCGCGTCTTGCATTAAAACTAGAAAGAATGGGAACAATATATCGTGAAAAACTTCTTGAAAAAGGTCGTTGGACTTACAAACTAATTTTAAAGAAAACTCCAATTAGCACTCAATCAATTGAAAATGCCCCATGTCTTGTATGTCCAGTTGAACAGAAATGTTCAATCGATGGAGAAATTAGTCCAAGAACATGTCAGTTAATTGAAGATTGGGTAATTGCTGAAATGAAAAAACCAACGAAAGCGAAATGAGATTACAAGACGCAAGACGAGACTATTATAGAAATCTAGCTCATGAGCAAGGATTTCGTAGTAGAGCTACATACAAACTCAAAGAACTAAATCAATCATACCGTCTTATTGGACCTGGATTTTACGTGCTGGATCTAGGATGTGCTCCAGGTGGATGGACCCAAATGGCAGTAAAGCTTACAGGGAACAAAGGAAAGGTGATGGGAATTGATTTATCGTATGTAGAAGAAATTCCTGGTGCCCATATTATACGAGGCGATATTGAAGACGAATCTATCATTGATGAAATTTTGGATTATTTTGGTCGAAAAGTTAACGCAGTAATTTGTGATCTTTCTCCCCAAGTTTCTGGAAACTGGACAGTTGATCATGCAAAACAAATCTCATTAAATTATGAATGTACAAAAATTATGGATAAAGTTCTCATGCATAAAGGAAATGCAGTCTTTAAAATTTTTGATGGAGAATATTCTATGGAGTTTAGAGATTTTGTAAAGAAAAAATTTGCTCGAATAAATCTCACTAAACCTCCTGCAAGCAGGAAACAAAGTAGTGAATTATACGTTGTTTGTTTAGGATATACCGGTTAATCAGAAAATGTTTTAATTATTTCTTTAATGTTAGCGTTTGTTCTAAAACCTGTTGGACTAAATGAAGTAGGACTAGACAGATAACCCTTATTTTGCAAATTTTTGATAGCATTTTCAAGTTTAGGGGGAGATGATTTCATTTTAGATGCAATTTCATCTAATGTGAAATAAATTCCAGGCATTTCTGATTCTGCCAAACATTTTTTCAAAGCTTTTTCACAACTTTTGTCTACATTTAATTCAGAAATTTTTAAAATCATTTCTTCTACAAAATTTTTATCAAAAATTTTACCAATCCATAATAATCCTGCGTTATTATTTTGAGATTCACATAATTCACAGGAATTAATTTTTTCAAAAACTATTTTACGATGACCACAATTTTTGCAATGCGTGATATATCCTAAGTTTACTTCTTGATCTGGTCTTTTATTGACTTTAACATATATTCTGTAATAATGAAAATTACTTTCTACATAAAGGGGGATAATTTCAAGGCCCAATCGACCTGCAACCATTCTGAGACATCCCAAGATAAGTCTAATTGCAATTTCATTTCCGTATTCGGTTCTAATGGGTATTCCACCATATTTTCTAGCGCAGGCATTTTGAAAAAGTCCATTTAATACCTGTAAATCTGTGGCTGTACAGGATAAAATTCCGCCATGCATAGTAGCCCTTAAACCGCAATCAAAAAATTGAGCGGGCGAACCAAATGGATCAATATCGACAATAGATGCTCGACTACCTTTTTGTGAATATTGGCTAAAAAACCGGCAGATTTCATTTTCAGAAAATTCCACATTTTGTAAATCATTTAATTTTCCAGAACATTTTGCTAATTCCAACCCAGAAGGGTTTAGATCATTTAGGATTACGTTGTCTGTTTTTAATTCATTTGCTACACGTATTCCTCTTGCCCCAATTCCAGACAATCCTTCAAGAAAAATTTTCGGTCCTTCAAAATTTTTCAAGAAAGCTCCATATGCAATAATTGAAAAATCTCTGGTTAACTTTGCTTTTGGATTAAAAAATGCTGGTTTTTTTGGAGGCACTTTATCTGTAATTGATTTTTTTGGAACCATTAATTTTGTTTTACCCTCTATGATTTCTTCAAAGGACTCTCTGGTGATTTGCAACGGTTATTCTATTTTTACTGTACGTATAATGGTTTAATACTTGTAGTCATTGACCACATTTGTGCAAATCTGTGGTATAGATGATGCCGGACGAGGTTCCATGTTAGGGCCTCTTGTTATTGCAGGAATATCAATAGATAAAAAAAAAATTCGTAAACTTTCTATTTTAGGAGTAAAAGATTCAAAAAAACTTTCACCAAAAAAACGTGAGGAACTTTACAAAAAAATAATTTCTCTGGTAGATAGCTACTATGTGTCAAAAATATCTCCAAAATCAATTGACACGAGTGTCGCAAAACACGGTTTGAATCAACTAGAGGCAAAACACATGGCTAAAGTTGTAACAAAACTAGATGCTGATACATCTTTTGTTGATTCATGTGATGTAAATCCTACAAGATTTGGAAAAGAAATTTCCAGATTATCAAATAATAAAAAAATTCGATCTTACCATCATGCAGATTCTAGATTTATCGTAGTTTCTGCTGCCTCCATTTTGGCCAAAGTTACTAGGGATAGGGCGATTACTCGCCTTAGAAAAGATCATGATCTAGGAAGTGGATACCCTTCTGACACTAAAACCATCAAATTTGTAAAGCAATATTACAAAAATCAAAAAACTATTCCTAATTTTGTGCGTAAAAGTTGGAAACCAACCAAAAAAATTATTGGTAGAACCTATTCGTGAAATTTAGCAATTACCATTGCATGATCCTTATCATATGGATGTAAATCAATGGTTTGTAAAATATCAAAACTTTCTTTTACTTTTTGAATTTCTTCGTCAATAATTCGTTTTGGTGATTTGGTTACATCGATGCTCCTAGTTTTGATTACCAGGAATAAGTAACCATTTTTTTTTAGGAACATTTTACAGTTTGCCATTGCTATTTCAGTTTGATCCGGTTGAGCAATATCTACATAAACTACATCTACTTTGCCAAAAATAGAAAAATATTCTTTGGGTTTTCTTGCATCTTGTAAAATGGGAATAATATTTTTTCTATAGGTTGCAACTCTATCTAAAAAATCTCTTGCTACTCTACTTGCATGCTCAACACCAAAAATAATTCCACTAGGTCCTACAATATCTGAAATATGGCTAATCGTTGTTCCAGTTGAAACCCCAAGATACAATACTTTTGATTTATTTTGAAATGGGAACACTTCTAGTCCATTCATAATTGATGCGGCCAATTTACTTCTAAATGGTTCCCAGAGTCTGAATTCTATTCCTTTTTTTGTAATTAATTTTTCTTTGTAAACTTGATTTCCTTCCACTAAATTTTGAGTGGCTAATTTTTTCGTACCTTCTGATTTTATCCAGAAAAATTCTTGATTATCTTCTTCCAAACTTTTTTCTCTTTTTATTCTTATTTGCTTTAGAATCTCTATTGCCCCTACGAGATCTATTTTCATTTCCTCTAGACTCTCCTCTATTCCTTTGTGAAAATCCTCCACTTCTTCTATCATAGTCTTGTCTGTCTTGCCTAGCAGAATCAAATCTTCTGGGTTCCCTTTCCGTAGGCATTTCATATTTTTTACCAATTTCTTTTACTCGGACGTCTAGTTTTTCGAGAAGAGTCTCATTCAGTCCTTCTCCATAAACATCAACTCGAGCTGCAATCACAGCCTTGGCAGCAATTGCCCTTGCAATTTTTCCTCTTTGCCATCTAGGGGCAGCATGTACCATTGCATGTTGAAATAATATTCCATGTTTTGGCGGTTGAGCTCCAGTTTTCAAGGATCTAAATAGTGCTTTTTCTGCTCCAATTACCTGAACAGTACTTGCAGGCATTGATGCAAGTCTTGTTAAACTTCCTGCTCTTCCAAGTATCCTTGCACCAACAGCTGGTCCGAGAATGGCTGAAATGTTTGGTGCCACAATATCCATCTCTGACTCTACATGATCTTCTAAATTTTTTCTAAGCTCATGAAGATCAAGCAATTGTTTTGCCATAAACTGAACAATTTTCAAGTTTTTCTCTGAAATATCGCCACCTCTGCTCTTTGAGGTAACTAAAGATAACATTTCTACTTTTGATTCCGGAAATCCTGCATCCTCAAAAACCTTTTTTGTTAAAGAGTCTCGCTTACCTGCAAGAACAATTTGGGCATATCCGTTGATACTATCAATTACATTTTCTAATTCTGGAAAATGTAATCCGTACCACTCTCTTAATCTGGAACTAATAGCATTTGCAATTTTATCAATTTCATCAAGTGAATTAATAGCTTGAATTATGTGCAAGTCTGGACTTTCTGAAACTTTGGTAACCTTGGAGGAGGATAATCCAATAGCAAACTCTCTTAGTTTACCGAGAACTTCTGGAATATCTTTTGCATATCCTGATTCTACTATTATTTGAGGTTTGGTAGATTGAATTTGGTCTAGGTTTTCCTCTTCCATTAACTCTGCATCAATAGAATTTTTTTTTAGTAAATAAACCAAAGACGAATCATTGGTGGCAACTCCTCTTTGCAGAGGACCAAGAAAATCAACCAATTCATTTAATCTGATTTCTTTATTCTTAACAGAAAGGTAATCCTTTATTGGATCCGAAAACGGAAATGCTTTTTCAAGTTTCTCTTCGTTGAAAACTGAGATTCCAAATTCTGTTAAAATTACAGAATACATGAATAGTTGATTCAAGGTCTCCTTTAAAAAAGGTAACAGATAGGATCTGACTCAACTGTTATATTCAAATCTGCATGTATGATTCAGAGTGGAAATCAGTTTAGGTACTTCGGTTGGAAAAATAAATCTGGAGCGCCCCGTAATGCTTGCTTCCGGAATTTTAGGTATATCTTTAGACGTTTTTAACAGACTCTATCGGTCTGGCGCGGGAGCAGTAGTTACAAAGTCGCTCAGTAAAGAACCCTGGGAAGGATATCCCAATCCAACTATTTTCAGCGTCAATGGAGGGGGATGGATAAACGCAGTGGGTCTGTCAAATCCTGGAGCGCCCAATTTTGCAAAAATGATTGAACCAAACACCAAAGTTCCAATAATTGTTAGTTTAGTGGGCTCAATTCCAGAAGATTTTGAATTTATGATTAAAGAATTTGCTAATTGTAAAGTTGCAGGTTTTGAATTAAATTTATCATGTCCACATGTAGCAAAAGTTGGATTAGAAGTTGGGGATGATCCAGAATTGGTCAAAAAAATTGTAAGTGTAGCAAAAAAGTCTACAAATGTCCCAATAATTGCAAAGGTTGGATTAGGCACCATGAATTATCTTGAAACAGTAGGCGTAGCCATAGAATCTGGAATCGATGCAATCACCGCTATTAATACAGTTAGAGCAATAGCTATTGATGTAGAAACACAACGACCAATACTGAGTAACAAATTTGGAGGCCTTTCTGGCACTCCAATAAAACCAATTGCCCTTCGTTGCGTTTATGAAATTTCATCAAAATACAATATACCAATAATTGGATGCGGTGGCATATCTACTTGGGAAGATGCAGTTGAATTTTTCCTTGCAGGTGCATCAGCTATTCAAATAGGAAGTGCAGTGGGAGATAATTGGATGAACATTTTTGATGACATCAATAACGGAATTTTGCGATACATGGAAAAAAAAGAAATTTCAAAAATTGAGGAGATGGTAGGCCTTGCAAAGAAATCCTAATCATCCAACAATTTGTAAAATTGAAGAGGTAATTGATGAAACTCCAACTGTTAGAACTCTAGTTTTCTCAGATGAATTAATGTCAAATGTTCTACCAGGACAGTTTGCTATGGTGTGGATTCCGGGGATAAATGAGTTACCTATGAGTATAATGATTTCCCAAAAAACAGGAAAAGCTGCCTTTACTGTTAGGAAGCATGGACCTGCATCAACTGGACTGTATAATCTAAAAGCAGGACAACAAATTGGGGTAAGAGGCCCTTACGGAAATTCTTTTGATTTAAAACAAGGAAAACTTTTGCTTGTTGGCGGTGGAACGGGTCTGGTCCCAATGATGCGATTACTTACTTTTGTTAAACCCGAGGATGATGTGACTCTCTTAATTGGCGCCAAAAGTAAAGATGAAGTTTTTTTTGAGGATTTGGCCAACAATTTATTGAAAAACAATCCACACAAGGTAATTGTAACAACTGATGATGGATCCTACGGAGAAGAAGGTTTTGTAACTGACTTGGTAGAAAAATTAGTCAATCAAGGCAAGTTTGATGGCGTGTATACTTGCGGTCCTGAAAAGATGATGTACAAGACTGTAAAACTTGTACATTCAAAGGGATTTTTTGTGCAAGCAAGTCTTGAGCGCATGATGAAATGTGGAGTGGGAATATGTGGAAGCTGCTGTATTGGAGAAGACCTAGTTTGCAGAGATGGAACTATTTTTGATGGTGATCATCTTTTATCAAACCGAGAATTTGGTTATTTTTACAGAAATAAGGCTGGAATTTTAGAAAATTACTAGACTCGACCAGCAAGGTTTAAAATAAATCATGAAATTATTGCCGTGAAGGACATGGGTACTCCAAAAATTGTTCTAACAGCAGACCGAACTCTAATGTCGCCATATCGTGGTTTATCATTGGCAACCTTTTTTGGGTGTGCACCTGCACTTGATCCTCACAGGGATAAAAGCAGCTTTTGGTACAAAATTCTAAAAAATCAAGTTACTCCAAAAATTCTCTTTGACTTTATCTGTAATTATATTCCACACACCAATGGTGTTGCAAATTATGCTCCATATGGTTTGAGAAAACTTGAAGCGGGTTTGCTTCGAGATGGCTTCCGACGAGATGAAGTAGTTGTGGCTCATCCAAATTACATTGAACAATTCATTGGCCCCGAAACTGAAGTAATCGGAACATATGAGATGGATCCACTTGGAATGGGTCCTGTAACCATGACTTTTACTTATGGACGGAAACAAATCTCTTATGATGAATTGTACAACAGTGAATTACATCATAGAATAAAAGCAGCTAAACAAAAAACAGGAAGTAAAGCCAAAGTAATTTCAGGCGCATCTGGTACTTGGCAATACAATTATGATCCTGAAAAAATTGAGGAATTTGGAATTTATGCCATTTTAGAAGGAGAACTAGGAGGTATTGCACCAGAAATAGATGGACATGCTGGTAGATTCTTCAACTATTTGATTAATGGCGATTTTGAAAATATGGATCCTTTTAGAAAACGAAGTGATTTCAAAGTAAACATTAAAGAATTTGAAAGAAACGGAACAAAAATTCATGGAAGATTTGTAAACTTTTGGGACAGACCAGACCTTGAGGACATTCCAGACATCATTGAACCAAGTATGCATGGAATGGTTGAGGTAATGAGAGGATGTGGTAGAGGTTGTAAATTCTGTGACGTAACTTTAAGATCATTACGATACTATCCACCTGAAAAAGTTGTTAAAGAAATTGAAATTAATATGAAAAAGGGTGGTTCTAAATCTGCTTGGATTCATAGTGATGATATTTTTGTTTATGGAATGGACCCACGAACTGCAAAAGGAATGGAGCCAAACCGGGAAGCACTTGAAGAACTATTTACTGCAATCATGTCAACAGGAGTAGAGCACACTAATCCAACTCACGGAACTTTGGCAGGCGCTATTGCAGATGAAAGACTAATTCCAAATTTATCTAAAATTATAAAATCTGGTCCCGATAACATGATTGGAGTTCAGGCTGGATTTGAAACAGGAAGCTTGAGACTAATTGGAAAATATGCAGACAGAAAACTTGCTCCCTATGCACCTGAAGAATGGCATTGGGTAGTAAAAGAAGGAGTCAAGACACTGAACAAGGACTATTGGATTCCTGCCTTTACTTTGATTATGGGCTTGGATAACGACGAAACCCCAGAAGATTCATGGGAAACAATTCGTTTGATAAGTGAATTAGAACACGAACAACCAGATTCAATGTTTACTACTACTGCTCTAACATTTGTTCCAATAGGATTACTAGAGAAATCTGATTTCTTTAACATCGGAAGTGAAATGACTCCTGCACAATTAGGTGTGTTATACAAAACTTGGCAACATAATTTCAAGTACGGCATTCAAAAATTCATGACTAAAACAGGCTCTAAAGGCCCTCAAAGATACTTTTTTAACGCTATTGCAAGATCCCTTGGTGGTGTTCCATTAGGTGCAATGGAAAAATATGCTAGGCGAAAAAGTCGGGAACACGAACTAGTCATAGAGAAAGTCAAGGCAAAATACTATTAATTTCCAAATACATAAATTCCAATACTATTAGATTTAATCATGGCAACTCACGGTTCTCTTACCAAGGCAGGTAAAGTTAGAGGTCAAACCCCTAAAGTTGAAGGACGAAAAATTACTGGCACTAATTCCAGTCTTCGAAACAAGGGTAACTTCAAAAAAAGATTTGTGTTGGGTAGATTTCCAGGACAAAACAAGCCTGGACAAAGAAGAAAGAGACGATAAACCATTTTCATAGATTTTAACTATACTTTCACGATCATTTCTTAAAACAGTATACTTATAAAGTACTGGTA